>Ga0302314_10003819_pt1 | contig 27727 bp, 21 predicted proteins | sample III_Palsa_N2_3_FD_200533 | JGI IMG/M metagenome (GOLD analysis project Ga0302314, IMG submission 200533) | Peat permafrost microbial communities from Stordalen Mire near Abisko, Sweden - III_Palsa_N2_3 | ecosystem: Environmental > Terrestrial > Soil > Palsa > Peat permafrost | place: Sweden...
CCTCGCCGGCGTAGAGCACGGCGTTGCGGCCCTTGCCGATGTCGACGAACGCCGCCTCCATGGACGGCAGCACGTTCTGCACCTTGCCGAGGTAGACGTTGCCGACGTAGGACTGGTGGCTCGCGCGATTCACGTAGTGCTCGACCAGGATGCCGTCCTCCAGCACGGCGATCTGGGTACGGTCCCCGCGCTGGCGCACGACCATGGTCCGCTCGACAGCCTCGCGGCGGGCCAGGAACTCAGCCTCGGTGACAACCGGGGGCCGGCGGCGCCCGGACTCGCGCCCTTCGCGTCGCCGCTGCCGCTTGGCCTCCAGCCGGGTCGAGCCCTTGATCGTGCGAACGTCGTCCGCGGGGCGGCTCGCGGCGGCCCGGGGCTCCCGGACGTGCACCACCGTGTCCGGCGGATCGTCTTCGGTGCCCCCGCGCTCGGTGTCACCGCTGGAACCGCGGCGGCGCTTGCGCCGGCGGCGCCGGCCCTGCGCACCGCCGTTCTCGTCGTCATCGGCCTCGTCCCGGTCGTCGGCGTCCGTGTCGTCATCGGCGGTCTCGTCGCCCGCTTTTACGTCCCCCGCGCTCGCGTCACCGCCGGACCGGCCCTCCGGACCGCCGTCCGTCTCAGCGTCGCCGTCGCCCTCGGCGTCCTCACCGTTGCCGCTCCGGCCGCGAGCGCGGCTCCGGCCGCCCCGCCGGCGCCGACGGCGGCCTGGAGTCTCCGTTTGGGCGCCGTCCTCGGTCCCGTCGTCGGCCTCGTCCGGCCCGGAGACTCCGGAGTCTCCGGTCTCCCCGGAAGCGGCGCCGCTGCTGGGCGGGGCGGAGTCTGCGGGCGGCGTTCCTTCGGCGGCGGCCTTGCTGGCCCGGCCCCCGCTGCTGCGGCGCCGGGTTCCGGTGCGGCGGCTGCCCTCGTTGCCGGCGTCCGCGTCCGGGGCCGGAGCCTGGGCCTCAGGTTGGGTGGTCTGGCCGGGCGCGCTCACCGCCACCGGCGGGGGCTGGAACAGGACCTGCGGCGGCTGGAAGGAAACCGTGGGCGGCACTGCAGGCGGCGCCGCGCGCTCCGCGGGCGGTGCCGACGACGCAGGCGACGTCACCGGACCAACTGGATCCGGCGGTCCGGCCGGGCGGCTCGCTGCCCGGCCCCGGCCGGTCCCGGCGCTTACCGCGCCATGGTCTGGTCCACCTGACCCATCATTAACTTCTCTGTCGTTCGGCTCGTTCTCGAGCATCCGGGCAGTCTCCCGTCAAGCTCCCGGGCGCGCGGACCCGCCAGGGGTCCTGCGCGCCGCGCGGGAGCACATCGTTTCCTCTTCCCTGGGCGGAGCCGGCCAGGATGGCGGCTACGGCACCCAGGTTCGTTACCTGTCTCAGTTCTGCGCGGGGCCGCGGGAAAAGCCCCGCATTCCGCGCAGCCGCAGAGCGGCTGGGCCGCCTCGCGGAAAAGCGGACCAGCGTGCTGCCGGGCAGCAGGGGTCCGCAGCCCATGGGGCGCACGGGCGCCCTCATGGCACGTCCTTGTGTTCTGCAGTGGGCGAGAGAGCAGCCTGTCCGACTGGCTGTCCCACTGGTCCGGCCAGTCCGCCGTCTCCGACCACGCCCTGGGCCACCCTTGTCACGGCCGGCGCCGAGGCGGGCACCAGGCCGGCGATCTGCCGCAGCGCGGTCAGTACATCCTCGGGCCGCACAGCAGGCTCCGAATGCCGAACAACCATTCGGATTATCGCACATTCGCCTGAGTATCCGGTGAAGGCGCGCAGGCTGACGTCCATCGTCAGCACGACGCCACGGGCGTCCAGGCGGCGGACACCCTTGCTGGTCAGCCTCTCCACCGGGGCGGCGGCGGCAGCCAGGAACTGCCGGACCGCCGCGGTAGCAGCGTCCGACGAAATTCCCGGCAGCTCCATCAGCCACTCCGACGCCGTCAGGCGGCCGTTGAGCGCACCGCCGGAATCCTCCCTGACTTCGATAACGTCTATCCCGTCCGGAAGGCCGCTGTCCAGTGCCGCCCCCAGCCGCGCCGGGTCCTGCGCCACGGTCAGCGCCAGCGTGAGGTACTCAGCCTCGCTCGCCACACCGGTCTGGGTCCCGCTCGCATACGAGATCTTCGGGTGCGGGTTGAACCCCGCCGACCGGGCGATTGGCACGCCGGCCTGGCGCACCGCCCGCTCGAAGGCACGGCCCACGTCGCGGTGGCTGGCGAACCGCATCCGGCCCCGCTTGGCGTAGGTGACGAGCAGATGCTGCACCGCGGGGGCCGGCGGCGGGCCCTTCGGCGCAGGCGGGGTGCGGGTCGCGGCCATGTCAGCTCACGTTCAGCACCGGAAGCAGCCGGGTGCCGGCCGGCAGGCGCTCACCGGTCGGGCCCGTCTGGATCTCGGTTCCCATCGAGGGGCAGACCCCGCAGTCATAACAGGGGGTCCACCGGCAGTCCTCGACCTCGGCCGCACCGCTGAGCGCGTCCTGCCAGTCCTGCCACAGCCAGTCGTGGTCGAGCCCGGCGTCGAGGTGATCCCAGGGCAGTACCTCGTCGCGGTCCCGCTCGCGCGTGGTGTACCAGGCCAGGTCGACCGGCTCGCCATCCAGCGCCTTGTCCGCGCACGCCGCCCAGCGGTCGAACGAGAAGTACTCGCTCCAGCCGTCGAAACGCGCGCCGTCCTGCCACGCGGCGAGGATGACCCGGCCGACCCGGCGGTCGCCCCGGGACAGCAGGCCCTCGACCACCGACGGCTGCCCGTCGTGGTAGCGGTAGCCGATCGCACGGCCGTAGCCGGGATCGGAGCGCAGCGCGGCCCCGAGCTTGCGCAGCCGCGCGTCCACGACCTCATGGTCGCACTGGGCGGCCCACTGGAACGGCGTGTGCGGCTTCGGCACGAACCCGCCGATGGATACGGTGCAGCGGATGTCGCGCCGCCCGGTCGCCTCCCGCCCGGCCTGGATCACCTTGCGGGCCAGCCCCGCGATGGCCAGCACGTCCTCGTCGGTCTCGGTCGGCAGCCCGCACATGAAGTACAGCTTCACCTGCCGCCAGCCGCTCGAATAGGCGGTGGTGACCGTCCTGATCAGGTCTTCCTCGGTGACCATCTTGTTGATCACCTTGCGCATCCGCTCCGAGCCGCCTTCGGGGGCAAACGTCAGGCCGGACCGGCGGCCGCCCCGGCTGAGCTCGTCGGCAAGCGTCACGTTGAACGCGTCCACCCGGGTCGACGGCAGCGACAGCCCGGTGTTGGTGCCCTCGTAGGCGTCGGCCAGGTCCTTGGCGATCTCGTTGATCTCGCTGTGGTCCGCGCTGGACAGCGAGAGCAGGCCAACCTCCTGGAACCCGCTCGCGGTCATGCCCTTCTCGACCATGGCGCCAATCGTGGTGATGCTCCGCTCCCGGACCGGCCGGGTGATCATGCCGGCCTGGCAGAACCGGCAGCCGCGGGTGCAGCCGCGGAAGATCTCCACGCTGTAACGCTCGTGCACGGTCTCGGCGACCGGGACGATCGGCCGGGTCGGGTACTGCCATTCGTCGAGGTCCATCACCGTGTGCTTGGCCACGACCGGCGGCACGCCGCGCCGGTTCGGCGTCACCCGGTCGATGCGGCCGTCCGGGAGGTAGCCGACGTCATAGAACCGCGGGACGTAGAGCCGGCCGGAGCTGGCCAGCGCGGCCAGCAGGCCGTCCCGGCCACCGGGCCGCCCGGCGTCCTTCCAGGCCCGGATCTGGTCCGTGACGGCCAGCACGGCCTCTTCGCCGTCGCCGAGAACCACGCCGTCCAGGAAGTCGGCGATCGGCTCGGGATTGAAGGCGGCGTGGCCGCCCGCGATCACGAGCGGGTACCAGGTGCCGCCGGCGGGGTCGCGGTCCGTGCTGTACAGCGGAATGCCGGCCAGATCGAGGGCGGTGAGCAGGTTGGTGTAGCCGAGCTCGGTGGAAAAGCTGACGCCGAGCACGTCGAAGGCGCCCACCGGCCGGTGGGCGTCCACGGTGAACTGGGGCAGGCCGTGCTCCCGCATCAGGGCCTCGAGGTCGGGCCAGACGCTGTAGCTGCGCTCGGCCAGCACGCCGTCCCGCTCGTTGAGGACCTCGTACAGGATCTGCACGCCCTGGTTGGGCAGTCCCACCTCGTAGGCGTCCGGGTAGAGCAGCGCCCAGCGCACGTCCGTGGCGTCCCAGTCCTTAACGACCGAGTTCACCTCGCCGCCGACATAGGCGACCGGCTTCCGGACGCGCGGGAGCAGCGGCTCAAGGCGTGGAAAGACCGACTCTACTGGCATTGCACCAGCCTACCTACGGCGGACAACCGCTCCGCCGCATTGATTAGTAAGAATACTTTGCAAAGCGTTACGGCCCGTCCGAATATTCCCAACGGCGCGTCGGCGGGCAACCACGAAGGGTCACGGCGAGGCGCTCATGAGCGGCCGGTGTGTCGGCGAGAGCCACCGCGGGCTACGGCGAGGCGCTCGTGACCGGCCCAGCGAACCGGGCCTCGTGCCCAGTGAGCGGCCGGTGCTGACGGCGAGAACCGCAGCGGGTCACGGCGAGGCGCTCGTGACCGGCCCAGCGAACCGGGCCTCGTGCCCGGTGAGTGGCCGGTGTGTCGGCGAAGTACCACCGCGGGGCACGGAGCGCATCCAGGGGGTTCCGGGGGGTCGCCCCCCCGGGCTAACACTGTCGGCGAAGTACCACCGCGTGGGCGCGAAGCGCAGCGGGGGGTTCCAGGCGGGTCGTCCCCCCAGGTAAACACAGTTACTCGAAGACCTGGCGCTTGCGGTGCACGGACAGCAGCAGGCCGATGGCGATCATGTCGGCGAAGATGGCGGAGCCGCCGTAGGAGATGAAGGGCAGCGGGAGGCCGGTGATGGGCATGATGCCGACGGTCATGCCGATGTTGACGAACGACTGGAAAAGGAACCAGATCGCGATGCCCGCGGCCACCAGCATGCCGAACTGGTCGTCGGCGCGGCTGGCGATGCGCAGCGCGCGGAAGATCACCACGCCGAGCAGGGCGACGATCACGACGGCGCCGACGAAGCCAAGCTCCTGGCCGGCCACGGTGAAGATGAAGTCGGTGCTCTGGGCCGGCACGTAGCTGCCGGATACCGACTGACCGTGGAACAGGCCCTCGCCGAACATGCCGCCGGAGCCGATCGCGATCTTGGCCTGGATCTCGTTGTAGCCCGATCCGGCCGAATTGGACGACGGGTGCAGGAACGCGGTCAGCCGGGTGAGCTGGTACCCCTTGAGCAGGTGCATGCTGAGTACGGCGGTCACGCCGAGGGCGGCGGCCGCAGCCAGGGCGATGAGCCAGCGCAGCCGGATGCCGGACAGCAGGATCAGTCCGGCCAGCTCGGCCACGAGGACCAGGGAGATGCCGAGCGCCGGCTCGATAACCACCAGGCCGATGAGCGGCAGCCCGGCCGCGATGACAATCCCCACGTCACGCAGGCTGGGGTCCGACCGCCCGGTGCCCGGGTCGCGCGCTCCCTCGCGCAGCTCGCTGAACAGCATGGCCGTCATCAGAATGAGCGCGATCTTGGCGTACTCCGAGGGCTCGACCTGGAACCCGGCCGGCAGGTCGATCCAGCCTTTGGCGCCGTTGACGGTGGACCCGAGCGGGGTCAGGACCACCAGCAGCCCCAGTACGGCCACCCCGTAGACGACCGGCGCGTAGACGCGGAGCTGGCGGTAATCGACCAGGCTGACGAGGACCATAAGGACCAGCCCGAGCATGACGAAGACCGCCTGCTTGTCCAGGTAGGTCCGGGTGCTGGCCCCCTCCTGCGCCAGCGTCGGCTTGGTGGCCGACCAGACCAGGACGATCCCCACCGCGCACAGGGCGAGCACAGCGGCGATGAGCGCCCAGTCCAGATGCCGCAGGAAGGAGCCCTGCGACGCGACCCGGCTGAACACGGATCGCCGCTTGGGGGTGAACGCGCCGACCCGGGGGCCGCGCGGCGCGACCCCGACCCGGCCGTAGCCGGTACTGGGACGTCCCGGGCTCATCCGCTGTATCCCTTCGGCGGGGCAATCTGCCCGGTGGCGGAGATCTGCGGGAGCGACGACGGCACCTGGCCGCCGGTCACCGCGGCCTTGTGCCCCTCCAGGCCGAAGATGCCGTCCCAGATCTGGCGCACCGCCGGCGCTGAGGCGTCGGCGCCGTAACCGGAGTCGGGGATCATGACGACCACCACGTACTTCGGGTTGCTGCACGGCGCGAACGAGGCGAACACCGAGGTGGCGACCTTCCCCATGACCTGCGCGGTACCGGTCTTGCCGGCCACGCAGACCTTGTTCAGCGGGAAGCCGGAGAAGGCGCCGGCCGCGGTGCCCTGCGTCACCACGCCCGCCAGCGCCTCCCTGATGTAGGCGAGCGTGTTTGGCGACACCGGCAGGTGGCCCGCGATCGGCGGGGTGATCTTCTGCACACTCTGGCCAGATGGGCTGACCAGCGCCTCGCCGATCCGGGGCTGATACAGCGTGCCGCCGTTGGCCAGCGTCGCGTAGGCGTTCGCCAGCTGCAGCGGGGTGACCAGGTCGTAGCCCTGGCCGATCGCGGCGATCGCGGCCTGGCCCGGCTCCCAGACGTTGCCGGCCCGGCAGTCCTGGTACTCGATCTGCTGGACGTAGGAGCCGTCGGCCTGGCCGTTCTTGCACCAGTCCTGACCCTGATACGCGTTGTCTTTCCAGTAGTAGTAGAGCCATTGCCGGGTCGGGACGGTGCCGGTGGACTCCTCGGGCAGGTCGATACCGGTGGGCTTGCCGAAGCCCCAGTCCAGGGCCATCTGCTGCGCCTTCTGCACGGGGGCCTTCGGGCTGGTCACCACGTTGGCGCCAGGGTCGTCACGCTGCCACATCTCGTAGCCGAGGTTGTAGTACACGGTGTCGCAGGACTGGATGAGCGCCTCGGAGAACGTCATCGGGCCCTCGTTGGGTTCCCCGTCGTTGACGTAGCTGTGGCCGCCTATGCTCACCGACGCCGGGCAGTCGTACAGGCCGTCGAGGGGGAAGCCGTCGGCCACGGCCGCAGCGGTGGTGGTCACCTTCCAGGTGGAGCCGGGTGCGTACTGGCCCTGGGTGGTCCAGTTCACGGCGGGCGCCCCATCCTGCGCGCCGAACAGCGCGCTGAATTCCGACTGCGAGATGCCGTTGGTCCACACGTTGGGGTTGTAGTCGGGGTAGCTGGCCATGGCCACGACCCGGCCGGTGGTGGTCATGACCACGGCTGCGCCCTGGTTGACGTCGTTGCCGGATGCCCGGGCCTTGGCGATCGCGTTGTCCACCGCATTCTGCGCGTCAACCTGGACCTCGGAGTTGAGGCTGGTCACCAGGTCGTCACCGGACTGGGCCGCTGTCCCGCCCACCGTTCCGGTGACGTCCCCGGCCGCGTTGACCGACACCGTGTTGGTGCCGGTCTTGCCGGCCAGCGCGTTGTTGTACTGCTCCTCCAGCCCGCTCTGCCCGACCAGGTCGGCGCTGGAGTAGCCGACCTGCGAGGGCAGGTGGTCCGCCTTCAGCTGCTGGGTGGTGGCGGGCTGCAGGTACCCCAGCACCTGGGCCGGGTCGGCGCCGTCTGGGGAGGGGTACTCGACGACGCCCTCGGTCTGCGCCGTGACCCCGGGAAACTTGCTCTGCTCCTCCATGATCTGCAGCGCGACCTGGTCGGGCACGTTCTGGTCCACCGGAATCGGCTGGTACGGGGAGCCCGCCCAGCACGGCTGCTTGACCTTGGGACCGCACAGCCGCACCTTGTCCTGCAGGACTTGGTAGGACATGCCCAGCATGGGCGCCAGGCCGCGCAGCACGGAGATGCCGCCGTCCGGCCGCTGGGACAGCGTCATCATGTCGACGGAGACCACCAGCGAGGTGCGGTTCGTCACCAGGGCGTTGCCGACGTCGTCCAGGATCTGGCCGCGCACGGCCGGGACGATGGTGTTCCGGGTCTGATTGGACGACGCCAGCTTCACATAGCTGGTGCCGTTCATCACCTGGATGTACCAGAGCCGGCCGCCCAGGGTGATCAGCAGCGAGGCCACCACCACGTACAGCACCACCATGCGCCGCCGGGACGCCGAAATCACCGATACCCTCCCCTGCCCCTGTACCTGTCAGCCCTGTTCCGGTGCGGCAGCAGCCGCCGCAGGCGGGCGCTCAGCGTGCCGCGGCGCATGCGCAGCCGTGGCGCCGAGCGGCGCCCGAACGAGCCCTGGCCGAGCGAGCTCCCGCCGAGGGACGGACGCCTGCCGAACGAACGGCGGCGGCCGAAGGTGCCCGCGCCCAGCGAACTGCCGGGCTGGCCGCGACGGCTGAAGGTCTTCGGGCTCGCGAAGGTGCGCCGCCGTGGCGTAGCGCGGCTCAGCGCACCCCCGGTGCCGACCGTGCCGGTGATGCTGCGCCGCCGGAACCGCGGGGCCGCGGCCCGGGCCGCCGCGCCGGCGCCCCGGGCCGCTCCGCCATCGCGCCCGCCGCTGCCGAAGTGCACCTTCGGCGTCTTCGGCCGGGCCGCCCGGGCGGCTACGCCATCGCGCCGCCCGCCGCTGCCGAAGTGCACCTTCGGCGTCTTCGGCGTCTTCGGCCTGGCCGCCCCGGCCGTCTTGCCCGCGCCGCTGAAGTTGAGCTTCGGTTCCTGCTGGGCGGAACGCCGGGCCGGGGGACGGACGGCGGAGCCGCCGCCGCGCCGGTCACCGAGGTTCAGCTTGGGCGTCCCTGAGGAGCTGGCCTGGCGGACCGCCCCGGCCGCTACTGGCTGGGCGGCCACGTTGACGGGCCGGGCGGCCGACGCACTCGCGGCGGCCGAACTCTCCTCGGCCGCGGACCGGCCGGTCCAGCCGTTGAGCCGGACCACGGCGTACAGCACGAACGGGCTCAGGATCACGTCGTAGATCAGCGACGGCGGCAGCACATGCCGCACGGCGGCCCAGGTGACCTCCGGGTCGCTCAGCATGACGCCGAGCACGGCGTGCAGCGCCGCGCCGACGGCGACGGCCGCCGCGGAGATGGCCACGTACAGGCTGGGGGAGGCGTCACCGAGCTCGGCCAGCCGGCCGCAGCCGTAGCCGACCAGGCAGAACACCAGCGCGTACTGCCCGATCGTGTGGCTCGCGGGCGGCGCGATGTCCAGCGCCAGCCCGGCCACGAACCCGGTCAGCAGGCCGGCCAGCGGGCCGCCGGTCAGCGACAGCGCCACCACGGCGAGCAGCACGAGGTCCGGTCCCGCCCCGCCGGGCAGGGCGAGCCGGTTGATGAAGGTGAGCTGGGCGAGCAGCGCCACCGCGATGACCGCGAAGGAGATCAGGAACCGGCGCATGTCACGCGCCCGGCACGGGCGACGACGGCGCAGGAGAGGAGGACGGCGTGACCGTCACCGTGACGGTGGGGGCGGGCTTCGGGGCGGCGGGCAGCACCGAGTCGTGTGGGTCCCGGGCGGGGGCGGCGATCACCACTCCGACGACACCGAGCGAGGTGAAGTTCACGTACGGCTTGACCAGCGCCGTCTGGGTGAGCGAGCCTGCGTTGCCCTGTACCTGGCTGACCTGGCCGATCGGCACCCCTGGCACGTACGGCTGGTCCTGCACCGAGCCAAAGGTGACCAGCGGCTCGCCGACATGCACCGCCGCGTTCGCGTTGAAGAGCCGGAGCCGGAGCAGGTACGGGCCGGACAGCGACTCGCCGGTCCCGCTGACGGAGCCGATCTGGTCGGTGCCCGCCATCCGGGCGCCCACCACCGCGGACGCGTCCGTGGTCAGGAGCACGGTGGAGGTGTCCCGGCTGACCTGGGTCACGGTCCCGACCAGGCCGTCACCGTTGAGCACTGTCTCCTGGGCGTGCACGCCGTCCCGGGTGCCCACGTCGAGGGTGACCGAGTTCGCGTAGTCCTGCCCCGCTGCGATGACGCTGGCCGCGACGATCTTGTAGCCACCGCGCCCGGCCAGCTGCAGCAGCGACGACAGCTGGGCCTCATCGGCCCGGCTGAGCTGCTCGGCGCTCAGCTCGGCCCGCAGCCGGGCGTTGGCCGCCTGCAGGGCCGCGATCCTGCTGTCGGACGACGGGCCGCCGGTGACCCAGTCGAAGAGCGAGGAGACCGGGCTGGTGACATCGCTGGTGACCCGCTCGGCGGGCCCGAAGACGCTGGCGCCGATGCGCCGGAGCGGGGACGAGCCGCCGTCCCGGAAGTCCACGGTGATGAGCGCCACCGCGGCGATCAGCGCAGCAGCGAGGACCAGGCGCACTCGCCGGCTGTCGTGCAATGCGACTCCTCGTAGGGCACCGCCGTTACGCGGCGGTCCCTTGCATCAGCGGCGGGTCTCGGGCACCAGGACCTGGCGCAGCGTGTCGAAGTCCTCAACGCACTTCCCGGTCCCGAGGACCACCGAATCCAGCGGGTTGTCGGCCACATGGACGGGCATGCCCGTCTCCTCGCGGATCCGCTGATCGAGCCCGCATAGCAGGGCCCCGCCGCCGGTCAGGGCAATGCCCCGGTCCATCACGTCACCCGCAAGCTCGGGCGGGCACTTGTCCAGCGTCGTCTTCACCGCATCGATGACCAGGTTAAGCGGTTCCTCGATGGCCCGCCGGACCTCCGATGCGGAAATCACGATCGTCTTCGGCAGGCCGCTGACGAGGTCCCGGCCGCGGATCTCGGCGTGCGGCTCGTCGGCGCCGGGAAAGGCCGACCCGAGCGCCATCTTGATTTCCTCGGCAGTGCGCTCGCCGAGCATCAGCGAGTACTCCTTCTTGCCGAAGCTGATGATCGCGTCGTCCAGCTCGTCCCCGCCAATGCGGATGGACTGCGAGGTGACGATGCCGCCGAGGGAGATCACCGCCACCTCGGTCGTCCCGCCGCCGATGTCCACCACCATGTTGCCGGTCGGCTCGTTGACGGGGAGCCCGGCGCCGATCGCCGCCGCCATTGGCTCCTCGATGATGTAGACCCGGCGCGCGCCGGCCTGGTGACCGGCCTCCTTGACCGCGCTCTGCTCCACCCCGGTGATGCCGCTGGGGACGGCCACCACGATCCGCGGCTTGGCCATATGCCGGCGTCTGTGCACCTTCTGGATGAAGTAGCGGAGCATGCGCTCGGTGACGTCGAAGTCGGCGATGACGCCGTCCTTGAGCGGCCGGATGGCGACGATGTTGCCCGGGGTCCGGCCGATCATCCGTTTGGCCTCGATGCCGACCGCGACGATCTGCCCGGTGTTCGTGTTGAGCGCAACCACGGAGGGCTCGTTGAGCACGATGCCCCGCCCGCGCACATACACCAGCGTGTTGGCCGTGCCGAGATCGACCGCCATGTCGCGGCCGAGGAAAGCCATCGCGTTACTCATGGGGGACGGCAACCTTCCCGATCGGGCGCTTCGGAGCCTCGTGGGCCGGGTGAAGCAATTTGTGAACAAATTCCTAAAGTCACGCCGCCCGGGCCGCGTGCTGGCAGAAGTTCTTAAGCGAGCTCGGGGAAAAAGATCTTCATTTCCCGCTGGGCCGACTCAGCTGAATCGGAACCATGCACGACGTTCTCCCCGACCTCCAACGCATGGTCCCCGCGGATGGTGCCCGGAGTGGCCTGCACCGGGTCGGTCGCCCCGGCCAGTCCGCGGAAGGCTGCCACGGCCCGGGGCCCCTCCGCCACCAGGGCCACGAGCGGCCCGGAGGTGATGAAGCTGAGCACCGGCTCGAAGAACGGCTTGCCCTCGTGCTCGGCGTAGTGACTGGTCGCCGTCTCCCGATCCAGCGTCCTCAGCTCCATCGCGACGATGCTCAGGCCCTTACGCTCGATCCGGGAGATGACCGCTCCGATGAGACCACGGCGGACGCCATCGGGCTTTATGAGGACAAGAGTACGTTCCGGCAACGCCGCTCCTTCTCGCAGGGCAACTGGCTGGTTGTCGCGAGCAGATCGAGGAGATAACCCGCGGCTCGAAGCTTACCCGGGCGAACGGCCCGGGGCACGGCCCCGGCACGCCCGGCGAGCGATTAATTCGCCGTCATCATGATCGCCACCGACCCGGCGTACGCGAATTCCCACAGGCCAACGGCACCGGCCAGGGCGACGGCGGCGGCGCCGTCGGCAGCGATACAGGGCCGTGCCTGCTTTCCGGGCCTTCCGGTCCGTTCGTCACTGGCCGATCACCTCTAGCTACTTTAGGCGACGGCTCCTAGGCTAGCCCGTACCGGGCAGCTCTATCCGGTTCGCCATCCAGATCCCGCCGAACCAGAAGCCGGCGAAGATCACGCCGAGGACGTACAGCACGGGTACCTCGACGCCGGCGACGATGATCAGAACCTGCAGGATGCTGCCGGCGATCAGGGCCCACCGGCCCCGGCCGACCAGCCCCGCGAGGATGACCGCGGCAAGGGCCAGGCCGCCGCCCACGCCGCCGGCCACCCCGTGCCGCAGGTGCTCGATCGTGATGGCCACCGGCACGGCCAGGATCAGCACGATGGCCTCGAACACCAGGACGCTGGCGCACAGCCGCCGCAGGATCGGCCTTCGAGACTGGGCGGACTGGGTGGACTGGGTGGCCGTGCCGGGAGCGGGGCTCGTCATGACAGATCGGCCGCCGTGAACGAGTGCCGGCCGGCAGCGGGGCCCGGCGCCGGCGCGTCGCCGGTCCCGGCCTCCGGGCGGAGCAGCTGCCGGGCGTCCCCGGCCGTGATGACCGAGCCGGTGACGAGCACTCCCCCGCCGCCGGGCAGGTCCGTGTCGGGCGTCTCGTCGGCCAGGCCGACGGCCAGCTCGATGGCGTCGTCCATCCGCGCCGCGACCTGGACGCGGTCCGCCTCGAAGACGTCCCGGGCCAGCTCGGCGAGCTCCTCGGCCGGCATCGAGCGGTCGGACGAGTTGCGCGTGACCACAAGGTCGGACAGCACCGGCTCGAGCTCGTCGAGGATCCCGGCCACGTCCTTGTCCGCGCTGACCGCCAGCACGCCGACGAGCCGGCTGAAGCTGAACCCTTCGGTCACCGCGGCCGCGGTGGCCGCCATGCCGGCCGGGTTGTGCGCCGCGTCGACGATCACGGTGGGGCTGCGCCGCAGCACCTCGAGCCGTCCCGGGGAGCGCAGGCCGGCGAACGCCCGCCGGACCAGCTCCGCATCCAGCGGACCGCGGCCCTCCGGCCCGCTGGGGCCATCCTCCGCGGCGCCGCCGAATCCCTCCGCCGCGGCCAGCGCGCAGGCGGCGTTGCCCGCCTGATGCACGCCGAACAGCGGCAGGAAGACCCCGGGGTAGGTGCCGTTCAGCCCGCGCAGCGTGAGCAGCTGGCCGCCGAGCGCGATCTCCCGCTCCAGGACGCCGAACTCGATGCCCTCCCGGGCCACGGTCGCGCCGACCTCCGAAACGCGGCGCAGCAGCACCTCGGCCGCGGGCAGCGACTGCTGGGCCAGCACCGCGAGCGCGCCCGGCTTGATGATCCCCGCCTTCTCCGCGGCGATCTCCTCGACCGTGTCGCCCAGATACTGGGTGTGGTCGATGGCGACCGGACCGACCACGGCGACCGTGCCATCCGCGACGTTGGTCGCGTCCCAGGTGCCGCCGAGCCCGACCTCCACCACCGCGACGTCGACGGGGGCGTCGGCGAACGCCGCGAAGGCCATCCCGGTCAGCACCTCGAAGAACGACAGCGGCACGCCGTGGCGCTCGTCGGTGAGCTGGATGTACGGCTGGATCTCCTGGTACAGGGCGACGAAGCGCTCCGGGTCCAGCGGCTGGCCGTCGATGCAGATCCGCTCCCGCATCGAGGTCAGGTGCGGGCTGGTGAACCGGCCGGTGCGCAGGCCCCGCTCCCGCAGCAGCGCGTCGATCATGCGCGCCATGGACGTCTTGCCGTTGGTCCCGGTGATATGGATCACGGGGAAGGCTTGCTGTGGATCGCCGAGCAGATTGACCAGGGTGGCAATCCGGTCGAGGGTAGGCTCGATCGACGATTCGGGGCGGCGGCTAAGGATCTCCCGCTCAGTCTCACGCAGGGCGGCGTCGTCGGTCACGCTTCCAGGCTACTGGGGAGCGGCGGCCGCTGAGCCGGGCCCCCGCGGCGACGGAACCTCAGTCCCGGCCAGCTCGCGGTTGAGAACGTGGATCTGGTTCCGGCCGTTGTCCTTGGCCTGGTACTCCGCCGCGTCCGCCGCGGCCAGCAGCTCGTCCAGGTCCTGGCGGGCGCTGGCCCGCTCGGCCACGCCCACCGAGACGGTGATGCTGACCAGGATGGGTTCGTCCCGGCCGTCGCTGACCGCGATCGGCGCGTCGGCGATGTGCCCGCGCAGCCGGTCGGCCACCCGGCCGGCCTCGGGGCCAGTGGTGCGCGGCAGCAGGATCGCGAACTCCTCGCCGCCGAACCGGCCGATCAGGTCGCCCTCGCGCAACTGGGCCCTGAACCGGTCGGCCACGACCCGCAGCACCCGGTCGCCGGCCAGATGACCGTGCGTGTCGTTGACCAGCTTGAAGTGGTCGATGTCGACGATGGCCAGGGAGATCGGCGGCCGGTTGCCCTGGGCGCGCGACAGTTCGGTGACGGATTCGCGGTGCCAGGTCGTCGCGTTCAGCAGGCCGGTCTTGGCATCGGTGCGCGCCTCCGCCAGGAGCTGGGAATGCATGAGGAATCGCTTCTGCATCAGCACGACGGGCACGGCGACGATCAGAACCGCGAGGCTGAACGACAGGGCGAAGGCGATGAGCGAGGCCAGACAGGTCACCACGGTGTCGGTAGTGACCGCCTCGCGGGTGAAAAGCAGGGCCCGGAACCCGACGGTGGGCACGGTTAGCTTGACCGCGCCCACGACCAGCCAGATGGCCATCGCCCAGCCGGTGACACCAGCGGCGATGACGGCGGCCAGCAGCCCGGCGCTGTGCGCGGCGCCGGCCGGAAGGCCGGCGAGCAGCGGCCGGAATCCGCTGTGGAACTCGAACGAGGCCGCGCCGTAAGCCAGGCCGTTGGCCGCGAGGCTGAACACGCGACGGTGGGCGAGGTTGCGCCGGACCCGCCACTGTTTCGTGATCGTCAGCGGTATCGGGGCCAGCAGCGCGTAGATCGGCGGCAGCAGCACCGCGATGGACAGGTACCAGACCTCCTGCAGGTCGCGGGTCAGCGTGTCAGCGTGTCACGCGGCAGCTTGACGTCCCTGGTCGCCTCGACCATGGCCGCCGCGCTGGCCAGCAGCAGGACGAAGACACCGAGCTGGGACAGCCGCCAGTGGGTGTGCACCGCCGCGGTGGCCAGGGCCACGGCCGCCGCCGCGACCACGGCGATTACGTACGCACGCGTCAGCCGCGGCAGCGACCACAGGGGCCAGTGCCGGAGCGATGCCCCGGTCAGGGGGCGGCGCCAGCTGAGCGTGCCAGTCGATCTCATGCGGTCCGCAGCCTGCCGGAAGAGTTTGCCGAATACGTCGTCTAGTACTCTTTACGATCGAATCGTTATAAAACGGACGATTGGTGCCAGGTGTAGCAAACCACCCACTGAGGGCATATTAGGAAAGTCGTTGTTCTGGCAGAAGGGAAAGGCCATGCGAAGCGATTGGGGCTAAAACGCGTACGGATCCTTACGGCGATCTGGGCCCGCGCTGCGGTCTCCGCCACGGCGATCTCCGATCTGCAGGCCCGTCGCTCTCCGGCCGCCTCCGATTACATAGTGGCGCGCAAATCAGGCATTCGCAACAAACTGTCGCTACGACATCACCCAGCCGCAGGCATCAGGGCCAGGCGGTCGGTGATGCGGGCTATGTCCTGCTCGGCGGCGGCCAGGCGCTGACGGGTGGAGTCCACCACCGCGGGCGGCGCCTTGGCCGTGAACCCGGCGTTGCCCAGCTTGGTGCGGGCCTGCTCGGCTTCCTTGCGCGCCGCAGCGAGATCCTTCTCCATCCGGCGCCGCTCAGCCGCGACGTCGATCACCCCGGCCGTGTCGAGTTCGACGGTGACCCCCTCGGCCCCGATGGCGGCCGTCGGGGAGAAGTCGCCCTCCGGCCGGCTCAGCCGGAGCAGGAAACGGATCTGCTCCTCCTGGCCGGCCAGCGGGGTCGCCTCGATCCCGGCCAGGCGGGCGGCGACCCGCTGGCCGGGGCGCAGGCCCTGATCGGACCGGAACCGGCGGACCTCGGTCACCAGCCGCATGACCGATGCCATCTCCGCCTCGGCGGCAGGGTCGGCGATGGACAGCCGCGGCCACGGGGCCACCATCACCGATTCCTCGCCCGTCAAGGCCGTCCAAAGTTCATCGGTAAGGAATGGCATCACCGGGTGCAGCAGCTTCAGCAAGTGGTCGAGCACGAACCCGAGCACGTCGCGCGCGGTCCCGGCGGCGGCCGAGCCGGGCCCATCCGGGGCACTGCCCAGCGGGATCTTGGCCAGTTCGAGGTACCAGTCGCAGAACTCGTCCCAGGCGAAGTGGTAGAGCGTCTCGCACACCCTGGCGAACTCGAACCGCTCGAAGTCCGCGTCCACCTCGGCGGCCACGGCGGACAGCCGGGACAGGATCCAACGGTCGGGTACGGACAGCGCCGCGGCGTCCGGCAGCACCCGCGGCACCCGCGCCCCGTTACCAAGCGCGAACCGTGCCGCGTTCCACAGCTTGTTGCAGAAGTTGCGCGAGCCAGCCGCCCACTCGTCGCTGACCGGGATGTCGCTGCCCGGGTTGGCCCCCCGGGCCAGGGTGAACCGGGTGGCATCCGCACCGAAACGGTCGATCCAGTCGATCGGGTCCACCGCGTTGCCGCGCGACTTGGACATCTTCTTGCCGGTTGCGTCGCGGACCAGGCCGTGCAGCGCGACGTCACGGAACGGGACGGCGTCGCCGGGATCCCGGTCCGACATCGCGTACACGCCGAACATCATCATCCGGGCGACCCAGAAGAACAGGATGTCGTAGCCGGTGACGAGCACGCTGGTCGGATAGAAGGCGCGCAGGTCGGGCGTGTCGTCCGGCCAGCCGAGGGTGGAGAACGGCCACAGGGCCGAGGAGAACCAGGTGTCCAGCACGTCGGGGTCCTGCCGCCAGCCCTCTCCCGTAGGCGGCTCCTCGTCGGGCCCGACGCAGCGCACCTCATCGTCCGGGCCGTACCAGACCGGGATCCGGTGGCCCCACCACAGCTGCCGGCTGATGCACCAGTCGTGCATGTCGTCGACCCAGCTGAAGTAGCGGGCCGCCATCTCCGGCGGATGCAGCCGGGTGCGGCCGTCCCGCACCGCGTCGCCCGCCGCACGGGCCAGCGGGCCGACCCGGACGAACCACTGCAGGGACAGCCGCGGTTCGACCGTCGTGCCGCAACGCTGGCAGTGCCCCACCGCGTGCAGGTACGGCCGGACCTCGGCCACGATCCGGCCCTGCTCGCGCAGCGCCGCGACTACGGCCGGGCGGGCCTCGAAGCGGTCCAGCCCCTCGAACGGGCCGTGCGCCGTGACCACGCCGCGCTCGTCCAGCACGGTCAGGCGGGGCAGGCCGTGCCGCCGGCCGATCTCGAAGTCGTTCGGATCGTGCGCCGGGGTGACCTTCACCGCGCCGGTGCCGAACGCCGGGTCGACGTGCTCATCGGCGATCACCGGGATCCGCCGGCCGGTCAGCGGCAGCTCCACCTCGCGGCCGACCAGGTGCCGGTACCGGTCGTCATCGGGGTGCACGGCCACCGCGGTGTCGCCCAGCATCGTCTCGGCGCGGGTGGTGGCGACCACGATCGAGTCCGCATCCCCCTGCGGGGGGGTGTGGGGGGGGCGTCCCCCCGGGCTAACACTGCCGTAGCGGATCGAGACCAGCTCGCCCTCGTCCTCGCTGTGGTCCACCTCGATGTCGGACAGCGCGGTCAGGCAGCGCGGGCACCAGTTGATGATCCGCTCGGCGCGGTAGATAAGGCCGTCGTCGAAGAGCCGCTTGAAGATGGTCTGTACGGCGCGGGACAGGCCCTGGTCCATGGTGAACCGCTCGCGGGTCCAGTCCACGCTGTCGCCGAGGCGGCGCATCTGGGCCAGGATCTTCCCGCCGGAGGTCGCCTTCCACTCCCAGACTCGCTTGACGAACGCCTCGCGGCCCAGGTCGTGCCGGCTCAGTCCCTCCTTGGCCAGCTCGCGCTCGACGACGTTCTGGGTGGCGATGCCCGCGTGGTCCATCCCAGGCAGCCAAAGCGCGGTGTAGCCCTGCATGCGGCGGCGCCGGACGATGGCGTCGATGATGGTGTGGTCGAGCGCGTGGCCGATGTGCAGTACGCCCGTCACGTTCGGGGGCGGGATCACGATCGAGAACGTGGGGGCGTCCCGCTCCAGTTCGGCGGTGAAGTAACCCGCCTTCTCCCAGAACTGGTAGCGCGGCCCCTCCACCTCGCCGGGAGAGTACTGCGGAGAAAGCTCAATAGCACCAGTCACGAAGACCGAGTCTATTGAAGGCGCAGTCTGACCGTGACCACGGCAGGCTAAGGCGAGGCGATCGTTACCGGCCCAGCGATCCCGGGCCGAAGGCTCAGGTGAGTGGCCGGTGCTATCGGCGAGCACCGCAGCAGTTTACGGCGAGGCGCCCACCGGTCCAGCGATCCCGGGCCGAAGGCTCGGGTGAGTGGCCGGTGCTTTCGGCCACCACCGCGGGCTACCGACCGACGGGCCGCAGGCCCGGCCGCCCAGCGAACCGGGCCTTCAGGCCCGGTGAGCGGCGGTGTTGTCGGCGAGAACCACCATCGGGGCGTCGCGGGGGGTTCGGGGGGTCGCCCCCCCGAATTACGCAGACTTCTCGCGGGGGGTGCGGCGGTTGCTGACACCGCGGGGGACGAGGGTGGGGTTGACGTGCTCGAGGACGGCCTCGCGCGTGATGACGACGCGCTCGACGTCTTTGCGGCTCGGCACCTCGTACATCACCGACATCAGGACTTCTTCCAGGATCGCGCGCAGGCCGCGCGCCCCGGTGCCCCGCAGGTTGGCCTGGTCCGCGATGGCCTCCAGCGCGTCCGGGGTGAACTCCAGGTCCACGCCGTCCAGCTCGAACAGCCGCTTGTACTGCTTGACCAGCGCGTTGCGCGGCTCGGTCAGGATCGAGATCAGCGCCTCGCGGTCGAGGTTGTGCACGCTGGTGATGACCGGGAGACGGCCGACGAACTCCGGGATCATCCCGAACTTCAGCAGGTCCTCGGGCATGACCTCGGCGAAGGCGTCAACCTCGTTGTCCGCCTTGCGGGCCCGCAGCACCGCGTTGAAGCCGATGCCGTTGTGACCGGACCGCTGCTCGATGATCTTTTCCAGCCCGGCGAACGCGCCACCGCAGATGAACAGCACGTTCGTCGTGTCGATCTGGATGAACTCCTGGTGCGGGTGCTTGCGGCCACCCTGCGGCGGCACCGACGCGGTGGTGCCCTCCAGGATCTTCAGCAGGGCCTGCTGCACGCCCTCACCGGAAACGTCCCGGGTGATCGACGGGTTCTCGCTCTTGCGGGCGATCTTGTCGATCTCGTCGATGTAGATGATCCCGGTCTCGGCCTTCTTGACGTCATAGTCAGCGGCCTGGATGAGCTTGAGCAGGATGTTCTCGACGTCCTCGCCGACGTAGCCGGCCTCGGTGAGCGCGGTGGCGTCGGCGATCGCGAACGGCACGTTGAGCAGCCGGGCCAGGGTCTGGGCCAGCAGCGTCTTGCCGGAGCCGGTCGGGCCGAGCAGCAGGATGTTGGACTTGGCCAGCTCCACCCCGTCGTCGCCGGGGCGCTCGCCGCCGGACTGGACGCGCTTGTAGTGGTTGTACACGGCCACCGACAGTGCCTTCTTGGCCATGTCCTGGCCGATCACGTAGGCGTCGAGGAACTCGTAGATCTCCCGCGGCTTGGGCAGGCTGTCCCACTTGACCTCGGACGGCTCGGCCAGCTCCTCCTCGATGATCTCGTTGCAGAGATCGATGCATTCATCGCAGATGTACACGCCAGGGCCGGCGATGAGCTTCTTGACTTGCTTCTGGCTCTTCCCGCAAAACGAGCATTTCAGCAGGTCGCCACCGTCACCGATGCGTGCCACCCAGTTACTCCTTTACATGGGGGCCGCTGGGGCAGGTCGCGGCCTGCCCCAGCGGGCATGTCCCGCCAGGCCATCGTGCGCTCCGGCTTTCGACGTTACCGCCTCAGGTCCCGGGGAACCTAAGACACAACCATCAAACCGCTTCCGGGGTATGCCGGGGAAGAGGCAAATCTCCGGTTAGGACGACAGTACCCCGGAGACGGTCTGGCCGCGCTTGAGCATGGTGAGAACCTCGTCGACGATGCCGTATTCCTTGGCTTCCTCGGCGGTAAGGAACTTGTCACGCTCGATGTCGCGGCGGATGGACTCCTCCTCCTGGCCGGTGTGCCGGGCCAGGATGACCTCCATCGCCGAGCGCATCCGCATGATCTCGCGGGCCTGGATCTCCAGGTCGCTGACCTGCTCATAGCCGCCGCCCTGGGTGGCGGGCTGGTGAATCAGGATACGCGAATTCGGCAGGGCCATCCGCTTGCCCTTGGTCCCGGCGGCCAGCAGGATGGCGGCCGCGGAGGCGGCCTGCCCGATGCAGCACATCTGGATGTCAGGCTGGATGAACTGCATCGTGTCGTAGATGGCCATCATCGACGTCATCGACCCGCCCGGCGAGTTGATGTAGATCGTGATGTCCCGGTCCGGGTCGATCGCCTCCAGCGTCAGCAGCTGGGCCATGACGTCGTTGGCCGAGGCGTCGTCGATCTGGACACCGAGGAAGATGATCCGCTCCTCGAAGAGCTTGTTGTACGGGTTCATCTCCTTGACCCCGTACGACGTCCGCTCCACGAAGGACGGCAGGACGTACCTGGCCTCCGCCGGCCGGAAGCCTCCGGCGCTGAGTTCGCTCACTCCTCGCTCCTTCGTTCCGTAATCTGCGTTCATGAGACCGGCCCCGCCGAGGGCACCTCGGTGGCGCTGCGGACCACCCGGTCGACGAAGCCATAGTCCTTGGCCTCGTCGGCGGTGAACCAGCGGTCGCGGTCGAAGTCGAGCTCGATCTGCTCGAACGTCTGGCCGGTGTGGAACGCGATGCGCTCCGCCATCGTCCGCTTGATGTACAGCATCTGCTCGGCCTGAATCCGGATGTCGGTCGCGGTGCCACCGAGGCCCCCGGACGGCTGGTGCATCAGGATCTGGGAGTGCGGCATGGCGAACCGCTTGCCCGCCGTGCCCGCGCAGAGCAGCACCTGGGCCATCGACGCGGCCATGCCCATCACGTAGGTGGCGACGTCGTTCGGCACGTACTGCATCACGTCGTAGATGGCCAGGCCGGCGCTGACCGAGCCGCCCGGCGAGTTGATGTACAGGCTGATGTCGCGCCTGGGGTCCTCGGCGGCCAGCAGCACCAGCTCGGCGCAGATCCGGTTCGCGAGGTCGTCATCGACCTGCTGACCGAGGAAGACGATCCGGTGCCGCAGCAGCCGCTGGAACAGCTGGTCGCCGAACGGCTGGACGGCACCATCGGGCATGGCCGCCCTCACGATGGACGGCACGTCCACTGGGGAATCCGTGGTCACTGCGTTCTCCTCGTTTGACTAGCCGCGCAAGCAGCTGATGTCTCTGATCTGGACGATAGCTCGGGAGCTAACCGCTGCAGGCCTCCGAAGCGCGGTTTTCGCTGTCGGCGCAGGGACTAGGCCTGGGCGTCCTGGCCCCCGTCCGCGTCCTCGTCGGCGTCCGCGTCCTCGTCCGCTTCGGCGTCGTCGCCGGCCAGCGCCGCATCGGCCGCGTCGGCCTGGGCCCCGGCCTCCTCGGCCTCCTCGCCGGCGGCTTCGGCCTCGCTAGCGTCCTCGCCGCCCTCGTCGTCGATGCCGAGCAGCGTGTTGTAGTCGAGCTCGTGGCCCGCCTCGTCCTTGATCTGCACCCTGCTGGCCAGCAGCGCCATGGCCTTGCCGCGCAGCACCTCGGCCACGGCGGCGCCGATCTGGCCGCCCTCGGCGATCTGGCGCGCGAGCAGCTGCGGGTCGACCCCCATCTGCTCGGCCTGCTGGGCGACGAAGTAGGACAGCTCGGCGTCGTTGACGCCCAGGTCTTCCTGCTTGGCCACCTGGTCGAGCACCAGGCCGGTCTTGACGCTGCGGCGGGCCTGGTCGTGCAGGTCGGCGCTGAACTCCTCCTGGGACTTGCCGACCATCTGCAGGTAGGTGCCCCAGTCAGCGCCAGCCCGCTCGATCTGGTCATGCATGGAGTGCTCGAGGCGGTGCGCCTCCTCCGCCACGATGCTGTCCGGCAGCGGAATGTCCACCTGGTCGAGCAGCGTCTCCAGGGCGCGGTCCCGGGCCTGGATGGCCTGCTGCTGCTGGCGCATCGCCTCGAGCCGCCTGCGGGTGTCGGCCCGCAGCTCGCCGATCGTGTCGAACTCGCTGGCCAGCTGGGCGAAGTCGTCGTCGAAGTCAGGCAGTTCCTTGACCTTGACGCTGTGCGCGGTAACGGTCACCTCGGCCTCGTCACCGGCCCGCTCGCCGCCGGCCAGCTCGGTGCTGAAGGTCTTCGAATCACCCTGCGACATCCCGGTCACGGCGTCGTCGAGGCCCTCCAGCATCGACCCGCTGCCGACTTCGTAGGACAGGCCACTCGCCTGAGCGTCCTCCACCGGCTCACCGTCAACCGTGGCGGACAGGTCGATGGAGACGTAGTCGCCGCTCTCGGCGGGTCGCTGCACGCCCTTCAGCGACGCGAACCGCTCGCGCAGGTTGCTGAGGTACTCCTCAACGTCGTCCGGCGTCACCGTGGCGTTGTCGATGGTGACCGAGATGCTGCTCAGGTCGGGCAGGTCGAACTTGGGCCGGATATCGAACTCGGCGGTGAAGGCGAGCTCCTTGCCGTCGTCCAGGCTGGTGATCTCCACCTCGGGGCGGCCGAGGGCGAACAGCTCCTGCTGCTCGACCGCCTTCCCGTACAGCTCGGGAATGGCGTCGTTGACGGCCTGCTCCAGCACCGGCGCCCGGCCGACCCGCTGGTCGATGATCCGCGGCGGCACGCGGCCCGGGCGGAAGCCCGGGATGCGGACCTGCCGGGCGACCTCGCGGTAGGCCTTGTCGATGCTGGGCTTCAGCTCGTCGAACGGCACCTCTACGCTGAGTTTCACGCGAGTCGGGCTTAGTTCCTCGACGTCTGTCTTCACGTCGGCGTCACTCCTTGTGTCCCCTGCATTGGTTCCCTCCACCGCCTGCCGCCTGGATGCGACCGGGAACGCGGGAACTCAGATCATCACTCACGGCAACCGCCGCGGCTATGGCGGTTTATCCTACCGGCCGCGTGGGGCCCGGGCGGCCCGCCGGGGGCCCCGGGGCCAGCCGGGCGCCGGCCCGGTGCAGGTCCGCAGGGCGGGACCAGGTGCACCAGGCCTGTTTAGTATGAAAATCGGGGACGCTAGGCGGCGGGGACCGGCGCGTCGGCGAGAACCGGCCGGCCGCGCCGCGCCGGGCCGCGGAAAAGGCGGCGGTAGGAATCGGGCGTGGTGTCGCGGCAGGCCCGAAAATGGTGGCGGAGCGTAGCCGCGTTGCCGAAGCCCACCTGCTCGGCGATGGCGTCCACCGTCTCGTCCGTCTCCTCTAGCAGCTGCTGGGCCAGCAGGATGCGCTGAGAAGTCAGCCAGCGCAGCGGCGTGGTCCCGGTTTCCTGGGTGAAGCGCCGCGCGAACGTGCGGGGCGACATGTGCGCGCGGCCGGCCAGGTCGCCGACGCTCAGCGGCCGGCCGAGGTTGAGCGCCATCCAGTCGAGCACGCCGCCGAGGCTGCCGCCGGATGTCTCGGCGAGCGGGCGGTCGATGTACTGGGCCTGCCCGCCGTCGCGGTGCGGCGGAACCACCATCCGGCGCGCGATCCCGTTGGCCACCCGTGAGCCCTGCTCCTTGCGGACCAGATGCAGGCAGGCGTCGATCCCGGCCGCCGTGCCCGCGGAGGTGATCACCGGCTGCTCGTCCACGTAGAGCACGCCGGGATCGACCTTGGCGCTGGGGTAACGGCGGGCCAGCTCGGCGGTGTGCCGCCAGTGTGTGGTGCACCGGCGCCCCTCCAGCAGCCCGGCCTCGCCGAGAACGAACACGCCGCTGCAGACGCTCAGCACCCACGCGCCCCGGTCCGCGGCGCGGCGCAGGGCGGCCAGCAGGTCGCCCGGCAGCTGGCCGCCATCGGCGGGGCCACGGCGCAGGCTGGCCGGCAGACCGCCGGCCGGCTGGTTCCGCGGCGGGGAGAAGCCGGAGATCAGCTCGGCCTGCCCCAGCCGCCGGTCGCTGACCGCCGGCACCGCGACCAGGTCGGCCTCCTCCAGCCGGTCCAGGCCGTACGGGGTCTCGATGGTGAAGCCGGCGTTGCAGCGGATCGGGCCCGGCTCGCCCGCGGCGACCGCGAAGTCATAGGTGGGCAGCCCGTCGTCGGATCGGTCGATGCCGAACACCTCGCACACCACGCCGAGCTCGAAGGCCTCGATGCGGTCCAGCGCCACGACAGCCACATTCTTGAGCATGAAACAAGTATGAGGGGATGGTTGGCAGGATGTCATCCCTATATGTCACTACTGCCACTATCGGTCGGGAGTCCGGCGGGCGAGGCTGGAGTCATGAACCTGCTGCACCGAATCAGCGAGATCATCTCCGAATGCAACGAAGCGCAGCGGCGGCTAATGTCCTACAGCCTCTCCTACGACCGATACGCGCCGGAGCCAGGCGCTGCTCCGGATACGTACGCGGAGTTCCTGCTGCGCACGTCGGTCCCGTCGTGGCGGGAGCCGTCGGCCCGGCAGCGAGCGGCCGGGCGGCCGGTCCACTGAACTACCGTCTACCCGGTCATGGCTGCGAGCAGGCGGCGCAGGTAAGCGGCCCAGGCGGGGTCCCCGGACACCGTGATCACTTCGTCGCCGGCCCGGCCCCACAGCCAGGTCAGCATCGCGGGCGGGGCAGCCGTGACCGTCGCGTGCACGTCACCGCTGGACCCGTCCGCGGCCTCGACCCCGTCCGGCCGCGGGCGTACCGTCCAGGTGCCGCTTCCCGCGGCCACCGCGACCGTGTCCTGGCCTGAGCCGGACTCCAGGCGCTCGCCCGCCACCTCGGCGAACTCTTCCGGCCAGGTCACCGAGCCGTAGGCCAGGAACCGCTTCAGCACCTCGTCGATCCCGTCGACGGCGACATCGTCCGGTACCGGGCTGAGCGGGCGGCCGGCGGCCAGCTCGGCGTCGATCCGGTGGATGACCGTTTCCTGGGCCATCCGCCGGATCCAGAAGGCGACGTCCTGCTGGGGCTCGTACCAGGTGGGCGCGGGAGCCGCCGGATCGCGGCTGGCGAACTCGGCGGTCAGCTCCTCGTAGGTGCGGTCCAGGAGGGTCAGCGGCTGCTCGGCGGAGAGGTCCGGGGGCCACGGGTCGGGCCACTCCCCCAGCCGGATGGCCGTGACCTTGTGCAGGTAGACCTCGGCCACGTGCCGCACCAGATCGGTCATCGTCCATCCCGGGCAGCTCGGCACGGGCGCTTCGGGGGCACCGGACGACGCGGCGTCGCACAGCAGGCCGTAGTCGGACGCGAGAGAATCCAGCAACCGGTCGTTGTCCATGAAGGCAGGCTGGTCCATGGAGAAAGCCTGACATACGGGGGCGGTCAGTGTGGCCGGCTAGCGGTCAGGCTGCCGGCCTGAGCAGGCGGCTGCCGGCCCGAGCAGGCGGCTGCCGGTTAGAACGGTCGGGCTGGCGGGATTTGAACCCGCGACCCCTGGCACCCAAAGCCAGTGCGCTTCCAAGCTGCGCTACAGCCCGCGTCTGAGGTGAGTGTAGCCAGTCCCGCCCAGATCGCGACGGCTACGGGCGGAGAGGCTAGGCGGTACGGAAGTGGAACCCCTTATCGAGCAGGCGGGGCAGCACATAGCTGAGCGCGGCGACGGTCTGGGCGCGATTGCCGCCGCCGTCGTGCTCCAGGATGATCGAGCCGCTGCGCGTGTTCCGCATGATGTTGGTGGTGATGGCGCTGACGCCGGGGCGGGCCCAGTCGCGTGGGTCGACCGACCAGTCCAACGGGGCAAGCCTCATCTGCCGGCACTGGGCCAGCACGGCCGGCGACCAGGCTCCGTACGGAGCGCGGAACATGACGGGGGTGGCCCGGGTCGCTTCCTCGATGGCGTCGCTCGCCCGGCTGATCTGGTCGGCCATGGCGGCCGGCGCCAGCTCGGTGAGGTTGGCGTGGGTCCAGGTGTGGTTGATGATCAGGTGACCCGCAGCGGCCACCTCGCGGGCGATCGCCGGGTAGGCGGCCACGTTCTCACCGATCATGGAGAACGTGGCGACGACCCCGTACCGGCGCAGCAGGCTGAGGATCTGCGGGGTGTAGATGGGGCTCGGCCCATCGTCGATGGTGAGCGCGATGACCATCGGCCCGTCGTCGAGGTAGTACATGGGCTGGCCGCTGGCGGTCGGGGTATAGCCGGGACCGGAGCCGTGAGCCGCGTGGGGCGCGGGGCTGTCGGCTGATGCGCGGGCCGCCCGCTCTTTCTGCGACCGGGCGGCCACGGCGCGGGCGTCCGCACTGGCGGCCCTGTCCGGCCTGGATGGAGCGGCCGGGCCCGACGGCTTCGGCGAGGCGGCGCGATCTCTTGGCGAAACGCCCCGGCCCTCGCCGGCAGCGAGCTCACCGAGCAGGACCAGTCCGCCCGCGGCCAGCAGGACACGCCGGGAAACCGTGGCCTTGCCCGGCCGGTGGTCGCTTGTCATCCAGGCCCCTATCCGCATGTGCGGGTCTAACTGGCACATACCAGCAAAGACGGTCCAGAGTCAGGATTGGTTGTTCTAAAATGGGATTCAAGTGGCCACGCCGCCAGGGAATGCTGTCCAGTTGTCCGGGGCCGGACCCGGTGGGCGCGGGAACGGGAAACGGTCAGGATCCTGGCCGGCGGAGCATATGCCGCGCCCGCAACGCGACCTCGAGCTCGAAGCGGCGGTCGGGATCGCGCAGCTGGTCGCCGAACAGATCCTCCACCTGACGCAGCCGGTACCGGACGGTTTGCGGGTGCACGTGCACATGCTGCGCCACCTCGTTGGCGTTACAGCCGGTCTGGAGCCAGGCCAGCAACGTCTCGGCCAGCCGATCCTGCTGGGCGGGGCGAAGGCGCTGCAGCGGGCCGAGCCGGGCCGCAAGGCGCCGGCCAGCTGCTCGTCGGAGAAGACCGGCCAGCTGCTCGTCGGAGAAGATAAGCAAGGTGGACAGGTGCTCGTCGCAGCGCACCAGGTGCTGGCGGCTGTCGATGACGCCCCGGGCGGCGAGGCCGAGCGCCAGCCGCGCCCAGCGCAGCGACGTGGCGGCCCGGGCCAGCGGCACCACCGGTGGCGAAGCTGTAGTTCACCGGTAGTCCCATCGCGGCGCGCGGCCCAGCGGACGTGGCCGGACCCGACCTGGCCGTCGTGTGCGCGGATGCGGGGCCGGCTACACCTCGGCGCTCCTTTCGGGTCCTGGCTTCACCGACATCACGGTGCAGAACCAGTGCCCGCTTGACCAGAGTGATCACCTCGAGCTGGCCTACGACCCGGTGGCGATGGCCGACATGCTCAACGCCCTGGATCCGTCAACCCCGTGTCCGTGCCCTGCGTGCCGGTGCTGCCCGTCACCGGTCCGGTCGGACCCGTTCCGCCCTTCTGACGGCCAGGTCAAGCGGTCAGCTGCCGAGGCTGGGCTGCGCCGGGCTCGCCAGAGCCGGTACGCTACCCCGTGACGGCCCGGCCGGATCGGCTGGTCCAGTCGCCGCCGCGCGGGCGTAGCTCAATGGTAGAGCCCCAGCCTTCCAAGCTGGTCATGCCGGTTCGATCCCGGTCGCCCGCTCT
>Ga0302314_10003820_pt1 | contig 27726 bp, 29 predicted proteins | sample III_Palsa_N2_3_FD_200533 | JGI IMG/M metagenome (GOLD analysis project Ga0302314, IMG submission 200533) | Peat permafrost microbial communities from Stordalen Mire near Abisko, Sweden - III_Palsa_N2_3 | ecosystem: Environmental > Terrestrial > Soil > Palsa > Peat permafrost | place: Sweden...
ACCCTGTTCTTCGACTATCACCGCCAGCACGGCGTGCGCATCAAGGTCGTGCGCATCTTCAACACCTACGGCCCCCGCATGCATCCGAACGACGGGCGCGTGGTGTCGAACTTCATCGTTCAGGCGCTGCAGGGCCAGGACATCACGCTCTATGGCGACGGCAGCCAGACCCGCGCCTTCTGCTATGTCGACGACCTGGTCGAAGGCTGGCTCCGCCTGATGGCGACCGGCGACGACGTGACCGGCCCGATCAACATCGGCAACCCGCACGAGATCCAGGTCAAGGAACTGGCCGAGCGCGTCATCGCCATGACCGGCTCCAAATCCAAGATCGTCCATCGCCCGCTGCCGGCCGACGACCCGCTGCAGCGCTGCCCCGACATCACCGAGGCGAAGCGCGTGCTGGATTGGCAGCCGACCGTGCCGCTGGAAGTGGGCCTCGCCCGCACCATCGCCTATTTCGATCGCCTGCTGGCCAGAAGCAACGAACGCGGGGCGGCCGAGTAGGCACCGTCGCGTCGGCACGCCCCTCACCCTCCCATAAATGGTAGAGGGCTAAAAGGAAGCTCCCTCGCCCATTTATGGGAGAGGGCCGGGGTGAGGGTGGTGCGACCGGAAAAACTTTAGGCGGTTTCGATTTGAAGATTGCCCCCGCACCCGCCTTGCCCAAACGCGGCCTGTCCGCCACCGACGTCGTCGCGGTCATCCTGGGCAATGCGCTCGAGTTCTACGACTTCACGGTCTATGGCGCCTTCGCGGTCATGATCGGCAAGGCGTTCTTCCCGGCCGAGGGTGCGGCCAATTCGCTGCTGCTGTCGGTCGCCACATTCGGTGTCGGTTTCGTCACCCGGCCCTTGGGCGGCCTTGTCATCGGCGCCTATGCCGACCGGCGCGGGCGCAAGGCGGCGATGACGCTGACCATCTGGCTGATGGCGCTCGGCAGCGGCATGATCGCGATCATCCCCGGCTACGCCACCCTCGGCTGGGCTGCCCCGGCATTGCTGGTTTTGGCCCGCCTGATCCAGGGTTTCTCCGCCGGCGGCGAGATGGGACCGGCCACCACATATCTGGTCGAGGCGGCGCCGCCCGAGCGCCGCGCCTTCTATGGCGCCTGGCAGCTGGCAAGCCAGAATGCCGGGGCACTGGTCTCGGGTGCGCTGGGCTTCCTCTTGGCCGAGCTGCTGCCGAAGCAAGCGATCGACGATTGGGCCTGGCGCCTGCCGTTCGCGCTCGGCATCGTCATAGCACCGGTGGGCCTCAGGATCCGCAATTGGCTGAGCGAGACGCTCGACGCCAAGGTCGCGCATGCCACCGCCGGCGCCGTGCTGCGGGACCTGTTCCACCGCCATCGCCGGGCCTTGCTCGTGGGTTTCCTGGTCATCCCCGGCGGCACGGTCACGCAATATTTCCTGAGCTACATCAACACCTACGCCATCGCCACCCTGCAGATGCCGACCAACCTCGCCATGCTGGCCGGCCTGACCGTCGGCGTCAGCGGGGCGGTCTTCGCCGTGCTGGGCGGCCTCGCCGCCGACCGGATCGGTGCCAAGACCGTGGCCCTCTGGCCGCGGGTGCTGCTGACCCTGGTGATCTACCCGGCGATGCTGATGGTGGTCGAGCAACGCACGCCGGGCACGCTTTTGAGCGTCGTCGCCGTGCTGATGGCGCTGCAGGCGATGAGCGGCGCCATGGGCATCGTGCTCATTCCCCGCTCGCTGCCGGCGGCGGTCCGCACCAGCGGGTTGTCGATCGCCTATGCCCTGGGCGTGACCCTGTTCGGCGGCACGGCGCAGCTGGTCTTTACCTGGCTGATCCAGCAGACCGGCGATCCGCTGTCGCCGCTCTGGTGGGTGATCGCGATCAACATCGTCTCGATCCTGGCGACGATCGCGATCCGCCCAGTCGCGGACGATTAAATCGCAGCGAGCACGTCGGCCGTGGAGCGCACCCGTCCCAAGCGCGGCATGATCGTTTCGATCGCGAACCGATGCGCCTCGGTGCTGTGCGAGCTCATGGCGTCCTCGGCCAGGATCAACGCATAGCCCTGTTCCCAGGCCGAGCGCGCCGTCGATTCGACGCCGATATTGGTCGAGATGCCGCCCAGCACCAGGGTCGTGATGCCGCGGCGGCGCAGCTGCAGGTCGAGGTCGGTGCCGTAGAAGGCACCCCATTGCCGCTTCACCACCAGGATGTCGCCGGGCACCGTCGCCAGTTCGGTCGGGATGTCCCACCAATGGGCCGGCAGCCCGCCGGGCGGCAGCGGCGACGGCCGATCGACCGGCTGCTTCAAGGCATCGGCGAAATCGGGTGCCCAGCCGACCCGGACCAGCACGACCGCTGCGCCCACGGCGCGGAAGCGGGCGGCCAGGGCCGCGCCCTTGGCCAGCACTTCGGCGCCGCTATAGGGTCCTTGTGCGAACGGCAGGATGCCCTGCTGCAGATCGATCAGCACCAGCGCGGTCGTACGCGGATCCAGCTTGTCCATGATATCGTCGCTTCCTCGTCTAATACATGAGCTTGGTCTCACATAGGAAGATATGAGGATATCCTCACAAAAAACAAGCCCCCAACCGCGCACGCCTCAGCGCGAGCGCGGTCGCGCGCGGGTCGCGGCCCTGCTGGCCGCCGCCGGCACCGCCTTTGCCGAGCGGGGCTACGAGGCCACGACCATGACCGAGATCGCGGCCCGCGCCGGCGCCTCGATCGGCTCGCTCTATCAATTCTTCCCGACCAAGGAGCTGCTGGCCGATGCCCTGACCGGCCATTACTCCGACGCGCTGGGCGAGCGCCTGGGCCGGATCGAGGCCGAAGCCGGCACGCTCGATGCCGACGCGCTCGGCCGCCGGCTGTTTCCGCTGCTGATGCAGTTCCGCGCCGACCATCCGGCCTACGCCGCCCTGGCCGAAGCACCGGAGGCGCAGCAGCGCGGCGGCGCGGTGCGGGCCCGCTTGCGCCAGCAGCTGCATGCCATCCTGAAGCGCCACACGCCGACGCTGCCGGACGAGCAGGCGGAGACCCTCGCCGTGGTCGCGCTGCAGATCCTGAAGGCAGCGGTCGCGCTCAATGCCGAGCCCGGATTGCCGGCGCGCGCGGCCGCCCTCGACGATCTCGAAGTTCTGTTCTGCCACTATCTCGCCGCGCATCTGGGCGTTGCGGGTACCGCTCCGGCAGAGTTGTAGCCACTTCCGGCAAAATGCTATGGTCGCGGCGCCGGCCGGGGCCTAAATCCACGGCCGGCCAAGCACCTGGCGCTAGGAAGGCCCATGAATCCCGTCCCGCTGTTCTGGGCGATCGCCCTCGGCATCGTCATGCTGCTGCTGACGCCGCGCATCCACCGGATGGTGATCACCGGTTTTGCCCGGCGCCTGGGGGTGGCCGAGACCAACCGCGGATCGGCCGATGCCATGGCCGGACTGCAGGAGGCGCGCCAGCATCTGGCGACCATGGAAGCCATGTCGCGGGACCTGACGCGCGAACGCAATCACCTGAAGGACAAGATCGCCGGCGCCCAGCGCGATATCGCCGCCCCCCGGCGGGAACGGGTCGACCTCGTGTTCGAGCTGGGCACGCCCCGGCCCGAGGAGGGCCATTGCCTGTTCGCGGCAATCCGGATGCCGGCGCAGCCCCATGTTGCCGGCACCAATGGCCGCGCACCCGATCCGGACGTCTGGCGCCAGCCGCGCCTGGTCCGGGTCTGGGGCCAGAACGAGGGCCTGTGCCTGTCGATGGCGGAGCAGCGCTTCGGCTCCAAACGCGATTTCCAGCTGATGCCGATCGACGAGCATCAGCGCACCCGGCTGCATCTTTAGATGCAGGACGATCTCTCGCTCGGCGCGCTGTGGGCGACGCTCTATGCCAACGGCACCGTCACCGGCGTGGCCCTGCTGGCGCTGATCCTGATCGCGATCGTGTTCGCGGCCCAGCTGGAGGCGATGTTCAGCGCCTGCCGCCACCTGGCCGCCCACCGCGACCAGATGATGGGGGCCCAGCAGAAGATCGAGGGCGACGTGTTCCAGGCGCTGCAGACGGTGAAGGCGATCGACCAGTCGCTGCCGGAGTTGCGCGAGACCATCCAGGCGCTGGCCCACGAATACGAGAAGCTGGACGTGAAGGCGACGGCCGCGCGCAAGCTGCATGTCCGCGAAGTCATCATGTCCGACATCTTCGTCCAGCCAGGCGATCGGCCGTTCCTGGCCAAGATCTACCGGCCGCAGGCAGCGGATAGCGAGCCGATGGCGCTGCAATGGCGCGCCGGGCGCGACCATGTGCTCTATGCCACCGACAAAAAAGCCGCCACGACCCGCTTCGCCCAGCGCTACCCGGCCGACCACGGCTTCATCGTCGGCCCGGCCAGCCTGTTCGACATCCCCTGGAACCCGCCCGAGGAACTGCCTACGCTGGATGTGGGATGACCGCGCATTAAACTCCGTCATTCCCGCGTAGGCGGGAATCCAGGGCAACCACGAGATGGCTCCGGCAACTCTGGATTCCCGCTTTCGCGGGAATGACGAGGGAAACGGGGCTGGGATGCGTCAATGATCTCCGCCGCTGTTCGCGCCGCCGCCCTGCTGCTCCTGTTCGCCGCCAACACCGCCGTCGCCGAGACCGTCCTGCGCCGGGACAATGGCGCCGAGCCGGGGACGCTCGATCCGGAGAAGTTCGAGAGCATTCCGGAAGACCGCATCCTGAACGATCTGTTCGAAGGCCTGACCGCGGCCGGTCCCGGTGGGACGATCATTCCGGGTGCGGCGAAAAGCTGGACCGTGTCGGAGGACGCGCTCACCTGGACCTTTACGCTGCAGCCCGAGGGCCGCTGGTCGACCGGTGCCGCCGTCACCGCCGACGACTTCGTCTATAGCCTGCGCCGGCAGGTCGATCCGGCCAATGCCTTCCTCAACAGCTTCCTGGCCGACCAGATCGTCAACGCGGTCGAGATCCGCACCGGGGTCGACAAGGATCTCTCGACCCTGGGCGTGCGCGCGATCGACGCCGCGACGGTGGAGATCCGGCTGAAGGCGCCCAACCCGGCCTTCCCCGCGATCCTGGCGCGCCTGCGGCCGGTCGAACGCGGCTCGGTCGAGCAGTTCGGGCGCGAGGCGTTCCGCCCGGGCAATCTCGTGTCCAACGGCGCCTATCGCCTGGTCGAATGGCGGCCGCAGGCGCGCGTGGTCCTGGAACGCAGCCCGACCTACTGGGACCATGCCCATGTCGCGATCGACCGGGTCGAATATTACCCGATCGAGGACCAGAACGAGGCGCTGAAGCGCTATCGCGCCGACGGGCTCGATCTGACCGACGAGGTGCCGCACGATCAGCTGGGCCTCATTCGCCAAGAACTGCCCGGCGAACTGCACACCGCACCGGAACTCGGCATCTTCTATATCGGCTTCAACGAGGAACAGCCGCCGTTCAAGGATAATCCGGCGCTGCGCAAGGCCTTGAGCCTGGCGATCGATCGGCCGCTGCTGGTCGAGAAGGTCGTGGGCGGCGGCGCCACGCCGGCCTATGGCTGGATCCCGCCCGGCATCAAGGGCTATCCGAACCCGACCGTGCCCTGGGCCGGCCTGCCGGCGGCCGAGCGGGTGAAGCTCGCCCGCGCGGCCTATGCGGAGGCCGGCTATGGGCCGTCGAAGCCGCTGACGATCTCGCTCATGTACAATACCAGCGACAACAACAAGAAGATCATGATCGCCGTCGCGTCCATGTGGAAACAGACGCTGGGCGTCGAGGTCACGCTCGAGAACCAGGAGTTCAAGACCTTTCTCGACACGCGCCGGCAGAAGAAGGCGACCCAGGCGTTTCGCGCCGCCTTCATCTCGTTCTACGACGATCCGGCGCCGCTCGCCGAATCGCTCACCTCGACCTCGGCCTACAATGACCTGGGCTATCGCAGCGCCGCCTACGACAAGCTGTACGGGGAGGCCAGTGCCGCCCCGACGCTCGACGAGCATTACCGCCTGTTCGCCGCCGCCGAGGCCCAGGCGCTCGCCGACCAGCCGGTGGCGCCGATCTATTTCTACGCGGCCGAACACCTGATCAAACCCTATGTCACCGGCTGGCAACCGAGCCCGCGCGACAGCTACCGCACCCAGGACCTGAGCGTGGCGCCGCATTAGAGCGCGATGACATGAGGCCGGTTCGGCCTCATGTCTGAATCGCTCTCCAGATCAAATCATTAGCCGGCGACGAGCCGTGCGATCGCGAAAGCAGCCCCCGCGGCCAGGCCGCCGACCATGGCCGTCTGCGCCCCGGCGCGCCAGCTGGGCGCCCCGGTCAGCCAGCCCTTGACCGCACCGAACAGCAGGAGCGCCAGCAGGGTCAGCACGATCGACAGACGGAACGCCTGGCCGACATTGCCGACCAGCATATAGGGCAACAGCGGCACCAGCCCGCCGACGATGTAGGAGAGCCCGATCGTGAGCGCCGAGCGCGAGGCGCGCTTCGGATCCGGCTCCTCCAGACCCAGCTCGAACCGCATCATGAAGCGGACCCATTTTTCCTTGTTGCGCGAGAGCGCGGTCACGATCGTGTCGGCCTGGGCCGCATCCAGACCCTGCTCGCGCAGGATGGCCGCGACCTCGCGCCGTTCCTCGTCCGGCAATTCCTCGGTCTCACGCCACTCCCGGCGATATTCGCTGTGGTAATGCTCGATATCGGTCCGGGCCGCCAGATAGCCGCCCAGCCCCATGGCGATGGCGCCGGCCGCGATCTCGGCCAGGCCGGCCGTCACCACCGTGCCGGTCTGGACCAGCGCCGCCGACAGGCCGGCGGCCAGCGCGAACGGCACGGTCAGCCCGTCGGACATGCCGATCACCACGTCGCGCACCGCGTCCGACGCCATGAAATGACGCTCGTGATGATGGGCTGTCGGCATGGCGAGACTCCGGCTGGTAATGATCCCAATCAATATCGGAGTTTTCTGACAAATCAAGCATCGAATATTTAATTTATTCGTCATTGCGACGCATTATTACTATAGATCCGTAATGAAAATCATTATCATTGCGCAATTGCGACTGAGTATTAGCGGAGCGCGCCGGACTGGCCCGTTCCAAAACGGAACCTTGACAGCAGGGGCTGCCGGTTCGACTCTCGAACACCAACCCGGTAAAGGAGATCGGCCGAACCATGCGCTGGGACCTGCTCGACGAGGAGGCCTGCTCGGTCGCGCGCACCGTCTCGGTGATCGGCGACCGCTGGAGCCTGCTGATCCTCAGGGATTGTTTTCTGAAGGTCCGCCGGTTCGAGCAGTTCCAGGAGCGGCTGGGCGTCACGCGTCATGTGCTGGCCGACCGGCTGAAGAAGCTGGTGAAGACCGGCGTCTTGACACGCAGCGCCTATCAGGACCGGCCGGCGCGCTATGAATATCGCCTGACCGAGAAGGGGCTGGCGCTCTATCCCGTGCTGCTGGCGCTGGTGCATTGGGGCGATACCCATGGCGCCGACGGGCGCGCGCGCCCGGTGCATTATCGCCACCGCGGGTGCGGCGCGCTCATGGACCCGGTCACGGTCTGCTCCGAATGCCACGAACCGCTCGACGCCCGCGACGTGACGGTCGAACCCGGGCCGGGCCTGCCGGCGGGCCATGGGCTGCTGGATCTGGTGCTGGGTGCCAGGGAATGACATCGGATTACGCCGCAGCACTCTCGGACTACGAGAAATTCGCCTTCACCGACGGACGCTGGACGCGCGACGTCTATCGCCGCGGCCAAGGTCCCGCCGTGATCGTCATCCACGAGGTGCCGGGGCTGCATCCGCTGGTCGTGCGCTTCGCCGATCGGATCGCGGCCGCCGGCATGTCGGTCTTCATGCCGAGCCTGCTGGGCGAGCCCGGCCGGCCGGCGACCCGCCGCTATATCCGGCGCTCGGTCGCCGAGGCGATCTGCATCCGCCGCGAGTTCAACACCTGGCACGCCGGCCGGTCGAGCCCGATCGTCGAATGGCTGCGCGCGCTGGCCCGCAAGGCCCATGGCGAATGCGGCGGCAAAGGCGTCGGCGCCATCGGCATGTGCCTGACCGGCGGCTTCGCGCTCGCCATGATGACCGAGCCCGCGGTGGTGGCGCCGGTCGTGTCCCAACCCTCGCTGCCGCTGCCGCTCGGCGCCCGGCGCGCGGCCGGCATCGACGCCTCGCCGGACGAGATCGCCTGCGCCCGCCACCGCTTCGCCGAGGAGGATCTCTCGATGATCGGCCTGCGCTTCAAGAGCGACAGCCTGGTGCCCGATGCCCGTTTCGCCACATACCGCCGCGAATTCGGCGACCGGTTCGAGGCGATCGAGCTGGACGACGCCGACGCGCTGCCCGGCGACCGGCCGCCCCATTCGGTGCTGACCCTGCACCTGCGCGAGGACGGCCCGACCAAAGCCGCGGAACAGCGGGTGATCGCGTTCTTCAGGGAACGGACCGGGGCGTGAACGCCCGTCTCGACAGCGTGACGGCACCCCACTAGCCTCGTGGCCCATCGGCCAGGACAACGCGAGCGGGGCCCATGCAGCATTTCGATACGATCGTCGTCGGCATCGGCGGCATGGGCTCGGCCACACTGTGGCAGCTCGCCCGGCGCGGCCAGCGGGTGCTGGGGCTGGAACGCTTCGACCTCGGCCATGGCATGGGCTCGTCGCACGGTCTCAACCGCATCATCCGCCTCGCCTATTTCGAGCATCCCGACTATGTGCCGCTGCTGCGCCGTGCCTATGAGCTGTGGCGCGAGACCGAGCAGCTGGCGGGCGAGCAGCTGCTCTATATCACCGGCGGCCTCGATGCCGGGCTCGAGCACGGGCGCATCGTCCAGGGCTCGCTTGCCGCCTGCCGGCAGCATGATCTGCCGCACGAGCTTCTGACCAGCGCCGAGATCACGCGCCGCTTTCCCGGTTATCGCCTGCCGTCCCACTATGCCGCGGTCTATCAGCCGGACGGCGGCTTCGTCGCGTCCGAGCGGGCGATCCTGGCCCAGGCCTCGCTCGCCGTCGCCGCCGGTGCCGAGATCCATGGGCGCGAGCAGGTGCTGGGCATCGAGCCCGGCAACGGCCGGGTCACCGTCGTGACCGACCGCGGCCGTTACGAGGCCGGCCGGGTCGTGGTCTCGTCCGGCGCCTGGATTTCCGACCTGCTCCCGGGACTGCGCAAGACCGCCGTGCCCGAGCGCCAGGTGCTGGGCTGGTTCCAGCCGCTGAAGCCGGCGCTGTTCACGCCCAAGGTCTTCCCGGTCTCGAACCTGGAGGCCGAGTTCGGGCAATTCTATCAATTCCCGACCTGGGGCATCCCGGGCTTCAAGATCGGCCGCTACAATCATCTGCGCGAGCACGGCCATGCCGACGACCTGTCGCGCGAGCCGACGGCGCGTGACGAGGAGGCGCTGCGCGAGGCGATCCGCGCGCTGTTCCCGGACGCGGACGGCCCGACCCTGCGCCTCGCCGCCTGCCTGTTCACCAATACGCCCGACGAGCATTTCGTCATCGACACTTTGCCCGGCCATCCGGAGGTGATCGTCGCCTCGCCCTGCTCCGGCCATGGCTTCAAGTTCGCGAGCGTGATCGGCGAAGTGCTGGCCGATCTCGCCACGACCGGGTCGAGCCGAATGAACCTCGATCTGTTCGCTTACGACCGGTTTTCCAGCGCCGGCTAATTTTCAGCCCCTGCCCGCCCGGCGTGCCGGAAATTTAATCGGCACCCGCTGCCGTTGCTCCGGGCCCAAGCGCGCCGGCGATGGCATGGTGCTTGCTGTTGCAAGCATATGGCCCTTCCCGCATCCATCGCCCAGCCCACCCCGCCCAAGCTGGCGCTCAAGGGCATCGCCAAGCGCTTCGGCGCGACGCCGGTGCTGGACGGGCTCGATTTCGAGATTGCCGAGGGCGAGTTCGTCTCGATCATCGGCCCGTCGGGCTGCGGCAAGACCACGATCTTCAACATCATCGCGGGCTTGCTGGAGCCGGACGCGGGGGCACTGCTGTACGAGGGCCAGGCGGTCGCGGGCTTGCGCGGCCGGGTCGGCTACATGATGCAGAAGGATCTGCTGCTGCCCTGGCGCACGGTGCTGGGCAATGTCGTGCTGGGGCTGGAAGTGCGCGGCATGGCGAAAGCCGAGGCGCGCGACAAGGCGATGGGCTATCTCGAGACCTACGGGCTCGCGGGATTCGAGCAGGCCTATCCGCGCGCGCTGTCGGGCGGCATGCGTCAGCGCGTGGCGCTGATCCGGACCCTGATCGTCGATCCGGACATCCTGCTGCTGGACGAGCCGTTCTCGGCGCTGGACTACCAGACGCGCCTCTATCTGGAAGGGGTGCTGATGGAGGCGGTCGAGCGCTTCCACAAGACCGTCGTGCTGGTGACCCACGACATCGACGAGGCGGTGGCGCTGTCGCGCCGGGTCGTGGTGCTGAGCCACCGGCCGACGCGGGTCAAGGCGCTGCACGACATCGACATCGCCGAACGCTCGCCGATCGGCGCGCGCAGCGATCCGCATTTTTCGGGATATTTCCACGCGCTGTGCAACGAGCTCGACATCCAGACCCAGCGAGCCGCGCCATGAAGCGCGCCGCCCCGCTCGATACCGCCCTCGGCCGCACCGCGATCCAGCTGAGTTTGGTGGTGCTGCTGCTGGCCGGCTGGGAGATCGGCGTGCGACTGGGCTGGATCCAGGCGTTCCTGGTCGGATCTCCGGTCGGCATCTGGGGCGAGCTGGTGCGCGACGTCAAAAGCGGCCAGCTGTTCTACGACACCGGCATCACGCTCTACGAATCGATCGTGGGCTTCGTCGTCGGCACATTGTTCGGCTCGCTTGTCGGCCTGGCGCTCTGGTATTCGCGCTTCGTCGCGCGCACGGTCGAGCCGCTGATCGTCGCCTTCAACAGCGTGCCCAAGATCGCCTTCGCGCCGATCGTCATCCTGTGGTTCGGCACCGGCCTCGGCTCCAAGATCGCGCTCGCCATCTCGCTGACCGCCATCGTGGCATTGATCGCGGCCTATCAGGCGGCGAAGGAGGCGGATCCGGATCTGCAGAGCCTGCTGGTGACCTTGGGCGCCAGCAAGGACCAGGTGTTCCGCAAGGTCATCGTGCCCTCGGCCCTGCCCGGCATCATCGCCACCTTCCGCATCAATGTGGGCTTCGGCCTGGTCGGCGCGGTCGTGGGCGAGTTCATCTCGTCCCAGCATGGGCTGGGCCATCTCGTCTTCACGGCATCGAGCCTTTATGACCTGAATACGGTCTGGCTGGGCCTGTTCACGCTGATGGCGATCGGTTTTCTGCTGTATTTCCTGATCGATCTGATCGAGCGCAAGAGCCTGCCCTGGAAACTCGACAGCGTGCGGCAAGACCTCAGGGTCTGAACCCGCCTGAAAGGAGAACGTTCATGTTCAAGCCGTTCATCGCCTTGGCAACGCTGGCCACCCTGTCGTTGGGAACGCCCGCCGAGGCCGCCAACACCAAGGTCACCGTCTCCCAGGCGTTCCAGTCGATGCTCTATCTGCCGCTCTATGTCGGCATCGACGAGGGGCTGTTCGACAAGCAGGGCCTGGATATCGACAAGGAGACCGCAGGCTCCCCCAGTGCAGCCCTGTCGGCCGTGCTGTCGAAGAGCGCGGACCTGTCGCTGCACGGACCCGAATGGGCCGCGATCGCCGCGTCCAAGGGTGCCCCCGTCCGCATCGTCGCCAATGTGGTCAATGGGGCGGCGGTCTGGATCGTCGCCACGCCGGATTTCCCGTTCAAGAGCATCCGCGACATCAAGGGCCAGACCGTCGTCACCGGCACCATGCCGACCACCAGCACGTCGCTGTTCCTGAAGCTCCTCAAGGAAAGCGGCATGGATCCCGAAAAGGACGTCACCATGATCCAGGTGCCGATCGGCAGCGAGATCGGCCCGCTGGTGGCCGGCCAGGGCAAGATCGCGGTCATGTACGAGCCGGGCGTGGACCAGGCCGTCGCCAAGGGCATGAAGGTGGTCGTGGGCTTCCCGAAGCTCTACGGCCCCTATGAATTCTCGGCCATGGCAGCGCGCACCGACACGGATCCGGCCATGCTGGAGAAATTCGTCACCGGCCTGAACCTGGCGCTGAAGTCGATCCAGTCGAACGTGCCCGGCGCCATCGCGATCGCCAAGCGGGAATTCCCGACGCTCGATCCCGTCGTGGTCGAGGCCGCGGTCAATCGCATGATCGCCGACGGCGTCTATCCGCCGACGGTCGAGATCACGCCGGAAGCCCTGAAGCTGGGCCTGGACACCCAGATCGCGCTCGGCAACCTCGCCGCCCAACCGGACTATAAGAAATTCGTCGCAACCGACCTGATCGCGACGGCGGTGGGCAAGTAGCGCCGGGTTTTCCCTATCCGGCCAACGCCCGCTCCACCCACGCCGCCGCCTCGATCGCGACGGCGTCGCTGCCGAGCGGGGCGATGACCTGGACGCCCAGAGGCAGGCCGGCCGGGTCGCGCAGTCCCGGCACATTGACCGCGGGCGTGCCGGCAAAGGTCCAGAGCCGGTTGAAGATCGGATCGCCGGTCCCGGTCTGGTGCAAGGGGGCGGCACCGGCGGCGCTGGGGGTGATCAGCACATCGACATCGGCGAAGACCGTATCGAGCGCCGCCCGGAGCCGAGGCAGCAGCGCCCGGTCGCGCGCATAGTCGGCGCGGGCAATCGCCCGGCCCTCGACCATGTATTCCTGCAGTTTGGGCGTCAGCAGCGCCCAATGGGCATCGGTTTCGTAGGCGAGCGCATGCGCGGCCTCGAACGCCTGGATGCGTTGCTGCGCCGCCAGCGCGTCCGCCATCCCGGCCGGCAATTCCCGATCGACCAGATCGACACCCGCGAGGCGCCTGGGCAGCGACAGGAACGCCGCCTGCATGTCGGCGGAGGCCTCATCCCAGGCCGGCGAGCGGCAGAGGCCGATCCGGCGCGGCCGGCCGGCGCGCTCGGCCGCGGCCAGCAAGTCGAGGCCGGTCACCGCCTCGACGAACAAGGCAACGTCGGCGACGGTCGCCCCCAGGATGCCGATCGTGTCGAGCGTAACCGCGAGCGGCTTCACGCCGGCCGCATCGATCAGACCGAAACTGGGCTTGTAACCGGCAACGCCGCAGAAAGCCGCCGGCCGCACGATCGATCCCGCCGTCTGTGTCCCGGTCGCGAGCGGCACCATGCCGGCGCCGACGGCGGCAGCCGAGCCGCTGGACGAGCCGCCCGGCGTGCGCGTGGCATTATGCGGATTGACGGTCGGCCCGGCGCCGAAATAGGCGAATTCGGTCGTCACCGTCTTGCCGACGATCACGGCCCCGGCGCGGCGCGCCAGCGCCACCACGGACGCATCATAGGGCGGCTGCCAATCGCGATAGATCGGCGAGCCGCAGCGCGTCGGCAGATCATGGGTCGCCATGATGTCCTTGATGCCGATCGGCACGCCGCGCAGCAGCCCGGCATCCGGCCCGCGGTCGAGCGCCCGCGCCGCGGCGAGTGCCGGCTCCTGTGCCAGCGTCACCCAGGCCTTCAGCCCGGCCTCGCGCGCATCGATCCGCTCGAACGCCCGGGCGACCGCCGCCTCGGCGGTCAGTGATCCATTTGCGATGCGGCGGCGGATGCCGACGGCAGAATTATCCTCGATCATTGCAACCTCTACTCCTTGACCGGGCATTAGAAGAAACTGATCTCTGGCAGCAGAAAATTCTGTTGTTCTTCTCCAACCAATATTGATTTTCGCTCAACGATCCGCCAATATCGGGCCAACTCACGCAAAAATTTAGAATAAAACAACTCTAGGAGGTGTTTTATTCTTGAAACATTATAATGGAAGCCTCACTCATGTTTGGACTTTCAGCCCTTAAAGCTCGGTCGCAGAAGGCGGAGATCGCCGCGATTGAGAAGTCTCAGGCCAGGATCGAATTCGAGCTCGACGGCACGATCATCACCGCCAACGAGAATTTCCTCAAGGTCATGGGCTATTCCCTGGCCGAAGTCCGGGGCAAGCATCACAGCATGTTCGTCGAGCCCGCCTACCGGCAGAGCCCCGAATATCGGGACTTATGGGCAGCCCTCAACCGCGGCCAGATGCGGTCGGCCGAGTTCAAGCGCCTGGCCAAAGGTGGCAGGGAAGTCTGGATCCTCGGATCCTACAACCCGATCCTGGATGCGGGCGGCAAACCGTTCAAAGTCGTGAAATTCGCGACCGATGTCACCGAACAGAAGCTGCGCAACGCCGATTATGCCGGGCAATTGGCGGCGATCGGCAAGAGCCAGGCAGTGATCGAATTCAATCTCGACGGCACGATCCTGACCGCGAACGCGAATTTCCTGGGCGCCATGGGCTATACGCTGGCCGAGGTGCAGGGCCAGCACCACAGCCTGTTCGTGCCGCCCGCGGAGCGCGACAGCAGCGCCTATCGCGAATTCTGGGCCTCGCTCAATCGCGGCGAATATCAGTCGGCCGAGTTCAAGCGCGTCGGCAAGGGCGGCCGGGAGGTCTGGATCCAGGCCTCCTACAATCCGATTCTCGATCTCAACGGCAAGCCGTTCAAGGTCGTGAAATTCGCCACCGACGTGACCGAACAGAAGCTGCGCAACGCCGATTTCGCGGGCCAGCTCGCCGCGATCGGCAAGAGCCAGGCGGTCATCGAATTCAATCTCGACGGCACGATCCGGACCGCGAATGCCGGTTTCCTCGACACCATGGGCTATACGCTGGCCGAGGTGCAGGGCAAGCACCACAGCATGTTCGTGCCGCCCGCAGAGCGCGACAGCAGCGCCTACCGCGAATTCTGGGCCTCGCTCAATCGCGGCGAATTCCAGGCGGCCGAGTTCAAGCGCATCGCCAAGAGCGGCAAGGAGATCTGGATTCAGGCCTCCTACAACCCGATCCTGGATCTGAACGGCAAGCCGTTCAAGATCGTGAAGTTCGCGACCGATGTGACCCAGCAGGTCATCCGACGCCTAAAAAGCGAGACGGTCAGCTCGATGATGGAAACCGTCGCCTCGGGGGCCGAAGAGCTGAACGCGTCCGTGCGCGAGATCTCCGAGAGCATGGCGAAATCCCGGGCTGCCGCCGACGACGCGTTCGAGCGCACGATCGCGGCGGATCACGCGACCGGACGTCTGGCCGAGGTCGCGCAATCGATGAACGGCATCCTGGCGCTGATCGGCAGCATCACCAGCCAGATCAATCTCTTGGCGCTCAATGCCACGATCGAGGCGGCGCGCGCGGGCGAGGCCGGTCGCGGCTTCGCGGTCGTGGCGACCGAGGTGAAGAACCTGGCGGCCCAGGCGAAGTCGGCGACCGACGAGATCTCGACCGAGATCAACGGCATGAAGGAAGTGTCCGACGACGTCGTGCAGGGCTTGCAGGCCATCAAGCAATCGATCGATCGGGTCCGCGAATACGTGACCTCGACGGCGAGTGCGGTCGACGAGCAGAGCGCGGTCACCGGCGACATGTCCGCCAACATGCAGCGCGCCGCAGCCGAGGCGAGCAGTCTCGGCTGAGCCTCTCTTTTCAACCGTCACCCCAGCCGCCAGCGCCGCTCCGCCAGATCGGCCAACGGCCGCCACAGGAAGCGGTTCGAGAGTGCCACGAACCGCGACATGACGGCGATGCCGAGGGCGACCCGTGCGAGGTCGCCGGCGGCGGTCCAATGGGCGATATAGGCGCCGAGGCCTTGGGCCTCGACCGTGATGTCGCCCCAGCTGACCAGCTCGGCCACGATCGAGGCGTTCCAGCAGGCGCCGGCGGCGGTGACGGCACCGGTCAGCAGATAGGGATATATCGCCGGCAGCATGACCCGGCGCCACCACAGCCCGCCCCGCAGGCGGAACGCCCGCGCCGCCTCACGCAGATCGGCCGGGAAGGCTGCGGCGCCGGCAATGACGTTGAAGGCGACATACCATTGGCAGCCGAGCAGGAACAAAGGCGTCAGCCACAGGTCCGGATCGAGGTGCCAGAGGCTGATCGCCAGCGCCGCCGGCGGGAACAGCAGATTGGCCGGGAACGAGGCCAAGAGCTGCGCCAGCGGCTGGGCCGCGCGCGCGAGCCGGGGCCGAAGCCCGATCACGACGCCGAGCGGCACCCAGATCAGCACCGCGAGCGCCGTCATCGCGACCACGCGCAGCGCCGTCCGGCCGCCGAGCAGGACCACCCGGCCGACCTCCGCCCAGCCCAGATGGGCCGCGATCAGATCCCAGGCCTGGCGGCCGGCATTGACCAGCACCAGGCCGATGATCAGGTACCAGACGATATCGCCGGCCGTGAGACCGTTCCCGGTTTCGGCCGACGGCGCGCGCGACTTCGGGACCGGCAGCAGCAGCAATTGCCGGCCGAGCGCCGCCAGCGGTCGGGTCGCCAGATCGAGGAGACGGGCGCGCCGATAGAGATTGAGCGCCCAGGAGCCGTGGCGTTCGGCCGGTGCCGCATGCTCGAACTTGAACCGCTCGGCCCAGGCGACGAGCGGGCGGAACAGCAATTGATCCATCGCCAGGATGACCAGCAGCATCGCCAGCGCCGCGTCGCCGACCGCGCCCAGATCGCGCCGCTCGATCGCCAGCGCCAGGTATGAGCCGACGCCGGGCACGGTGACGTGGGTATGGCCGACCGCGATCGCCTCGGACGCCACGACATAGAACCAGCCGCCGGCCATGGACAGCATGGCGTTCCAGACCAGGCCGGGCATGGCGAACGGCAGTTCCAGCACCCAGAAGGTCCGCCAGGGATTGAAATGAAATGCCCGCGCCGCCTCGCTGAGATCGCGCGGCACGAGGGTCAGCGACTGATACAGGCTGAACGTCAGGTTCCAGGCCTGGCTCGTGAAGATCGCGAAGATCGCGGCCAGCTCGACACCGATCTGCCGGTCCGGGAACAGGGTCAGGAAGAAGGTGATCGACACGGCGACATAGCCCAGCACCGGCACGGACTGCAGCACATCCAGCAGCGGGATCAGCAGCCGCTCGGCCCGCCGGCTCTTCGCCGCGACGGTCGCATAGACCAGCGAGAACGCGATCGAGGCCGCGAGCCCGATCGACATGCGCAGCGCGGTCCGGAGCGTGTAGCCGGCGAGCGCCAGCGGATCGAGCGCGATCGCGGCGACGGCACCCGGCTGATAGGGCAAGGCCATGCGCGTCGCCTGCCAGCCGAGGCTGAGCAGCACCGACAGCACCAGCGGCACCACGACCAGATCCGCGCGCGTCGCCCCGAACCGGCGGGTCGCGACCGAGGCGGCAGCGGGACGACCGGCGGTGCGCAAGGTGCGGCGGACTCCGAGACTTGGGTGGAGAGGGACGTCCGCCGTTTCATAGCCGATTCCGCCTGACCCGGCGAGCCCGAGCCTGCCCGGGATCGGCCCGGCAAGAACCGCCGGGTGCGGCAGAGGTTGCCGGCTGAAGGCGACAACCGCCCAACACAACTCATTGATAATGAATGATTCTACCGCTGGTTTGCTTCTTGCTTCACTTGGCCTATACGGCCTCCTAATCCCGAGAACCCTCATGCAAGTCAGCGGCACCAGCGGATCGTCGATCACCGAACTGATGGCGATGCTGCAGCAGCTCTATCATTCGGACAGCAGTTCGACCGCTTCTTCGGCCTCGACGGTCGACCAGAATGCCGCGACGGCGACGGCGGTCAGCAATTCGATCGCGGCCAGCGGGTTTCTCAGCAGCAGCAGTTCCTTGAGCAGCACCAGCCTGATGGCGCTGCTGCAAACCCAATCCTTCGACGATGCCTCGACCACCCAGACGACCGGCCAGGCGACCGACGCCACTTTCGCCAAATGGGCGTCGACCGCGGATTCCAACGGCGACGGGCTGATCAGCAAGACCGAGTTCGAGGCGGCGGTGCCGTCGAACATCACCGCGGCCGAAGCCGATCAATTGTTCGCCAGCATCGATACCGCCGGCACCGGCACCGTGTCGGTCGCGCAATTGCGCCAGGGCCTCGCGGCCGCGATCGCCGCCGGCCCTGCGGCCAGCACAGCGCCGACCGGCGGCACCGACCGGCTGTTCGCGGCACTCGACACCAACGGCGACGGCACCATCACCCAGGCCGAATTCGAGGCCGACGCCGGCAGCGGCATCACCAAGGCCGAGGCCGACGCCGTGTTCGCTCAGCTCGACCTGAATGGCGACGGCAGCATCACGCCCGGAGAATTCGCCGAAGCGCTGGTCGGCGGCGGCACGACCGCGGCCGCGGCCGGCACCAGCATCGCCAGCGCCGCGACCACCAGCCAGGATCAGGCGCTGGAGATCCTGTCGCAGCTGGACATCAGCAGCACCCCCAGCAGCAGCAGTTCGAGCGGGCTGCTCGACGGCACCTTCACCGGCGTGCTCGACACGCTCGATGCCAACCAGCAATCGACGGCCTCGATCCAGGGCAGCACCGACAATCTGGCGAGCCTGCTGGAGGGGCTGGGTTGACCGCTACGGCGTCGTGCCGCGCATCGCCGCCGGATGCTGGCCCGGCGTCTTGATGTTGGCGCCGACCTTCGTCAGCTTGGTGCCGTCGACCTTGAACACTTCCAGATCGGCGTCCAGGTAGTTGCCGACATAGAGATATTTGCCGTCGGCACTGAAGGCGATGCCCTCGGCCAGCTGGCCGACCGGCATTTCGCCGACCTTGGTCACCTTCTTGCCGTCCACCTTCAGGATGGCGAGATAGGAATGGTCGTGATGGAAGAACGCGGCCTTGGGCACGTTGCCGGCGCCGTTGAGGACGACCGAGACGGCGAGCTTGCCGGTCGGGCTGACCGCCAATCCCTCGGGCCCGTCGCCGATCACGACCTGGTCGACCACCCGGGGCGGGCTCGCCTCCATATCGACGATCGCGACCGTATCGACCTGGCCGTCGGACGCGCCGCCGTTGCCGTTGACATTGACGATGCCGATATGACCGCCCGCCGGGATCTGGACATTGTAGGGGAACAGGCCGACCGCCATGTCGTAATTGCCATAAGTCACCTTCTGACCGTCGATCTTCAACAGCGCCACGCTGTTGGCCGCGGCCTTGACCACCAGAGCCTGCTTGCCGTCGGGGGTGATGGCGACCGCGCTCAGCTGCTGGTTGGGGGCACCGGGGGCGGCCAGCGCCACCGTGTCGATCAGCTTCACCGCCTTGCCGGCAATCGACAGCACGCTCACCGTGTTGTCGGCGCGGTTGGCGATCAGGCACAGGTCGCCCTTGCGGCTGATGGCGAGGCCGGACGGCTGCTTGCCGACCTCGACCGTCGCCAGTTGGGCGGCCGGCTTGGCTGTGAGGTCGAGGACATAGAGCTTGGTGTCCGGCACGCCCTTCCAGCCGCCGGCGCCGTCCTCGACCCAATGCAGCGAATTGGCGACCAGCGCCAGCTGCCGGTCGGGCGTGATGGCGAGGTTGGTCGGCGGCCCGACCACGGTGTTTTCCAGCTTGAACGTCGCGATCGTGGCCGGCAGCGCAGGCTTCGCCAGATCGAGGATGGTGATGGTGTCGGCGCCGGGCGCCTTGTAGACCGGCTTGCCGGCATCGTCCCAGACCAGCTTCTCGTCATTGGCGACGACCAACAGGTCGCCGGCGCGGGCACCGATCGGCGTCAGCAATGCCAAGCCGATCCCGGCCATGGTCACGGCCTTGGTGAATCCGGACATCGAGGTCCTCCCTGGTTTTATCGTTGGGCCGTTCGGCCATTTTCGTTTTACGCGGTGAGACTAGCCGGTCGCGGGCACCGGCTCAATGCTGCGTGATCCAATCCGCGATTCCGTCTACGACCTGGGGTTCGATGCCGAAATAGCCGTGCGGCGAGAACGCCTCGCAGGCCTTGGAGCGGGCCGGCGCGCCGCCGTCATAGAGCAGCGCCTGCTTAACCGACACGTGCGACAGCGCTTCCAGCAGCCGGGGCGCATCGGCCGGCACGGCCACGAAGCAGCTGTCGTCGCGGTGGTTGACCACCAGCGTCGGGATCGTGATCCGGCTCAGATCGACGTTGAAGATATCGGTCGGATTGCCGGGAGCGGGGCGGGTCACGGACGAGGTCAGCACCAGCCCGTGCAGGCCGGCGGCGGTGGCAGCGCCGAGGGCCGCCGAGATCGTGCCGCGGCTGGTGCCGACCAGCCAGATCGGTGCCGGATCGGCGGCATGCAGCCAGCCGACCACGGCGGCGATGTCGGTCGCATGCTCCGGGCTCAGGCGAAAGGCGCCGTAGCCACCCGCCTGGTCGGACGGCACATCGATGACGGCGACCAGAAAGCCGTGCTGCACGAACAGGTCGCGCGTTCGGACCAGGAAATTGCCGTGCTGCAGATCGGCCGGCTGTCGATAGGGGTTCAGCACCCCTTCGCCGCCCATGAACAGCAGCAGGCTCGCCTTGGCCGGCCCGTTCGGCCGGGTGACGTAGAACGGCTGCGTCACGCCGGGTCGGGTCTGCAGCGTCACCAGATCCTCGGCCCGTGCGCCCATGGCCCAGAGCATCATCAGCGCGCATAGGATGACGCGGCCGACCCGCATCAGCCGACGAGGCCCTTCAGCCCCGGATGCAGCATGCGCGGCTCGAACTCGTAGATGGCGTAATCGGCCAGGCCCCGGATCTTGAACGGGTCCTTGGCCAATTCCGCCTCGAGGGCGGCACGGCTCGGCGCCTGGGCGATGATGACGCCGCCGTTCGAGCCGATCTGGCGGCCGGACGCGATGCCGAAACCGTCGGCATAGAACCGGGTCAGGAAATCGCGATGCGCGGCCAAGGCCAGATCGACCTCTTCGCGTGGGCGGGTGTAGGTCAGGATCACGGCGAACATCGGGGGGCTCCTAAACGAGAGTGGCCGGGTCGACATTGCCGCCGCACAGCAACACGCCGACCCGTTCGCCCTTCGCGGGCTGATAGACGCCGGACATCAGTGCCGACAGCGCCGTGGCGCCGCCGGGCTCCGTCGCCAGGCGCAGCTGCTGCCAGAGCGCGGTCTGCGCTGCCTTGATCGCTTCGTCGGTCACCAGCACGACATCGTCGACCGCGCGCTGGGCGATCGGGAACATCAGGCTGCCGACACGCGAGGCACCCAGCGAATCCGCGGCCAAGCCGCCGACCACGACATCGACCGGCTCGCCCGCGGCAAAGGCGGCGTGGAGCGTCGGGCAGCGCTCCGGCTCGACCGCGATCAGCTTGATGCGCGGCCCGTTCATGCGGCCGCCGCACCAGGCGGCGATGCCACCGATCAGCCCGCCGCCGCCGACCGCGACCAGGAGGGTGTCGATGCCGCCCAGCGTCAGCGCCTGGCGTTCGAACTCGCGGGCGACGGTGCCCTGGCCGGCCAGCACCTCGACCTGGTCATAGGCATGCACGGTCAAGGCACCGGTCTCGGCCTGACGCAGGCGCGAGGCGGCCAGGGCCAGACCGTAATTGGCGCCGAGTTGGTGGACGATGGCACCGTAATCCCGGAGCCGCTGCACCTTCACCGGCGAGGAAATCTCCGGCACGAAGATCTCGGCGCGATGACCCAGGCGCCCGGCGGCATAGGCGACGGCGGCGCCGTGGTTGCCGCCCGAGGCCGCGATGACGCCGGCCGCCGGCACCGCCAGCGACAGCAGGCTGTTGAAGGCGCCGCGCGCCTTGAACGAACCGGAATGCTGCAGCGATTCGAGCTTGAGCACGATCGGCGCCGAGACGCCGAACGCGCCCGATTCGAGCGCCAAGACCGGCGTTTCGCGCACATGGCCCGCGATGCGGGCGGCAGCGGCTTCGATCTCGTGCACGCGCACAGGGCTGGCAACTGCCGGCATTTCTGGAATTCCCTTGGCGTTCGTTTCGATTTCAGAACGAGTTTATCGGCAATCGCGACTTTCGCCGCCGCCGTGGACAGGCTATGCCGCTCGGGTTCGCTTCGCTAGTCGGGATTAGCACGCGCCATGGTTCTGTCACCGCTTGTAGAGGCGCTCGCGCTGCCGGCCCTGGTCGCCTTCGGCGCGACCGGGCTGATCCGCTTCGCCCGCGGCCGCAAGGGCGACGGCAAGCTGGCGGAAGCCGGTCTCGGCATCGGGTTCCTGGCCGGGTTCTGGGCCGTGACCGGCGGCCTGCCGTTCCTCGGCCGCGATGTCGCCTATCACCCCTTGGGCGAGGCCGTGCTGCTGGCGCTGGTGCTGGGACTGCTACTGGCCTTGTTCGGCGCCGGTCCGCGCCTCATGGGCCTGGTCGCCGTCGTCGGTGCCGCGTTCGCCGTGGTCTGGATCATCGGCTGGCGCCAGATGCTGGAACCCACGGTCGAGGAACTGCTGGGGGCGGCGATCTATGGTGCCGTCGCCATCGCGGCGGCGCTGCGGCTGAAGGGGCTCGGCCCCGGCGCCACGCCGATCGCCATCACCGGCCTGGCATCCCTGGCGTTGGCCGTCGTCGCCTCGATCGGCCATGCCGCCGGCGCCAGCGGCCTGGCCCTGGTCTTGGCGGGCGCCTGCCTCGGCAGCCTCATCTGGGCCTGGCCGTTTCAGCGCGGCAGCTTTGGGCCGATGGCGCTGGCCGTGCTGGTCGTGGGCCTCACCGGCTTGATGGTGATCCAGGCGCGCGGCGCGCTGCACACACCCTGGGCGCTGGTGCCGCTGCCGCTCGCCTTCTGGGCGCCGGAGATCGCGCAGCGCCTGCCGGTGCTGGACCGGCTCGCCCGCAAGAAGCCGAGCCGGCCGCTGGCGCTGCTGGCAGCATCCGCCTTGCCGTGCGGCATCGCGATCGGGTTGGCGCTGATCCTGGGCGCGCGGGTGCATCTCTGACCGGAGGCGCGTGCGGATGACCGCTTATCTGTTCGTGCTGCTGGTCGGCTTGGTCGCGGGTGTGGTCAGCGGCGTCATCGGCACCGGCTCGTCGATCATGCTGCTACCGGTGCTGGTGTTCTCGTTCGGGCCGAAGCAGGCGGTGCCGATCATGGCGATCGCCGCCGTCATGGCGAACCTGGCGCGGGTGGCGGCCTGGTGGCGCGAGGTCGATTGGCGGGCCTTTGCCGCCTACGCCCTGCCGGGCGCGCCGGCGGCGGCATTGGGCGCCCGCACCCTGCTGATCCTGCCGCCGCGGGTGATCGACGCGGCACTCGGCCTGTTCTTCCTCATGATGATCCCGGGCCGGCGCTGGCTCGTCCGGCGGAATTTCACCATCCGCCTGTGGCAGCTTGCGATCATCGGCGCGCTGATCGGATACTTGACCGGGGTGGTGCTGTCGACCGGACCGCTGAGCGTGCCGGCCTTCACCGCTTATGGCCTGTCGATGGGCGCGTTCCTGTCGACCGAGGCGGCAAGCTCGCTTGCCCTCTATGTCGCCAAGGTGGCGACCTTCCGCGAGCTGGGCGCCCTGCCGATGGCCACGATCCTTGAGGGCCTGCTGGTCGGGTCGTCTTTGATGATCGGCGCCTTCGTCGCCAAGCGCTTCGTGCTGAAGATGAGCCCGGCACTGTTCCAGCATCTGCTGGACGGGCTGATGATCTGCTCCGGCCTGTCGCTGCTGTGGGCGGCGATCGCGTGATCATGCCGGCTTGACCGGCCCCACACCCGCAGTGTCTGTTCGGTCCATGAGTTATCTACGCCATCTCGAAGCCTGCAACCGCTTCGACCCCGACCGTTTCCTGCCGCTGCTGTTGGCGGGGCGCCGTGTCGGTTTCGTGCGCCGGGACAATGCCCGGGCGCTGGAGGCCTTTGCCCACCTGTTCCGGATCTCGTCCGACGCGATCGCGCTCGCCGACAGTATCGTCGGTGCGGACGCCGCCACGGCGGCGCTGGGCGAGGCGACGGACGGGCTGATCCGGGCCGGATTGCTCGACAAACGCCGGGGCGAGTTGTTCGCCGTCACCGACGGCTGGCGCGGGCCGCTGCTGTTCGAGCTCGACCGCGGGGCAGTGCCGTTCTTCGGCACGCGGTCCTATGGCGTGCACCTGAACGGCTGGCGTCCGGGCGCGGACGGGCCGGAGCTCTGGATCGGCAAACGGGCCGAGGACAAGAAGATCGCGCCCGGCCAGCTCGACAATCTGGTCGCGGGCGGCATGGGCTCCGGCTATGACGCGCGGGAGACCCTGTTGAAGGAGGCGGCCGAGGAAGCCGACATGCCCGAGGCCCTGACCGCCCAGGCGCTGGCCGTGGGCGCCATCCGCTATCGCATGGAATTGCCCGACGGCATGCGCGACGATGTGCTGTTCCTCTACGACATCGAAACGCCCGCCGATTTCACGCCGCGCAACACCGACGGCGAGATCGAGGATTTCCGCGTGCTGCCGGCGCAGGACTGTCTGCGCCTCGTGCGCGAGACCGACCGGTTCAAATTCAACGTCAACCTGGTCCTGATCGATTTCGGCCTGCGCCACGGCCTGATCGTACCGGAGGACCAGGATTATCTGGCGCTGGTCGAAGGGCTGCGCGGCCGCCTGGTTCGCGGCGGAATCTAGACAGCGAAGCGTCGGCAAAACCCCTACCCCGACCCTCCCCCGCAAAATGCAGGGGAGGGAAATTTCTGCTTTGCCCTCTAGCATTTATGGGAGAGGAAGGCCCCCGCGAAGCGGGAGGGTCGTGCGGCCAGACTCGGGCGCCGCTAAAACCCGACCGACGCCCGAACCTCCGCCGCACTTTTCCCGGCCTCGCGCATCGCGCGCAGCGTCGGGGCCTTGTCGCGTTTGGCGAAGCGTTTGCCGTCGGCATCGAGCAGCAGGCGATGATGGCGCCAGACCGGTACCGGCAGGCCCAGCAGCGCCTGCAGCAGCCGATGGAGATGGGTCGCCTCGAACAGATCCTCGCCGCGGGTCACCAGCTCGACGCCCTGCAGCGCATCGTCGACGGTGACCGACAGGTGATAGCTGGTCGGGCTGTCCTTGCGCGCCAGCACGACGTCGCCCAGCAGCTCCGGTGCCGCTCGGACGATGCCGCGGTCGAGATCGCGCCAGCTGAGCGGCCCCACCTCGGCCTGGGCACGGGCCAGGTCCAGGCGCCAGGCATGCGCCGTGCCGGCGGCGATCCGCTCGGCACGCTCGCTCGCAGACAGCTGCCGGCAGGTGCCGGGATAGATCGGGCCCAGGCCATGAGGGGCGCCGGCCGCCTCAGCGATGGCGGCGCTGCGCGTGCAGAAGCAGGGATAGACGAGGCCCCGCGCCCGCAACCCGCGCAGCGCCTGGGCATAGTCGGCGAAATGCGCCGACTGCACCCGTACCGGCCGCGGCCAGTCGAGCCCGAGCCAGGCCAGATCCTGCTCGATCGCGGCGGCGAATTCCGGGCGGCAGCGCGTCTGGTCGATGTCTTCGAGCCGCAGCAAAAACCGCCCGTCCGGCCCGGCCTGGTCGCGAGCGAAGAGCGCACTCAAGGCATGACCGATGTGGAGCAGGCCCGTCGGGCTGGGGGCGAAGCGGGTGAGCGGCATGGGGTCAGGCGATTGCCAGACCGGTTCGGGCGAAATCCTCCCCGACGAACAACAGCGGCGCATCGCTGACCTTGGCGAGCGCATAGGAAAAGCAATCGCCGTAATTCAGACCGGCCGGATGACGGCCTTTGCCGAAGCGCCGAGCTGCTGCCGGCTCATCCAGGAGAATGGCGATCAAGACCGACGTGTCGAGCACGATCACTGGGGCAAACCATCCGCATCATAGCCCAGGATCTCGTCGGCGCTTCGGCTGCCCAGGTCGGGTAAGGCGGCACAGCGGGCGCCGATCGCCAAAATTTCGGATGCCAGATAGCGCTCGGCCCGATCGCGCCGCACGCGCTGCAGCCGCTCCTCGGCCGCCTTGCGGACGGTTGTGGTGACACCGTCGCCGGTCAGCGCGGCCAGTTCGCGCACGGCCTTCTCCGTCAGCGGGTCTTTAATGTTGAGGGGCATTTTCATCCCAGGCAGAAAAAGGATCAAATAGAGATATTTCGCGCCGCCCTTCCTGTAAATCCCGCTCCAGTTGGCACGGCCGGCTTTGTCGGCTATGCCGTCTCAGCGTCATTGCCACGAGGAGCCCGTCCGATGTCCCTGCCGCTGACCGGTCCCAGCCGCGCCCCCGCCTCGGGCGGCAAGCCGACCTCGCTCGTGATCCTGCTGCATGGTCTGGGCGCCGACGGGGAGGATCTGATCGATCTGGCCCAGCATCTGGCGCCGCTGCTGCCCGATACGGCGTTCGTGGCGCCGAACGCGCCGGAACCGTGCGACATGGCGCCCTACGGCTATCAATGGTTCTCGCTGCAGGACCGCACGCCCAGCGTGATCGCGGCCGGCGTCGATCGCAGCGCGCCGATCCTCGAGCGATTTATCGAGAGCGAACTCGCCAAGCGTCAGCTGGATGCGAGCCGGCTGGCGCTCGTCGGTTTCTCCCAGGGCACCATGATGTCGCTCCATGTCGGCCCGCGGCTCGACCCGGGGCCGGCGGCGATCGTGGGCTTCTCCGGCCGGCTGATCGCCCCGCAGCGGCTCGCCGGCGAAAAGCGCTCGAGCCCGCCGACGCTCTTGATCCATGGCGACGCCGATCCGGTGGTGCCGTTCGATTCGCTGGCGGCAGCGGTCGCGGGCCTGGCCTCGGTCGGCATCCCGGTCGAGAGCTTGCGCCGGCCGGGCCTCGGCCATGGCATCGACGGACCAGGCTTGGGCGCGGCGGCGCAGTTCCTGGTGACGCATCTGGCGCCGGCCCCGTCGCAGGGCTAGCGGGTCCGACCCGACTGACCGACAAGCCCTGGTGGCAGCACGCGCTTTTTTTGGGTGACGGCCCTATCGAACGATAGGAAACCGTCACAAATCCATGCTAAGAAGCGGGCGTGGATGTGGCTCGCGCGGAGTATCGCGACGGTGCTTGACGAACGAGGGATCGCTCAGCTTCTACACCCCGGCGCAAAATCGAGGCGACCGGGTCGGGCCCGGGTTTCGCTCTGCCGTCAGCCAACCACGCCCTGCCGCACGCTCTGGAACGAGATCCTCGATGGCGCCCATGCCCGGTCGCGCCAGGCGTTCCGGCCGGTCCAAAGTACCCATCAAAGTTCGTGCGGCCGCGTCGTGACCGGCGCGCGCGCTATTCGATCTGTTGCAACGGCCAAACGCGAGTTTGGCCGTTTTGTTTTGTTCGGGATGGTGGTGGAGGCCTGCGCATGATGAATCTGCAGACATTGGTGCTGAATGCGGATTATCGGCCGCTCTCCTATCACCCGCTGTCGCTGTGGTCCTGGCGCGACGCCTTGACGGCCCTGATGCTCGACCGCGTGGCGCTGGTGGCGAATTACGACGTGCTGGCGCGCTCGCCCAGCCGCTCCATGTCGGTGCCGAGCGTGGTGGCGCTGAAGCACTATAAGAAGATCGACGGTTTCCCGGCCTTCACCCGCTACAACATCTATCTGCGCGACGAATTCACCTGCCAGTACTGCGCCGAGGAATTCCCGACCGAAGTGCTGACCTTCGACCATGTCATTCCGCGCTCGCGCGGTGGGCGGACCAGCTGGGAAAACGTCGTCGCCGCCTGCGGCCATTGCAACCATGTGAAGGCCAACCGCACGCCGCGCGAAGCCGGCATGCCGCTGCTGAAGGAGCCGGTCCGGCCGTCGAAAACCGCGCTCAACCGCAAGGCGCCGGACCTGCGCTACCGCGATTATCACCATAGCTGGCTCGACTATCTTTATTGGGACAGCGAACTCGACGATTAGGCACGCCAGTCCTACCGGCCGGCCTTCATTTCCTCTTAGAATTTGCGCTGTATCCCGCTAGTGGATAGAATCTAACAGTTGGTGCCCACGCTTTACGGCGGCGATGATTTCTTCGGGATCTTTGGTCCAGGTGAAGGGCTTGGGGGTCTGGTTGTGCTCCGCCAGGTAGCGGTTGATGGCCGC
>Ga0302314_10003823_pt1 | contig 27717 bp, 27 predicted proteins | sample III_Palsa_N2_3_FD_200533 | JGI IMG/M metagenome (GOLD analysis project Ga0302314, IMG submission 200533) | Peat permafrost microbial communities from Stordalen Mire near Abisko, Sweden - III_Palsa_N2_3 | ecosystem: Environmental > Terrestrial > Soil > Palsa > Peat permafrost | place: Sweden...
ACACACCATTCGCGGGTCACCAGCGCGATGCGGGACTCCTCGCGCCCCTCCGCGCCGAAGCCCTTCACCGTCGGGTTGGAGGAGATCGAGTCGGACAACGCCCCGCCGATGCGCGAATCCATCGCCACCGAGCGCCGGTTGGCCTTCTGCACGTACCAGGTCGAGAAGGCGACGGTCGCGGCGATGTAGACCGCCACCATCGCCAGCGAGAAGGCGCCGATCAGCGGCGCGCGCAGCATCAGCGAGACCGAGAGCGCCAGCAACACGACCAGCGCCGGCCCGACCCACATGATCACCGCGTCGGAGACCACGTCGTAGCCCCACATCGCCCGCGACAGCCGCCGCACCGTGGCCCCGGCGAAATTGTTGCCGTGCCAGTCGGACGAGAAGCTCTGCACCCGGCAGAAGCCCTCGTTGGTCATCTCCTCCATGTTGCGGGCCGCCATCGGGTTCCAGAACAGGCGGAAGCCGGCGTTGCGCACCAGCGCCGCGCCCAGATAGACGCCGACCAGCGTCGCCCAGGCAGGCCAGATCAGGTTCGGGCGCAGCGGTCCGCCGGCGGTGATGTCGACCAGGTGCTGAGTGGCGCGCGGGGTCCAGGTCTCGAAACCGATGGCGATCAGCGAAGTCGCCACCGTGCCGCCGACGCGCCAGGGCCGCCGCGACCAGAATCCGGCGACGAAGGCCAGCACCTGGCCGTTGCCGAGCACCCGCTCCCGGTGCGCCTCGTCGTCTTCGTATTGTTCCATCGAGGACATGACGTTCCATAACGTCGTTTGCCGACCGCGGGGAGTCGCGGACCCTTACCGCGCCCATGTCCCGTTCGCGGCGGGAGCGGACTTGCCTGCCGGCCCTGGCGGGGTCTTAACCTCCCCGCATGGACGACGATCGGCTCCAGCGCCTGCGGCAAGCCTATGCCGACGAGCTCACCGAGCTTGGCAAGATCACCTACGCCCCGCTGCGCCAGGCCTTCGCCGCCGTGCCGCGCGAGCGTTTCGTCGGTCCCGGCCCGTGGACCATCTTGAGCGCCGGCCTGAAGAGCGAGGTGACGCCCGACGACGACCCGGCGCACATCTATCGCAACGTGCTGGTCACCCTCGATGCGGAGAAGCGGCTCAACAACGGCGAGCCGCGATTCTGGGCGGTGCTGTTCGAGCGACTGCGGCCGGCCGACGGCGAGCGGGCGATCCATGTCGGCGCCGGGACCGGCTACTACACGGCGATGATCGCCGAGATGGTCGGACCCGCGGGTCGAGTGACCGGCATCGAGTTCGAGCCGCACCTGGCCGCCAAGGCGCAGGCCAATCTCGCCGACCGGCCGAACGTGGAACTGCTGGCCGGCGACGGCATGGCGCTGGCGGAAGGCGCGACCGACGTGATCGTCGCCAGCTGCGGCCTCGACCACGTGCCGCCGCGCTGGGTGCGGATGCTGAACGATGGCGGCCGGCTGCTGATGCCGCTTACCACCACTCTGGACGACTGGCCCGGCGGCGGCTGGGGCGCGAACCTGATGATCACCCGGCGGGGGGCGCGGTTCGCTGCCGAATTCGTCGGTTCGGTCGGCATTTATCACTGCATGAGCGGGCGCAGCGAGGCGGCGGGCGCGGCGGTCAAGGCGGCGCTCGAGCGGCTGCGGGCGGATGTCGCCGCGGGTCGGCCGCCCGAGCGGGTGGCGTCCTTGCGGCTCGAGGGCGCGCCGGACGACAGTTGCTGGCTGGCCGGCGACGGCTGGTGGCTGTCGAGCTCGCCGCCATGACCACCGTGCTCCCCGACGCCGCGCCGGCCAACTGGGTCGATCGCCACGCCCCGGCGCCGCTGCGGCCCTGGCTGAAGCTCGGCCGCTTCGACCGGCCGACCGGGATCTGGCTGCTGATGCTGCCCGGCTGGCAAGGCATCGCGCTGGCCGACGCGGGGATGGGCCGCGCGCCGGACCCGTGGCTGCTGCTGCTGTTCTTCCTCGGCGCCGTGCTGATGCGGTCCGCCGGCTGCGCCTACAACGACATCGTCGACCGCGACATCGACGCCAAGGTCGCCCGGACCGCGGGGCGGCCGATTCCGTCGGGGCAGATCAGCGTGAGAGCGGCGTGGGGGTTCGTGATCGGATGCTCGCTGGCGAGCCTGACCATCTTGCTAAGCCTGAATCCCATCTGCATTTTGCTAGGGATCGCCTCACTGGTTTTGGTGGCCGCCTACCCGTTCATGAAGCGGATCACATGGTGGCCCCAGGCTTGGCTCGGCCTGACGTTCAACTGGGGCGCCTTGCTGGGTTTCGCCGCCGTGGCCGGCCAGGCGGCCTATGAGTTCTTCTTCGATTTGTCCAAGTTCACGGTTCAGTTCGGCGGTAACCTCGACATGAGGCCCGGTCTTATCCTCTACGCCGCCGGCGTGTTCTGGACCCTCGGCTATGACACCATCTATGCCGTGCAGGACCTTGAGGACGACGCCCTAGCCGGCGTGAAATCCTCCGCCCGCCGTCTGGGCGCCGCCGCACCACGAGCCGTGTTCGGCTTCTATGTCGTCGCGATCGCGCTCACCCTTGCTGCCGGCTGGTACGGCCATCTCGGCCTCTTGTTCTGGCCGTTCGCGGGGCTCTACGCGCTCTCGCTGCTGCGCCAGCCCCAGCGCCTGAAGCTCGACAACCCCGCCGGCGCGCTGAAACTGTTCAAGTCCAACGCCCTCTCGGGACTGTTGCTGTTTCTGGCCATAGTCGAGGGGTTCTGGCACGGAACGATCTAAGCCGGCCCGTTGACGCGGCGTGACGCTTTCAGCCCGGCCGTCGTGGGGCTAAACGCCTGTCAAAGCTCAGTCATCGGCAAGGGGCCGCGAAAACCATGAAGCTCGATTCCTCCGTCTCCGCCATCGTCACCGGCGGCGCCTCCGGCCTTGGCGCGGCCACCGTGCGCCGGCTGGCTGAAAAGGGCGTCAAGATCGCCGTGTTCGACCTCGAGCATCAGAAGGAAAAGGCCGAGGCGCTGTTCAAGGAGATCGGCGGCGGCGTGTTCTGCCCCTGCAACGTCACCTCCGAGGAAGAGGTCGACGCGGCCTTCGCCATGGCGCGGGCGGCCAACGGCCAGGAGCGGATCCTGGTCAATTGCGCCGGCACCGGCAACGCCGCGCGCACCGCCAGCCGCGACCGTCAGACCGGCGAGATCAAGTCGTTCCCGACCGACCGCTTCAACCTGATCATCCAGATCAACCTGGTCGGCACCTTCCGCTGCATCGCCAAGAGCGCGGCCGGGATGATGTCGCTGGAGCCGCAGGAAGACGGCGACCGCGGCGCGATCGTCAACACCGCCTCGGTGGCGGCCGAAGACGGCCAGATCGGCCAGGCGGCCTACACCGCGTCCAAGGCCGGCGTCGTCGGCCTGACCCTGGTGGTGGCGCGCGACCTGTCGCCGGAAGGCATCCGCTGCAACACCATCCTGCCGGGCATCTTCGACACCCCGCTGCTGGCCGGCGCGCCGCAGCCGGTGCGCGACGCCCTGGGCGCGCAGGTGCCCTACCCCAAGCGCCTCGGCAATCCGGTGGAGTACGCCTCGCTGGCGATGGAGATGATCCAGAACGGCTACTTCAACGGCGAAGACGTCCGCCTCGACGGCGCGATCCGGATGGCGCCGCGCTAGGCTCGCACCGCTCTTCCCGGTTACCCGGCTCAAGGTCGGGCTTTCGCGGGGTAGAGCGAGGCCAAAACTCCTGCCCAGCGAAAGCGGGGGAGGTGGCAGGCCGCGTAGCGGGCTGACGGAGGGGGCGTCTCGCGGCTAAGCTCGGTCCATGAGGTCAGCCAGGGACACTCACAAACGCGCCAAGGGATTTCGGCAGGCGATGAGCCCGCCGGAAGTGCTGCTGTGGACACGGCTGCGGCTGCTGCGTGGCGATGGCCCGACGTTTCGGCGGCAGCATCCGATCGGACCTTACTGCGCGGCGGCTCGGCTGGTGGTCGAGGTGGATGGCGCACACCACACCGAGGACGGGCAGATCGCGAAGGATGAAGCGCGGACGGCCTACCTGGGCGGGTGTGAGGCGGCGAGACGCCCCCTCCGTCACTCGCCGCTTCGCGTCGAGCGCCACCTCCCCCGCTGCGCGGGGCAGGAGTAAGGGATTGACGGCGAATCGCTGGTGTGAGGCATTGGGCGCGGCGGTGGAATGCCGTCGGGTCTTTGACATCGTTAAACTGAGAGAAAATCTGGGGCGCCGCGAGGGCTTCGCCACATTTTGGGCGCCATAGTTTGTGGTGATTTTGCGTTTCACGTGAAACATCGCGCCGCCTGAACGCGGAGCCCGCGGCGAGGAAAACTATCAGGGTTGGCCGCGCGGCCGAGTGGCGGCGCTCCTGCCTAGAGGTCGCCGGCTGGACTCGGCGGAACGCCGAAGCGTAAGCCGGGGCCATGGCCGCCCCACTGAACGTCCTCTTCATCACCGCCGATCAATGGCGTGGCGACTGCCTGTCGGCGCTTGGCCATCCGATGGTGCGGACGCCGCATCTGGACACCCTGGCCGCACAAGGCGCGCTGTTCGAGCGGCACTTCGCCAACGCCGCGCCGTGCGGACCGAGCCGGGCGTCGCTGCACACCGGCATGTATCTGCAGAACCACCGCTCGGGGACGAACGGCACGCCGCTCGATGCGCGCCACACCAACTGGGCGCTGGAGGCGGCCAAGCTCGGCTACGATCCGGTGCTGTTCGGCTATACCGACACCAGCCGCGACCCCCGCGGCGAGCCGGACGACAGTCCCTGGCGGCGCACCTACGAGGGGCCGCTGCCCGGCATCCGGCCGATCGTCCACCTCGACGGCAATCCGACGCCCTGGACCGATTGGCTGCGGACCAAGGGCTACGCGCCGCCGGACAACCCCCAGGCGGCTTACGGCTGGCGCGCGCCGGGGCCGGAATACGAGGACGGGGCGGCCGAGCCCCGCCCGCTGGCATTCCCGGCCGAGGTCGATGACGTCGCCTTCCTCACCGGCCAGCTGATCGACTACCTCAAGGCCGCCGAGGGCCCGTTCGTCGCCCATCTGTCGCTGCTCCGCCCGCACCCGCCGTTCGTCGCGCCGACGCCCTACAACGCGCTCTACGATCCGGCCGAGGTCCCGCCGTTTCGCCGCGCCGCCGGCGCCGAGGACGAGGGGCGTCAGCACCCCTGGCTCGCCTGGCGGCTCGGCCAGCGCCAGTATCGCGCGACCGAGAACGAGATGCGGCTGCGGCGGCTGAAGGCGGTCTATTTCGGCCTGATGACCCGCGTCGACGCCGAGATCGGCCGGCTGATGGCGTTCCTGGACCAGAGCGGTCTGGCCGAACGCACCCTGGTGATCTTCACCTCCGACCACGGCGAGGAGCTCGGCGACCATTGGCTGATCGGAAAGGGCGGCTATTTCGACGGCTCCTACCGCATCCCGCTGATCATCCGCGATCCCAGGCCAGGCGCGGCGCTTGGCGGCCGGGTCACCCGGTTCACCGAGAACGTCGACATCATGCCGACCCTGCTGGAAGCGATCGGCGCGCCGGTCCCAGGCCAGTGCGATGGCCGCAGCCTGACGGGTTTTCTGTCAGGCGATGCGCCGGTTGCCTGGCGCGACGAAGCGCATTGGGAGTTCGATTTCCGCAATCCGCTGGACGACACGGTCGAGCGGACGCTGGGACTGACACTGGACCAGTGCGCGCTGAACGTGGTCCGAGGCGAGCGGTACAAGTACGTCCACTTCACCAAGCTGCCGCCGCTGTTCTTCGACCTGGAAGCCGATCCCGGCGAGACGCGAAACCTGGCGGGCGATCCGGCCTGTGCGCCGCTGGTGCTGGAATACGCCCAGAAGCTGCTGTCGTGGCGCATGAACCACGACGAGCAGACCCTGACCCACCTCACCCTCACCGAGGGTGGCCCGGTCTCACGGCAGGCGCCGCGGTATTAGCGCGCCGCCGTTTGTCCGGGCCGTACGATCTTGCCGTCGAGGTTCTGCAGCACCTGGTGGGCGTCGAAGGCGCGCGGATCGCTGGGCGGCTTGGGTCCATGGCCGACCATCACCTCGGCGGAGGCGCTGAACTGATCGATGGTGTCGACGTCGTAGGGACCCCACGGGTCGCCCCAGCCATAGCCGCCATACCAGCCGCCGCGGCGGTGGAAGCGCCAGCTCGGCGTCCAATAGCCCCACGGGCCCGGATCGACGAAGGTCTGGCTCTTGGTGTCGGTATGCCGATCGGCGATCTCGAACCAGTCGAAGCCCTTGCCGGCGGTCAGTTCCGCGGCCCGGTAGAGCAGGTAGGTCTCCACCTGCTGGCGCGAGGTGACGTCGTTGCCGCTGAAGGTGACCCGGAAGTGGGTGTCGTCCAGCAGCTGGTCGGTATAGCCGCCGGCGACGGGGTTGCCGCTCGCGAGCGGCTGGTAGGGCGTGGGTGTCGTGCAGGCCCAGAGCAGCAGCATCGGCGCCAACAGGGCGACGGCGATCACGGTGCGCTTCATCGCGGTGACTTCCCAAAAACAAGTCCGCGACTTGTGTCGCGAACAGACGGCTTCCCTCGCCGAGGCACAGCCTACATCCAACCCGCGAGCGGCGAAACCGTCAGTGGAGCGTGCCGATCTCGCGGCCGACGTTGAGATGCGCCGGCGACACCAGACCCACCGCCGAACAGGTCACCGAGTGGATCACCGCGTCGATCTCGCGCCGCCAGAAATCGAGGAACTGGTAGATTCGCGGGAATTCCGGCGGCAGGTCGAGCGTCTGCCACAGGAAACGCTGCAGCAGGGCCGGGTGGTCCGGCATGTAGTAGAGCACCTCGGCGGTGGTCAGCCTGCGACCCCGCAGTTGCTGGGAAAGTTCACCTTCGACCATCTGATCGGCTCCCGAATCGCCCATGGCGACGTTAGACGCCGAATCAATACCGCCGCAAAGAAGAAAGTTCCGTAAATTCCGATACTTAGCAGCTAGGCTATCCGAGTGCTGACAATCGCCCCGATAAGCGTCAGACGCCGTGCTGGATCACCATCCAGATGAGCTTTCCGAGGGCGCCGAACAGCAGCACGCCGGTCGCCAGCGCCTGGATGCCGAAGCCGGGGCCGCGCGCCTCGGCCGCCTTGGAATAGCCGGTGAGATAGAGAATGCGGCCGATGATCCAGACCACGCCGATCCCCGCCGCGACCAGGTCGCTGTTCCAGGCGAGGGTGAAGATCCACAGCGAGACCAGGAATAGCGGCAGCCATTCCAGGGTGTTCATCTGGATGCGGTAGGCGCGTTCGAAGTCGGGATTGCCGGTCACCGCCGGCGCGGGGACATTGTACTTGGTGCGGCCCTGGCCGACGCGCAGGCTCATGTAGAAATAGACCAGCAACGCCAACAGGGTGACGATCGCCACCAGCGGATGGATGTTCATCGACGTTTCCTTGCCCCAGAGGATCAGCGCGAGGCGCGATCGGTGACGCGCCCGTCATCTTTGGCGAACCTGCCACGCCCCAGCTGCGCTGGCGACAGATTTCCTAAGTCTCGTCGTCGTCGGCTTCCGCCTCGATCGCCTCGATGTCGGCGTCGGAGAGTCCGAAGTGATGGCCGATCTCGTGCACCAAAACATGGGTCACCAGCTCGCCCAGGGTGACATCGCCGCGCTCGGCCCATTCGTCCAGGATCGGCCGGCGATAGAGGAAGATGCGGGCAGGCTCCGGCGACGGGTCGAGCACCGAGCGGCGGCCCAGGTCGACGCCCTGGTAAAGCCCGGTCAGCTCGAACGGATCTTCGATGCCGAGCTCATCGAGCACCTGCTCGGCCGGGTAGTCGTCGATCCGGAATACGATATCGCCGGCCTGTTTGCGGAACCCGGACGGCAGTTCGGCGAACGCCGCCTCGGCCAGAACCGCGATATCGTCGAGCGACGGCGCTGAGGCATCCTTCCAGGGGCTCATTCGTCGGGGATCAGGATGTGCGGCGCTTCGGGCGCGGGCATCTCGAACAAGCCGGCGTCGAGCGGCTGCTGCGGCTTGACCGGTCGCAGCGGCTGGCGGGCCAGCGCCCGCAACTGGCCCGCGTCGAGCGCGGCGGCCTCGGTCCGGCGGCGCATCGCCCTGGCCTGTTCGGCGGCGGCCAGGTCGTCCTCCACCCCGGCGGTGCGCCAGTAGGAGATCATCAGTCGGAACACAGTCTTGCCGCGCAGGCTGGTCGCTTTGGGCCAGCGGCGACCCTCGGCGAACACCGGCTCGGCTGGCCGCGGCGGCGCGCCCTCGATCCGCTCGGCGAGGCCGCAATAATGATCCTCCGGCGCAATCGTCACGCCGTGGCCGGGGCGCGGGTCATCGAGCCGTCCGGCGTAAGCGTCGAGCGCGGCGTCACGGGTGGCGAAGGCCGGACCTGTCGGCTCGGTGACGAAGCTCACCGAACCGCCGCCGATGTCCTTCGCCTCCCGCTCCCGCGCCGCCCGGCCTTTCGGCTGCGCGAAGGCCGCTTCCGCGTTCGCCGCCACGGGGTAGAGAATGGCGTTCATCGCCCTATGATGCGCCATGCGAGGCGTGGGCGGAACGCCTATGCTGCAACCCTGCTGATTCGGGCGAGGCTGGATGGATTCTCAGGCGCTGCTCCTTGCCGCAGCGGCCGGATCGGCGGCGCTGGCCGTGGGCGCGGCGCTGTGGGCGCTGTTGGTCCGGCGCGCGTCCGAGTCCGGCGAGCGCGCGGTGGCGTTGCGGCTGGCCGAGGCCGAGCGCGCCGAGCATGCCTCGCAAGCCGCCGCCGAGGCGTTCGAGACCGCTATGCTCGAGCTTGGCGACGGTTCGGCGCGGCTGGTGGCGGGCGAGGAGAGCCTGGCGGTCTGCGCCGACCGGCTGGGTGCGGCGAGCGGCGGCGCCGCCGACGTGCTGGCGGCGCTGCGGCGCACCGATCCCAACCACGCACCCCTGCTCGACGCCCTGGTCCAGAGCGGCACGGCGTGCGCGTTCGAGGTGCGCGCCGCTTCGGGCGGTGTCGCGGTCGAGGGACGCTCGATCGGGGCGCTGGCCTTCCTCAGGCTCACTCCGCTCGCCGCCGCGGAGTCGCACCTGCCCACGGCGGCGCGGCTGGCGGCCTTCATCGACACGCGCGCCGCGCCGGCGTGGATCGCCGCGGCCAACGGCGCGCCGGCTTTCGCCAACCGCGCCTGGTTGGAAGCGGCCGGCGCCGACAGCCTGCGCAGCGCCCGCGATCGGAACCTCACCTTCGACCGCGCCGCCGACGAACTGGCCCGCGAGGCGGCCAGGGCGTCGGAGCGGCGCGAGGCGGTGCGCTGGGCCGCCGCCGGTGGCCGGCGCCGCGCGTTCCGCCTCACCGCCGAGCCGCTGGAGGGAGGCGGTGTCGGGGTCTGGTCGGAGGACGTCACCGAGGCCGAGGAAGCCGCCGAGAGTCTGCGCCGGCACGCCGAGGCTCAGGACCAGACGCTGAACCAGATCCGCGAAGGCGTCGCCATCTTCGGCCGCGACCGCCGTCTGCAGTTCAACAACGCCGCCTTCGCCGAGCTGTGGGGCCTGGAGCCCGCGTGGCTGGCCGAGCGGCCCTCGCACGGCGAACTGCTCGATCGCCTGCGCCAACGCCGCCGACTGCCCGAGAGCGCCGACTACGGCCGCTGGAAAGCCGCCGAGCTGGCCGCCTACGAGGCGCTGGCCTCGGCCGAGGATCTCTGGCGCCTGCCTGACGCCCGCACCCTGCGGGTCGTGCGACAGCCGCACCCCTGGGGCGGGCTGCTGTTGCTGTTCTCCGACCTCACTGACGAGCTGAAGCTGAAGGCCGAGTTCAACGCCCTGATCCAGGTGCAGCAGGCGACGCTCGACAAATTGACCGACGCGGTCGCCGTGTTCTCGTCCGACGGGCGGCTGAAGTTGCACAACGAGGCGTTCGAGCGGTTCTGGAACGTCAGCGCCGCCGACCTCGCCGCCGCGGCCGATTTCGAGGGCGTCGAGGATCTGTGCCTGCGCCGCTTGCACGACCGTCAGTTCTGGCGCGACCTGAAGGCCCGCGTCACCGACCCTGAGCCCAAAGCGCGGGCGCCGATATCCGAGGAGCTGGTCACCGCCGACGCCCGCATCGTCGCTTTCCAGTCACGCCCTCTGCCCGACGGCGCGACGCTGATCGGCTTCGTCGACGTCACCGACACCCGCCAGCTCGAAGGCGCCCTGCGAGAGCGCGAGGCGGCGCTGGAGGAGGCCGAGCGGCTGAAGCGCGAATTCGTCGGCAACGTTTCCTACGAACTGCGCACGCCGCTGACCACCATCATCGGCTATTCCGAACTGCTGGAGCGCGCCGGCGAGGGACTGACCGATCGTGGCCGCGGCCACGTCGCGGCGGTGCGCTCGGCGGCGATCCAGCTCGGCCGCTCGATCGACGACGTGCTCGACATCGCCCAGATCGACGCCGGCGAGATGGCGCTCGACCTGGAGGACGTAGACGTGGCGCGGCTGCTGGAAGCGGCGTCTGGCCGCTGGGCGGCGGCGGCGGAGACCAACAAGGTGCTGCTCACCGTGGCGGCCGGCCCCAGCGTCGGCCTGCTGCGTGGCGACTCGCGTCGGCTGGGCCAGATGCTCGACCACCTGATCGAGAACGGCCTGCGCCAGACCTCGGCCGGCGGGTTGGTGACGCTGGCGGCGGAGCGCGGCGGCGGCGAGGTGCGGCTGATCGTGTCCGACACCGGGCGCGGCATCCCGTTCCACGTCCAGGCCCACATCTTCGACCGCTTCGTCGGCCGAGATCAGGGCGGTCCGGGTCTTGGCCTGGCCCTGGTCAAGGCGCTGGTCGAGCTGCACGGGGGCTGGGTCGCGCTCGAAAGCGAACCCGGCGCCGGCGCCACGTTCACCACCCACCTCCCCGAATCCGCCCAGGCGACGGCGGGCGCGCCGGAGCTGTTCTGACTGGGGGCGGGCCGGCGCTCTGACCCGACGACTCAAGGGGGAACACGAAGCTCGCGAAGGACTCGAAGAACACGAAGGGGGCGCTTTGCGCCCGGCCAATCCCCAGGGTGTCGGATGGTTATCCGGCGCGCAACGCGCGCCCTTCGTGTCCTTCCCGAACTTCGTGTGCTTCGTGTTCCATTCTTCGAACCCAACGGCAACGCACCTGCGGCAGGCTCACCAAAGTATAACCGCAGAGGTCGCCGGGGAGGCGCGGAGATCGCCGAGGCGCCGAGTCTCTTCTCAGTGTCCTCCGCGCCTTCTCCGCGAACTCTGCGGTAAAGTGGAGCGCCTGCGGCGCGCGCCGGCTCGGAAAGGCTAGCGCGACGGCGGAATCAGTGCTGGCTTTGGGGCATCCGGACGACGAGGCCGTCGAGGTCGTCGCTGACCTTGATCTGGCAGGACAGCCGAGAGTTCGGCTCGACGTTTTCGGCGAAATCGAGCATGGACTCCTCCATCGCCGACTGGCTGCCGGTCTTGTCCTTCCACGCTGCGTCGACATAGACGTGGCAGGTGGCGCAGGCGCAGGCGCCGCCGCAGTCGGCGTCGATGCCCGGGATGTTGTTCTTTACCGCGCCTTCCATCACCGACAGCCCGTTTTTCACGTCGATGACGTGCTCTGTGCCGCTGAACTCGACGTAGGTGATCTTGGCCATTTCTTCCCCGACACGCCGCCCTAACTGACGGCGACCTCTTTCATGGAAACCGTTGTATCCGCAAGCTTCGCGCGGTCGATAGGCTTTTGCGAGCCGATCAGTTGTCGCGCCGCCATGAATTCCGCCGGGGCGTTGATCGCCTCCACCGCGCGGATCACGTCGCCTTTCAGGTGAAACACGGCGAACTTGGCCGACGCCGGATCGCCGCGCAGCAGAATGTCATCAGCGTCGAACGGCATGCCGGCGATCTGCAGCTTGATGTCGTACTGGTCGGACCAGTTCCAGGTCACCTCCGGCGCCGGCGCCGGGCGCCCGACGATGGCCGAAGCGGCCTGCTTGGCCTGCTCCAGTGCGTTGGCGACGCTCTCCAGGCGGAACATGCGGTCGTACAGCGGCATTGGCCGGTGGGTCACGTCGCCGACGGCGAACACGTCCGGATCGGCGGTGCGGGCCTCGACGTCGACGACCACGCCGTTCGTGCACGCCAGCCCTGCGTCGCGGGCGATCTCGTCGTTGGGGATGACGCCGATGCCGACCACGACATCGTCGCAGGCGATAACCCGGCCATCGGCGAGCTTCACCCCGGCGACGTGGCCATCCTTGCCCTCGAAGCCCTCGATCGCCGCGCCAAGCTCGAACGCAACGCCGCGCGCCTCGTGATAGCTGGTGAAGAAGCTCGACAGCGCCTCGCAGGACTGGCGCGACAGGATGCGGGGCAACGCCTCGATCACCACCGCCTCGGCGCCCAGCGCCCGGGCCGACGCCGCCGCTTCGAGGCCGATGTAACCCCCGCCGACCACCGCCAGGCGTTTACCTGGCCCCAGCGCCAGTTTCAGCATCTCGGCGTCCTCGGCGCTGCGCAGCACCTGTACGCCGGCGAAGTCCGAGCCGGGCAGCGTCAGCTGCCGCGCCCGTGCGCCGGTGGCGATGATCAACGTCTCGTAGGGGACAGTCTCGCCGCTCTCCAGCGTGACCGTCCTGGCGTCGCGTTGGATGGAGACGGCGCGGGTCGAAAGGCGAAGGGTGATGTTCTCGTCGGCGTAGAAGCTGTCGGCCTTCAGCGCCAGGGAGTCGGCGTCGGCCTCGCCCTTCAGCCAGGCCTTGGAGAGCGGCGGACGCTGGTAGGGCGCGAGCGGCTCCTCGCCGAGGATGGTGATAGCGCCTTCGTAACCGTACTGGCGCAGGAACGCCGCCGCGGAGCCGCCGGCATGGCCCCCGCCCACGATCACCACGCCTGCGCCCGGCTCACTCATAGCGCCACCCGATGCAGAAGAATGACGGCCCCGTCAACTTGACGCTAAGGTCAATCCGAACGGCGTTCAGACCACCCGCTCGACCAGCATCCGCTTCACCTCGGCGATGGCCTCCGAGGGGTTGAGCCCCTTCGGACACACCTGGGCGCAGTTCATGATGGTGTGGCAGCGGTAAAGCTTGAACGGGTCTTCCAGCGCATCGAGCCGCTCGCCCGTGGCTTCGTCGCGGCTGTCGATGATCCAGCGGTAGGCGCCCAGCAGGGTCGCGGGGCCGAGGAACCGCTCCTCGTTCCACCAGTAGCTCGGGCAGGAGGTCGAGCAGCAGGCGCAGAGGATGCACTCGTAGAGGCCGTCCAGCTTGGCGCGGTCTTCCGGCGACTGGCGCCATTCGGCCTGCGGCTCGGGCGTCTTGGTGTGCAGCCACGGCTCGATCGAGGCGTACTGGGCGTAGAACAGCGTCAGGTCGGGGATCAGGTCCTTGACCACCGGCTGGTTCGGCAGCGGTGCGACCATCACCGCCTCGCCCGGCACTTCCTCCCAACCGTGGGTGCAGGCCAGGGTGTTGCGCCCGCCGATGTTCATGGCGCAGGAGCCGCAGACGCCTTCGCGGCAGGAGCGGCGGAAGGCGAGGGTGGAGTCCATGGTATTCTTGATGTGGATCAGCGCGTCCAGCACCATCGGGCCGCACTCGTCGACCTTCACTTCGTACTCGTCCCAGCGCGGGTTCTCGGTCCCCTCGGGATCGTAGCGGTAGACGCGGAACAGCTTCAGCCGCCCGGCGCCGCTGGGGGCGCGATGGCGCTTGCCCTTGCCGACCACGGAGTTCTTCGGAAGCGTCAGCTGGACCATGCCTAGATCCCAATCCCCTCTGGATAAGGCATGGTCCTAGAGCGCAGCGCCGGGCTTGTCTACGCGCCGGCCGCCGCCGCCGGCTTCGCTGCCGCCTTGCCGCCGTACCAATCGAGGTTGCGGGTCAGGTACATGCCGCCGGCAAGGCCCAGGAAGCTGGCGATCGATCCGGCGAGCAGGGCGAAGTCCTCTAGCCGCATCAACAGATAGATCAGGCCGTAGACCAGCGAAAACACCGCCAGCGCCTGGACACCCCGAGCCCGGCTGCGGAACGCTGCGCCGGCGTAAAGTCCTATCAACAGCACCGTCGCGGTCGCAGCGATGGCGAACGCTCCGTCGAAGCCGAGGTATTCCGAGAGGCTGAGCAGCAGCAGGTAGAACGCCATCTGCGCCAGGCCCACCAGCAGGTATTGGGCGGCGTGGACGCGCTGCCCGGACAGCGCCTCGAACACGAAGAAGGTCAGGAACACCAGGCCGACGAACATCACCGCGTATTTCAGCGCCCGCATCACCGCCTGGTAGGGATCGCTGGCGGCGACGAGGCTGACGCCCAGATCCTTGGCGCCGAGCTGGTCGAGCGAGAGGGCGTCCGTGCTGCCGTGATCGGACAGTCCCCGGGCGATGAATGGCACGCTCCAGGCAGCGGCGAAACCGTGCCCGCCGAGTTGGCGAACCTCAGGCAGGAACCCGCCATCGAACGAGGGCGCCGGCCAATCGCCGGCGATCTTGACCGCGGTCGACTTGGCGAACGGCATTACGCTGAGCCGCTCGGCCCCGGTGAACCGCAGCGAGACATGCAGCGTCCCACCCTTGCTGGCGACCACGGCCGCGCCGGGCGCCGTCACCAGGCCGTAGGTCGTCGCCGAGGTCTTCAAGGCGACCGGGTCGGATGATGTCGCCGCGCCGGGTGAGCCCATGGAGAGCCCGGTGGTCGGGCTGAACATGATCGGCGTCTTGCCGGTCGGATCGGTGAACGCCCCGGTCACGTCGCTCTTGGCGCCCCGCAGGTCGGATAATCCGACCACCAGCCGGGCCGCTTGCCAGTTCACGATCGCACCGGCCGGCAGGTTGACGCTCTGCGGCGGCGGCGAGAACCGGGCGTCGAAGTCCGCCTGAGCCTCGTAGACCGGCACGTTGAAGATGCTGCGATGGAGCGTGGATGCCTTCAGCGTGACGTTCGCCGCGCCATCCTCCGGCGAGACGATGTACCATCCAGTCTCCGGCGGCTGCGGCCGTGGCACGCCGTTGGCGTCGTTGGCCGGCGGCCGCGGGGCCGTGTAAGGCGCGATCAGCATCGGCCCGAGCAACTGCTGCGGCCCGCCCTGCAGCGCCGAAACCTGCTGCGTCACCGTCTCTGCCCGATGCTGGCGGTCGAGCACCAGGCTGAAGACGAAGACGCCGGGGACCGCCATCAGCACCGCGATCACCAGGACCAGGATGGCCTTGGCGCCCCAGTCCGCGCCCTTTCCGGCCGGCCATGTGGCCAGGCGTGGCGGCCTATCCGCCGGAGAGGTTGCGTCCGCCATGTCGTTTCCCTTTGCCGAAGTGAATACTTTGCAATGCAAAGGTTAAACGCGGCGCGGGCGGAGGCGCCAGTGAAGATTTCGTAAGCTGGCGCAGCGACCTATCTTCAAAAAACAACGCCTTAGGCGGTGTTTTTCTGCGGCGAGGGTCTCGGTGGGCGAACGTAGCGCGCGGACAGGCGAAGGCCGCCAGCAGCCCTCTGAGGCGGCTGGCGACCCTATCCGGATCGGCGCTGGTCCTTATCCCGGTGAGGACCAGGGGGGCGGCCCTGTCAGGGTTTCGGTGCGCCTTGCTCTGCGCCAACCGCCTGATCGCCCGATCCGTTCAGCTTGCGGGCGGCCGAAGCGGTCGCCGGCCTTTCATCGCTTCCGCCACCAGCGCCTTGCGACAGCCGGCGCATCGCCAGCGGCACCAGGGCGCTGAGGCCGCCCAGCCCATTGTCGCCCAGGTTCAGCGCCAGGTTCTCCGGCATGAAGCGCTGGGTGCCGACGGAGAGTTCGCGGACGACGTTGATCAGCGCGGTCTGGTCGCGGCCGACGGCTTCCCGCTGCGCATTCAAGCCCCTGGCGATGGCGAGGCCTTCGGCTTCGGTCTTCACCGCACTGGCGCGGCCGACCTTTTCCAGCCGGTAGGACTCGCCGTCCGCCTCGGCCTGCACGCCGGTGGCTTTGTTCCTGGCGATGTCGATGCCGACCGACGACTTGGCGAGTTCGGACTGCATGTCGGCCCGGCCGCGGGAGGCTTCCAGGTCGAGCCGCTTTTCCTGCGCATCGCGCTCGGCGGTGAAGGTCTGCTGCTGCTGGTTGGCGATCTCGCGGGCGGTCAGCACCTGCACCAGCTGGTCGGGGAAGACGACGTCCTGGATGTAGACCCCGCGCGTTTCGACCCGGTACTCCTTCAGCCGCTCGGCGATGTGGGCCTGGGCTTCGGCCTGCACCTCCTGGCGCTTCTGGATGAAGTCGATCGCCGGCATCGCCTGCAGCTTGTCGCGGAAGTGGTTGCCGACTGCCGCCTGCAGCACCTCGTTGACCAGGTTGGTCATGGTGCCGACGGTGGAGATCACCTTCGGCGCCTCGGTGTCCGGCACGTGGATCTGCACCTGCAGATCCAGGGCGAACACGAAGCCCTCGCGGCTCTTGGCGACGATCTGGTGCAGGTCCTTGTCGTAGTTGCGCGCCGTCGAGTTTGCGTCCGCCCAGTTCAGGGTTAGGATGAACGTCGGCACGATCTCGGCCGCGTAGCAGCGCGGGTTGATGGCGTATTTGCCGGTGCGCAGCGGCTCCTGCCAGATGCCGCGGTGTCCGGGCCGCACCAGGTGGCCGAACTTGAACTCGACGCCCGAGGTGTCCTGGGTGGCGAGGCCGACGTAGGCCTTCATCACCGCCACCTGGCCCTGCTGCACCACCAGCATCGGCATCATCTCGACCGCGACCAGGAACGGATTGAGGTTGTAGGCGCCGTAGAGCAGCGGGTCGTGCTGCAGGCCGATGCGGCCGCCGTTGTCGAGGAAGGCCTGGAAGTCCTGGTAGTTGTTGTGCACGTCGTTCTTCACCGACAGCAGCACCTCGACCAGATCAGCGTCGGTGACGTCCGGCTTCTGCTCAAGCGCAAGCAGGTCTTCGAAGTCGCCGAGCCGGTTGGCGATCGCGCCCTTCGGCAGCGGCGTACCCTCCAGCGTGGTGACGATGCCGATCATGTCTTCGATCTTGCCGTCGTCGCGCACCTTCGGCTCGATCCGCAGCACTTCGAGCTGTTCGGGGTCGAGGCCGAAGTTCTGCGGCTTCAGCGCGCCCTTGGCGGCGGCGCGGGCGTATTGCTCGTCGATCGGCGTGCCGAAGATGGCGTCGCGGGTGATCACCAGAAAGCCGACCGGGTGGATCGGCGCGACGGTGCCGGGCGGCAGCACCGGGCGCTGCACGCCCTTCTCGCCGCCGCCGTTCACGAAGGCGTCGAGGTCCTGGAAGTTGCCGAACTGCGGCTTGTAGGCGGCGGACTTGGCGCCGATCGGCAGCTGGGCGCCGACCTGGGCGATCACCACCCCGACCAGGCCGGCCGGGATCTGCACCATCGGATGGCGGGTGACGGTGTGGACCGGCCAGAGCTTGAAGCGCAGGCCGGGCATCAGCAGACGCGCCTGGTAGCCGGCCTCGCCGTGGAAGGCGATCGCGCCGTCGCCCTTGAGCGACCCGCCGTAGCGCTTCCTCACCAGACCGACCTCCGTCGGCCCGATGGTCCAGAAGCTTCGGATCAGGATGAAGACAGTCGCCAGCGCCAAGACGAGCGCCAACAGCCCTGCCAGCCCGTAGTGGGCGAGGGAAGTGATGAAGTCAGACACGTAGGGAAGCCCCAAAGAGAAACGCGCCGCTATGGGTCGCGAGCCTTAAACCTATAGGGTCCGCAAGGCGAAGCTAAGGGTTGATCGCGGGGACGTGATGCGAGGTGATCGCCTCCCTCTCCATCATGGGGAGGGACAGCCGACCCGCAGGATCGGCAGGGTGGGGGAGTCTGAAGCTACAGCGATGATCTTCGAGAAGTCGGTGCGGCTTCGCGGTCTTTCCCTCCCCATGAAGGGGAGGGAGGTCTTCAGTAAACCCGCGCCTTCGGCGGGATCGATGCGATGTCGTTGGTCATCGGGGTCATGTGCACCGGGCGGTAGTCGAACGTCACCTTGCCGGTGGCGTCGTCGAGCCAGGCCAGGGTGTGCTTCATCCAGTCGACGTCGTCGCGGCTGGCGAAGTCTTCCCGGGCATGGGCGCCGCGGCTTTCCTCGCGGTTGAGCGCGCCGTTCACGGTGACGATCGCCTGGGCGGCGAGGTTTTCGAACTCCAGCGTCTCGACCAGGTCGGTGTTCCAGATCAGGCCGCGGTCGGAGACGCGCAGATCGCCGCGCTGGTCGTGCACCTTCTGCATCCGCGCGACGCCGGACTTCAGCGTCTCGCCGGTGCGGAACACGGCGGCGTCTTCCTGCATCGCGGTCTGCATCTCCAGCCGCAGCTGGGCGGTCGGCGTGGCGCCGGAGGCGTTGCGCAGGCGGTCGAAGCGATCGAAGTGGCCGTCGGTCCAGGAGGGCTTTGGCTCCGGCTGGGTAGCCCCGATCGTCAGCTTGTCGGCGCAGCGCATGCCGACAGCGCGGCCGAACACCACCAGGTCGATCAGCGAGTTGGAGCCGAGCCGGTTGGAGCCGTGCACGGAGACGCAGGCCGCTTCGCCCACCGCCATCAGGCCGGGAATCACCTGGTCGGGATTGTCGCCGACCTTGGTCACCGCCTCGCCGAAGAAGTTCGTCTGCAGGCCGCCCATGTTGTAGTGCACGGTCGGCGAGACCGGGATCGGCTGCTTGGTCACGTCCACCCCGGCGAAAATGCGCGCGGTCTCGGAGATGCCCGGCAGGCGCTCGTGCAGCACCTTCGGATCGAGGTGATCGAGGTGCAGGAAGATGTGGTCCTTCTTCGGCCCCACGCCGCGGCCTTCGCGCACCTCGACGGTCATGGCGCGGCTGACCATGTCGCGCGGCGCCAGATCCTTCACGGTCGGCGCATAGCGCTCCATGAAGCGCTCGCCCTCGGAGTTGGTCAGGTAGCCGCCCTCGCCGCGAGCCCCTTCCGTGATCAGGCAGCCGGCGCCGTAGATTCCGGTGGGGTGGAACTGCACGAACTCCATGTCCTGCAGCGGCAGGCCGGCGCGCAGCGCCATGCCGCAGCCGTCGCCGGTCTGGGTGTGGGCGCCGGTGCAGGTGAAATAGGCGCGGCCGTAGCCGCCGGTCGCCAGCACCGTGGTCTGGGCGCGGAAGCGGTGCATGGTGCCGTCGTCGAGTTTCCAGGCGGTGACGCCCCGGCACTCGCCCTCGTCCATGATCAGGTCGAGCGCGAAATACTCGATGAAGAACTCGACGTCGTAGTTCAGCGACTGGCCGTACATGGTGTGCAGCATGGCGTGGCCGGTGCGGTCGGCCGCCGCGCAGGTGCGCTGGATCGGCGCCTCGCCGAAATTGCGGGTCATGCCGCCGAACGCGCGCTGGTAGATCTTGCCCTCGGGCGTCCGGCTGAACGGCACGCCCCAGTGCTCCAGCTCGTAGACCGCCTTCGGCGCGTTGCGGACCAGGTATTCGATCGCGTCCTGGTCGCCCAGCCAGTCCGAGCCCTTCACGGTGTCGTACATGTGCCAGCGCCAGTCGTCCTCGCCCATGTTGCCGAGGCTGGCGGAGATACCGCCCTGGGCGGCCACGGTATGCGAGCGGGTCGGGAACACCTTGGTGATGCAGGCGGTCTTCAGCCCGGCCTGGGCGCAGCCCAGCGCCGCGCGCAGGCCGGAGCCGCCCGCGCCAATCACCACCACGTCGAACTGGTGGTCGATCAGGTTGTAGGTCGCCATCAGATGCTCACTCCACTGGTCGAAAGCGCGACCCTCAGGATCGACAATATGGTGAGGGCGCCGGCGCCCCAGCAGAGGAACACGTTGAGGATCAGACACACCGCCTTGGTCGCGGGGCGGGCGAAATAGTCCTCGATGATGGTCCGCATGCCGAGCTGCGCATGCCAGAAGGCGGCGAAGGCGAGCAGGCAGGCGAGGACGGCGTTGATCGGCGAGCGCAGCCACGTCACCGCGGTCTCGTAGTCGCCGTTAGCCAGGGTGAGGGCGCTGGCGAGCGCCCACAGCACCAGGAAGATCAGCGCCACGGCCGTCACCCGCTGGGCGATGAAGTGGCCGACGCCGTGCTTGGAAGAGCCCATGCCGCGAGCGCGGCCGAGCGGCGAGCGGATCACGGCCATCAGAGCGCTCCCGACATGGCGATAAAGCCCCAGAAGACCAGCGTCGCCAGGATCGCGAAGCCGATCACCAGCCAGGCGGTGCTGGTCGCCGTCTTCGGCTTGAAGCCGAAGCCGGAGTCCCAGGCCAGATGCCGGAGGCCGTTGGCCAGGTGGTAGAAGGCGCAGAGGGTCAGGCCGAACAGCACGATCTTGCCGACGATCGAGCCGGCGATGCCGGTGAACACCCCGTAGGCTTCGGGCCCCGCCGCCAGCGACAGCGCCCAGACCATCAGCACGAGGGCGGCGAAATAGAGTCCCGAGCCCGTCACCCGGTGGAAGATCGAAGCGGCCATGGTGATGTGCCACCGCCAGGTCGTCACGGAGGGCGAGAGCGGGCGCGGCCTCGGGCCCGGCGCGACTTCGGCCATCAAAAATCCCCTCCTGAGCAGTGCGCGCTCTTTTAAGCCCGAGGCGGGGGGTGTCAACGCGAGCACCGCCAACCCGAGCGCTAACAACCCGGCTATTCCGGCGAGCCGCGCCTCACCTCCCGGTACCAGGCCAACTGCTCGCTGGTGGCCAGCAGCTTGCCATCTCGCCGCCAATAGCTCGAACGCTCGTCCGAGGCGCCGCCGCCGCCGACCCGGCCCTCGCACTCGACCAGGATGAAGTCGTCGCCGACCTCGGCGAGCTCTTCGACGGTCGCGTGCAGATAGGCGGTGAGCGAGAGAGTGGTGGTCATGATCGATGGGCCGAGCGCATACATCGCCCGCGGCGCCGAATTGTCGGTGATCATACCCAGGAGCGCCTTGTCCAGCGGCCCGCGCCGCGAGCGCACCCAGGCCAGCGAGCGCGAATCCCCGGAGGGCGCCGGCGGAAATCCTTCCAGCGTCCGCCGCTCGAAGGCGGACGCTCCGTAGTGCCGTCCCGCATCGCCAGGCGCTTCGGGACTTGGCAGGCTTTCGGGGTCGGGGGCCGCCGGCATCGTCGCGAAGGCGAAGTCGGGTGTGTTCGGGCGGCGGGCCATGGTGACGACGCCGTGCACGCCGACCTGATCGGATCCGGCGGCCGAGATTTCGACCTCCCAGACCCCGATCGAGCCGCCTTGCCGCAGCCGCCGCGTCCTGACGTCGAGGTCGCCCGACGGGAGCCCGGCGGCGTAGGTCAGGGTCAGCGAGAGAGCTTCGCCCACCGCCTCGGGCTCAGCCTCCAGCACGCGGATGCAGAGCCCGATCGCGTAGCCGCCCCAAAGCCCGCCCCCAGGATTGCTCCACTCCGGTCCGGCCAGCGTGGTCCAGCGTCCGGGCGCGACGGGGGTGAGGGGCATGGCGAGGGTCGTCATCGAACTCATGACGGCTCTCTACCCAACCACCCCAAGGTCACGAAAGACCCAAACGTTACTTGATGCGCCGATAGCTCGATCGGGCCCGGCTGTGGGTGGGCTACCAGCCGTACCGCCGTCCCTGCCCCTGGGTGTCGCTCACGCTGACCGAGACCGCGCCGCCGTTCGCCAGCGGCTTGCAGACGCCCGCCGCGATGTGGCGATAGCCGCTGGTGCCGACGCCGGCATCGACAAAGCCGTGCGGATTGGTCGCGACCCTGCCGTCGGCGCTCACCGCCTCCGGCCCGCACGGCCCGGCGACGACGCGCCCGTCGCCGTTGGGGTCGGCGGCGTCCGCTACCCGAAGCGGCGAAACGGGCGCCGCGGCGGGCGCCGACTGGGTCGCCGGCGATGTGGCGACCACCTCGCCGGCGAGCGCCAGCCCGGGCGTGAACATCAACGCGAGGGCGAGGATTGAGCGCATGACTGGACTTTCGCACAAAAGCTGCGGCGCATCACTGAGCCGGTCGGTTGTTCTAATTGGGACCTTCACGTCTCCGGCGTGTTGCGCCCGCGCTTCATTGCCCCCGTTCTCCCGAAGACGCCGAGGCGCTTTGGTGTTCCGACGTCTCCAGCCATGCCTCCGAGCGCATCTCCTCCAGCCGCGATGCGGCGCGCTCGAATTCGAACGAGCCTTCGCCGTCGGGATAGAGGTTTGCTGGCTGGTCGGCCGCCAGCACCACCAGGCGGGTGTGCGCCTCGTAAAGCGCGTCGATCAGCGTCGCCAGCCGCCGCGCCGCGCTGCGGTCTTCCGGGCGCAGCCGGGGCAGCGATTCCAGGAAAAGGGTGTCGAAACGCGCCGCGATGGCGAGGTAGTCCGAGGGTCCCAACGCCTCGCCGCAGAGGCTCTGGAAGTGAGCCCGCAGCAGATGCCCCGCGGCCCGCGGCCAGTGCTGCTTGCGGCCGAACACCTCCAGCGTCGCGCCCACCTCGGGATCGCCGCCCAGCATCTCGCGCCACAGCCGGTCGAACCCGGCCTCGTTGTCGGGATCGATTGGCGAAAACCAGGTCCCCGCGGCGCGAAGCCGGGCGAGTCGGTAGTCGCGCTGTCCCGCCACCTCGACGACTTCCAGCTTCGCCTTCAGCATCTCGATGAAAGGCACGAAAAGCTGACGGTTGAGACCGTCCTTGTAGAGATCGTCAGGCGGGCGGTTCGAGGTCGCGGTGACGACCACGCCGCGGGCGAACAGCTGCTCGAACAGCCGTCCCAGGATCATGGCGTCGGCGATATCGGTGACCTGGAACTCGTCGAACGACAGCAGCCGCGCGCTCCTGGCGATCACGTCGGCGGTCGGCGGCACAGGGTCGTCGCCCTTGCTGGTCCCGAACCTGGCGTGCCGCGCGGCCGCGTCGCCGTCGCGCCAGGCGTTCACCAGCGCATGCGTCTCGGCCATGAAGGCATGGAAGTGGATGCGCCGCTTCTTCTCCACCTCGGCGGTCTCGAAGAACAGGTCCATCAGCGCTGACTTGCCACGCCCGACCGGCCCATAAAGATAGACTCCGCGCACCGTGTCGGCCTTGCGGAACAGGCCGGCCGGCCGCGCGTCGGCGAGGTCGATCTCCAGACGCTCAAGCGCGTCCACCGCCCGCGCCTGAGCCGGGTCGGCAAGCATCACACCGTCGCGAAGGCGCTCGTCATAGGCGGCGCGGAACTTGCCGAGCATCGGCCCGCCCTAGCGGGTCACGCGTCTGGGCTCAAGGCGAAGTATGGCGGATGACGAGCCTCACGCCCCCAGCTCTTTCTCCACATAGCCGTAGCTGTGCGGCGAAGTGCAGGCGCAGGCGCGCATCTTGCCGTCCTTGGTCCACCAGATCACCGTCGGGTAGGCGAAATCGACGCCGTTGTCCTTCAGCTCCGAGGTCAGACTGGTCACCAGCTGGCGGCCGACCTCGAGCACCGCGGTTCGCGCCGCATCGCCGTCCGCAGAGGGGATGCCGGTTGCGGGCCACGCCGCGGGGGTGGTCAGCGACCATTGCTGGAACAGCTTCCAGCTGCGGTTGGTCCAAAGCTCGGCGACCGTGTTGCGCTCCGGGACGGTCGAGCGCGCCTGGCCGTTCAGGTCCGGCTGCGCGATCAGGATCACCCGCGTGTCGACGCCGGCGTCCTGCAGCTTGGGGAACACCGCCTGTTCGAACCGCAGGCAGTCCTCGCAATTGCGATAGCCGATCACATAGACCTTCGGCCCGGTCAGGTGCGGCGAGACCCAGCCGGCCTGGTCGAGCGCCTGGGCGATCTCGGTCTGGTTCTTGGTGAGTGTGTGCGGCTGCCAGCGCCAGCCGAGGTCCCACATCAGGAAAACGATGCCGCCGACCACGGCGAGCACCCCGATAAGGCCAAGTATCAACAGGAAACGGCGCATACGGAGCTCCCCAAGACGACCGACGCGCCGCAACTCTTGCCCGGCCGGCCCTGTACGGCGCATCTTGGCCCGATGGTGCTGGCCCAGGAAGCCCCGGCGATCGCGCGTACCGCCGTCAGGCGCGGCCACGTCGTCGATCTGCTGATCGAGGAACGCGCGCCGAAGCTCGCCGGCTCATCGGCGTGGCCGATTATTCGTCCGCTGCTCTATGCCCTGCTCGATTACGGCAAGGCGCGCCGCATGGCCGACGCCATCGCTCCGCTGCCGGGTCGCGCGGCGATGGACTTCTGCTCCGACCTGCTGGCGCTGAAGGTCGAAGCCTCGGGGCTGGAGCGAATCCCTCGTCAAGGCCGGGTGGTCCTGATCTGCAACCACCCCACCGGCATCGCCGATGGCGTCGCGGTCTACGATGCGATCAAGACCCTACGCCCTGATGCGATGTTCTACGCCAACGCCGACGCCCACCGAATCGCACCGGCTCTTGACGAGGTGCTGATCCCCGTCGAGTGGGTCGAGGCGAAGCGCACCCGTGAAAAAGCGCGCCAGACCCTGACCATGACCCGCGCGGCGATGGAGGCCGAACGTGCGCTGGTGATCTTCCCGGCCGGCCGCATCGCCCGGCGCCAGCCGGACGGCTCGCTGGCCGATCCGACCTGGGCGCCGACGGCGCTCTCGATCGCCCGCAAATACGATGCGCCGATCGCACCGGTGCACATGGCCGGCCCCTGGTCCGGCTTGTTCCACTTCTTCAACCGCTTCTCGGGCGAGCTGCGCGATGTCACCATCTTTCACGAGCTGCTCAACAAACGCGGCGGCCAGTACCGCATGACGGTGGGGCCGCTGATTCCCACTGACGCCGTCCCGCACGACGCCGCTGACGCCACCCTGCGTCTGAAGACCTACATAGAGACCCAGTTGCCCACCGATTCGGATCGGCCGTTCGCATGATCGTCCCCGCCGCGGGAGACTTCCGCCTCGACCACGAGGCCGACACCGCCCGCCTCGGCGCCGCCATCGCCGGCGAGCTGCGGCGGCACGAGGCGGTGTGCCTTTCCGGCCCGCTCGGCGCCGGCAAGTCGACCCTGGCGCGCGGCCTGATCCAAGCGCTCGCCGGCGCGGCGATCGAGGTCCCCAGCCCCACCTTCACCCTGGTGCAGACCTATGAGACACCCGCCCTGGCGCTGGCTCACTTCGATCTCTATCGGCTGGCGAAACCCGAGGACGTCGTCGAGCTCGGCCTCGACGAGGCGCTGGACGAGGGTGCGGCGGTGATCGAATGGCCGGAAAAGCTCGGCCATCATCTGCCGCCGAACCGACTGGACGTCGAGCTGCACATCGATGGCGAGGCCCGCCGCGCGCGGCTCACGCCCCACGGCGCCTGGGAGGACCGTCCGATTGAGTTCTGAGCGCGAGGCGGTCAAGGCGGCGTTCCTCGCCGATCACGGGTTCGGGGCGGCCCAGCGTGAAAAGCTGCCGGGCGACGCCTCGACGCGGCTCTACGAGCGCCTGCATCTGCCCAGCGGCGCGCGGCTGATCTTTATGGATCAGCCGCCCTCACTGGAAACCCAGCCCTGTCCGCCCGAGGCGACGCCGGACCAGCGCCGGGCGCTCGGCTACAACGCCATGGCGCGGCTGGCCGCCGGCCGGGTCGACGCCTTCGTCGCCTGCGCCGCCTGGCTGCGCTCGCAAGGCCTTTCGGCGCCGCGGATCAATATCGCCGACCCGGCTCAGGGCCTGGCGGTGCTGGAGGACCTCGGCGACGGGCTCTACGCCTCGCTGATCGCCGCCGGCGACGACGAAGCCCCGCTCTACGACGCCGCGGTCGACACCCTGGTGCGCCTCCACGCCGAGCCGCCCCCGGCGGTGCTCGAAGGCGACGGCTCGCGCTGGCCGTTGCTGACCTACGACAGTCTGGTGCTGCAGACCGGCGGTGCGTTGTTCCTGGAGTGGTGGCCGAAATTCGCCGGCGTCGCGCCGTTCTCGGCGGAGGCGGAGGCCGAGTGGGAGGCGTTCTGGGCGCCGATCCGGGCGCGCGGCGAAGCCGGCGCCAACGTGTTCTGCCATCGCGACTATCACGCCGAGAATCTGCTCTGGCTGCCGAATCGACCCGCTGCCGCGCGGGTGGGTTTGCTCGACTTCCAGGACGCGCTCCGCGCTCACCCGGCCTGGGACTTTTCGATGCTGCTGCACGACGGCCGCCGCGACGTTTCGGCCGAGCGCGCGACGGCCTGCCTCGGCCGCTACCTCGCCGCCCGGCGCGAGCTGGACCGCGAGACCTTCCTCGCCGACTACCACGCCCTGGGCGCGCTGAACGTGATCCGCATCCTGTTCATCTTCGCGCGCCAGGTGGTGTTTTTCGGGCGTCCGAAGTACCGCGCCCTGACGCCGCGCATGTGGGGTTATCTAGAGCGCTGCATGGCGGCGTCGCCGGAGCTGGCGCCGTTGCGCGCCTGGCTCGACGCTCACCTGCCGGTGGAAGCCCGGATATGAGCGCGCCAACGACCGCCATGGTGCTGGCGGCGGGGCTCGGCACCCGCATGCGGCCGCTGACCGACGACCGTCCGAAGGCGCTGGTCGAGGTCGGCGGCAGGCCGCTGATCGACCACATGCTGGATCGCCTGGCGGCGGCCGGTGTGGCGCGTGCGGTGGTGAATCTGCACGCTTTCGCGGACCGTCTGGAAGCCCATCTCCTGGCCCGCTCAGGCCCCCCGGCGCTGACCTTCTCCGACGAACGTGCGGCGGCGCTGGAGACCGGCGGCGGTTTGAAGAAGGCGATCCCGCTGCTTGGTGACGGGCCAGTCTGGGTCGCCAATATCGACACCATCTGGATCGAGCACGGCGTCTTGGCGACGGCGGCGGTGGCGGCGCTGTGGGACCCGGCGCGGATGGACGTCTGCCTGCTGCTCGCCCCGACCGCGACCTCGCTCGGGTTCCACGACAGCGGCGACGTGTTCATAGAAGCCGGCGGCCGGGTGCGCTTCAAGCAGCCGGGCGAGCAGGCGCCATACGTCTACGTCGGCGTTCACATCGCCGATCCCAAGGTGGTCGCCGGCGGACCCGACGGCGCCTTCTCGCTGCTGGCCATCTGGCGCGAGCTGGCCGAGCAGGGCCGCGTCTACGGCGTCGCGCCGGCCGGACAGTGGATGCACGTCGGCGATCCGGCGGCGGTGAAGACGGCGGAGGCGCGGCTTCGCGAGACGGCATGAGCTTCCTCGCCGCGCCCGGGTCGCGCTGGTTCAACATCGAGGCGGGCCGGCCGTTCCTGGAGGATTTGGCGCGGGGCCTGAACACCGCCATCGCCCCGATGGGGCCGCAGGCGCTGGCGGCGGCCACCGTGCTGACGCCGACCCGGCGCGCGGGCCGCGATCTCGCCGACGCCTTCCTCGCGGTCTCCGGATCGGGCGCGGTGCTGCTGCCGCAAGTGCGGGCGCTGGGCGATCTCGACGAAGGCGAGCCGCCGTTCGAGCCCGGCGACCTGGCGCTCGACCTGCCGCCGGCGATCTCCGCCGCGCGCCGCCGGTACGAACTGGCCGGCTTGGTCGCCGAGCACGAAGACGCGCTCGGCCGCAGTCTCGACGCGGCCGGCGCGCTCGATCTCGCCGACGCCCTGGCGACGTTCCTCGACAGCGTCCAGATCGAGGAGGCCTCGCCGCTCGACCAGATCGACGACCTCGCGCCTGGCGAACTGGCGCAGCACTGGCAGGTCTCGGCCCAGTTCCTGAAGATCGCGCTGGCGCAGTGGCCCCGGCGGCTGGACGAACTGGGCCTGATGGATGTCGGCGAGCGCCACGTCGTGCTGCTGCGTCGGCTTGCCGAGCGCTGGCGCGCCTCCCCGCCGCAGCAGGTGATCGTCGCCGCCGGGTCGACCGGCAGCGCGCCGGCGGTGGCAGGGCTGCTGACGGTCATCGCCGGCCTTCCCAACGGCGCGGTGGTGCTGCCGGGTCTGGACCTGAACTTGGCGGAGTCGGCCTGGGCCGAGGTCGGCGAGCAACATCCGCAGGGCGGGATGAAGCGGCTGCTGACCCGCGCCGGGCTTGATCGGAGCGCCGTCCTGGCCTGGAGCGCCG
>Ga0302314_10003824_pt1 | contig 27715 bp, 27 predicted proteins | sample III_Palsa_N2_3_FD_200533 | JGI IMG/M metagenome (GOLD analysis project Ga0302314, IMG submission 200533) | Peat permafrost microbial communities from Stordalen Mire near Abisko, Sweden - III_Palsa_N2_3 | ecosystem: Environmental > Terrestrial > Soil > Palsa > Peat permafrost | place: Sweden...
TCGGCGGCATAAGCAGCGTCTGATCGATATTCCAAGGCCTAAAATACTTGCTCATAGCCCAAGGTTGAATCAGACTCGCTCAGAATTGAACAGCCACTACTCGGACAGGCTCCTAGGGAATAATAAAGCGCGGAGCAAGGTGCGGGCTAGCGCGATTTCCTGTCCCGCTCGTGAGATTCGTGGGGTGGGCCAAGCCAACGGGTCGCGCGAATGCGCGCCCGATGACAGGCTCCGCGAGCCACCGCCTCTGTTTGGTGGGCACGGCGCAAGCGCGCCTTTGCCCACCCTACGAAATCTTCAGGAATTTCTTCTCTCTCCGCGTAGCGTCGGCAAACCGATGCCGGCGGCGTCGAAGCCGCCATCGACCGCGAGAATCTGTCCAGTGATGTAGCTGGCGCGGTCGCTGCAGAGAAAGAACACGGCTTCGGCCAGTTCTTCCTCGAGGCCGTAGCGGTTGAGCGGAATGGCGTCGTGATAGTCGGCGCGGATCTGCGGGGTGTGAACCGCTTTCGCCATCGCGGTCTCGACCGGGCCGGGGGCGACGCCATTGACGCGAATGCCGAGCGACGCCAGTTCGACCGCGAGCTGTTTGGTGAGATGAGCCAGCCCGGCCTTGCTGGTGCCGTAGGCCGAGCGCAGCGTCGAGGCCCGTACCGCCGAGATCGAGGTAATATTGACGATGGCGCCGCCGCCGTGTTCGCGCATCAAGGGCGCGGCCGCCTTGGCGCAGAGAAATGGCCCGGTGAGGTTGACCGCCAGGATCCGGCTCCAGTCATTCTCGGACGTCTCCAGCAGCGGCGCGAACACCGCGATGCCGGCATTGTTGACCAGTGCGTCGAGGCGGCCGAAGCGTCGTGCGATCTCGGCGACCGCGGTTGCGACCGCGCGCGCATCGGAGACGTCGCAATGCAGCCCCAGCGTATCGCCGGGCGCCGCCAGCGCCGCCACGCTGTTCCCCAACAATTCGCCCTCGATATCGAGCAGCGCCACGCGCCAGCCTTCGGCGAGAAATCGCTTCGCCACCGCCAGCCCGATGCCGCGCGCGGCGCCGGTCACCAGCGCGACTTTTCGAAGGGCAGGGGTCATGAAGAGGTCCGTTTGCGGTTGATGAACTGCGCGCTGCTATAACCCATGCGGCGCCTGGTGTCCCGGCTTGGCCGAGCGTCCGTAACATAATAAAACGTGTCGCAGATGTCGGTTTCGAGCGATCCCGTTCGTCGTCTCACGGACCATCGTTTCGATTTCTCCGGGAATAAACACGCTTTAATATGGAGGATACCCCGTGTCGCTCACGCTGCATTTCCATCCGCTGTCGTCGTTCTGCTGGAAGGTGCTGATCGCTCTGTACGAGAACGATACGCCTTTCGTGCCGCACATCGTCGACCTCGGCAACGCGGCCGAGCGCGCGGCGCTGTTGAAACTGTGGCCGATCGGCAAGTTTCCGGTGCTGCGCGACGATGCCAGGGATCGCACCATCCCGGAGTCCAGCATCATCATCGAATATCTCGACGATCATTATCCCGGGCGTACCCGGTTCATCCCCGCGGACGAGAAGCTGGCGCTGCAGACGCGGCTGCGCGACCGGTTCTACGATCTCTACGTGCATCTATCGATGCAGAAGATCGTCGGCGACCGATTGCGGCCGCAAGGAAAACAGGACCCGCATGGCGTCGAGGAGGCGCGGGCACGGCTGCAATCCTGCTACGGCATGATCGACAGGGAGGTCGCCACCAGGACCTGGGCGATGGGGGAAGCGTTCAGCCTTGCCGATTGCGCCGCCGCGCCGGCGCTGTTCTTCGCCAACAAGGTGGTGCCGTTCGGCGATGAAAACAAAAACCTGACGGCCTATTTCGATCGCCTGACGGCGCGGCCTTGCCTTGCGCGCGTGATCCAGGAGGCCGAGCCCTATTTTCGCATGTTCCCGCAGGAAGCCGGTTCGCGCTAGGAAAACGCGTCACAGCAAGACGGGGCTGGCTGCAATTACCTCCGAAATAATTCCGCCGGGCATGTCGGTGCTGCAAAACCCCATTCGTCATATCCAGGGAGCCGGAATTCGGGTGGCCAGGCCGCTCGCCCGGCTGCAATGAACGCCAAACGGAGCAGGGCGATGCGATTTATGATGCTGATGATTCCCGGTGGCTATGAAGCGGCGGCGCCGGGCACCATGCCTTCCGCAGAGGCGGTCGGGAGGATGATGAAATACAACGAGGCGCTGAAGGAAGCCGGTGTGCTGATCACGCTCGACGGGCTGCTTCCGCCTTCCGCTGGTGCGCGGGTTTCGTTCGCCGGCGGCAAGCCTGTGGTGACCGACGGTCCTTTCACCGAGGCCAAGGAAGTGCTCGGCGGCTATTGGATGATCGACGTGAAATCCAGGGACGAGGCGATTGCCTGGGCCAGGCGTTGCCCGGCTTCCGACAACGAGATCATTGAAATTCGTCAGGTGCATGAAATGTCGGATTTTCCCCCCGACGTTCAGCAGGCCGCGGCCGGATTCACCGAATTGCAGGGCAATTCGGGACGTTAACGTCCAATATCCTTGTTTGGGCGCCCCGGCTTGCGCCCGAAAACGTTCTCGTGACCTTTGCGGCCGGCTCATGTAAAAGCCTTTCACATGAGTTGGCGCAAGGAACAGAGCCGCGCCGAGCGCGGCTATCATCATGGCAATCTGAAAGAGGCGCTGCTGCAGGCAGCCCTCGGTTTGATTGCGGAAAAAGGCGCGGCCGGTTTCACCTTCGCCGATGCCGCGCGCATGGCCGGGGTCAGTCCCGCCGCACCGTACCGGCATTTTCGCGATCGCGACGAGTTGCTGTCGAGCATCGCGCAACGCGGCTTCGAGCAATTCGAGGCGGCGCTGACGGAGGCCTGGGATGATGGACGTCCGGATACCGTCACGGCGTTCGAGCGGGTCGGCAAGGCCTATCTCGCGTTCGCCCGCAGGGAGCCTGCGTTCTATTCGGCGATGTTCGAATCGGGGCTGCCTGTCGACCTCAATCCAACCTTGCTGGCGGCAAGCGAACGCGCCTTCGCCATCATCAGGGCTGCGGCGGAGCGGCTTGCGGCGCTGGCGCCACCGGGTACGCCGCGTCCGCCGGCGATGATGATGGCGCTGCATATCTGGTCGATGTCGCATGGCGTGGCGTCGCTGTTCGCACGCGGCGACGCGGCGCGCCGCAAGTTGCCGATGTCGGCCGAGGACCTGCTCGAAGCCGAAGTGCTGATTTATCTGCGCGGTCTCGGGTTTTCGACCGACCGCCGGGCATCCGGCCCAAAAGACCAGACCGAGCCAAAGCCGTCCGGTCCGCCGTCCGGTCCTCCTTCGGGCCCTTGGGGCACCCCAAAATAAATTGACGGGGCCCCCGGCGCCCGGCTTGACAAAAACCCGGGATGGTTTAGGTATGTGAATGTTATTTACATTTACACGGCATCGTGCCGTCATGGAGAGGCAAATGGCCTACACCGCAGATATCAACCGATGGCGCGGTCCTGATAGTGAGCCCTACCGCCCGCATATGCATGTGCATCCAGGCATGGTGATCGCGACCATTCTAGGCTTCCTTTTCTGGTGGCCGGTCGGTCTTGCCTTCCTCTTTTTCACCCTCAGGAGAACGACAATGGGTTGCTGGAGCCACTCGGACCGTTTCGAAAACAAGATGCAGCGCATGCAGTACAAGATGGAGCGGATGCGCGACCGCATGGAGCGTCGCGGCTTCGGCTTCGGCGGCTTCGGCCCACCCTCGAGCGGCAACCGCGCGTTCGACGAATACCGCATGGAAACGCTGCGGCGGCTCGAGGAAGAGCAGACCGAATTCCGCGATTTCCTCGATCGCCTGCGTCACGCCAAGGACAAGGATGAGTTCGACCAGTTCATGGCCCAGCATCGTCCCCGTCCGACCCCGCCCTCGGATGGTCAGCCTCAGCAAGGCTGAATCTCTTAAAGGCCAACGCCGCAGGCGTAGTGCCCCCACGAACCTGACGGCGACACGACCGCCCATCTGGCAGCAGATGGGCGGTTTTGCTTCATACGCCGCCGCGGCGTTTTGTAAGTTTGGTCGGAAGCGCTGCAACCTCGCTCCCGATCTCGTCGTTCGCAATGCGCAGGTCATAAGCCGATTGCAGGTTGAGCCAGAACTGTGCGCTGGTCTGAAACCAGTGTCCGAGACGAAGAGCTGTGTCACCGGTGATGGCGCGCTTGCCCTGAATGATTTGCGAAATGCGGTTAGGCGGTACAGAAATCTGCCGCGACAGCTCGGTGGGCGTGATCGCAAGTTCGTTCAACTCGTCGGCGAGAATCTCGCCGGGATGAATTGCGGGACGGGCCATTATTCTCTTTCCATCTAGTGGTAATCCACAATCTCTACGTTTGACGGACCTGTCGCCGACAGGGGCCACTCGAAACATATCCGCCATTGTTGATTGATGCGGATCGAATATTGCCCGGCCCTATCGCCCCGCAAGGCTTCGAGACGGTTGCCTGGAAGACCCGCAAGATCAGCCAGGGTGAGCGCCGCATCGAGTATCTCCAACCGCTTCCAGCCCTGCCGGTCAAAACCCTGGAACGCCCGCACAAACTCGCCCCTGGCGAAAAGCTCGGTACGTTTGTCCTCGAAGCCCAGAATCATGGGCCGCCAGCCTATCGCCCTGTACGATGTACGTCAAACGTATATAGGGCAATTGTCGGGCCCCGGGCCGGCGTTCCGCTGCCGTCATTTCCGGCAGCCAAATCCCCTTTGGTAACCAGACGTTAACCATGATTAGCGCTTGGTTAGTGGGGTAAGGACGCGCGAAAGCCCTCGTTTTGACACGTTGGCAGGGGAAGCAGGCCTCGGCTTTGGACGGGCCCCCCATGCGACACAACAAGGCTCTCGCGCTGGCGCTTACCGCCGCGCCTGCCGTGCGGCTGTGGAACCGGCAGTCATTTGCTCCCGGAGGATTTGGGACAATGGCGTTGAGAGGATACCGCTTATGAATCCGGCTGACGTGGCGCAATCCGCCCTGCCGCTCGCATCCGCTGACGTATCGCTGATAGCACTGTTTCTGCAGGCGCACTGGATCGTGAAAGCGGTCATGCTGGGGCTGCTCGGCTGTTCGGTGTGGGTGTGGGCGATCGCGATCGACAAGATATTCCTGTATGCGCGCACCAAACGCGCGATGGATCGTTTCGAGCAGGCGTTCTGGTCCGGTCAGTCGATCGAGGAACTCTACCGCGCGCTCTCCGCCAAGCCGACGCAATCGATGGCGGCGTGTTTCGTCGCGGCGATGCGCGAATGGAAACGCTCGTTCGAGAGCCAGGCGCGATCCTTCGCGGGGCTTCAGATGCGGATCGAAAAGGTCATGAACGTGTCCATCGCCCGGGAAATCGAGCGGCTGGAACGCCGGCTGCTGGTGCTGGCGACGGTCGGTTCCGCGGGCCCGTTTGTCGGCCTGTTCGGCACCGTCTGGGGCATCATGTCGAGCTTCCAGTCGATCGCCGCCTCGAAAAACACCTCGCTGGCGGTGGTGGCCCCGGGCATTGCCGAAGCGCTGTTTGCAACCGCAATCGGCCTTATCGCCGCCATTCCGGCGACTATCTTCTATAACAAGTTCACCTCCGAGGTGAACCGGCAGGCCCAGCGGCTGGAGGGGTTTGCCGACGAATTTTCAGCAATCCTGTCGCGCCAGATCGACGAACGGGCGTGAGGGGCGGTATAATATGAGCGGATTGTGAGCACCAGAACATGGCGATGAACATGGCAGGCTCGCCGGGTGGCGGACGCCGCGGCCGGCGTCGCGCGGTGATGGCGGAGATCAACGTCACGCCGATGGTGGACGTAATGCTGGTGTTGCTGATCATCTTTATGGTGTCGGCGCCGCTATTGACGGTCGGCGTGCCGCTCGACCTGCCGCAGACCCAGGCCAAGAGCCTGGAGCAGGACAAGACGCCGCTGCAGCTTTCGGTCGACGTCAAGGGAAGAGTGTTCATCAACGACACCGAAGTCGCGATGAATGAACTGGTGCCGAAATTAAAGGCGATCACCGACGCCCGCGGCGGCCTGGACGAGCGTATATTCATGCGGGCGGACAAGAAGGCGGATTACGGAACCGTGGCACGGGTGATGGGACAATTGTCCGGCGCAGGGTTCAAACGGCTGGCACTGGTCACCGAAGTGGAGCAGGGGTCCTAGAGCGTGAAGGTCGACAAGACACTGGTTGCGTCTGTGGCCCTGCACGTTCTCGTGATCGGGTGGGGCCTGGTGTCGTTCTCATCCAGAGCCTTCGAGTCGATCCCTGAAGAATCTCTCCCCGTCGACATCATTTCCGCCGACCAATTGGCCAAGATTACCGCCGGTATGAAATCCGGCAAAAAGGAAAATCCGAAGCCGCTGGTGGAGAAAGTCGCCGAGGCCAAGCCGGCGGATGACGCGGTTGGCAAGCTCACCGAGAAGCCGCCGGTCGTAACCGACACGACACCGCCGCCGCAGCCGAAGCCGGTGGAAAAGCCGGTCGAAAAGAAACCCGATCCGCCCAAGCCGGTGGCCGAGAGCAAGCCGAAGGAAGAGCCGAAGCCGATCGAGAAGAAGCCGGATCCGCCCAATGTCGATCCGATCGCGGAAGCCTTGAAAAAAGAAGAGAAGAAGCCGCCGCCGAAACCGGAAGCAAAGGCGGCGACGCCACCGCCGCAGCCGCAAAAGCCCAAGGAGCGGACTTTCGACCAGACCAAGATCGCGGCCTTGCTCGACAAGCGCGATCCGACGCGGCAGGCCGCGACCGGCGAAACGCTGAATTCCAATGCCGCGCTTGGCCTCGCCAAGGGCAAGGCCGCGGATAATTCGGCGACCTGGGGCGCGCTGTTCAAGTCCGAGGTCGAACGCTGCTGGAAGAAGCCCTATGGCGGCATCGAGAGTCAGAATCCCGAAGTGGCCTTCACCATCAAGCTGAAGCGCGACGGTACCCTTGAAGGAATGCCGGTTCCGGAAGAGACGCCGGCCACGCCCTATCTTCGCGTCTACCAGGAGAGCGCCTTGCGCGCGATCATCGAATGTCAGCCGTATAGTCTGCCGGCGGCCTATTTCGACGAATGGAAATATTTTACGCCGGTGTTCACCGAACGAAAAACCTGAAGGCGGTCGCTATCGACGATCGCAGACATGAAATGAAACCCCTGTAGATGAACAACGACAATGATGGATTGCGTAATATGCCGTTCCACCTGAACCGCCGGCAGATAATTTCCGGAATGGCCTCGCTCGGCGTGCTGGCCGGCGGTGATGTCCGCAATGCTTTCGGGCAGGCCCCGAAACGGATCATCGTTCCCGAGGGTGATTTCGCACCGTTGCCGATCGCGATTCCGAACTTCGTCCCCGGCACGCCTTCGGATGGCGAAGTCGGTGTCGGCGTCACCCAGGTCATCACCAACAACCTCAAGCGCAGCGGACTGTTCGCCCCGATCGATCAGGCCGCCTATATCGAGAAGGTCATCAACATCGACGCGGCGCCGCAATTTGCGAACTGGAAGACCATCAACGCGCAGGCGCTGGTGACCGGCCGCATGACCCGCCAGCCCGACGGACGTCTGAAGGCCGAATTCCGGCTCTGGGACGTCGCCACCGGCCAGCAATTGGCCGGCCAGCAATACACCACGCAGCCGGAATTCTGGCGCCGGATCGCGCACATCATTTCCGATCAGATCTATGAGCGTCTGACCGGGGAGAAGGGCTATTTCGACAGCCGCGTGGTGTTTGTCGACGAAACCGGGGCCGCGGAGCGGCGCGTCAAGCGGTTGGCGCTGATGGATCAGGACGGCGCCAATGTCCGCTATCTGACGCGCGGCACCGACCTGGTGCTGACGCCGCGATTTTCTCCCTCGACCCAGGAAATTACCTATATGGAATTCGGCCAGGGCGACCCGCGCGTCTATTTGCTCAATATCGAGAGCGGGCAGCGCGAGATCGTCGGCAATTTTCCCGGCATGTCGTTCTCGCCACGCTTCTCGCCGGATGGCCAGCGCGTGATCATGAGCCTGCAACAGGGTGGCAACTCGAACCTGTTCGTGATGGACCTGCGCTCGAAATCGACCACGCGCCTCACCGATACCCCGGCGATCGACACCTCGCCGTCCTATGCGCCCGACGCCACCCGCCTGTGTTTCGAATCCGACCGCGGCGGAAAGCCGCAGATCTATGTGATGCCGGCGACGGGCGGACCCGCGCAGCGCATCTCCTTCGGCGACGGCAGCTATTCGACCCCGGTCTGGTCGCCGCGCGGCGACTACATCGCCTTCACCAAGCAGGGCGGCGGCCAGTTTTCGATCGGCATCATGAAACCCGATGGTTCGGGCGAGCGGATTCTCACCTCCGGATTCCATAATGAGGGACCGACCTTCGCGCCGAACGGACGCGTCGTGATGTTTTTCCGCGATCCTGGCGGCAGTGGCGGGCCTTCCCTGTTCACCGTGGATATTTCCGGGCGCAACGAGCTCAGGGTACCGACACCCGGCTTCGCGTCTGATCCGGCGTGGTCACCGCTGCTGTCGTGAGCCGCGGCATCGGCTGCGTGGCTGGCCCGGGCGCGGCCGGATTGCGCCGTTAATCGGCAAAGCTTGCCTAGCTTGCTGATTTGGCGAGCAGATTTTCGCTCTGCACCGCGAAAGGCAACCTCCCGGTAACGATGTTCCCTCAGAAAGACTTCATCTGCGACAGGTAAAAGGGAACCAGCTGAAGAGGACGCGTGCCCCCCAGATGCAGCTTGCTGGCCAAACCAAAGATCCCGATCAGAAGATGTCGCCGTCGATCTATACGGCGCTGGTCGATTCGCTGTTCGAAAATCCCGTTCCTTTGCTGGCAGGAGCGGTGTGCGCCGGCGCGGCCGGACTGATGACGGCGGTCAAGACCGGCAATCAGCTGCTGTGGCCGATCGCATTGCTGATTGTTGCAATCGGGCTGTGGCGGGCCATCGAGGTCGGCAGATATCAAAGTAGCAAGGCCACGCTGACGCCGGCCCAGGTCGCGCTGTGGGAACGGCGCTACATGTTCGGCGGCTCGCTGTACGCCGGATCGCTCGGCATCTGGTGTTTCGTGGTTCTGGTCGGCAGCGATGATCCGGTCGCTCATATGCTCTGTACGTCGGTAACCGTCGCCTACACGGCGGCGGGTGCCGGCAGAACCTATGGCCGGCCATGGATTGCCCAGTTGCAGGTTCTGCTGGCGTGCGGTCCGATGTCGCTCGGTCTGCTGCTGCATGGAAACAGCTACTACCTCGGCTTCGCCCTGCTCAACGGGCTGTTTTTCATAGGCCTGCGGCGGATTTCCCTCAGCCTCCATCAGGTCTATGTCAAGGCGCTGGTGGCGACCGAACGCGTGGTCTCGATCGCGGGGCAATTCGACACCGCCCTGAACAACATGCCTCACGGCCTGTGCATGTTCGCCGCCGACGGGCATCTTGCGGTCATGAATCATCGTTTCAGCGCGATGATGAACCTGCCGGATGATCTCGTGCATCGCGGCGCGAGCGCGTCCGACATCGTCAGCGCCTGCGTTGGCGCCGGCGCGATTTCGACAGTGAGCGCAAAGGTGATCCTCTCGGAAATCGCGAATTCGCAGGCGAGAGATATCATCACCACCGATCCCGACATTGCGCGCGGCCGCTCGCTGTCATGGACATTTCAGCCGATGGCCGGCGGCGGCGCCGTCGTGCTGCTCGAAGACATTACCGAACGGCGTACCGCGGAAGCCAGAATCACGCATTTGGCGCGTTACGACGAACTGACGGGGCTTCCCAACCGGGTCAATTTCCGCGACGAGATCGAGCGCCTGTTGGCGGTTCCGCACGATGCCGAGCAATTGTCGGCGTTGCTGTTCGTCGACCTCGATCAATTCAAGCAGGTCAACGACACGCTCGGCCATCCCTGCGGCGATCAGCTGTTGTGCGCCGTCGCCGACCGGTTGCGCGCCATGCTGCGCCCGGAGGATTTCGTCGCCCGGTTCGGCGGCGACGAATTCGTGGTGTTTCAGCAGAATATCAAATCGCCGGAAGATTCGGCCATTCTGGCCCGGCGCATCGTCGACCATCTGAGCGAGCGCTACAAGATCGACAATCACCTGGTCGAGATCGGTGCCAGCGTCGGCATCGCCTTGACCTCGCCGACGGGCGTCAGCGCCGACACGCTTTTGAAGAACGCGGACATGGCGCTCTATCGCGCCAAGGCGGACGGCCGCGGGACCTTCTGCTTCTTCCGCGACGAGATGGCGCAAACGGTCGAGGCCCGCCGCATACTGGAGCTGGACCTGCGCAAGGCGCTGGCGAACGAGGAGTTCGAGCTGTTCTTTCAGCCGCTCGTCAATCTCAAGTCCGGCCGGATATCGACCTGCGAAGCGCTGCTGCGCTGGAACCATCCGGTGCGGGGCACGGTGTCGCCGGTCGATATCATTCCGGTCGCCGAAGACATGGGGCTTATTGTCGACCTCGGCCGCTGGATCCTGCGCAAGGCCTGCATGGAGTGCATGAAATGGCCCGCGGGCGTCAGCGTCGCGGTCAATTTTTCGCCGCAGCAGTTCCATCAGCGTGATGTGCTGAGCGAGGTTCGCTACGCGCTCGAAGTGTCCGGGTTGCCTGCCGATCGCCTCGAAATCGAGATCACCGAATCGTCGCTGCTGCGCAATACGCAGTTGACCCATGATGTGCTGTCTCAATTGCGCGAGATCGGGGTGCGCATTTCGCTCGACGACTTTGGCACCGGCTATTCGAGCCTCAGCTATCTGCATAATTTCCCGCTGCAGAAGGTGAAGATCGATCGCTCGTTCCTGGAAGGCATCGATACCGACCGTCCGCTGACGCTGTTGCGCGGGGTGGCGCGGCTCAGTGCCGACCTCGGGATGTCGGTCGTGGTCGAAGGCATCGAGACCAACGAGCAGCTGGAACTGATCAATGCCGACGGCACGGTGACCGAGGCGCAGGGTTATCTGTTCAGCCGGCCGGTGCCGGCGCTGCGCATTCGCCAGCTATTGAACGCATCTCATGGCCGCCGGCCGGAGGAAGCCTTGCTGCTGGTATCCTCCCGGTCGATCGCCTGAAAAATTATCTTCTGGCGAACTCCCGCTCTCTAGAAATTATTCCTCCAGGAAACTTCAGGAAACTTTATGCCCGGGGCCGGACACAAATCTTCTTTACCTCTTGCGGTTAACCCTAATCGAGCGACGGCTTTGCACTTGCGTTAGGAAAGATTTAACCTTTAGTTGTCGATGGCGGCAATGTCGCTGCGTAGGAAGCCCGATGAGTTCAACACAAGAAACGACAGACCGGCCTCTTAAGCGTAAAATCGGGTTACTTGATCAGGTCGACTATCGCCTGGCAGAGACGGAAGCCGAAAAAGACACCATCTACAGCCTGCGGTACAGAGCCTATCTGCATGAGGGCGCGATCGAGCCGCGCGCCGATCAGCGATTGACCGACCGCTTCGACGAACTGCCGAACTCCTGGCTTTTCGGCGTTCATCTCGACGGCGAACTGACAAGCTCCATTCGCATCAGCGTGGCAACGCCCGACAATGACGACACGCCGGCGGTCAATGCCTTTCGCGATCTGCTCGCGCCCGAACTCGCCCAGGGCAAGGTTATCGTCGATCCCAATCGTTTCGTCGCCGATCCCTTAAGCCGGACCAAATATCCGGAACTTCCCTATCTGACGGTTCGTCTCGGTTACGTTGCCTGCGCTTACTTCAATGCCGACATTGGAACCGCGACCGTTCGCGCCGAACATCGGGCGTTTTATCGCCGGCTGTTCCTGCAAAAATCGCTGTGCGAGCCGCGTCCCTATCCAACCCTGACCAAGCCCTTGTGCCTGATGGCGGCGGACTATCTCAGCATCCGTGACCAGGTGTTCGAACGTTTCCCCTTGATGCGCTCCACCGCCACCGAGCGGCGGATGCTGTTCGAGCGCGCCGACGATCGGTCGCCGGTGATAAACTTGCCGGAGTTCCCCTTCGAGCGCGCACCGATCGCCCCGCATTCCTGACCGCGTGGCCCAAACCTGGTGGCCAACTCCGCTGACCGGGTCCGGTGACGAAGTCCAGTGACCGTCCGGTGAGCGGCCGGGCGGGAGCCGATTCTGCCATTTTGCTGGCCGGATCTCGCAAATACGATGCCGATCGCTCGGGAAACCGGCAATTTCGCCCCGCCTCCCGCTTGCCTTCACCCTCGCGCCACATTTACAACCCATTAACCATCGCGGTTGCTTTTCGCCCCTTGCTGGCATTTGATCGGGTTTGGCAACACCCCATCAAGGTTGACGGAACGTTCGCTTAACCATCGCCCTGTAGACCGGATGATAGTCGAAAAACGCGAGCGTGGAGGCTCCGGAATGAAACACCAGATGCGTATCGTCCAGGGATGGAAGCTGGCAGCGGTGCTCGCGGTGGCGCTGTCGATGGGCGCCTGCGCGAACAAGAATCCGCTGGGTGATGGCGCGATGGCGAGCGCGGCCACTCCGGGCAGCCAGCAGGACTTCGTGGTCAATGTTGGCGACCGTGTCTTCTTCGAGAGCGACCAGACCGAATTGTCGCCGCAGGCGATCGCGACCCTGGAGAAGCAGGCGCAGTGGCTGCAGAGCTACAGTCGCTACACCTTCACCATTGAAGGCCATGCGGATGAGCGCGGTACCCGTGAATACAACATTGCCCTGGGCGCGCGCCGTGCCCAGTCGGTACGAACGTTCCTGGCCTCGCGCGGTATCGACGCTTCGAGGATGCGGACGATCTCTTACGGCAAGGAGCGCCCGGTTGCGGTTTGCAACGACATCTCGTGCTGGTCGCAGAACCGTCGTGCGGTGACGGTATTGAACGCCAGTTCCTGAGAGCTTCGGCCTTGCACAAGGTTTGTTGCCGGCGCCCTCGGGCGCCGGTTTTGTTTTGGGCGGCTTCGCCCGGGGAATGCAGGCTTTCCGGCTTTCCGGGTCATTGGTTTTCGGATGCCTGGCTTTCGCTATTTGGCTTGAGCTAGTGGTTTGTCTCAGTCACATTTTTGGCGTACTCCGTCTCTCAATGTGATCCGCTTTCGATCTCACACCGATCTCGTCGGTCAGGCCAGAATGTCATCCAGATTTCATCAAACCATGCGCGCCGCGGCGGTCTTCGCGACGCTGGTGCTGTGTTCGCCGGTCCTGTGTTCGCCGGTCATGGCTCAATCCTTGGCTCAATCCGACGATGTCGATCCGGAAATCCGGATTCAGCAGCTTGAGAACCAGCTGCGGCAGCTCACCGGCCAGAACGAAGAGCTGCAGTATCGCAACCGGCAGCTTGAAGACCGCCTGAAACTGCTTCAGGGCAGCGCGCAGGGCGCTCCCGGCGCCCCGCCCAATGTCGCCGCCTTGCCGCAGCCGGCTCCGGTCTATCGGCAGCCGCCGGCCCAGCCCGGTTACGATCCGCAGATGGCCGCTCCGGCGCCGATCGTTCAGGAATCGCCAAGCGCGCCTCCGGCGCCCGGCCGGCGCCGTGGCGACGCCTTCGATCCCGGCCAAAATCCGAATGCCCCCGGCGCGCCGCGCGCGCTTGGCGGCGGCCAACTCCCGATCCCCGCCGAAGCGCCGATCGGCGCGTCCGGCGGGCGTGGGGCGGGGGAACCGCTCGATCTTGCCAACACCGGCGGGGCGGGCAATCCGTCGGGCGCCTTGCCGCCACCGCCGCCGCGCAACACCAACGCGACCGGCGCGCTGACCACCCTGCCGCCGTCGGCGACGCCGAAGGACGAGTTCGATCTCGGCATCGGCTACATGCAGCGCAAGGACTATGCGCTGGCGGAAGAAACCTTGCGCAATTTCGCGCAGAAATACCCGAGCGATCCCCTGATCTCGGAATCGCAATACTGGCTGGGTGAGAGTTTCTTCCAGCGCCAGCTCTATCGCGACGCCGCGGAATCCTTTCTCGCGGTGACGACCAAATTCGACAAATCGGCAAAGGCCCCGGACGCCTTGCTGCGGCTGGGCCAATCGCTGGCGGCCCTGAAAGAGCGCGAGGCCGCTTGCGCGGCGTTCGGCGAGGTGGCGCGGAAATATCCCCACGCCTCGGGCGGCGTCAAAGCGGCTGTGGACCGTGAGCAAAAACGGGTAAAGTGCTAGCGCATTCAGCCAAAGCATGCGCGGGGTCAAAGCCCGTCGTCGCGCTGGATGACCCGATGGGGGACGCGACGTGGCGGCGGGATCAGACGATGACAATTCCCCGATCTCGGCCCAGCACGCGAAACGTCTGTTCGCGGACTGGAAGGGGGCGCCTGCCATCATTCTCGCCGTTTCCGGCGGCCCCGATTCGATCGCGTTGATGTGGCTGGCGGCGCGCTGGCGCCGCTCGCTGGCGCGCGGCCCGCACCTGATCGCCGTCACAGTCGATCATGGCTTGCGCGCCGAGGCCGCGCGCGAGGCGCGTGACGTCAAGCGCCTGGCGCGCATGCTCGATCTGCCGCATCGGACGATGCGCTGGACCGGCGCCAAGCCGGCAACCGGTTTGCCCGCCGCGGCGCGCGGCGCGCGCTATCGCTTGCTGGCACAGGCGGCGCGGGCCAGCGGCGCCACGCATATTCTCACCGCGCATACCCGTGACGACCAGGCCGAAACGCTGCTGATGCGTTTGGTCCGCGGCAGCGGCATCGCCGGGCTCGCGGCGATGGCGCGGATCACCGAGCGCGAGGGCGTGCTGCTGGCGCGTCCGTTTCTCAATGTCTCGAAATCGCAGCTGGTGGCGACGCTCACCAGGGCAAAGGTCGGTTTCGCCGACGATCCGACCAACCGCGACCCTCATTTCACCCGGCCGCGCATTCGGGCGGTGATGCCGGTTCTCGCTGCCGAGGGGGGCGATGCGCGCAATCTGGCGCGGCTGGCGGCGCGGCTGGCCCGGGCCAATGCCGCCGTGGAAGTCCTGGTCGACGGCGCCGAGCGTTATCTCGCGCTCAGAGACCGCGGCCCGCCTGCTTCGGGGATCGACGCCAAAACCGTTGGTGCCAAAACTTTTGACGCCAACAGCTTTGCAGCGATGCCGGAGGAAATCCGCCTTCGGCTGCTGCTGCGGGCGATCGATCGGTTCGGTCATGAGGGGCCGGCCGAACTTGGCAAGGTCGAAGCCCTGCTGTCAGCCCTGGACCAGGCCGTGGCGGAAAACACCGGAGGCCGTCGGCCCAGTTCCAAATCAAGGCCCAGATCGAGGCTCGCACCACGTCTGAAACAGACCCTGGCGGGCGCGCTGGTCAGCCTGGCGGACGGCCGCATCCGCATTGCGCCGGCGCCACCCCGCCGCCGGCGGCCGGATTGAGGTGCGGGCAGCCAGTCCTGATTCGCTCTGGGGTCTGATCGCGAATCAGCGCCGGGACTCCGGAATCTTTCATTTTGAGGCGTTTTCCTTACGCGAACCGGTATCTACATCGCTCGAAAATGCTCTAATCCATCTTGCGGGCTTAACCACCCCGGAAAACACCCGTCCCGTCGCCATTATTTAAGCGGGAATCGCGCTAAGATGGGGTAAATTGTCCTCTACGGTTCCCTTGGCAGCGACCGGGGTGACACCTAGATTGTAACGTAGTCGACCGAGGGCTTCTTCATGCCTGCCCACGGACGCGACCTAAGGACATAAGGCCGCGATCCGCGCGACCACGAAGGAAGATCAATGAACGCCAATCTGCGCAATTTCGCCCTCTGGGTTATTATTGTCTTGCTGTTATTGGCCCTGTTCACGCTCTTCCAGAATCCTGGTCAGCGCGCCTCCTCGCAGGATATCTCGTTCTCGCAGCTGTTGACCGAGGTCGATGCGAACCACGTTCGCGACGTCGTGATTCAGGGGCCGGAGATTCACGGCACGTTCAACAACGGATCGAGCTTCCAGACCTACGCGCCCAACGATCCGTCGCTGGTCTCGCGTCTGTATAACGGCAAGGTCTCGATTACGGCGAAGCCGCCCGGCGACAACGTGCCGTGGTTCGTGTCGCTGTTGGTCTCATGGCTGCCGTTCATCGCGCTGATCGGGGTGTGGATTTTCCTGTCGCGGCAAATGCAGGGCGGCGCCGGCAAGGCGATGGGCTTCGGCAAATCGCGCGCCAAGATGCTGACCGAGGCGCACGGCCGCGTCACCTTCGAGGATGTCGCCGGCGTCGATGAGGCCAAGCAGGACCTGCAGGAGATCGTCGAGTTCCTGCGCGACCCCGGCAAATATCAACGGCTCGGCGGACGGATTCCGCGCGGCGTGCTGCTGGTCGGCCCTCCCGGCACCGGCAAGACGCTGATCGCGCGCGCGGTGGCCGGCGAAGCCAATGTGCCGTTCTTCACCATTTCGGGCTCGGACTTCGTCGAAATGTTCGTCGGCGTCGGCGCCTCCCGCGTCCGCGACATGTTCGAGCAGGCCAAGAAGAATGCGCCCTGCATCATCTTCATCGACGAAATCGATGCGGTCGGCCGCCATCGCGGCGCCGGTCTGGGCGGCGGCAATGACGAGCGCGAGCAGACGCTGAACCAGTTGCTGGTCGAGATGGACGGCTTCGAGGCCAATGAAGGCGTGATCCTGATCGCGGCGACCAACCGGCCTGATGTGCTCGATCCGGCGCTGCTGCGTCCCGGCCGTTTCGACCGCCAGGTGGTGGTGCCGAATCCGGACGTCGTCGGCCGCGAACAGATCCTCAAGGTGCATGTCCGCAAGGTGCCGCTGGCGCCGGATATCAACCTCAAGACCATCGCCCGCGGCACGCCCGGTTTCTCCGGCGCCGACCTGATGAACCTTGTCAACGAAGCGGCGCTGACCGCGGCACGGCGCAACAAGCGCATGGTGACGCAGGCGGAGTTCGAAGAGGCCAAGGACAAGGTGATGATGGGCGCCGAGCGCAAGTCGCTGGTCATGACCGAAGAAGAGAAGATGCTGACCGCCTATCACGAAGGCGGCCATGCCATCGTCGGCCTCAACGTGATCGCGACCGATCCGATCCACAAGGCGACCATCATTCCGCGCGGCCGTGCGCTGGGCATGGTGATGCAGCTGCCTGAGCGCGACAAGCTGTCGATGTCGCTCGAGCAGATGACCTCGCGGCTGGCCATCATGATGGGCGGACGCGTCGCGGAAGAACTGATTTTCGGCCGCGAGAAGGTAACCTCCGGAGCGTCGTCCGACATCGAGCAGGCGACGCGGCTGGCCCGGATGATGGTGACGCGCTGGGGCCTTTCCGAAGCGCTCGGCACCGTGTCCTATGGCGAAAACCAGGATGAGGTTTTCCTCGGGATGTCGGTGTCGCGTACCCAGAACGCGTCTGAGGCGACGGTTCAGAAGATCGACACCGAGATCCGGCGGTTCGTGGAAGAAGGCTACAACGAAGCGACGCGCATTCTCACCGAGAAGCGCGCCGACCTTGAAGCCCTCGCCAAGGGCCTCTTGGAATTCGAGACCCTGAGCGGCGACGAGATTATCGACCTGCTCAAGGGCAAGAAACCGAACCGCGAGTCGGTGCTGGAACCATCCACGCCGCGCACCTCGGCGGTGCCGCCGGCCGGAAAGCCACGCCCGCGTCCCGATCCGGACGCCGGGCTGGAGCCGCAACCGCAGGCCTGACGTCTTAACGCCGGTGGCCGGTTACTCCGGCAAACCCGTTGTCCAAAAGCTCGGCATCCAGCCGGGCTTTTGCATTTTTGTCGAAGGCGCGCCGGCGGCCTATGGCGACATCGTCGGCCCACTGCCGGCCGGTGCGAGCATGGTGCCGCGGCTGAAGGCGCCACTCGACATGGTGCATCTGTTCGCAACCGAAGCGGCCGGGCTTGCAGCAAAGCTGCGCAGCTGCCGCGCCGCGATCGGGCCGGACGGCATGATCTGGGTCTCATGGCCGAAGAAATCCTCCGGCGTCGCAAGCGACCTGACGGATGTCGTGGTGCGCGATACGGCAGTTGCGCTTGGCCTCGTCGATATCAAGGTCTGTGCCATCGACGAGGTCTGGTCCGGATTGAAGTTTGTCATCCCCAGGGATCAACGCAAAAGCGATCAGCGGGTCAAACGCCCGAAATGATCTTCGGATCGATTGGCGCCTGATCCGGCATCATAGGGTTGGCGCGCCTCGCGGCGTCATGGCATGGTTCGCTCATGGCGAGAGCGCGGACCAACCGCGCCTGCAATGGCCGCCGTGTTAGCGGCCCGAAAATAAACCCGGGAGGGCAGGCCGATGCGTCGTGTCGGAGGATTGGGCGTCGTGGGCGCGCTCGCCGTGCTGGCCTGGCCCGCGTTCGCGGCCGACATGCGCGGCGTCACCCCTACCGAAATCAGGATCGGCCAGACCATGCCGTATAGCGGCCCGGTGTCGGCGTTCGGCGCGCTCGGCAAGGGCGAGGTCGGCTATTTCAAGATGGTCAATGAGCGCGGCGGCATCAACGGCCGCAAGGTCAATTTGATCTCGCTGGACGACAGTTACGCGCCGCCGAAAACCGTGGAGCAGACGAGGCGGCTGGTGGAAAGCGACGAAGTCGCGCTGATATTCTCCTCGATCGGTACCGCCCATAACACCGCGATCGCCAAATACCTGCAGGGCAAGAATATCCCGCAATTGTTCGTCGGTTCCGGCGCTTCGAAATTTGCCGACATCGCGCAATATCCGCAGGCGACCCTGGGCGTGCAGGGGCCGTTCCGTTACGAGGCGCGGCTGTATGCGCGCTATGCGCTGGCCAAAAATCCGGACGCCACCTTCGCCGTGATTTCGCAGAACGATGATTTCGGACGTGACTATCTCGCGGGGCTGAAGGACGTGCTCGGCGAGACATACGATGCCCGCGTCACCGGTGCGACCTATGAAATATCGGATCCGACCGTCGACCAGCAGATCGTCAAACTGAAGTCCTCCGGCGCCGATGTGCTGGTGATCGCGGCGACGCCGAAATTCGCCGCGCAATCGATCCGCAAGGTCCATGAGATCGGCTGGCGGCCGCTGACATTTCTGTCCAACGTCGCGGTCTGGGTGTCCACCGTCATGGAGCCCGCCGGGCTTGCGGCCGGTGTCGGCATTCTCTCGACCGCCTATGTCAAGGATCCCGACGACCCCGCCTGGAAGGACGATGCGGGCGTCAGGGGATGGCGGGAATTCATGACCCGGTACGTCCCCGACGGCGACCTGCACGACACCAACTACGTCAATGCCTACAACAGCGCGATGGTGCTCGAAGCCGTATTGCAAGCCTGCGGCGACGATCTGTCGACCCAGAACATTCTCAAGCAGGCCTACGCCATCAGGGATCTGGAACTGCCGATGCTGCTGCCCGGCATCAAGGTCAATACCAGCCCGACCGATCACGTCCCGGTCGACCAGATGCAGTTCATGCGGTTCAACGGCAAGAGCTGGGAGCGCTTCGGGGAGCTGCAGACCGGGAATTGATGCGTCGTCATTCCGGGGCGACGCGGAGCGTCGAACCTCAGATGTGCAATGACGCATCTGAGGTCTGGTCCTTCGGACCATCCCGGAATGACAAGGAGCATATAGCCGAGCCTTCGATCCAGCCTTCTACGGCATCACCATCTGGCGCGGGACTTGCTTAAAAAACCCGGCCAGTTCCCGTTATCTCGTACAGGAGCCGCCGATGTCCGGTCACTCGAATGCCCCGCCCGCCCTTGCCATCCCCGGCGCGGACCCGCGGCTCTACAACCACGATCTGGCACCGGTTGCCCCGGCAGGTCGCACCTGGGGCGTGTTCAGCATCTTCGCGATGTGGATGTCGGACGTGCACTCGGTCGGCGGCTATACCTTCGCGGCCAGCCTGTTCTTCCTCGGATTGACCGGATGGGAAGTGCTGCTGGCGATGGTGGCTGGCATCACCATCGTCTACTTCCTGATGAACCTGATCGGGCGCCCCTCGCTGAAATATGGCACACCGTTTCCGGTTGTGGCGCGGATGTCGTTTGGCGTCATGGGCGCCAACATCGCGGCCGGCCTGCGCGGCATCGTCGGGATCGTGTGGTACGGCGTGCAAACCTATTTCGCGTCCAAGGCGGTGCAGGCGCTGGTGCTGGCGTTTTATCCCGGCGCGGAAGCGCTGACGCATTCCAGCTTTGTCGGCCTGTCCGCGCTCGGCTGGTTCTCGTTCCTGTTCATGTGGCTGTTCCAGCTTCTGATCTTCCTCAACGGCATGGAGACGATCCGCAAATTCATCGATTTCTGCGGGCCCGTGGTCTACATCGTGATGTTTGCGCTGGCGATCTGGATAGTGATGCAGACCGGCACATCGAGCCTGTCGCTGCAGCTCAGCCCGCGGGTCGAAGGTTCGGCGGTGGGTCACATGGCCAATGCGGCGATGCTGATCGTCGCTTACTTTGCCGCGCTGCTGCTCAATTTCGGCGATTTCTCCCGCTTCGCGCGCGATGAGAAGGCGATGAAGGTCGGGAATTTCCTCGGGCTGCCGGTCAATTTCATCGTGTTCGCGATCATCACCGTGATCGTCACCGCCGGCACCGTCAAAGTGTTCGGCGAGGCGATCATGGACCCGGTGGCCATCGTCGAGCGCATCGGCAATCCCTGGGTGGTGGCACTCGGCTCCATCACCTTCATCGTCGCCACCATGGGCATCAACATCGTCGCCAACTTTGTTTCGCCGGCCTACGATATTTCCAACCTCTATCCGGAGAAGATCGACTTCCGCCTCGGCGGGCTGATCACCTCGATTCTGTCGGTGCTGGTGTGCCCGTGGATTTTCGTCTCCAGTCCGCAGGCCATCACCATTTTTGTCAGCATCTTCGGCGCCGCGCTCGGCCCGATGTTCGGCATCATGGTGGCCGATTATTATCTGGTGAAGCGCCAGCAGGTCGTGCTCGCCGATCTCTATACGATGTCGCCGGACGGCTCGCTGTATTTCGAGAGCGGCTGGAACCGGATGGCGCTGATCGCGCTCGGGCTTTCGGGCTTCGTGTCGATCGGGCTATCGCTGCTCGGCGCCTATGCGGTGATTCCGAACGTCGGGGACTGGGGCTGGCTGATCGGCTCGGCGCTGGGAGCGGTGCTGTACACGGCGCTGATGCGCCGCGAAGCGCCGTCCCTGTCGCGGCCCGGCGTCACGGCGTGACGGTACAGTTTACGGGTGTAGTCATTCCGGGGCGGCGCGAAGCGGCGAACCCGGAATCTCGAGATTCCGGGTTCGCGCCAAGATGCGCGCCCTCAGATGTGCAATTGCACATCGGGGAATGACGAGAATATCAGCCGAGCTTGCCGACTTCGGCCTCGACCAGGTTCCAGCACTTGGTGCCGAGCTTTTCTTTCCAGGCCGCATAGACGCCCGGCAGCCTGGCGCGGAAGGCGGCCTGGTCGGTGTCGTTGAACACGAGGCCACGGCGCACGAAATCGTTGCGCAGGTCGGCATTGAGCGCGGCCTGTTCCAGACGCTGCTGGCGGACATATTTGGTGACGTTGCGCTCGATCACGTCCTTGATGTCACCGGGGAGCGCCTGCCAGGTTGCGGCGTGCGCCATCGCGTTGAAGCCGGACCACATGTGGTTGGTCAGGCTGACATACTTCACCAGTTCGTAGAGCTTGAACCCTTCCAGGATGCCCAGCGGATTCTCCTGCGCGTCGACCTTGCCGATTTTCAGCGCGTCGTAAATCTTGTTGGCCGAAGTGGTGACCGTCTCGGCGCCGAACGCGCTGAAGGTGTCGATCATCATCTGCCCCGGCGGAACGCGGATTTTCATGCCGGCGAAATCCTGCGGCTCGGCGATCGGGCGCGAGATCGAGGCGACCTGCCGCATGCCGTTGTCGAAGCCGGCGACCGGGAACAGATGCATGCCCTTGGCGGCCATCTCCTCGCCGATATATTTTCCGAGCGGGCCATCGACCGCCTTGTGCGCGGCCGCGGGCGAACTGAATGCAAAAGGTAACTGTTGGGATTCGGCCACCGGCACCACGGTGCCGATGATGCCGCCCATCAGGGTGAAGAACTGGATGTCGCCGGCGATCAGCATTTTCAGCGCATCGGGATCGCCGCCCGGCAGCTTGTTATTCTCGGGGTATACAATGGTCTCGACCCGGCCATTGGTCTCGGCGCGCACGGCCTCCCACATCGCGGTGAGGTTCCGGTGCAGCGGGCCGGAAGCCGCCTGATTGTGATATTGCGAAAACCTGTATTCGGCGGCCTGCAAAGGCTTGATGATCAGGGTCGATCCCATCACCGCGGCGCCTGATAATACCGACCGTCGTGTCCAGTTCATCGTCGTCGTCTCCATCCGGTCCGCCCATTGCGGGCGGCATGCTTTGCGGCCGACTGTGGTCGATCTCGGACAATTTCGCCACGAGAATCCCTCAAGGCGGCGCCGCGCATGAGGCCATTGGGTGAGCGGCGGCGCCCCGCCGTGATCGCGGTAACCGACCGCTCAAATCCTCCTATTTGCGACTTGTCAGGCGCTCTGAATTATTGTTCAGTTCTTCGAGGCGGTGTGTGTCGATCGCCCAAAAACTGAATAAGCGTCGTAACGGGCCTCTGGGCTCGGGCGCGCAGGGATGAGAACGTGCCATGGTCTATCGGCGAACCCATCAGGTGGTGAAGCGGCTTGCGGCGCGGCGCAGCGCCATCCTGTCGGCGGCGCGCGATGCCGCCGCGGATGGCGGCATGGCTGCCGTGCAAATCGCGCCGGTCGCAATCCGCGCCAATGTCGCCGCCGGCACCGTCTATCGCTATTTTCCGTCCAAGGCGGATCTGATTTCCGAACTGATCGCCGATGTCTCGCGCGATGAACTGGCCGCGATCCGCCGCGCCGCGGATGCCGCCCCCGGACCCTCATCGGCATTGGCGGCCGCCGTCACCACGGTCGCGGTGCACGTGCTGTCACAGCGCAAGCTGGCCTGGGGCATTCTGGCCGAGCCGGTCGATGTCGACGTCACCGCGTCGCGGCTGGCGAGCCGCCGCGAAATCGCCGGCGAGATTGCAACCCGCATCGACGCTGCGGTCCGGGCCGGTCATCTGCCCGCGCAGGATACCGCGCTCGCCGCCACCGCGCTGCTCGGCGCGCTGCATGAATCGCTGGTCGGGCCATTGGCGCCGGACAATACGGACGATCCCGGGCGGCTGCGCGATGCGGTCCAGACCGTGACGCTGCTGGCGCTGCGCGCCGTCGGCGTGATGGACGCCCGCGCCCGCGGCCTCGTGGTGCAGGCGGTGCTGCCGGCGAAGGCGCTGGTCGGCGCGTAACGAAAGCGCCAGGAAAGACATTCCTTTGACGCAACCATCCGCCAGGGTGGGGCTCCCATCGACGATGTAAGGAGCATCCCCATGACCACGACATCCGGATCGGCCAAATGGCAGGGCGGCATCAAGGACGGCAAGGGCGCGATCTCGACCAAGAGCGGTGCCCTGAACGACTACCCCTACGGCTTCGCCAGCCGCTTCGAGGGCAAACCGGGCTCGAACCCGGAGGAACTGATCGGGGCCGCGCATGCCGCCTGCTTCACCATGGCGCTGTCGCTGATATTGGGTGAAGCCAAGCTCACCGCCGAGCAGATGGAGACCAAGGCCGACGTCACGCTCGAAAAGCAGGGCGAAGGGTTTGCCATCACCTCCGTGCAGCTTCACCTGACGGCGAAAATTCCGGGCGCGGACGAGGCGAAGTTCGAGGAACTGGCGGGCATGGCCAAGGCCGGCTGCCCGGTCTCTAAGCTGTTGAATACCAGGATCACGCTGGACGCGACGCTGCTCTGATCGCCGTCATTCCGGGTTCGCATCTTTGATGCGCCCCGGGGGTGACGACGGGGGCAAACTCACATATCCGCGTCGTCGCTCGGGCCCACGGAGGCGATGCGCAGCATGTTGGTGGTGCCGGGAGCGCCGAGCGGCACGCCGGCGACGATGATGACGCGCTGTCCCGCCCTGGCAAAGCCGTCGCGAAAAGCGATTGAGCCGGCGCGGTTGACCATGTCGTCGAGATCCTGCGCGTCCTCGGCGACGACGCAATGTACGCCCCACACCACGGACAGCTTGCGCCCGGTGACGAGGTTCGGCGTGATCGCCACCACTGGCGGCTTCGGCCGCTCGCGCGCGACGCGCAGCGCGGTCGACCCTGAACTGGTCCAGCAGATGATCGCGCTGAGATCGAGCGTTTCGGCGATTTGCCGCGCGGCGTCGGCGATCGCGTCGCCGACGGTCGGTTCGGGCTCGGCGCGCTGCGCATTGAGCACCCCGCGATAGGTCGGGTCGCGCTCCACTTCCTCGCCGATGCGGTTCATGGTCGAGACCGCCTCGACCGGAAACTTGCCGGCGGCGGATTCGGCCGACAGCATGATGGCGTCGGCGCCTTCATAGACCGCGGTGGCGACGTCGGAGACTTCGGCGCGCGTCGGTACCGGCGACTGGATCATCGATTCCAGCATCTGGGTCGCCACCACCACCGGCTTGCCGGCGCGCCGTGCCAGCCGCGTCATCTGTTTCTGCAGGCTCGGCACCCGCTCCAGCGGCAGCTCGACGCCGAGATCGCCGCGTGCCACCATCAGGGCGTCGGACGCCTCCAGGATTTCCGGGAGCCGATCGATCGCCTGCGGCTTTTCGATCTTGGACATGACCGCGGCGCGGCCGCGAATCAGTTTCTTGGCCTCGACCACATCCTCGGCGCGTTGCACGAAGGACAGCGCGATCCAGTCGACTCCGGTGACCAGCGCGGCTTCAAGGTCGGCGCGATCCTTCGGTGTCATCGCCGACACCGGCAGATCGGTATCGGGCAGGCTGACGCCCTTGCGATCCGACATCTTGCCGCCGATCACGACCCGGGTGACGGCGCGGTCGGGGGAGGCTTCCTCCACGATCAGGCGCACCTTGCCGTCGTCGAGCAACAGCGCGTGGCCCGGCCGCAGCGCGGCCAGAATTTCCGGATGCGGCAGCTGGACGCGGCTGTGGTCGCCCGGCGTCTTATCGGAATCGAGAACAAAGCTTTCGCCATTGTTGAGCTGGATCGAGCCTTCGGCGAACGATCCGAGGCGAAGCTTTGGTCCCTGCAGATCGACCAGGATGCCGATCGGCCGGCCGTAGCTGGATTCGACATTGCGAATGGTCTTGACCAGCTCGCGCATCTTGTCGTGCGAGGTGTGGCTCATATTGATGCGAAACACGTCGGCGCCGGCCTCGAACAGGCGCCGGATCATCGCGCTGTCGGAAGATGCCGGGCCGAGCGTGGCAAGGATCTTGATGCGGCGCAGACGCCTCATGGCTTGCTTCCGGGCGCCGCTGCGGGCGGCGGCGGCAGACCTGGCGTGCCCGGGGCACCCGGCGAATTCGACAGACCCGGAATGGTGCCGCCGGGGGGAATGGTCCCGGGAACGCCCGGCACCCGTTGCGCCGGCTGCTCGTTCGACTCGGTCAGCTGCACGGTCCAGGCGCGCTGCTCGCCGGTATCGACCTCGAAGAAGCCGGTGCGGTCAAAACCGCGCGCCAGGCAATTCTCGGTGCCCTTGATGGTGAATTCCTTGTCGCGCGAGCACATGAAAGCCTGTCCCGACCATTCGCCACCACGGTCGTAATCGAGGGCGTAGATATAATAGAAGCGCGCGACCAGCGTACCGCGCAGCAGGGTTTCACAACTCCGAGAGGACACGTTCCACCAGCCTTCGGTGGTCCAGCCCTCGGCATCCTTGTAGCCGAGCGCAATGCCCACCCGGCTTGAGGTATTGTTGCAAAGACGAAAGTCCGCTGCAGCCGAACTGTTCCACAGGCACGCCACGGCAAGCGCCAGCGCCGGCATCAAACCAGCGGTCATGCGCGCAGCGAATCGGTTGGGGTGATGAGGATGGTCCGGGATCATTCAGGTGAAGCTATATATCAACTTATTGACGATTTCGCGTGGGGGAACCGCGGCTGTCAACGGCCATGGCGACGTTTTCGGGCCATGGGGTGCCCGAATTTTACCCGTCTGGGTGCCGTTTGCGCTGCGATATGGAAAAATCTGTGACAGTTACCCATCTAAGACAGGTATTCTGGACGAAATAGCAGGGATCATGGTTATGGACGATAAAACCAGGACGGAACTCGAAGCGGCCGTTTTTCGACGCCTGGTCCAGCATCTGCGCTCGCGCACCGACGTCCAGAACATCGATCTGATGAATCTCGCAGGCTTCTGCCGCAACTGCCTGTCCAACTGGCTCAAGGAAGAAGCCGATGCCAAGGGAACGGCGATGAGCAAGGACGAGAGCCGCGAGGCCGTCTATGGCATGCCCTACGAGACCTGGAAGTCGACCTATCAGGGCAGTGCCAGCGCCGCACAGCTCGAGGCGATGAAGAAAGCCCAGAGCGGGCATTGAGTCTGCTCGGGAGTCTAGCCCGGATGAGCGAAGCGACATCCGGGAACGCGCATGAATGAGACCCGGATTCCGCTTCGCTCATCCAGGCTACGATCATCATGCGAGCACCTATGCGGCCTTCTCGCCATGTGGGAACATTTTCTCCTGTGGGCGCGCTGTGGATGAGCGCGATGGTGCCTTGACGCAGGCCACCGCACTCTTGAGGGTCATTTCGGGATGCGGTGCGTGGCAAGCGTGCGGCGTTTTCTTGCCCAGAGCGTTTTCAAGCGAAGTGGTTACCGGTTCGCGTGAAGAAAACGCGTCAAAACCAAAGATCTAGCCTCAACCGTCAGTTCATTCAGGAGTACCCGATGGCCACCTCTGCCGCCGCCGTCACGGAAGAGCCCGCGACAAAATTCGCCAAGGACCAGCTCAAGGCCATTATCGAGCGCATCGAGCGGCTGGAAGAAGAAAAGAAGACGATCTCCGACGATATCCGCGACGTCTATGCGGAAGCCAAGGGCAACGGCTTCGACGTCAAGGCGCTGCGCACCATCGTTCGCTTGCGAAAACAGGACGCCAATGAGCGCGCCGAGCAGGAGACGATCCTGGAGACCTATATGCAGGCGCTCGGGATGCTGTGAGGGGCGATGGTGTCATACGCGGGCTTGACCCGCGTATCCATCAAACTTCCAAAGATATTAGGCCAGGAGATATTTAGCGAAGGCGATGGATTGCCGGGTCAAGCCCGGCAATGACGGTCAGCCGCTCAGTGCAGCGACGCGGTCCGCAACACGAACGATTGTGTCGTCAGCGGCGCGAGGGCCGATCCGGTAAAGCGCTCACAGCTCAGCCCCATCTGCGGATCGTCCGAGAAGCTCATCGCGATCGTGGTCTGCGGCTTGAGGAAATGCGCGCTCATCAGGCTCATATCGGCATCGCCGAGCACGGTTGCGGACATCGATGTGGTCGCGCTCGGCGCCAGCATCATGACACGCATCCAGGCATCGTTGGCCTTGGAAGCGGAGATCCGCGTCGACGTCGACACCACGCTGCCCTGACCCTGGGAGCCCTTGGCGACGACCTGGTCGATGGTCGCGGCGGCCATCGCATTGCGAACCGGCCGGGCGCTGCGGGGAATGGGTGCGCTGGCCGCCACGATATTCGAGCGGTCGACCGGTGAGGAGGCGGCCGGCGCATAGGCCAGCGCCTGGAACGCGCTGGAGACGCTCGCGGTCGATTGCGGGTCGGCGGAGGCGAGCGCCTGGCGGGCGTTGAGGGCGGCGACTTGCGCGGGGGTGGCTTGTTTCGGCGTCGCCGGCGCGTCGTCCCAGAAGCCGCGGGCGTTGATGATGTCAGCCGGGGTTTGCGACTTCGCCTCGACCGGCGCAGCCGGTTTCGGTTTTGCCGATTGTACGATCTGCGCGTCGGCCGAGGCCAGTTGGAGGGTCGAGCCGGCTGCCGGCTTTGCGCGCGGCATCGGCACGGGCTCGGCGGATTTGGCGGCAGCA
>Ga0302314_10003825_pt1 | contig 27710 bp, 24 predicted proteins | sample III_Palsa_N2_3_FD_200533 | JGI IMG/M metagenome (GOLD analysis project Ga0302314, IMG submission 200533) | Peat permafrost microbial communities from Stordalen Mire near Abisko, Sweden - III_Palsa_N2_3 | ecosystem: Environmental > Terrestrial > Soil > Palsa > Peat permafrost | place: Sweden...
CTCGAAATAGCTGAGCCCCGCCTGGGCCATGCCGATCAGCGGGGTGTGGACCGATTGGTGCGCGCCGCCCTCCGGCGCCAGGGTCAGGCCCGCCGGCGTCGCCACCAGCATGAAGCGGGCGTCCTGGTAGCAGGCGTAGTTCAGCGCATCGAGGCCGCGGTTGATGAACGGGTCGTACAACGTCCCGACCGGGATCACCCGGCGGCCGAACAGCGGCCCGGTCAGGCCCAGGGCGCCCAGCAGCAGGAACAGGTTGTTCTCCGCTATGCCCAGCTCGATGTGCTGGCCCTTCGGCCCCATGGCCCAGCGCTGGGGCGAGGCGATCTTGGAATCGCGGAACTGGTCGTGACGGGCCTCGCGGGCGAACAGGCCGCGCTGGTTGACCCATCCGCCGAGATTGGTCGAGACGGTCACGTCCGGCGAGGTGGTGACGATGGCGTCGGCGAGCGGCCCGCCCGCGCGGGCCAGATCGTTGAGGATCTTGCCGAACGCGACTTGGGTCGATTGCCGACCGGCGGGGCGCGGAAAGGCCGCCTCGTCGGGGATCGGGATCAGTGGGGCTGGCGGCTGATCGGTTCGCCGACCGGCGAAGGGGGTCGTCTTCAGAAAATCGGCATAGTCGGCGGCCGGGCGGGGCAGGCCGGCGAACGGCGCCCATTCCTGGCCCACCGCGACGCCCATCCGCGCCCGGAAGGTCTCCATCTGGGTCTCGGTCATCAGGCCGGAATGGTTGTCCTTGTGGCCCTGGAACGGCAGGCCGAAGCCCTTGATCGTATAGACGATGAAGAATTTAGGGCGCTCGTCGCGGACGGCGTGGAAGCTGTCGAGCAACAGACCCAGATCATGACCGGCCAGATTGGTCATCAATTCGGCCAGGGCCTCGTCGTCATAGGCGCCCAGGAGGGCTTTGATCCCGGGCTGATCGCCGATATCGGCCAGCAGTTGCGCCCGCCAGGCCGCCCCGCCCTGGAAGGCCAGGGCCGAATAGAGGTCGTTAGGGCACTCGTCGATCCAGCGCTCCAGGCCCGCGCCGCCCGGCTGGGCGAAGGCGGCCTGCAGGCGGCGACCGTATTTCAGGGTGATCACGTCCCATCCGACAGCGGTGAAGATGTCGGAAAAGCGCAGGAACATGCTGTCGGAGGTGGTCGCATCCAGGCTCTGGCGATTGTAATCCACCACCCACCAGCAGTTTCGAAGGTCGTGCTTGGCGCCCTCGATCACGCATTCATAGATGTTGCCCTCGTCCAACTCGGCGTCGCCCAACAGCGAGATCATCCGCCCCGTTCGGGCCGGCGCCATCTGGTCGTGGGCCAAAAGATAGTCCTGGGCGATCGAGGCGAAGGCGGTCATGGCCACGCCCAGGCCGACCGAGCCGGTCGAGAAATCGACGTCGTCCTGGTCCTTGGTTCGCGACGGATAGGACTGGGCGCCGCCGAGACCTCGAAACCGCTGCAGCTGATCTAGCGTTTGGCGACCGTAGAGGTATTGGATGGCGTGGAACACTGGGCTGGCATGGGGCTTGACCGCCACGCGATCGTCCGGCCGCAGCACCGAGAAATAGAGCGCCGACATGATGCTGGCCATCGAGGCCGAGGAGGCCTGATGGCCCCCGACCTTCAGGCCGTCGCGGCTCTCGCGCAGATGGTTGGCGTTATGGATGGTCCAGGCCGAGAGCCACTGCACCTTGCGGTCCAGGTCGGCGATCAGGTCCAGCGCGTCGTTGGCCTGGACGGGCGTGGCCAAAACGTGAGGCGTCAAAACATGGGGGCTCTGGGCGCTGGAGGCCAGGTCGATGGTCGCCTTGGACCGGGAGGGCGCGTGGAGGGTCACCGGATCTTCTTGAGTACTTTCACCGTAACCACCGGCGCGGCGGCTTTGGGCGCCTTCACCGCGACCGGCGGCGGAGCGGCGACCTTGACGGCGCGGGCCCGCAGCCGCTCCAGCGGCGGCGGGTCCAGGCGGAAATCGCCGGCCCGGCCCAGGCGGGCGTTGCAGGCGGGGCAGCGCACCGCCTCGGCGTCGGGTCCCTCGCTCGGCGGGATGAACGGCGTGCCGCAGGGGCGGCATTTCCAGGTATAGGTCGCCGGCGCCAAGACAGCGGCCGGGATCGGCGCGGGCGCGTCCTCGGGCTGCCGCGCCGGCGGCGTGGCGTCTAGCTTTAAGTGCAAAATGGGGCGGCGGACGCGCTCGTTCATCTTTTCACGACGGGTGGCTGAATACGGACTGCTTGCTGCACTATCGGCGCTTGAAGCTCAAGCCCGGCGCCGCGAAACCGGTGATGCGGGGTCAATCCACCGCGGGTCCCAGACGGCGCTGGGCGCCGATCACGAACAGGACCCCCGAGACCGCGCCGAAGGCCTTGGCCAGGGCGTCCGGAACCCGGGCGTCGCGACCGGGAACGAACAACTGGCCGAATTCCAGCCCAAACGCCGCGCACACCACCGCCGCCGCGACCCAGACCCTGCGGCGAGGATAGGCCACGGAGAAAGCCGCGCCCAGGGCGAGATAGGCCGCGAACCGCTCCATCGACGGATGACCGAGCTGGGGCCGCAGCCCGACGGGGCCCAGCGTCATGACCACGATGGCCGCCGCAAGGCCCCAGGCGACGATCTGGGCGAGGGTCTTTATCATCGGTGTGAACTGCCAGCAGCGCATGGCGAAATCATGGTCGTACAAACCTTGCCAATTCCCGACCCGCGCTGATCTTCGTTGCGGCGCGGACGCGCCAGCTACACTGAAGCTTGATGTTCGCTTATGCTGAGCGACCGGTTGGCGGAAGAGGCGCGTCCATGACCCTGATTTTGAATATCCTGTGGTTCATTTTCGGGGGCTGGGCGGCCGGCCTCGCTTGGCTATTCGCCGGCGTCTTGCTGGCCGTCACTATCGTGGGCCTGCCTTGGACCCAGGCCGCCTTCCGCATCGGGCTGTTCTCGTTCATGCCGTTCGGCAAGCAGGTGGTGTCGCGGCGGGCGATGACGGGCCGCGAGGACTTGGGGACCGGGCCCATGGGCCTGATCTTGAACATCGTCTGGTTCGTGCTGGGCGGCTGGTATATCGCCCTGGCGCACCTGGTGATCGGCGTGGTCCAGCTGGTCCTGATCATCACCATCCCCTTCGGCCTGCAGCATCTGAAACTGGCCGCCATAGCCCTCGCGCCGATCGGCAAGGAAGTGATCGAAGCTTAAAGGCCAAGAACGGCCGGGAGCGAGGGCGGCTCCCGACCGTCTCCGGAGATATTCAGCGACCGATCTGGCGGCTGACCTTGTTTTCCTCGCGGTTCAAGCGGTGCTGCTCGGCGCGAGTGATATGGCCGCCGTCGTGGCGGGCGAAGCGGCGTTCCTGCCGGCGGATGCTCCGGTCCTCGGCGTGCAGCCGGTGAGCCTGACGGGCGCTCAGTTCGCCTTCCCGGCGTTCCTGGTGAATCCGGCGGTCTTGATTGGCCAGCCGATGGTTCACTTCCACACGGCGGGGGTGGTTGGCCTGCCACGGCGTGTCGGCGAAGGCGCTGGCGGCGGCGGAGCCGGCCAACACCAAACTCATGACGACCAGCAGAGCGTTCTTCTTCGCGTTCATGACGCAGTTCCTCTCAGAGCTTCGTCCGATGGGAGGGCCGCCCAACGCGACCGCCTTCGAACGACGCCAAGATCGCAAAGCGCCGCTGAATTGGTCCTGAACCCAAAGGCTCAGCCGCCGTTCATATTCGTGACCGTCGAAAACGGGTGGACTTCAACAAATCGGAGCCGGGATCCCAGGTCGGCGCGCATTCGGCTGCCGCTTGGCCGCCACGCCGGTTCCTATTCACCACCAAGCTCACCAACGACACCAAGTCTAGGATCACTCTCCAAAGGCGGAGAACGGCGCGAAGCGCGCATCGTCTTCTTCGTGCCTTCCTTGGTGAGCTTGGTGGTCAAAGGGCTTCGCCCAGGATCGTAAAACGGCGCGCGACCGCGAACCTCTCCGCGGCCGAGTCCAGACCCTAGGAGCTGGCGTCGCGCGGCGTCCAGGCGGGCGATTCGTCCGCGCCAGGAACCTCGCCCTCGTTCTGCTTGATCGCCCACTGCGCGCCGATCACCGCGCCCTTGACCCTGGGCAGCAGCAGCAGCGTCGCGGCCATGATGGCCGGCAAGGTCACCGCCAGCACCCATGCCGCGGGCCAGGTCCAGATGAAGCTGAAGCAGAGGGCCGGCGCGACCACCACATGGCCGACGAGCAGGATGGTGAAATAGGGGGGCGCGTCATCGGCCGGGTATTGGCCGTTGTCGTGGCCGCAGGCGGGACACGCCGGGATCACCTTCAGATAGGCGCGCAGCAACGGGCCTTGACCGCAGTTCGGACAGCGCCCCATCACCCCGCGCTTGAGCCCGGTGAGAAGATTGGACTGAGCCATCGTCTGTGTCCCTGGAGCCAGGAGGGCCGCGCCGCCGTCAATCGGCGCCCGGGCCTGCCGCGCTAGATGGCGCCTTCGCCCTCGCCGCGCTAGAAGGTTATCATGTTTCTCTGGCGATATCTGGCTCCGTTCCCGCTCATTCTGTCGCTGGCTTTGTCGCCCGCCGCGCACGCCGCCGACGCCAAGAAGAAGGGCGGCGGGCTCAGCTATATCCAGCTGACGCCGCTGACCGTGACGGTCATCCTGGCCAGCGGCCGGCGAGGTGGGCTGACCGTCGAAACCGGGGTTGACGTGCCGGGCAACGGGCCCCTTCGCGCCCGCGCCGAAACCTCCCAACCCCGGCTCCTGGCCGCCTATCTGTTGGTGCTGCAGACCTACGCCTCCGGCCTGTCCGCGGGCCAGGCGCCGGACGCCGACTACATTGCGCGGTCCCTGCAACATGAAACCGACAAGGTGCTGGGCGCGCAGGGCGCCAGGCTGCTGCTGGGGACGATCCTGGCCAATTGAGCCTCATATCGCCGGGGAGTGTCTTGCGCGCTAATCCGACCCGGAGGTGGCCGCCGCGTCCATGATCTTGGCCAGCGCCACGTCGCGTTCGGTGACCCCGTCGGCCTCGTGCGTGGTCAGCAGCACCTCGACGCGGTTATAGACATTGAACCATTCAGGATGATGGTCGGCCTTTTCCGCCGCCAGGGCCGCGCGGGTCATGAAACCGAAGGCGGCGCTGAAATCCTTGAACTTGAAGGTCTTTTGGATCGCATCGCGATCGCTCGCGGCGGTCCAGCCGGACAATTGGGCGATGGCGGCGGGGGCGCCGATCCGTTCAGGCTTGGCCATGCTCAGAACTCCAGTCCGGTCGCCTCGGCGAGGGCCGCCAGGGCCTGGGTCTCGTTTTCCACCTTGATCGCGGTCATGCCAAGCTGAGCGGCGGGTTTGCAGTTGATCCCCAGGTCGTCGAGATAGACGCAGGATGCCGGCGCCACGGCCAAAAGCTCGCACATCATCTGATAGATGCGCGGGTCCGGCTTGCGCACGCCGATCTTGGAGCTCTCGATCACCGCGTCGAACATCAGCATGATCTCGGCCACGGCGGCGGCCTTCTCGGTGGTCGAGGCCATGCCGGCGCCCGCGCCGGTCATAACATTGTTGGTGATGCAGCCGGTCTTGAACCGTTGCTTGCAGGCCCGCAACGCCGCCACCATGCCCGGGCGGATGTCGCCGGACAGAAGCGGCAGGACGTCGGCGCCGCGCACGTCCTGGCCCAGCGCCCGGGACTCGGCCGCGAACAGACGGTCGAAGCCCTTGGCGTCGATCTCCGAGCGCTCGAACAGCGCCCAAGCGTTGTCATGCGGATTGTTGGCGTTGACTGTGCGGATGTGATCGAGGGGGATGCCTCGGCTGGCCTCGTAGCGGTTGAAAGCTTCGAACGGCGAGGTGGTGAAAACCCCGCCAAAATCCCAGATCACCGCCTCGACCGCCATCCGAACGCCTTCCGCAACAACGAAGAGACGCTAGAGGCGGGGTCGATGGGGCGCAAGGGCGGCGCTAGTCCACGATGAACCGGTAACCCACCCCGGCCTCGGTGATCAGATGCTTCGGCGTGGCCGGGTCAGCTTCCAGCTTCTGCCGCAGATGGCCGACGAAGACCCGCAGGTACTGCACGTCGTCGATATTGGCCGGCCCCCAGATCGCGGTCAGCAGTTGCTGGTGGGTCAGGACCTTGCCGCCGCCCTCGGCTAGGCGGGCCAGAAGGTCGTATTCGCGCGGCGACAGGCGGACCGGTTCGCCGGCGCGGGTCACCAGACGTTTGACCAGGTCGATCTCCACGTCGCCGGAGCGGATCACCGGCGCGGCGCCCGCGCGGCTCAGCTTATGACGCATGGCCACCCGCAGCCGCGCCAGAAGCTCGCCCACATGGAACGGTTTTTCCACATAGTCGTCGGCGCCCAGGTCCAGGGCGTCGATCTTTTCCATCTCCATGTCCCGCGCCGACAGGATCAGGATCGGGCCGTCATAGAAGGCCCGCGCGCGGATCAGGGCCTGCTTGCCGTCCATGTCCGGCAGGCCGAGGTCCAGGATCACCGCGTCCGGCGGCCGTTGGGCGATGGCGGCCAGGCCCGCCGCGGCGGTCTCGGCGCGGATCGGATCATAACCGGCGGCCTCCAGGGCGGGGCCAAGGAAGCGGTGGATCTGGGGCTCGTCGTCGATCACCAGGATGGTCGGTTTGTGGGCGGACACGGGCGGGCGCTCAGAGCAGCAGGTGATGGGTGGCGGTGGCCTTGGGCAGGCTGATCAGGATGCGCGTGCCGCGATCGCCGTGGATCGGGCTGGCTGCGGCGATCCGCCCGTTCATCGCCTCGATGAAGCCCTTGGCGATCGAAAGACCCAGGCCGGCGCCCTTGTTCGGATTGCCCCGCGCGCGATCCGACGGCTCCTCAAGGCGGCGGAACTTCTCGAAGATCCGTTCGATGTCGAGCTTGGGGATGCCAGGGCCCTCGTCCTCGATGGAGATAACCACGTTGCCCCGATCCTCGTAAGCCGCTACCTCGACCGCCGATCCGTCGGGGCTGTAGGCCACGGCGTTCTCCAGGATGTTGACGATGGCCTGCTCCAAAAGGCCCGGATCCAGCTGGACCGAGGTCAGCTCGGGCGGGAAGTCCCGGGTCAGGGTGCGCGCGCCGAGGCGCCGTTCGACCCGTTTGATCGCCGCGGCCAGCACGTCGCGCACATCGGTCCATTCGGTGCGGGTCTTCAGCGCCCCGCCCTCAAGCCGGGTCATGTCGAGCAGATCGCCGACATAGCGGTTCAGCCGTTCGGCCTCCTCGCGGATGCTGATGAGCAGGTCGGCGCGAACATCGGGCTTCAGGGTCTTGCCGTAGTCGATCAAGGTGGTGGCCGAGCCCAGCACTGTCGACAAAGGCGTGCGCAGGTCGTGGCTGATGGAGTTGAATAGCGCCGCGCGCAGCTTGTCGGAGCGGCGCAGCGCTTCGTTTTCCACCGTGGCGTGGGCCAGTTCCGCCCGTTCCAGCGCCACCGCGCCCTGGTCCAGCATGGCGCTGACCAGTCGCTCGTCATAGGTCCCCTCGCGGGCGGCCACTTCCACGCCTGCCACGCCAGCGCGGCCGCGCAGTCCGACCAGCGGGCGGAAGGTCCAGCCGACCTGGGGCAGGGTGCCGGTGCCTGCGCCGGAGGCCTCGCCCTTGTCCCAGGCCCAGCGGGCGGCGGCCATGGCGCCGGTGCTTAGCGGCGCCACATCGGGCGCGCCGGCGCACTGGATCAGCTGGCCGTCGCCTTCCTGGGGCAGCAGCACCACCGAACGGCCGCCCGACGCCGCCGCGGCCTGTTCGGCGAGGGCCTGGGCGGTCTCGGCCTGGGTGGTCGCCGCCGACAGGCGTCGGCTGGCGGCCAAAAGGGCGGTGACGGCGGCGGCGCGGTTGGCGGACAAGATCGCCTGATCCCGCACCCGTCCGGTCAGCCAGCCGGTGACCCCAGCCACGGCGATCAAGACGACGAAAGTGAACACATCGGCCGCGTGGCCGATCTGCAGCGAGAACCGAGGCTCCAGGAAGAAGAAATTGTAGGTCAACACCGCCAGCACGCCAGCGAGCAAGGCCGGCCGCAATCCGAGCACGAGGCCGCTGACCAGCACGCTGGCCAGGAAGATCATCGCCAGATCACCCCCGGCGGCGTAGCGGTCGAAGACGAAGGCCAGACCGTTGGCCGCCAAGACCAGGCCGAGGGCGCCCAGATAGCCGCGTGAATCCCGCCAGCGGTGCGACTTCGGCTTGACCGCCGCCTCGTCCGGCTGGGCCTCCGGCGCCCCCGCGCTGACGAAGTGCAACGCGGCGCCGCCGGAGCGCCGCAGCAGCGCGTGGGCCAGCGAGCGGCCGGTCAGGATGCGCAGGCGGCTGTCGCGGGACTTGCCCATCACGATCTGGGTCACGTTGTTGCGCCGCGCGAAGGCCAGGACCGTTTCGGGTACATCATCGCCGGTCAGCACGATGGTCGAGCCGCCCAGCTGTTCGGCCAGCTTGGTCGCCTCGGTCACCCGCCGCCCCGCGCCCGGATCCCGGCTTGGGCGGTTGGGCCGTTCGATATGGGCCACGGTCCAGGGCGCGTCCTGCATCAGATCCGCCAGCCTGCGTCCCGCGCGCACCAGGGAGCTGGCCATGGCGTCGCCGGCGACCAGCACCAGGATCCGCTCACCCGCCGCCCAGGGCCCCTCGATGCCCTGCCGACGCATCGCCCCGACCAGCTGGTCGTCGACCGTTTGGGCGGCGCGGCGCAGGGCCATTTCGCGCAGCGCGGTCAGGTTCTCCGGCTTGAAAAAATTGTCCGAGGCCAGCCGCGCCGTGTCCGGCAGATAGACCTTGCCGGCGTTCAGCCGCTCGCGCAGCTCCTGCGGCGTGATGTCGACCACCTCGATCTCGTCGGCGGCCGACAGGGCTGAGTCCGGCACCGTCTCGCGGACCCGCACGCCGGTGATCTTCCAGACCACGTCGACCAGGCTCTCCAGATGCTGGACGTTCAGCGTGGTCCAGACGTCTATGCCCGCGGCCAGCAGTTCGTCGACGTCCTGCCAGCGCTTGGGATGGCGCGAGCCCGGCGCATTGGAGTGGGCGTATTCGTCAACCAGCAGCAGCTTGGGCTTGCGCGCCAGGGCCGCGTCGATGTCGAACTCCATGAGCGTGCGGCCGCGATACTCGATCGGCTGGCGGGCCATCACCTCCAGGCCCTCGGTCAGGGCTTCGGTGTCCTTGCGGCCGTGGGTTTCGACCACGCCGACCACCACCTCGACGCCTTCGCTCGTGCGCCGTTTGCCGGCGGTGAGCATTTCGTAGGTCTTGCCCACCCCCGGCGCCATACCGAGATAGACCTTGAGCCGTCCACGTCCCTGGCGCTTAGCCTCGGCTAGCAGCGCGTCTGGATCGGGGCGGAACGGCTCATCAGGCGTCATGGGGCCTTAAGGTGGCCCACCGGATAGCGCGCGTCGAGGGCGCGATTGACCGCCAGCACGTTTACGCGCGGCTGGCCGATGAATCCGAGGACCGGACCTTCGGTCTGGGCGCTGATCAAGGCCAGCGCCTCCGCCTGGGTCATGCCCCGCGCCTTGGCGATGCGGGCTGATTGCAGCTGAGCGTTTTCCGGCGAGACGTCTGGGTCCAGGCCGCTGCCCGAAGTGGTCACCGCGTCGGCGGGAATGTCGCCCGGCCCGTCGTCCTTGCGGATGGCCGCGGCGTCGCCCTTGACCCGATCGATCAGTTTCTGGTCCAGCGGACCCAGCTGGGAGCCGCCGGAGTTCATCGGATCATAGCCCGTGCCGGCCGCCGACGGCCGCGGGTGCAGGTATTCGGGCTTGGTGAACCCCTGGGCGATCAGCGAGGAGCCGATCACATGGCCCGCACTGTCCTTGACCAGGCTGCCCCCCGCCTGGACGGGGAAGATCACCCCCGCCAGGCCGGTCATCGCCAGGGGGTAGCCAAGGCCCAGGAGCAGGGTGAACAGCACCACCATCACCAGGGCAGGTCGAACATGTTGCATCATCGGAGGATGTCCTTGGGCGTCGCTGCGGGCTAGACGAGGTGAACGGCGGTGATCAGCACGTCGATCGCCTTGATGCCGATGAAGGGCGCGATCACGCCGCCAAGCCCGTAGATCAAAAGGTTGCGCGACAGCAGATTGGCCGCGCCGATCGCCCGATACTTCACCCCGCGCAGGGCCAGCGGGATCAGGGCGACGATGATCAGGGCGTTGAAGATCACCGCCGAGAGGATGGCGCTGTGTGGGCTGTGCAGCCGCATGACGTTGATGGCCGCCAGCGCCGGCAGCGAGACCACGAACATCGCCGGAATGATGGCGAAATACTTGGCCACGTCGTTGGCGATGGAGAAGGTGGTCAAGGCGCCGCGGGTGATCAGCATCTGTTTGCCGACCTCGACGATCTCGATCAGCTTCGTGGGATCGCTATCCAGATCGACCATATTGCCGGCCTCGCGGGCGGCCTGGGTGCCGGTCTGCATGGCTACGCCTACATCGGCCTGGGCCAGGGCCGGCGCGTCGTTGGAGCCGTCGCCGCACATGGCCACCAGGCGTCCCTTGGCCTGCTCCTCGCGGATCAGCCGCAGCTTGTCCTCAGGGGTAGCCTCGGCCAGGAAGTCGTCGACCCCGGCCTCGGAGGCGATGGTGGCGGCGGTGACCGGGTTGTCGCCGGTGATCATCACCGTGCGCAGACCCATCCGGCGCAGGTCGGCGAACCGCTCCTTGACGCCGGGCTTGACGATGTCCTTCAGGTGGATGACGCCCATCAGCTTGCCGTTCTCGCTAACCGCCAGCGGCGTGCCGCCGGAGCGCGCGATCCGGTCGACGGTGGCGGCCACCTCGCCAGGGACGGTTTGAGGGGTCAGGCCGCAGATTTTGTAGACCGCGTCGACCGCGCCCTTGCGCCAGTGCATCTTCTCGGTGTCCAGGCCTGACACCCGGGTCGTGGCGCTGAAGGCGATGGCGGTCGCGCCCTGAGGCAAGGTTTCCACCAGGCCGTGGCTTTCGCGGGCTAGCTCCAGGATCGAGCGGCCTTCCGGCGTCTCGTCGGCCAGCGAGGCCATCAGGGCGGCCCAGAGCGCCGCGTCGGCCGGCACGCCCGGCGCCGGGACCACCTCGGTGGCCATGCGGTTGCCATAGGTGATGGTGCCGGTCTTATCCAAGAGCAGGGTGTCGACGTCGCCGGCCGCCTCGACCGCGCGCCCGGAGGTAGACAGCACATTGACCTTGAGGAGCCGGTCCATGCCGGCGATGCCGACCGCCGAAAGCAGCCCGCCGATGGTGGTCGGGATCAGGCAGACGAAGAGGGCGCCCAACACCATCGGGTCCAGCTTGACGCCGGAATACTGGCCAAGGCCGAGCAGGGTGACGACCGCGACCAAAAAGACCAGAGTCAGGCCGGCCAGCAGTACGGCCAGCGCGATCTCGTTGGGCGTCTTGCGCCGATTGGCGCCCTCGACCATTGCGATCATGCGGTCCAGGAAGCTGTCGCCTTCGCCCGCGGTTACCCTTACCTTGATCCAGTCGGACACCACCGTGGTGCCGCCGGTGACGGCCGAGCGGTCGCCGCCGCTCTCGCGGATCACAGGCGCGGACTCCCCGGTGATGGCGGATTCGTTGACCGAGGCGAGACCCTCGACGATGTCTCCGTCGGCCGGGACCACGTCTCCGGCCTCGACCAGCACGATGTCGCCGACGGTGAGCTTGTGCGAGGCGGTGGGGACCACCGTGCCCTTCTCCGGATCGACGATCAGCTTGGCCATGGTGGTGACCCGCGCGGCCCGCAGGGCGTCGGCGGCCGCCTTGCCGCGGCCCTCGGCCACGCTTTCGGCGAAGTTGGCGAACAGCACGGTGGCCCAGAGCCAGAGCGCGATCTGGATCGCGAAGCCTGGCGAGGTGTGATGGACGATGGCGTCGATCACCGAGACGGTGGCCAGCAGCGCCACGACCTCGGTGGCCAGGATGACCGGGTTGCCGACCAGTTTGCGCGGGTCGAGCTTGACCAGGGCGTCGAGCGAGGCGCGGGCCAGGATCTTGCCTTGCGAGCCTTCGGCGGTGACGGCGGAAGCCATGGTGGAAGCTTTCCTTTTCTAAGATCAGTCGCTGGCCAAATCAGCGCGTGGTGAGGGCCAGCATTTGGAAATGCTCGACGATGGGACCCAGAGCGAGAGCCGGGAAGAATTGCAGCCCGCCGAGGATGAGGACGACGCCGATCAGCAGGCCGACGAACAGGCCGTTATGCGTCGGCAAGGTGCCCGCCGTCGGCTCCAGCTTCGGCTTGACCACGATCGAACCGGCGACCGCCAGGACCGGAATGGCGTACCCATAGCGGCCGACCGCCATCGCGATCCCGATGGTGGTGTTGTAAAAGGGCGTGTTCGCGGATAGGCCGCCGAACGCCGAACCGTTGTTCGCCGTGCCCGAGGTATAGGCGTAGAGCACTTCCGACAGTCCGTGCGGACCCGACGCCGACATGGCCTTCAGCGCCAGGGGCAGCACCAGCGCGGCGGCCGTGAAGCCCAGGATCGCGACGGTCATGATCAGGGCCGACAGCATTACATATTTGATCTCGCGGGCCTCGATCTTCTTGCCCAGATACTCGGGCGTGCGTCCGACCATCAGGCCGGCGACGAACACCGCCAGCAGGGCCATGTGGACCATAGCGTAGAGGCCTGAGCCGTCACCGCCGGGCGCCAGCTCGCCGAGCTGCATCAGGAACAACGCAACGCCGCCGCCGATCGGCGTCAGGCTCTCGTGCTGGGCGTTGACGGCGCCGTCGGCCACGCCGGTGGTCACCGCCGCGAACAACGAACTGGACGCCGCGCCGAAGCGGACCTCCTTGCCTTCCATATTGGGGCCGGCGGGCAGGTGGGCCGCGACCATGGCGGGGGTGGCTTGAGTCTCGGCGGCATAGATCGCCGCGGCGCCCGCGCCGACCAGGATCACCATGGCCGCGATCAGCGCCCAGGCCTCGCGGCGGGCGCCCGCGACGACGCCGAAGGCGATGGCGCAGGCGAAGCCGATCACCAGCATGGCGACGATTTCGATGAAGTCGGTCAGACTGCTGGGATTCTCGAACGGATGGGCCGAATTGGCGCCAAAGAAGCCGCCGCCGTTGGTGCCCAGCTGTTTGATGGCCTCTTGGCTGGCGATCGGGCCCATGGCGATGGACTGCTTGGCGCCTTCAAGCGTGTGCGCGTCCACATGGGCCAGCAGGTTCTGCGGAATACCCAAGCCCGCCAGCACCAGGCCCGCGACGATCGACAGGGGCAGCATGATGTAGAGCGTATTGCGCACCAGGTCGGTCCAGAAATTGCCGATGGTCTCGCCGCGATTGGCGGCGAAGGCGCGCGCAAGAGCCGCCGCGACCGCCATGGCCATGACGGGCGAGACGAAGTTCTGCACCGTGAAGCCCGCCATCTGCGACAGGTGGCTGGCCGCGCTCTCGCCGGAATAGTTCTGCCAGTTGGTGTTGCTGACAAAGCTCATCGCCGTGTTGAACGCCAGGTCCGGCGACATCGCCGCGAAACCTTGCGGGTTCAACGGCAGTACATTTTGCAGGCGAAGGATCGCGTAGAGCAGGAAAAACCCGACCGCGTTGAACATCATCATGGAGATGGCGTAGGCGACCCACTTCTGACCCTTCTTCGGGTCCACGCCGGACAGGCCATAGAAAACCGCCTCGACAGGCTTCAGCACGGGGTCAAGCCATGTCGTCTCGCCTTTCCACACGCGCGCCACGTAGACGCCAAGCGGCCAGCCAAGGCCTACGGCCAGGCCGATCGTCAGGACGATCTCGGCCCATCCCTGGATATTCATGGGTTTTGTCCGATCAGAAGTCTTCGGGACGCAGCAGCGCCACGAGCATGTAGACGGTCACCGCGACAGTGGCGGCGACGTAGAGGACGGCGACGACCATGGTCAGACGCGCCTCAAGAGCACGGCATAGAGTGCGAACAGGGCGAACACCCCCGCGCCCAGTGCAATGAAGACGAGGTCCATTCGATGGCTCCGATTTAAGGTTTCAACGAATAACGGGAACGCCCGTAAAGGATCGCCGCGTAGTCGCGAGCGGGCGCATAAACGAAACATAAACGTCGGCGGCGCGCGGGTTGCGCCCGTCACGCCTTGTGCGCACCGGCGCCGGCAGATCGCCGTCAATCACGCTGTCGAACAGTGCTTTTGGCTAAAATTCAGGCGATTTGAATATGTGTGCGGCGGCGGCGGCGCGACAAAGGCATAGCCAGACACGGCGCCAGGTCTCTACCTTCAGCCGGGTACGCCGAAGGCCGCCCCGGAGTCGCCATGTGCCTGCCGCCGCTTCCGCCGCAACCCGCCGATATCGCCTGGCCCACGAAGGCGTGGCCCCAGGGCGCGCTTCCCGCGCATGCCGATCAGACAAGGCTGCGGAGCCTGCTCGACCACGCCCTTGGCGGGACGCCCCCCGACCTGGGCGAGACCCACGCGGTGCTGATCGTGCAGGGCGGGCGCCTGATCGTCGAGCGTTACGGACCAGGCCGGGGTCCCGACCAGACCTTCCCGTCGTGGTCCATGGCCAAGAGCATCACCCAGGCCTTGGTCGGAATGCTGGTCGGCGACGGGCTGTTGGACATCCATGCGCCGGCCGACGTTCCCGAATGGCGCGGCGCGGGCGATCCCCGAGGCGTCATTACGCTCGATCTTTTGCTGCGCATGTCCAGCGGCCTAGCCTTTGCCGAGGACTACGTCCCAGACCATCCCTCCGACGTGATCGATATGCTGTGGGGATCCGGCAAGGATGACGTGGCCCAATACGCCGCGAGCAAACCGCTGGAGCATCCGCCGGGCGCCTTCTGGTATTATTCCAGCGGAACCAGCAATATCGTCAGCCGCTGCGCCGCCCGCGCCCTGGGCGTCCACGGCCCCGACTTTGAGGCCTTCATGCGCGCGCGGCTGTTCGAGCCCCTGGGCATGACCAGCGCGATCCCGAAGTTCGATCCGGCCGGAACCTTTATTGGCTCATCATTCTGCTTCTGCGCCGCCCAGGACTTCGCGCGGTTTGGAATGCTGTTCCTGCGCGACGGCGTCTGGGAGGGCCGCCGTCTGCTGCCAGACGGCTGGGTTGACTATGCGCGCACCAAGACGTGGCAACAGCCCAATGACGACGGACCCTACGGCGCGCACTGGTGGCTGGATACCGGCGGCCCCGGCTCGTTCGCCGCGCACGGCTTCGGCGGCCAGTTCATCGTGGTGATCCCGGACCTGGACATGGTCGTGGTGCGCGGCGGCGACACGCCCTTGGCCCTGAAACTCAACCCCGCGGCCTGGATCAAGGACGTGGTCGACTGCTTCCGCTAGGGGTTGCTAAACGCCGCGCGCCTTGAAGAAACGCCCGCACACCGCGTCCAGCTTGGCGACCTGGGTCGCGTCCCAGGCGGCGCGGTCGGTGATCACGGCCGCGTCCAGCACCGTGTCGATCGGCGAGGCCTGCCGTTCGCCCTTCAGGCCTCGCGCCAGCTCGACCAGCAGCCGCCGCGCGCGCTCGGCGTTGGCGTGCATGACGCTAAGGATGTCGGTCACCTCGACATGGCCGGTCTCCTCGCGCCAGCAGTCATAGTCGGTGACCATGCAGACCGAGGCGTAGGGCAGCTCGGCCTCGCGAGCCAACTTGGCTTCGGGCATGTTAGTCATTCCGATCACGTCGCAGCCCCAGGACCGGTAGAGCTTGCTCTCGGCCAAGGTCGAGAATTGCGGACCCTCCATGGCCAGATAGGTCCCGCCGGCCACGATCCGGCCCTCGCCCTTGCGCCCAGCCTCCAAGGCCATGGCCGACAGGCGGGAGCAGACCGGATGGGCCATCGAGACGTGGGCCGTGAAGCCGTTCTCGAAGAAGGTCTTGGCCCGCGCGAAGGTGCGATCGATGAACTGGTCGACCACCACGAAGTCGCCCGGCGCCAGCTCTTCGCGCAGCGAACCCACCGCCGAGAAGGAGACGATGTCGGTGCAGCCCGCCCGCTTCAAGACGTCGATATTGGCCCTGGCGTTGATCTGGCTGGGCGGGGTCGGGTGGCCGCGCCCATGGCGGGGCAGGAAGACCAGGGGGACGCCCTCGATCTCGCCCATCAGCACATCGTCCGAAGGCCGGCCCCAGGGACTGTCGATCTTCACCCAGCGCTGCTGGTGCAGGCCGTCGATGTCGTAGAGGCCGGATCCGCCGATCACGCCCAGGGTCCAAGCTGACAAGGTGAGCTCCTTTGCGCGCGCCGCCTTGGGCGCCATCGCGCCGTCGTTAGGCTGAACGCCTTCGCCTCGCAATCATCAAGCTGGCGAGACGTTCGACCAAGCCAGATCGCGCGTCAGGGCGGTGCGGCGCCATCTCGTCACCGGACGCGCGCCGCCCGTCCCAGACCCCTGGCGCGGCGGCGCTGCTCGCGCTGTTGAGGCCTCCGACTTAAGGTCAAGGCGGAGGCCCCAGATGCGGCTCGATCATGCTTTCGAACGATGGACGGCGGTCGCGGCTCTGACCGCCCTGCTGTTGGCCGCCGGCGGTCCCGCGACCGCCCAGGATGCCGGCTGGGCCTATTACGGAGGCGACGCCGGGGGGCAGCGCTATTCGCCGGCGCGCCAGATCACCACCCGCAATGTCGCCGCGCTGGAACAGGTCTGGAGCTTCTCCACCGGCGATGTGGCCACTAAGGGAGCGGCGCTGCATCACGCCTCGTTCGAGAACACCCCGATCCTGGCGGGCGGCCGACTCTATATCTGCTCGCCGTTTAACGAGGTCAGCGCGATCGATCCAGGGACTGGCCGGCCCTGGTGGCGGTTCGATCCGAGGATCGATCCGCGCATCCGCTATCCCAATGACGATGTCTGCCGAGGCGTCGCCTATTGGCGCAATCCCAAGGCGCCGGACCGCGCGCCCTGCGCCGAGCGGATCTTCATGAACACCAACGACCGGCGGCTGTTCGCCCTGGACGCCGCCACCGGCCGGCCATGCGCGGGCTTTGGCCGGAGCGGCGTGGTCGACGCGATACCGGACGCCCAGCTGACCCGGCCCGGCGGCGCCCAGATCACCTCGCCGCCGGTAGTGGCGGGCGGCGTGGTGATCACCGGCTCGTCGATCGACGACAACCAGCGAGTCAGGGAGACCTCCGGCGCGGTGCACGCCTTCGACGCCGTCACTGGGGCGCCGCGTTGGCGGTTCGATCCGCTGACGGGCGCTGGCAAGGACGTGGTCGCCGGCGCGGCCAATGTCTGGGCGCCCATGTCGGTGGACGAGGCCCGCGGCCTGGTCTTCCTGCCGACCACCAGCCCCAGTCCCGACTTCTACGGCGCCCTGCGGCCCGGAAACGACGGCCACGCGGATTCGGTGGTGGCGCTGCATATAGCGGACGGAAGCATCGCGTGGGCCTTCCAGGTGACCCACCATGACGTCTGGGACTACGACCTGCCGGCCCAACCGACCCTGGCCAATGTCACCTATCAAGGTAAATCCGCGCCGGCGGTGCTGCAGACCACCAAGCAAGGCCTGCTGTTCACCCTGGGCCGCGACACCGGCGCGCCGGTGATCCCGGTGGTCGAGCGCAAGGTTCCGCAAGGCGGCGCGCCGGGCGAGGTCCTATCGCCGACCCAACCCTTTCCGATCGCGCCCCGGCCGCTGGCGCCCGACAAGATCAGCCCGGACCAGGCGTTCGGTCTGACGCCGTGGGACAAGGATGCTTGCCGCAAGGAAATCGCCGGCGCGCGCCATGAAGGCTTTTACACCCCGCCCTCGACCCAGGGGACGATCATCTATCCCTTCACCGGCGGCGGTTCGAATTGGGGAGGCCTGGCCTTCGATCCGGGCCATGACGTGGTCTATGTCAACACCTCCAGCGCCATGCACAAGGTGACCCTGATCCCCGCCGGTCAGGTGGCGGCGGCCAAGGCGGCGCATCCCAAGACCGAGATCGGGCCGAATACGGGCGCGCGCTACGGCGTGATGCGCGAGCTGATACGCTCGCCGCTGGGCCTGCCGTGCAATCCGCCGCCCTGGGGCTTGCTGCACGCCGTCGACATGCATGACGGACACATCCTCTGGGAGGTTCCGCTGGGCACGACCGCCGACCTGGCCCCAGGCTCGCAGTATATGCTGCACGGCGCCGGCACGCCCAATTTCGGCGGCCCGATCGTCACCGCCGGCGGGCTGGTGTTCATCGGCGCCACGATGGACGACTATCTGCGCGCCTTCGACGCCCGCACGGGCCGCGAACTGTGGCGCGGCCGCCTGCCCGCCGGCGGCCAGGCGACGCCGATGACCTATGTCTGGAAGGGCCGGCAGTACGTGCTGATCGCCTCGGGCGGCCATTCCAAGAGCGACACCAAGCGCGGTGACCAGATGATCGCCTTCGCCCTGCCGCGATAAGGTTGACGCAATCGCCGCCGACTGCGACGGCTGCGCGCGATAGTTCCCTTCGGGGATCAAAAGAGAAATGCGGTGAGGGCCCTGGCCCAATTCCGCGGGTGTCCCCGCAACTACTAAGCGGCGGTGGCGACTTTGTGGGGCGGCGAGCGTTGAGCGAAGTCAGTATCGAGCCAGCTTCCGCACGCGTCCCCGCCCACCACGTCGCCGCGGCGGTCATCGGCAACGCCCTCGAGTGCTACGACTTCATCGTCTATTCCTATTTCGCGGTGCAGATCGGGCGGGCGTTCTTTCCGACCCATACCGCCTTCGCCAGCCTGATGCTGTCACTGGGCGCCTTCGGCGCCGGCTTCGTAAGCCGCCCCTTGGGCGCGGTGGTGATCGGCCGGCTCGGCGATAGGGTCGGGCGCAAGCCGGCCATGCTGCTCAGCTTCGTGCTGATGGGCGCCAGCATGCTGACCATGGCCGCGACCCCGACCTACGCCCAGATCGGCCTTATGGCGCCGCTGCTGGTGCTGGCGGCCCGGCTGACCCAGGGCTTCGCCATGGGCGGCGATATCGGCTCGACCACCACCTTCCTTATGGAGGCGGCGCCGGCCGACCAGCGCGGACTGAGCACCGCCTGGCAGCTGGGCACCCAAGGCGTCGCCACGGTGGCCAGCGGCCTGGTCGGGCTGACCATCAGCCATCTGTTCGGCGCCGAGGGTTTGCAGGCCTGGGGCTGGCGGGCGGCGTTTCTGCTAGGCGCGCTGATCCTGCCGTTCGGCCTGGTGCTGCGCCGGGGCCTGCCAGAAACCATGGGCGCGACCCTGGAGCCGGACGCGGCCACGCCGATCCGATGGCTGCTGATCCAGCACGGCCGGCTGATCGGGCTGTCCTTCCTGATCATCGGCAACATCAATGTCAGCTATTACGTGCTCGGCTATATGACCACCTATGCGACGACGACGCTGGGCATGGCGCCGGCCGCGGCCTTCGGCGCGCCGATCGTGTTCGGCGCTTGCACCCTCTTGTTCAGCCTGGCCGGCGGCGCACTGTCCGACCGGGTCGGCCGTAAGCCGGTGATGATCTGGCCACGTGTGGCGCTACTGCTGGTCGCCTATCCCGCCTATCTGCTGCTGGCGAAAAGCCGCGACCCGGCGAGCCTGCTGATCGTCACCGCCGTGCTGGCGGCGCTCAGTCAGACGGCCGGCGCTGGCGCCCTGGTCGCGGTCACCGAGGCGCTGCCGGTCAAGGCTCGGTGCCTGGCCCTGTCGGTGACTTATGCGCTCTCAGCGGCCGTGTTCGGCGGGTTGACCCAGCCGGCCCTGGCCTGGCTGCTGCACAATACCGAAGGCGGCCTCGCTCCGGCCTATCTGCTGATGGGGGTGACTGTGGTCGGGCTGGCCGCCATGATCGCTATGCCAGAGACGGCGCCAGCGCCACGCGCTCAGAGGGCCTAGCATCCGATCGGACGATCAGCCGCGAACCGTCCGGATCGGGTCGGACCCGTCCCAGGATTCGGCGGCGCGGCGGATGTGCTCGAAGAAGCGGCCCTTGGGCCCCGAAACGTCGGATAGCTCGATCACCGTCCCAGGGTGGCCGCCGGCGTCGAAATAGACGAACCGGCCGCTCTCACCGATCTCGCCTTCATGACCGACCACGAAGCCCTGGGCCAGCAGGCGGTCATAGTCAGCCTGAAAGTCGTTGGTCCAATAGGCCACATGCTGCAACCCCTCGTGGCCAGCCTCCAGAAAATCGCGATACAGCGAAGGCGCGTCGTTGCGTTGCTGGATCAGTTCGATCTGCAGGTCGCCGGAATTGGCCAGGGCGATGCTCATCTCCACCGGCGATGGGGCGCCGTGATAGCGGAAGTCCCTCACCGGCACGCGATCGACATAGAAGAACGGACCCACGCCCAGGACCTCGGTCCAATGGCGCAGGGCGGCGTCGATATCGCGGACCACATAGCCGTTCTGTCGGACCTTGCCGAAAAAGCGGCTCATGGGAGTGGTTCCTAGTGGCGCGCCTTGCGGGCGGCGTAGCGAGCGTCGCGCTTGGCCTTGGCCTCGGCCTTGGATAGCGCCTTGCGCTCCTTGCGCTCGCCGCGCTTGGCCGCCTCGACGGCCTCCGCCGCGGCCAACGCGGCCTGGCGGATCGCTTCCTTCGCCGCGGCCCGCTCGGCGCGCACGGCTTCGCGCTCGGCCTCGCGGCGCGCGATGCGCTCCTCGAAGGCCGGGTCGGGAGCCATGGGTTTGGGGCGGAACTTGGCCAGTTGGGCCTTCTTAGCCTCGGCCGCCGCGGTCAAGCGGTCGGAGAAGCCGGTTTTCAACGTATCCTTCATGGGGCGCCTTCTAGCGCGCTCGATGGGTCCCGCCCAGAGCACAATTGCTGAAATGGGGCGAATTTTTCGCGGCGACGGCGCGGCAAAACCCCCCAGCCTGTCATGAATTCGTCGTCCGGCTCCTCGTGACAGGCGGCGCGGAATCGCCGACCCTGGCGTCAACCCATAAGGCTGGCCATAAGACTAGCCGAGCGAGAGGAACCACGCGGCATGAGTAGGTTGAGGACGCTGTTTGCTTGTCTGGCGGCGAGCTTTTTGGTGTTCTACGCCTTCGCGCGCACCCCGGCGCCGCTGCCCGCGACGTCGGCGCCCGACCAGTTCGCCGCTGGCCGGGCTCTCGGCGACATCGCCGCCATGGCCCCGGTCCCCCACCCGATCGGCTCCCCCGCCAACGCCAAGGTGCGCGACTATCTGGTTCAGCGGATGACGGCGCTGGGCCTGTCGCCCACCGTCCAGCGCGACCAGAGCCACATTCAGCGCACGTTTGATGGACGCACCTTTATCGCCGGCGGCGACGTGGAGAACGTGATCGGGATCCTGCCGGGCCGCGACCGCGCGCTGCCCGCGCTGACCTTGATGGCCCATTATGACAGCGTGCAGGGCTCGCCGGGCGCGGCGGACGACATCACCGGGGTCGCGTCGATCCTGGAGGTCGTCCGCGCGATCAAAACCGGCGGCGTCCCAGCCCGCGACGTAATGGTGGTCATCACCGACGGCGAGGAGGCGGGCCTGCTGGGCGCGACCGCCTTTTTCGCCGACCACCCCCTGGCCCGCCACGTCGGTTTCATCATGAACCTGGAAACCCGCGGCGGCGGCGGCCGGGCGGCCATGTTCGAGACCGGGGCCGACAATGGCGGTGCGATCAACCTCTATCGCCGCACCGCCGTGCGTCCCTCGGCCAATTCGCTGTCGGTGTTCCTCTACAAGCACCTCCCCAACGACACGGACTACACCGTGGCCAAGGCCAAGGGGATCGCCGGGCTGAATTACGCCTTCATCGGCCGCCAGTTTGACTACCATTCTCCCAGCTCCACCGTCGCCGCCCTGGATCAAGGCTCGGTGCAGCACATCGGCGAGCAGGTGCTGGGCACCGCCCGCGCGCTGGCCTTTTCTCGGGCGCTGCCAGCGCGGACCCCTGACGCCATCTATGGACAGGTGGTCGGCGATCTGACCCTGGCCTATCCGGCCTGGGGCGGCTGGGTCCTGCTGGCGGGCGTAGCCGGCCTGATGGCGATCGCGCTTTGGCGGGCGCGAAGACTGGGGCCGCTGTCCTGGATCGATGGCCTGCGCGGGGCCGGCGCGGGCCTGTTGCTGCTGGTCGGCGGGGCGGCGATGCTGCACCTGACCCGCCACGCCACCGGCTATGGCTTCGGCTGGATGGCGGGACGCCCGCTGCTGGCGCGGTTTCCGCTGTTCGAGGCGGGGATGGTCCTGGCCGGGCTGGCCAGCGTGATGCTGGTCGTCGCGGGCCTGGCGCGGGGCCGGGTCCGGCTGCCGGCCGCAGCCTTCGCCCTCATCGTCGGTCTGGCCTCGTCGGCGTTCGGCGGTTTCGACCCCGTCGGCCTGGGCGAAGGGGTCGCCGCGGCGGTGCTGGCGCTGATCATCTTCGGTCGGCCGAGCGGTCATTTCAGCGCCTGGATCGGGCTGCTCTCCACCGGCTTCCTCGCCGCCTTGGCCTGCCAGATCTGGGCCCCAACCGCCGGGCTGACCATCGCCTGGCCCCTAGCCGCGGCGTCGGCTTGCGCGGCCCTGACGGCCGCGGCGCCGGGACGGCGGCCGCTGGGATGGCCTCTGGCGCTGTTGCTGATCGCGCTCACCGCGGCCTGGCTGCTGGGCCTGTTCCACAGCCTGCTGCAGGGCCTGGACTTGCCGGAGTTGCCGGCTTTGATCGTCTGGCTGGCGGCGTTCAGCCTTTGGCCGCTGGCTTGGCCAGAGCCGGAGACCGAGGGGCCGATGGCGTTCGCGCCAGGCGCGGCGCTGCTGGTCGCTGGCTTCGCCATTTCGCTCTGGCTGCACGCGACCAATCCCTATTCGCCGCGCCATCCCGAGGCGGTCATGCCGCTCTATGTCGTCGATCAAGACAGCGGTAAGGCGTTCCGCGTCAGCCCATACAAGCCCGGCCCCTGGATCCGCGGCGTGCTGAGCGCGGACGGCGGCGCGATCGGCATGCGCAAATTGCCCACGTTCCGCGAGGCGGTATGGGCCGCGCCGGCGACGCCAGTGACGGCGATCCCGCCGACGATCGCCGTGTCCCACAACGCGGACGGGACGGTCAGCCTGCACGCTCAGGCGCCCGCCGACGTCGTGCTGGAGCTGGACCTGAAAACCAGCGCGGCAGCGACGCAGCCGAGGCTGAACGGTCAGGCGATCACCCTGCCCGCCAAGCCAAACGCGCCGATCTTTATCCGGTGGGCCGCCGCGCCGGAGGGTTTCGACCTGTCCTTCAAGCCGTCCGGCCCCGGCGTCCTGACCGTGGGCTACGCGGCCTATCGCCGCCAATGGCCGGCGGGCGCGAAACCGCTGCCCGCCCTGACAGCCGACCTGATGGATTGGGACATGTTCGGCTCGACAGTTGTTACAGGTACGCTGACTACCCGCTGGTGAGCCACACGCTGGTTAGCCTGACTTGACGCCACGCGGCTCCGCGCCTAGCTTTTGGCCTCCTTCAAACGCGACCCGGAAAGGAGCGATGCGACATGCAACCGATTGTCCAACAGACGCTTCGCCGCGTCGCCGAACGGCTGCCCTGAGCACTTGGGGATGACCTCGGCAGACGCCTGACCAGGCTCTTCGATCCGAGGAATCTCCATCGTGTCTACCGAAAACGGGCTTGCGCCCTACGGCTGGAGCCCAGTGCTCCGGGCTCACTTCCAAGCCCACACCGATCAACGCCCCGACCAGGGCCTGATCCCTGGACGGGTAATCGTCCAGCAACGTGGCCTCGTCCGCTTGATCACGCCGTTGGGCGAGCTCAGCGCGGGTCTGGCCGGCCGATTGGCCCATGAAGCGGCGCCGGGCGATCTGCCCGTCGCCGGCGATTGGGTGGCGGCCACGCCTCATCAGGACGGTTCCGGGGCGACCATCCATCATGTCTTGCCCCGCGCCAGCGCCTTCGTGCGCCGCGCTTCGGGCCCCGGCGGCGGATTGCAGGTGGTGGCGGCCAATGTCGACATCGCCCTGATCACCGCGTCGCTGAACGCCGATCTCAGTCTGCGGCGGATCGAGCGTTATCTGGCCACGGCGTGGGAAAGCGGCGCGGCGCCGGTCGTGGTGCTGACCAAGGCCGATCTTTGCCCTGACGTCGCGGCGCTGAAGGCCCAGGTCGAGGCCGTCGCCGTCGGCGCGCCGGTTCACGCGGTCTCGGCGCTGACCGGCGAGGGGCTGGAAGCGCTCGCCGCGCTGTTGAGCGTTGGCCAGACGGCGGTGCTGCTGGGCAGTTCCGGCGCCGGCAAGTCGACCCTGGTCAACGCCCTGGCCGGCCAGAAGCTGATGGCGACCCAAGCGATCATCGAGGAAGGCGCGCGGGGGCGGCACACCACAACCCATCGCGAACTGATCCTGTTACCCTCGGGCGGCATGATGCTGGACACGCCGGGCATGCGCGAGCTGGGCCTTTGGGACGCCGACGCCGGCCTCGCGGCGACCTTCGCCGATATCGAGGCCCTGACCGCCCATTGCCGCTTCCACGACTGCGCGCACGAGACCGAACCCGGCTGCGCCATCCGCGCCGCGCTGGAGGACGGCGGGCTGGACCCTGGGCGTTGGCGCGGTTTCCAGAAACTGCAACGCGAGCTGGCCCATCTCGACCGGCGCGAAGACCCGATCGCACGGATCGAGGCGCGCAGGGTCTGGATCCGGCGGACCAAAGCCTATCGCGCGGGCAAGAAGGGGCGGGATGAGGCGTACTGATCCAGCGTTCGACCAGCCGCGCGGACGCCAGAATTCGCGTCTTGGATGATCGGCGGTTGCGCCAAGGCCCCGGTTGCGGTTCGATTGGGCAGGGGATTTTGCTTTGGGGTGTCCGATGCGTCCGTTTATCCCGCGCGCCGCCCTGGGGGTCGCGCTCGCTGCGCCGCTGAGCATGGAACGGCGGCGGTGTTCAAGGCGTTCTTGGAATCTACCGACAGACGCGCCTTCGAAGGGGGCGATCCGACGCGCGGGGCGGAGGCGATCTTCCAAGCGCATGGCGGCGGCAAGCCCGAGTCCGGCAAGCTGGCGTGGAGCCCGGACGAGGCCTTCGCCGGCCGCGCGGGCGACGTGGGCGTCACTTGGGGTCATTGGCGATATGCGCCGGTTGATCCCGCGCAAAAGACGCTGGCGGGCCACTATGTTACGGCGTGGCGCAAGGACATCGAGGGACACTGGAAGGGCCTGATCGATATCGGCAGTCCAGATTAGAAGATTGAGGCCCTCACGGGCGCGAAACGCGGGCGCGACTTGGAAACGGAACTGAAGTTCGAACTGGACGCGATGGGCGCCAAGGCGCTCGGCGAGCACTTGAAACTCGCGACCCTGGGCCAGACGCGCAAGCTGCGGTCGGTCTATTACGATACGCCGGAAACCGATCTGCGCGATCACGGCCTGACCTTGCGCGTGCGCGATGACGGCAAGCGACGCGTCCAGACGATCAAGCAATCCACCCTGGGCGGCAACGGCTTCCATCGTGGCGAGTGGGAGAGCCTGCTGGAACCTGGCGTTGGAGTCGATTTGTGGCCGGACCTGGACGCGGCGGCCAAAACTCCGCTGGGCGAGATCCTGAGCCGGCGCGAACTGGCCTTCGTGCGGCCGGTGTTCGAGGTCGAGATCAAGCGGATCACCCGCAGCGTCGAACTTGACGGCGCGATCATCGAGATCGCGCTGGATCGCGGCTGTGCGCGCGCCGAGGACCGGCGCGCGCCGATCGGAGAGGTGGAGCTGGAACTGAAGGCTGGCTCGCCCCGGGCGCTATTCACCTTGGCGCGGGAGTGTTCGGCCATTGCCCCCCTGGACATCTGTTTCATTTCGAAGGCCGCGCGGGGCTATGCGCTGCTGGACGACGCGCCGCCGGCCGCCGCGCTGGCTATCGATCCGCGGCTGCGGCGCGGCGATACGTCCGGCAAAGCCTTTCAGGCCATCGCCGGCGCGGCGCTGAACCAGATCGCGGCCAATGCGCGGGTGCTGAAGATCGCCCGGCAGTCGGCCGCGCTGCACCAGTTGCGAGTGGGCGTGCGGCGGCTGCGCAGCGCCACGTCGCTGTTCGCGCCGATGCTGGCCGATGACGCGCTGGCCGGTGTCAAGGCTGAGCTCAAATGGCTCGCCGGCGAGCTGGATGAGGCGCGCGATCTGGACGTCTTCATCCAGGATACCTACCAGCCCGCGCTGGCGCTCGAACCGGAACAGATCGGCTTGGCGCGATTTGGCTTGCAGTTGTCGGCGGCGCGGGAGCGGGCTTACGACCAGGCCGAGGCGGCGATCAGCGCGCCGCGGTTTCGCGCGCTGATGCTGGCGACGCTGGCCTGGATCGAGGCTGGCGACTGGTGTGCGAGCAACGATTCGGTGGTGACCGCGGCGCGCAACCGCCCCATCGCCGCCATGGCCGCCGAGGAATTCGAGCAGCGGCGGCGCAAGATCGTCAAACGGGGACGAGATCTGGCGCCGATGTCCCCCGCCGAGCGACACCATCTGCGCATCAGGGTAAAGCGCCTGCGCTATGCCTGCGGCTTTTTCGCCAGCCTCTATCCCGGGAAAGCTGGCAAGGCTTTCACCGCCGCCGCCCGCGATCTGCAGGACCGTCTTGGCGCGCTGACCGATATCGCTTTCAGTCGCGATCTGGCGGCCCGCGTCGCGGGTCTGGACAGCGCGGGACAAGACAGCCGCCCTGACGCGGAACAGGCTTTCGCCGCCGGCGCCCTGGTCGGCCAGGCCGCCGCGCCGACGGGCCGGCGTCTAAAGGCCGCGGCCAAGGCGCATCGCGCCCTGCGCGAGGCCGAGGCGTTCTGGTGAGGTGGCGGCGCGGACCTGGGCGAGGCCGCCGCCGCCATTAATCGCCCCCTAGGACCTCGTCGATAGTCTGGGCGCCTGTTTACGCACTCGGACCACGCCGTGACCTTGAGCCAGAGCCTTGTCGATCTCGCCGCGCCCGCCAGGGGCTTTTTGGTTTTGGCCGGGGTGCTTGGCGCGTGCCTCGCAGCGGAGAGCTTTGCGCCGGGCCGGCCTCGGCGCCCGACGGGCCGGGGCCTGAATCTAGGCGTGGGGCTGGTTTCGATACTAATCAGCGCGGTCTCCGCCGGCTCGGTCGGCGCCTTGGCCACGCTGGCGGTCAACGCGGCGGGGGGCGGCTGGATCGTGCTGCCGTCAAAGGGTTTCGGCCTGATCGCGGGCTGTCTGATCTATTTGGCCGCGATGGACCTTGGCGAATATCTGTTTCACCGCGCCCAGCACGCCATACCCGCGCTTTGGGCGATGCACTCCTTGCATCACAGCGATCCAGAGTTCGGGGTCACCACCACGGTGCGGCATTTCTGGCTCGATCCGCTGATCAAGACGCTGACCATCTGGCTGGCGGTGGGGCTGATGTTCAAGGCGTCGCCGATCATCGCCGGGGTCTATGCGGCGGCGACCTATTACAATTTCTGGACCCATTCCAACGTCAAGATGGGCTATGGACGCTGGTCCTGGCTGCTCAATTCGCCCCAGTACCACCGCATGCACCATTCGGCGCTGCCCGAGCATTTCGACTGCAACTACGCCGCCCTGCTGCCGATCTACGACCTGGTCAGCGGCGCCTATCGCCGGCCGCGCCCGGACGAATTTCCCCCGACCGGCCTCGACACCGGCGAGCGCCCAACCTCGTTCGTCCAAGCGGTGATCTGGCCGTTGCGCGACCGACGCGGCGCCGCCGCGGCCGTCCCGTTGAGATCATGATATAAAGATATCTTTATATGGCCGTTGCCCTGGCGGCGGCTCAAGGCTATAGAGCGGTCCTCATCACGCAAGGAGCCGACCGTGGCCGACTACATCGTCAAAGACATCTCGCTCGCCGGCTGGGGTCGCAAGGAAATCGCCATCGCCGAGACCGAGATGCCCGGCCTGATGGCGGTGCG
>Ga0302314_10003826_pt1 | contig 27702 bp, 24 predicted proteins | sample III_Palsa_N2_3_FD_200533 | JGI IMG/M metagenome (GOLD analysis project Ga0302314, IMG submission 200533) | Peat permafrost microbial communities from Stordalen Mire near Abisko, Sweden - III_Palsa_N2_3 | ecosystem: Environmental > Terrestrial > Soil > Palsa > Peat permafrost | place: Sweden...
TCGTGCCGTTGTCCGCCGAGCACGAATACATCTGCTCCCTGCCGGTCGAGTTGCCGGAGGATCAGGCCGCCGAAGTCTTAAGCCTGATCGACAAACTCGAACAGGATGAGGATGTGCAAAAGGTGTTTCACACCCTCGCCTGAAAGTTACGGATTGTTAACCGAAGCGCCCGGCCGGGCGCCCGCCGGCTGTCATCCCTTCGCGCACCCGCGCGTTGTTCTCCTTAGGTCGAGAGAAGCAGGAGAGACATATGAAGAGCTTACTTAAAGTATTGATTCCGTTGGGCTTATTGGCCATGTCGGGCTGCGTCGTGGCGCCCTATGGCTACTATCATCGGCCGTACTACTGGGGTGGCCCCGGCGTAGCGGTGGTGGCACCGGCACCGGCAGTGGTCATTCGCCCGTAAAGCCGTGACAGTAAAGTAAAGCGTGGGCGGCACCTATAATGCTTAAGCCATGGCCGCCCACGCCTTTCGCCTCGTCAATGTATTCACCTTCGATCACGTAGGCTTAAGCGGCAACTCGCTGTGCGTGTTCGAGGACGGCGCTGCGTTCGACACGCAGACCATGCAAGCCTTGGCACGCCAATTCAATTTGTCGGAAACCACCTTCCTTTTGCCCTCCACGCAAGGCAATGCCCGGGTGCGAATTTTTACCCCCAGCTATGAAATGCCGTTCGCCGGGCACCCGACCTTGGGCACGGCGCACGTATGCCGTGCCCTGAAGCTCGGCGCGGACGCGCTGCGCCTGGAGATGCAGGCCGGGCTGATCGAGGTGCGCGCGCGCGGCGATCGCTGGACCTTGACGGCGCCGGCGCCGAGCTGGCGGGAGCTCGAGGTCTCGACCACGGTGCTGGCCCGAGCGCTGAATCTCGAGCAGCGGGATCTCGGCGACCGGCCGCTGTGGGTCAAGGCGGGCAGGGAACAATTGATCGTGCCGCTCACATCGGAACAGGCGGTGCGGCGCGCATCACCGCAACCCTCCCTGTCCGACATTCAAGGCGAGGACGGCCCTTGCATGGTGTACGTGTTTGCGCTGCGCGGCTCTGCGCACGCGTTGGCGCGCTTCTTCTTTCCGCAGGATGCCATGTATCTGGAGGACCCGGCGACCGGTTCCGCGACGGCCAACTTCGGCGCCTGGTGCCTGGCGATGAACAAGCCTCTGCCGGTGAAGCTCAAGATCGACCAAGGGGAGCTGGTCGGCAGACCCTCCTCGCTGTATCTGGAGGTAAGCGCCGAGCGCAGTATCCTCGTCGGCGGCGATGTCATCGAGATCGGCCGAGGGACTGTCACCCTGGCGTGAGGGGTCCGTGATTGACCGTGGCGAAGGCCCAGCGCACGACGGGCTGAAGCCGTGGCGAGACCATGGCGAGCGCCTTGTTGACGTCGACCCAGCGCGCCTCCTGGTGCTCCGGGAAGCCCAACTCAGGGTTGATGGGCAGGCTTATGCGCACTTCCTTGCTGCGCGCGATGTAGTAGCGCGCGATCTTGCCCTTGTTGTAGGGCCCGGTGTCGATGTGCACCGAACCCCAATCGAAGGAGATGTCGTCCAGCGCGGTCTCTTCGCGCACCTCGCGCACCGCCGCATCGATCGGCTCCTCGCCCGGCTCCACCAGTCCTTTCGGAAAATCCCAGTTCCGATAGGCCCGCAATAGCAGAAACTTCAGCTTGCGCTCGAGCACGCTGACGACCACCACGCCGCATGAAAATCTGGTGGATGGCGCAGCCGGCATGCAAGACCTCCGTTTTTCCCCTTGGATGCATTGTACCTGCGGCGCTGCGCGGCCAGAGCGATTAATAGTATTGATTAATATTGCCATTTTGATAGAGTATCTCTATCAATGAATCTCAAGGATCTCAAGTATCTGGTGGCATTGGCCGACACCGGGCATTTCGGCAAGGCCGCCGAGCGCACCTTCGTGAGCCAGCCGACGCTGTCGGCCCAGCTGAAGAAGCTCGAGGAATACCTGGGCGTGAAGCTGGTGGAGCGCCAACCGAACAACGTGCAGCTCACCGACGTGGGCAAGGAAGTCGTGGTGCGCGCGCGGCGCATGCTGGGCGAGAGCGAGGAGATCATCGCCCTGGCTCGCAACAGCACCGACCCCCTGGCCGGCAAGCTGCGAATGGCCCTGATCCCGACCATCGGACCGTACCTGCTGCCGCGGGTCATGCAGAAGATCCGCAAGACCCTGCCGAACTTGAGCCTCATGCTGTACGAGCATCAAACAGAGCCGTTGCTCAAACGGCTGCGCGACGGGGAAATCGATCTCGGCATCGTGGCGCTGCCGACCGCTCTCGACGGCCTGGATGCGCGCGAACTCTATACCGAGGCATTCACGGTGGCGCTGCCAAACGGGCACGCGCTGGCGCAGAAATCCACGATTCGCGCACAGGACTTGAAAGGGCACACCCTGCTGCTGCTCGAGGATGGCCACTGCCTGCGCGATCAGGCGCTGGAGGTGTGCAGCCGGGTCGACATTCGCGAACCGGAGGACTTTCGCGCCACCAGCCTCGAGACCTTGCGGCAGATGGTGGTGGCCGGGCTCGGCATTACGCTGCTGCCGGAAATGGCGGTCGAATCGCCGTTCAGCTCGCAGCGCGGCCTCACCATTCGCCAGTTCGCGAAGCCCGCGCCCTCGCGCACCGTCGGCGCGATTTGGCGCAAGTCGAGCACGCGCGCCGCGGCCATCTCCGCGGTTTGCGGTGTCGTCGATCAAGTCATGACCGCCAGGCGCTGAGCCGTTGCCAGCGGCCGCCCTGGGCATAGCGCGGGATTGGGCCTTTCGTGCCGACGACGCCGCCGTGCTCGCGGCACTTGCCGCCGCAACGCACAGCGGCAGCCTGCGCGAATTCTTCGGCGCGGCTGCCTACCTGGAGCTCAAGCAGCTCGCGGCGGCCGCAAAGCAGGTGCGCACGCGTGCCGCTGTCCGCGTGCTGATCCTGCCTGGCATGATGGGTTCACGCTTGGGTGCTTGGATCGATCCGGCGCGCATCGGCGCAGGCGGGTTGGCCGATCTGAAACTCAAGCCGGGCCAGCCGCTCAAGGTGAACGGCGTGCTGCTGCTCGCCTATGCGAAATTGCTGCTGAGTCTCCAAGCAGTGGGCTGGGATGTGGAGTTTTATCCCTACGATTGGCGCCAAAGCCTCGATACCCTGGGAGCCGGCCTGGCCGCACGCATAGCGGCGCAGCCAAAGCCGGTGGTATTGATCGCGCACAGCATGGGTGGACTGGTGGCGCGAATGGCCGCGGCCCGCCTGCCGAAGCGCGCCGTGCGCAAGCTCATCTTGCTGGGCACACCCAATCGCGGAACGTTCGCGGCATTGCAGGCGCTGCGCGGCAGCTACCCGTTCGTGCGCTGGCTGGCGCAGCTCGATGGCCGGCATTCAGCCAGATTCCTGGCCGAAGAAATCTTCGGCAGCTTTCCCGGCCTGTATCAGCTACTGCCGATGCAGCGGCATTTCAGTCGAATGGATCTCTCCGATCCGCACTGCTGGCCGAGGGATGCTCCGCGGCCCGATCCAGTCCTGCTCGCGCAGGCGGCTGACGTTGTTCGGGGACTTCCCAAGCCTGACTCGCGCATGATCCAGATCATCGGCATCAACCAGGAAACCATTGTCGGTGTGCGGAGCACGGCGGGCGGATTCGAATATGCCATGAACTTGAACGGCGACGGCACGGTGCCGCTGGCCTCCGCGCGGCTACCCGGCACCAAGGCGTATTTCGTGGATGAGCTGCATGGCAATCTCGCCAACAATGCGGCGGTGATCCAGGCCGTCATCGATCTGGTGAGGCACGGACACACTCGCAAGCTACCGAGCCACTGCACGCCACGGCGCGCGGCGCCGCGCTGGATTGACGATGCGCGCCTGCGCATGGGCCGCTGGCCCAAGATCGAGTGGCGGCGCCTCGACCTTGAGCAGCGCGAAGCGGTGCTCAAGGAATTGGACGCCGGGCGCTCCCGCGCGCCCACCCTCTAGCTGCTCAATATTGGGCAATTTGCCCGGTAATTCGTGGTTTTTCTGCCGATCATTTCACATATTGCGCCAGGGCATTTCGGCACTATGGGGTCCAAAGGAATGCCCGGCCCATGACTGTCAGCACTGCTCCAGCGGAGACTCCGCAGCCTGTTTCACCGCGCTTCGATCGCAAGTTCATCGAAGACCACAAGCTTATCGAGCGCTATTTGACCAACAAGCTGCCGTACAGGGGCGCGCGCGATCTCGAGAATTGGTGCCGGCAGAATCCGGAATACTTGAGCGAGCTGAAAATTTCCGAGCGCGCCCAGGCTTCGTTGAAACTGCTGGAGCATAGCGGACATGCGGTGGATTTGACCGAGCCGGCTGCGCCCTGGTGGAAATCCATTTATGTGCTGATCGGCTTGGGCACCGCAGCTCTCATATGCTTGATGCTGTTCTGGGCGCTGCTGGGAAAATATTACTTGCTACGCGGTGAACTCGAGGATACGCGCACGCAAATGCGCCAGGGGTCCTTGGTTCAGCCGGCGGTGGAAACCACGCAGCGGATTGCGCCGGATCGCGCGCCCGACATCAACCACGCACGCATCAACGTCAGCCATACCGCGCCGCAACTCATCGAGCTGCATATCGACATGAGCTATACCAAGGCCATGCAGTTTCGCATGGTGGTCGACAAGAAGGATCAGGGAAGAGCCCTCATCCTGGACAGTTTGCTGAAGGACTCGAACGGCGAGTTGCATCTCACCTTCAACACCACGGGACTGCCGGCCGGAATCTACACCGCGCGTATCGAGGCGGTGCCGTCGCACGGGGTGCCCGTGCCGGTGGGTTGGCTGATCCTGGACTCACACTAGCGCTATTCGTCGCGCAGGGTGTGAATGGGCGGCGTGTTGACGACTCCGCGCGTGGCAAGCGTGCCGCTCAGTCCCACCAACACCGTGCCGCACACCAAGCCGAAGATGAACACCTTCGGATCGAACGCGTATTGCAGGGAAAATAAGCGCCACGCCAGCAACCAGCCGATGCCGGTGGCGCCGAACGCCGCCAAGGTGCCGGACAGAAGCCCCAGCGCGGAGAACTCGGCCGCCACGCCCTGCAGCACGGTGGCGCGGCTGGCGCCCAGAGTGCGCAACATAGCGCTCTCATAGCGACGCTCATCGCGGGTCGATTGCACCGCCGCCAGCAGCACGACGATACCCGCCGCCAGGGTGAACAAGAAGACATACTGCACGGCCAGCGAGGCCCGGTCCATGATCTCGCGGATCTGCTTCAAAATAGCGTCCACGTCGAACACCGATACCGTCGGGAACTGACGCACCAGATCGACCAATGCCGGACGCTGCGCCGGCGTCAGATAAACGCTGGTCATGTAGGTGCCGGCCGCGCCGTCCAGCAGGCCGGGCGGGAATACCAGAAAGAAATTCGGCCGAAAGCTGTCCCAACGCACCTTGCGAATGCTGGCGACTTCCACGCTGAGCGGTTCACCGGCCACATCGAAGCTCAAGTGGTCCCCCAGCTTCAAATGCAGCGCCTCTTGAACCTCGGATGAAATCGACACCAGCGGCTTGCCGGCGTCCGCCGCCGTCCACCATCGGCCGGCGATGAGCTGGTTGTCGTCCATCAGCTGCGCCGACCAGGTCAGGTTCTGCTCACGCTCGATGAACGAGCGGCCGGATTCGCCTGGGCTTAGCGCATCGCTGGGCCGGCCGTTGATGGCGCTGATGCGCGCGCGCACCATGGGGTACATCTTCGGGCGCCCGAAATCGTGCGCGTTCATGAAGTCCTCGAGAGGTTGGCGCTCCTCCGGGCGAATGTTGATCAGAAAATTGTTCGGCACATCGCTCGGCAGGCTGCGGCGCCAATCGGCGAGCAGGTCGCCGCGCACCACGGCAAGCAGCAGCAGGACCATCAATCCTAAGCCGAAGGCGACGATTTGAACCACGCTGCCGGCGCCGCGCCGCGACACGTTGGCCAGCCCGTAGCGCCACGCCACTCCCACCCCGCCCCTCAGGCGTCCGGTGAGACGCACCAGGCCATAGCCCGCCGCGGTCAACAGCAATCCCACGCCGAACACGCCGGCAAACACGATTGCCACCAGCTCGGTGTCCCGCACCAAGCTCCAAAGAATCGCAACCAGCGACGCCAGCGCCAGCACATAGCTCAGGCCATAGCGCATAGGCGGGGCCTCGATCGACTTGCGCAGCACGCGCGCCGGCGGGGTGTTCTTCAACTGCAGCAGCGGCGGCAGCGCGAAACCGATGAGCATCGCCAGCACCGTGACCAGCGCGATCGGCAGCGGCGTCAGCGAGGCGGGCGGGAGTTCGCCACGGACCAGGTCGCGCAGCAACCACGCAAGGCCCGACTGCGCCAGGTATCCGAGGCCCGCGCCGACGGCCACGGCCGCCGCCGCCAACAGCGTCAATTCGGCGATGGAAATCGTCAGCACGAAGGCCTGACTTGCCCCCATGCATTTCATCAGCGCGACGGCATCGATGTGCCGGTGTGCATAGCGGCGCGCGCCCATGGCCACGGCTACGGCCGCGAGCAGCACGGAGGCGAGGCTCGCCAGATTGAGGAACCGGCTGGCACGATCGATGGCCGAATTCAACTGGCGGCTCGACTCGTCGATCTCGCGCAGGCGTTGGCCCGCGGCCTTGGTCGCCATCAGATAAGCACGAAACTCGGCGATGTCCGGCGCGGCTCCCGCGAACAAGGCCGCATAGGTCACGCGGCTGCCGGGCTGAATCAACTGGGTTGCGCCGATATCGGCAAGGTTGAGCAGCGCGGCCGGCGCCAGGTTCACGAAGCCGGTGCCTTGATCCGGCCGATAATCCAGGATTTCGGTCACGCGAAACGACTGCGCGCCGATCCGCAGCGCCTCACCCACGGTAATCTTCAGCCGCGCAACGATGCGCGCATCGACCCACGCCTCGCCGGACTGCGGCACCCGATCGGTGCTGTGCGATGCGCCGAATGGCGCGTCCGCCACCTTGACGTGGCCGCGCAACGGGTAGCTCGGCGTCACCGCGTTGACCGCGGCCAGCTGGCTGACATCGCCGTTGAATATGGCGGTTGGAAATTGCACCACCTGCGCCACCTTGAGGCCGCGGGTGCGGGCTTCGTCAAAGTATCGCGGCGGGATGGGGTTGGCCGATTCCAGGCGCAGATCGGCTGCCAGCACCTCGGTTGCCTGGGCGCGCACACCCTGGGCAATGCGGCTGGTAAAGAACCCCACCGCGGTCAGCGACAGGACCGCGACGGTGAGCGCCAGCAGCAGCACCGAGAGCTCGCCGGATTTAAGGTCGCGCCACAGATTCCGCAGGGCGAAGCGCAATGCGCTGGGCATCAGGTCCTCGCCTGTCCGGCGTCGAGCTCCAGCACCCGGCCGCAGCGCGCTGCGAGGGTTCGGTCGTGCGTGACCAGGATCAACGTGCTGCCGGTGCTGCGGTTGAGTTCGAACAACAGATCCGTGATTTTTTGCCCGGTGAGGGTGTCGAGATTGCCGGTGGGCTCATCCGCGAACAGCACCGCGGGATGGGTGACGAATGCGCGCGCGATCGCCACGCGCTGCTGCTCGCCGCCGGACAGTTGCTTGGGGTAATGCGCGCTTCGCGGCGTCAGGCCCACCTGCTGCAGCGCCTGCGCGGCGGCAGCGCGGGCGTCCCCGCGATTGGCCAGTTCCAGCGGCAACATGACGTTTTCGATGGCGGTGAGCGAGGGGATCAGATGAAACGATTGGAACACGAATCCGACGTGCCGGCCTCGAATCGCCGCGCGGCCATCCTCGTCGAGCTCGGTCAGGTCTATTCCTGCGATGAATACCCGGCCGGTGCTGGGTGAATCGAGCCCCGCCAGCAGCGCCAGCAGCGTCGATTTGCCCGCTCCCGAGGCGCCGACTATCGCCAGCGTCTCCCCCGCTCGCACGCTGAGGCTGACATCGGCGAGAATGGTGAGCGGGCCCTCCGGGCTGGTCACCGTCTTGGATACGTTTCTAGCTTCAAGAACGACTGAGTCTTGCATCGGGAGCATGTGTGAAACGGCTAATGATCCTGTTGATATTGGTGGCTGCGGGTGTCTCGGCCAAGGGCCACGCAGCGACCATTCTCGTGTTCGGCGACAGCATCAGCGCCGGTTTCGGAATCAATCCTGAACGAGGCTGGGCGGCGTTGCTGCAGTCGAAGCTCAAGAGCGAAGGGTACGGTGAGCAGGTCATCAATGCCAGCGTCAGCGGAGAAACGACCGAAGGCGGCCTTGCGCGCCTGCCGCGAGCACTGGCGCTGCACCATCCCGGCATCGTGATCATCGAACTCGGCGGCAATGACGGACTGCGCGCGCTGCCCATCGATCAGATGCGCGCCAACCTGGCGCAAATGGCGGCCTTGTGCACGACGGCCGGGGCGCGCGTGCTGCTGCTCGGCATGCAGATTCCGCCCAATTACGGCCCCGAATACACGCAGCAATTTCGTTCCAGCTACGGCAGCGTGGCGCGCGAGAAAAATCTGCCCTTGGTGCCGTTCCTGCTGAATGGAATCGCCCTGAATCCGCAGCTCATGCAGGCCGACGGAATTCACCCGAATGAGCTCGGACAACCGAAACTGCTCGACAATGTTTGGCCCGCCTTGAAGCCGCTGCTGGGCAAATGAGCCGGACGCGTACCTACTGGGGCGCAGCGGCGCGCGGCGTAGGGCTGCTGGCCGGCAAGTTCCATACCGTGACGACATTCATCAAGAAGTCGGTGTGCTGGCGCGTCGTGGCTGACTGGAATAGCGCCCCATAGGCGACCACATGCGAATCCTCGCCGATGTCCTGCGGAAACTCGGTCACGCCGACCAGTTGCACCTCGTTTGCCGGCAGGCACAGATGAGGCGAGGTCGGCACATAGATATAGGCGGTGCGGTCCAGCGCCAAGATGGGAACATTGTCCACGCCGTCCGCCGCCGGATAGTCGCGAAAGTGCACCTTCCCCTGCAGGCTGCTCTTGATCGGCTGCAGCCATTGGCAGCGGCCATAACCCAGGACGCATCCGCACAGTGAGACGCAGCCAGCGAGACAGACAATGCGCCAAATTCCCAGTCGCCAAGTTCCCATAGAGCGGCTCCGTCAATCGGTTTTCCCTTGGACCCCATCGGCAGTATAAGGTTTGCTGGCACGCAGAACCGATGCTATACAGCGGAACCATAAAGAGGAGTGATCCCAAGTGGATCGAGTCTGGCTGAAACAATACCCGCCCGGCGTCCCGGCGGACATCGACCCCGACCAGTATGCCTCGCTGAAAGCGCTGGTCGAAGAGGCCCTTGCGAAGCATCGCGCATTTCCGGCCTACACCAATATGGGCGCGACCTTGAGCTATGCGCAGCTCGATGAGCTGAGCCGCGCATTCGGCGCATGGCTGCAGCACAAGGCGGGTCTGGCCGCAGGCGATCGGGTCGCGCTCATGATGCCTAATATCCTGCAATACCCGATCGCGTTGTTCGGGGTGCTGCGCGCAGGCATGGTGGTCGTCAATACCAATCCGCTGTACACAGCGCGTGAACTCGAGCATCAGCTCAAGGACTCCGGCGCCAAGGTCATTGTCATCGTCGAGAACTTCGTGCACGTGCTGCAGGAGGTGTTGCCGCGAACCGCCGTCAAGAAGGTATTGGTGACCCGCATCGGCGACTTCCTCGGGCTGCTGCGCGGCTCGCTGGTGAATTTCGTGCTGCGTCACGTGCGCAAGCAAATTCCGGCATGGAGCCTTCCGGGAGCGATGCAATTCAGGCGCGCATTGACCTCAGGCCTGGCGCTCAAGCTCGATCCGGTCGCATTGGGAGGCGAGGACATCGCCTTTCTGCAGTACACGGGCGGCACCACGGGCGTGGCCAAGGCCGCAATTCTCACTCACCGCAATATGGTGGCCAATGTGCTGCAGGCCAATGCCTGGATCCGGCCCGGCATGAAATCGGAGCGCATGGGCAATGTCATCACCGCGCTGCCGCTGTATCACATCTTCTCGCTCACCGCCAACGCGCTGCTGTTCCTGCGCCTGGGCGCGCGCAACATCCTGATCACCAACCCGCGGGATTTTCCCGCTTTTGTGGCCGAGCTGAAGAAATACAAGTTCGAATTCATCAGCGGCGTGAACACCCTGTTCAATGCCTTGCTGCACACGCCCGGCTTCGACAAGGTCGATTTCAGCGCGCTGCGCATCACCCTGGGCGGCGGCATGGCGGTGCAAGCCGTGGTCGCGGCGCGCTGGAAGCAAGTCACCGGCAACATCCTCACCCAGGCTTGGGGATTGACCGAAACCTCGCCGGCGGCGTGCATCAATCCCATGGGCTTGGACTTCAACGGCTCCATCGGCTTGCCCATCTCGTCCACCGACATCACCATTCGCGACGATGCCGGCGCCGAGATGGCGAGCAATGCGGTGGGCGAGATCTGCGTGTTCGGCCCGCAGGTGATGCGCGGCTACTGGCAACAGCCCGAGGAAACCGACAAGGTCATGTATGGGGATTGGCTGCGCACGGGCGACGTCGGGCGCATGGACGCCAAAGGGTTTGTCTACATCGAGGATCGAAAGAAGGACATGATCCTGGTATCCGGATTCAACGTGTATCCGAATGAGGTGGAGAGCGTCGCGGCGGAACATCCGGGGGTGCTGGAGGTGGCCGCGGTCGCGCAACAGGATGAGAGCTCCGGCGAGGTGGTGGCGCTGTTCATCGTCAAGAAGGACCCTAATCTCAGCGCGGCGGCTTTGATCGACTACTGCCGCAAGTCCTTGACCGGCTACAAAGTTCCGAAGCACGTGTATTTCCGCACCGAACTGCCCAAGACCAATGTCGGCAAGATCCTGCGGCGCGCGCTGCGCGACGAGCTGCGCGCAGGCGGCGCTCAACCCAGCGCGTAACCGCGCACGGTGTCGATGAGAACGGCCACGCGCTCCGGGTCGACCTCGGGCGTGATCCCGTGGCCCAGATTAAATACATGCCCGGGTCCCGCGCCATAACTATCCAGCACGCGCAGGGTTTCCGCGCGTAGCACCGCGGCGGGCGCGAATAGCGCGGCGGGGTCCAGGTTGCCCTGCAGCGCGATGCGGCCGCCGACGCTGTGTCGCGCGCTGTTCAAGTCCATGGTCCAATCGACGCCGGCCGCGTCGCAGCCGATGGCGGCGATCTTGTCCAGCCACGCGCCGCCCCCCTTGGTGAACACGATGTTCGGCACCCGCCTCCCCTCAGCCTCGCGCGTCAATGCCGCCACCACCTGCGCCATGTAGCGCAGGGAAAATTCCTGATACTGGGCCGGCGTGAGTATTCCCCCCCAGGTATCGAACAGCATGACGGCTTGCGCACCGGCGGCAATCTGCGCATTCAAGTACAGCACCGTGGCGGTGCTGAGCAGCTCGAGCAGCCGGTGCAATTCGCGCGGCGCTTCGTACATCATGCGCTTGATGTGGCCGAAGGCCTTGCTGCCGCCGCCCTCCACCATGTAGGTGGCCACCGTCCAAGGGCTGCCCGCAAAACCGATCAGCGGGATGCGGCCGTTGAGCTCGCGGCGCACCAGAGCCACGGCATCGATGACATACCTCAGCTCGTGTGCCGGATCCGGGATTCCCAGCCTGTCGATGTCGGCGGCGCTGCGCACCGGGCGCTCGAATTTCGGGCCCTCGCCGGCTTCGAATTCCAGCCCCAGATTCATTGCGTGCGGGATGGTGAGAATATCCGAGAACAAGATCGCCGCGTCGAGCGGATATCGAACCACGGGTTGCAGGGTGATCTCGCAGGCGATTTGCGGAGTGGTGCACATCGCCAGGAATCCCCCGGCGCGCGCGCGCGTGGCTCGATACTCCGGCAAGTAGCGTCCGGCCTGGCGCATCAGCCAAATGGGGCGCCGCGGTGTGGGCTCGCGCAGCAATGCGCGCAGCAACAGGTCGTTGGCCAGGACGCTCACGTGCCTTCGCTTGGCTCGAACAGCCTGCGATGCTCCAGAATGGCGTAGCGGTCGGTCATCCCGGCGATGTAGTCGGCGACCGCGCGCGCGCGCCCCGCCGGGCCCTGCGATAGTTCCAATCGAGTGCTGGCCGACAGATGCTCATCGGGCATCAACCCCGGATCGTCGAAGAACGCGGCGAACAACTCGCGCACCACGCGTTTTGCCTTGGATGTCATGCGGCGGACTTTATAATGTTTATACACGTGCTCGCGCAGGAATCTTTTCAACGCCTGATTGAGCCCGCGCGCGCTGTCGCTGAAGCCGATCAGAGGCGCGGGGTTGGCCCGCACCTCGGCGATGGACAACACGCCCGAGTCCGCGAGACGCGCGGCCGAGGAGTCGATCAGGTCGGTGACCAGGCGGTTGATCATGCGCCGCACGACCTCGTAGACCAGCCGCCGGCCCGCAAGCTTCGGATACTTGGCCAGCACCTCGGTGTGATATTCCAGGAACAGCGGCACCTCGAGCAGTTGTTCCGCGCTGATGAGCCCGGCGCGGATTCCATCCTCCACGTCATGATTGTTGTAGGCGATCTCATCCGCGAAGTTCGCCAGCTGCGCCTCCAATCCCGGCTGCTGCTTGTGGATGAATCGTTCCCCCAGCTCGCCGAGCTGCACCGCATTGATGTAGGAACAATGCTTGAGAATTCCCTCGCGGCACTCGAAGGTCAAATTCAAACCGTCGAATTCCGCATACCTCTCCTCCAGCGTGTCCACCACCCGCAGCGACTGCAAATTGTGCTCGAAGCCGCCGAAGTCCTTCATGCATTCGTTCAAGGCGTCCTGCCCGGCGTGGCCGAACGGCGTGTGCCCAAGGTCATGCGCCAGGCAAATAGCTTCGGAGAGCACCTCGTTGAGCTTCAGCACCCGCGCGATGGTGCGCGCGATCTGCGCCACCTCGAGCGAGTGCGTCAGCCGGGTCCGGTACAGATCGCCCTCGTGATTGACGAACACCTGGGTCTTGTACACCAGCCGGCGAAACGCGGTGGAATGCACGATGCGGTCGCGATCGCGCTGGTATTCGGATCGATATGCGGGGCTCGGCTCCGCATGGCGCCGGCCGCGGGATTGCGAATCGTGAGCGGCGTAACTAGCGAGGCTGCTCATCCGAAGTACTCGGTCAGGGTGGCATCCAGCGCCGGCTGCGAATACTTGCCGATGACGACGGCCCGCCCAAGCTTCTCCAGCAGTACCAGGCGAAGCGTTCCCCCGAGCACTTTCTTGTCCATTTGCATCAGCTCCAGGATGCGCGCGGCGCCGACCCGCGGCGCATCGGTGGGCAGTCCCGCTTGCATCAGAATATCGCGCACCCTCTCCTTGACCAGGGCGCCCGTCAACCCCAGCCGGCAGGACAGGTCTACCGCAATCAGCATCCCCAGCGCCACGGCCTCACCGTGCAAGAACGTCTCATAGGAGGTGGCGGCTTCGATGGCATGCCCGAAGGTGTGCCCGAAATTCAATATCGCGCGTATGTTGTGCTCGCGTTCGTCCTGGGCCACCACGGTGGCTTTGATCTCGCAGGAGCGCGCAATGGCATAGGTGAGCGACTCCACATCGCGGGCCAGCAGCGCCGGCATCTTCACCGCCAGCCAGTCGAACAGCAGCGGGTCCCAGACACAACCGTACTTGATCACCTCGGCCAATCCGGCGCGCAATTCCCGCTCCGGAAGCGTCGCCAGCGTGTCGGTATCGGTGATCACCGCAACCGGCTGGTGGAATGCGCCGATCAAGTTCTTGCCGGCCGAATGATTGACGCCGGTCTTGCCGCCGACGGCGGAATCGACCTGCGCCAGCAGGGTGGTCGGAATCTGCACGTAGTCGATGCCGCGCTGGTAGCAGGCGGCGGCAAAGCCCGCGATGTCCCCGATCACGCCGCCGCCGAGGGCGATCACGGCGGCGTCGCGGTTCAGCTTGCTGGCCACCAGGGCATCGAACACCCAGCCGGCGGATTGCAGCGTCTTGTGCTGCTCGCCGTCCGGCAGAATGCACTCGCCGAGGCGCTTCTCGCCAAGGCTGTCGCGCAACCGCGCAAGGTACAGGCGCGCCACGGTGGTGTTGGTCACGATGAGGCAGTCGGCCGCGGCCACCTGCTGCTGCAACAGCTCTCGATCGCTCAACAATCCCGGGCCAATGATGATGGGATAGCGCGAATGCCCGACATCTACCTGAAGCGTGTGCACGGCGCCGATTATACGAAGCTTAAGCCTCCTGCGCCCGGCGAAGCGCGCGGTAAATCTCCTCGGCGACCACCTGCACTCGCCGGCCGTCCGTCGACACGGTCAAATCGGCGATTGCGGCATAGAGTTCGGCTCGCCGCTGCATCAATTCGTTGAGCTTGCGCTCGGGGTCGGTATCGAGCAGCAGAGGCCGATGGCGCGCGTGCCGTGTGCGCTCGAGTTGCTGATCGACGGAAGTCTGCAGGTAGATGACCGCGCCGCGCTCGGCAAGCACCCGCCTGTTGTCCTCATCGATGACCGCGCCGCCGCCGGTGGCGAGCACCACGGAGTCGAGTTGCGTCAGGCGCTCGATGGACTCCTTTTCGCGCTGCCGGAAGCCTTTCTCGCCCTCCTTTTCGAATATGAACGCGATGTCGACACCGGTCTTCGCCTCGACGTCGGCGTCGCTGTCGTGGAAGCTGAAGCGAAACAGGCGGGCAAGATGCCGGCCCACGGCGGTTTTCCCGGATCCCATGGGTCCGATCAGAAAGATGTTTTGCTTGGTTAACATTGACCGGCGATCATAGTCGACCGGAGCGGGCAGCGGCGGATCTTAATACCAGGCGGGGCCGAATCGGCCCCGCCTCATTTGGTCAACGCCTGCGCGTTAGTAGATGTTCGACCCCTCACGCAGGATTTTCGGCGTGATGAAGATCAACAGCTCGGTCTTGTTATTGATGTTGGTGGTGGTCTTGAACAGATAACCCAGCACCGGAATGTCCGCCAGGAACGGCACCTTATTGGCCGAATACGACTTGGTCGTGTCCAGAATGCCGCCGAGCACCACGGTTTGCCCGTCGCTGACCAGCACCTGGGTGATGATCTCGCGGGTGTCGATGGACGGCACGGATCCGCCGGTGGCGCTGGTCACCTGCTGGCCGACGGCATCGTCGCTGATGTCCAGGTCGAGGATCACGCGGTTATCCGGCGTGATCAACGGGGTTACCTTGAGCGACAGCACGGCGTTCTTGAACTGGGTGGTGGTGGCGCCGCTGGAGGCGGATTCCTGATACGGAATCTCGACGCCCTGCATGATGCTCGCCTGCTTCTGGTTGGCCGTGATGACGCGCGGCGCCGAGATCGTTTCGCTCTTGCCCTCGTTCTGCGCGGCCGACAACGCCAGGTCGATGAGGTGCGTGCCGGAGAGCAACGACAAGCCGATGCTGCCGTTGACATTTGTTGCCGGCAGATTGACCAGGTATCGATTGGCGAGCGGTACCGCGGTGATCGGATTGGTGCCCACCGTGGGAGTCGCCCCATTGCTGGCGATCTGGTCGGAACCGGCGGCAGTACCCGAAATGGACACCAGACCGTTGGTGCCGTTGCTGCTCAACGTGCCGATTCCCAGCTGGGCTCCCAGATCGCGCTCGAAGGTGTCGCTGACGATCACTATCCGGGCCTCGATCAGCACCTGTTTGACCGGCACGTCCAGAGTCGCGACCATGCGGCGGATTTCCGCCAGCTTGTCGCTGGTGTCCTGCACCAACAAGGTATTGGTGCGCTCGTCGATGGAGATGCTGCCGCGCGGCGACAACATGGAGTTGGAGTTGCTGCCGCCGCTCTGCGGCTTGATCAGCTTCAAGAGGTCCGCGACCTTCGCATAATTGACCTGCATGTACTCACTGCGCACCGGCGAGAGTTCCTGCACTTCCTTGCGGGCCGCAAGCTCAGCTTTCTCGCGCGAGGCAAGTTCCGCGGTCGGCCCGACGATGATCACATTGTCCTGACGGCGCTTATCGAGGCCCTTGGTGCGCAGCACGATGTCCAGTGCCTGATCCCAGGGCACATTCTGCAGGCGCAGAGTCAAATTTCCGGTGACCGAATCGCTGACCACGATGTTCTGCCCGCTGGTGTCGGCGAGCAGCTGCAGCACCGAGCGCACATCGATATCCTGGAAATTCAGGGTCAGGCGCTCACCGGTGTATTCGCGCTTCTCGTCGGCAGCGGTGTGCTTCAGCGACGGCTTGATCTCAACCGTGTATTCGTTGTCGGACTGGTAGGCCAATTGCTCGAAATCGCCCTGTGCGGTGATCACCAGGCGCGAACTGCCTTCCACCCGCACCGCATCCACGGTCTGCACCGGAGTGGCAAAGTCCATCACATCGTAACGGCGCATCAGATTCTTCGGCATCAGGGTGCCGGCAAAGTCCACCACGACCTGATTGCCCTCCTGGCGTACGTTCACGGGCGTGCGCGGATCGGTCAGCTGCACGATCACGCGGCCGGTGCCGTCGGAACCGCGGCGGAAGTCGATGGTGCGGATCGAGCGCTCGACCGGCGCAGCTGCCTGGCCGGAGCCCGCGCGCGCAAGCGCGACCGGCTTTGCCGCATCGCCCGGCTGAGCGCCGAGCGTCACTAGAATGTTATTGCCCTCGACCTGGGTGGTGTACGGGATCAGTGCGTCCACATTGATCACCACGCGCGTGCGCCCGTTGGCCTCGGCCGCCAGCACGGAGTCGACGCCGCCGGAGCGCACATCGATGCGCCGCGAAGTCAGCGCCACCGAGGTGTTCGGCAAGTCGAACGCGATACGCGCCGGCTTATCGATGGTGAACGGCTGCGGTTCGGGCGCGGGCCCGCTGAGATGCAGCTTCAGCTGCACCTGTTGGCCGGACAGGGTTTGAACGTCGATTGACTCGAGCTTGACGGGGTCCGCTGCCCGAGCTTCGAAAGCGGCGGCGGTCAATGCGACCAGCGCCACCATCCCAATCATTGCCGTTCGTATTTGAAATCTAATCATGCTCATATTCTCCCTGTGGCCTCAGTCGGTTAATGCCAACGAGGCCGGTCGCTCGATATAGCCGCCGAGACCGTCCGGGACGATTTCGACCAGGCTAATTTTGCTACCGGTGATATCGGTAACCTTGCCATCGTTCTGCCCGAGATAATTGCCCGGTTGCACCTTGTGCACCAGGCCGTCTTTGGATTGCACCAGCCCGTAAAAGCTGCCGCCAACCTTGAAAGTGCCGACCATCTTCAATGTGTCGAGCGAGAAACCCTCCAGAAATTCGCGGTTGCGCCGCGAGCTGGGCCGCAGGCTGGCCTGGGAATTCGAGTTCGGGCCCACCGGCTGGAAAGGCGAGCGCAGAGCGGCATCGTTATAAACGAAGGTTTCATACGGCTTGACCTCAGGCAAAGGCTGGATGCGCCCACCCGGCTTCTTGCGGGTGTCGGCTATCCACTTTTGCAGGTCCGACTGGCCGCCCGAACAACCGGCCGCGCTCAAGCCCGCGAGCACCGCGCAGATCAGCGTCACTTTCGCTGTCGAGTTCACGTGGCACCTCCTGGCTTCGGCTTCGCCGGATGCAAGGCGCTCTCATCCTCGATGTACCGGTAGGTCTTGGCGGTCACATCCATGGTCAAATTGTCATAGCCTTTTTCGCCGCTGGTCGGCGAGATCTCGATGTCGTGCAGCGTCACGATGCGCGGCAGCGCCGCGATTCCGCTGACGAAGGCGCCGAATTCATGATAGCTGCCGACCAGTTTGATCTTGATGGGCAATTCCGCGTAGAAGCCGTTGCTCTTCTCGCTGCCGGGCTGGAACAGCCTTTCCTGCAGGCCGGCGGCCAATCCCGACTGGGAAATATCCACCAGCAGGTTCGGCACCTCGGTCTTGCCGGGGAGCTGGCGCAACATGGTGCCGAAGCTACGCTCCATCTCGGCCAGCTGGCTCTTGTAGGCCTCGAGATTGGCTGCGCGCTGCTGCTTGTTCTCGAATTGCGACTTCAGATCCAATTCGTCGGCCTGAGCCTTTTGCAGGATCGGCCGGTCCTGGTTCCACACCAGCATGTACCAAGCCGCGGCCGCGCACAGCGCGAAAATGAGCGCGACGAAGAAGCCGCGAACCGGAAGCGGCCACCGGCCGGGATCGCGCGGATCGAGAGTACGAAGTTGATCGAAGAGTTTCATTTCGCCGCCACCTTCTTGACCGTGGTAGGCCCATTGTTGTCGAGATCCACACCGATCGTGTCGGTGATGAGGGTGAAGCTCGAGCCGCTGCCGGTGGGCGAGTCCTTGGTGGCCTCGACCACCTGCAGCACGGGGTTGGCCAGCCACGCCGAGCCATCGATGTTGCGCATGAAGGTCGAGACGCGGGTGCTCGACTGCGCGACGCCGTGAATCTCCAGCTTGGTTCCGTTCTGCTTGATCTGCGTGAGATAAATCCCGTCAGGGACCTGCTTCACCAGCTCGTCGAACAAATGCACCACCTTGGGCCGGCTGCTCTGCAGCTTCTCGATGATCTCCATGCGCGCGACCAGGCGCTGCTTGCGATTCTCGAGATCCTGAATGTCGGCGATTTGCGCGTCGAGCTTGACGATCTCCTTCTTCAAGAGATTGTTCTTCTCGTTCTGCGCATCGATCCAGCTCGAGTAAACGACCTTGCCGCCCAGGGCAAATATCACGGCGGCGAACACTGCCGCGCCTGCGGCGACGAGAAACTCCCGCCGCCGGACCTTGCGTTCTTGTTCGCGCCAGGGAAGTAGATTGATACGTGGCATGGCTGCTCTTTTAGTCGAAGCTGCGCAGCGCTAGGCCGCAGGCTGTCAGTAATGCGGTTGCGTCGCGCCCCACGGCTTGCGCCTTGGCCTTGGACGACACCTTCATGTTGCCGAGAGGATCCCCGCGCTCGGCCGCCACACCGACGCGGCTGGAAATCACTTCCGCCACGCCGGGGATGTTCGCGCAGCCGCCGCAGATCAGGATCTGGTCGGGCTGCGAGCGGCCGCTGCCGGACGCCAGATAGAATTGCAACGAACGGCTGACCTGCTGGGTCATGTCGTCGATGAACGGATCGAGCACCTCGGGCTGATAATTGCTCGGCAGGCCGCCTTCTTTCTTGGCGCGGCCCGCCTCCTCCATGCTCAACCCGTAGGTGCGCATGATCTCTTCGGTCAGCTGCTGCCCGCCGAATGCGAAATCGCGCGTGTAGATGACCTTCATGTCGCGCAGCACGCTGAATGTGGTGCTGCTGGCGCCGAAATCCACCACCGCGACCGTGCGGTCCAGGCCGCCATCCGGCATCTGGTGGCGCATCAAGACGCAGGCATTCTCGAGTGCAAAAGCCTCCACGTCGACCAGCTGCGGGGTCAGGCCCGAGGCTTGAACCGCGGCCTGGCGCTGCTCCACATTTTCCGTGCGCGTCGCGACCAGCAGCACGTCCATCATCTCGGGGTCCTTCTCCGAAGGGCCCACGACTTGAAAGTCGTAGCTGACCTCTTCCATGGGGAAGGGGATGTATTGGTCCGCCTGCATCTCGACCTGGCCCTCCAGCTCGCCCTCGCCCAGACTCTTGGGCATCTGAATGACCTTGGTGATCGCTGCATCGCCGCTGATGGCGATGGCGGCGAGGCGGCTCTTGGCGCCGGAGCGCTTCACCGCACGGCGAATAGCCTCGCCGACCGCTTCCGCGTCGACGATGGCCTTTTCGTTGATGGCGTTGTGCGGAGTCGGCTCCGCCGCATACGACTCAACCCGGTACTGGGATCCCGACATCGAGAGCTCGATTAGCTTCACCGATGAGGTGGTTATGTCAAGTCCCAGCAGCGGACGATATCTTTTGGCAAACGACCACACAGATTTTTCCTTTTTCGCTCAGTATCTTGGCAGCGAAACTGCTGCACGAGATTAACTTACGCTGCGCAAACTTAGCAAGAAACTGTTAAATAGAACGTGAAGCTACTCACGTAATCACCGCCAGGCCGGTCGGCCGTGCGCAAAATGGGACGTACGAAGGATTCGTAGGTAGCGAGGAAGGCGTTCATCCATTCAGACCTCTTCGCCTATGCGCTGTATAGGCGATTAGTTAAGCTTGGTCTGGCAACCCCGCTGTCCTAGGGAAATGCGCCCCTTAAGGACCGGTGGCTTTGCGTCCTCATCTTTCGATGAGTATGCCCATGTAACCGGCGGTAATATGCTTGCCCCACCGCCGATGTGCAATAAGTTAGAGCGGTTTTAAGTGTCCAAACGGTACCTAGTTCTCATATCCCGCATTTGTGTGGTCCTGGTGGGCACCGTGGCGCTGATCGTTTTCGCCAACGTCTGCGCTTATGTCTATTTGCGGCCGGCGCTCCCGGACGTTGACGCACTGCGGGACGTTCAGCTGCAGGTGCCGCTGCGCGTCTATACCCGGGACGGCAAGCTCATGGCCGCGATCGGCGAACAGCGCCGGATCCCGGTGCGCTACGAGCAGATCCCGAAGAAGCTGATCCAGGCATTTCTGGCGACCGAGGACGATCGTTTTTTCAGTCATCACGGCGTGGATTGGGAGGGCATCCTGCGCGCCGCCGTGGCCAACGCGCGCGCCGGAGGAATCCGCCAAGGAGCCAGCACCATCACCATGCAGGTGGCGCGCGACATGTTCTTGACGCCGCGGCGCGACATGAAGCGCAAGATGAGCGAGATCTATATTTCCCTGCTGATGGAGGCAGAGTTCACCAAGGAGGAGATTTTTTCCCTGTACGTGAACAAGATCTTCCTGGGTCAACGCGCCTACGGCGTAGGCGCCGCGGCGGAGGTTTACTTCGGAAAATCCCTGGACCAATTGAGCATCGCCGAGATGGCGACACTTGCCGGCATACCGACGGCCCCCTCGGTGGTCAACCCGGTCGCCAGCGCGCAGGCCGCCACCGTGCGGCGCAGCCACGTCCTGGGGCGCATGCTGGAGCTGAATTACATTACCCAGGCAGAGTACGACGAGGCCAAGAACAGCCCCATGGAATCGCGGCTGCACGGACCCTCAATCGAGGTGGACGCCCCCTACGTGGCCGAGATGGTGCGCAACGAAATGCAGGCCAAGTACGGCGATGCCGTCTACACCGCGGGCTACAAGGTATTCACCACCATTGATTCCCGCCTGCAGGCCGCCGCCACGGTGGCGCTGCGCACCGGCCTGCTGGAATACGACCGCAAGCACGGCTGGCGCGGCGCCTCCGCCAAGGTCGACCCCGCCAAAATCGCAACGCCGGCGGATCTGGCCGCGGCGCTCGATGAATTCCCCATCATCGGGGGCTTAAGGCCGGCCATCGTGCAAAAGGTCGAGGCGAGAAGCGCCACGATCTTCGTGCGCGACTTGGGCGAGGTCACGCTTCCCTGGGAGAAGCTGTCCTGGGCACGGCGCGAGCTTCCCGACGAAGAAACGGACCGGTATCCGACCCAGGCTGCCGAGATCTTCAGCCGTGGCGACGTGATCTACACCGTGGGCCGCACGCCCGAGAGCTTGTTGTTCGTGCAGGTGCCGGATGCGCAAAGCGCCCTGGTGGCGGTGGACCCGAAGGACGGCGCGCTGGTGGCGCTGGTCGGCGGCTTCGATTTCTTTCAGAGCAAGTACAACCGTGTCACCCAGGCGCGGCGCCAACCGGGCTCCTCCTTCAAGCCGTTCATCTGGTCCGCCGCCTTCAACAAGGGCTACACGCCGGCGAGCATTTCCTGGATGCCCCGATCGTATTCGACCCGACTTCCGGCACGGAGCAGGCCTGGCGGCCCGGCGAGGACACCGGCAAGTTCGACGGCCCGATGCGGCTGCGCGACGCGCTGGTGTACTCGCGCAACCTGGTATCGATTCGCCTGATGCGCGAAATCGGCCCCGAATACACGTGGGACTACGTGACCCGCTTCGGCTTCGACAAATCACAATTGCCGAACAATCTGACCCTCGCGATCGGCACCGCCGAGCTCAGTCCCCTGCAGATGGCGATCGCGTATTCGACCTTTGCCAACGGCGGCTTCAAGGTCTCGCCCTATTACGTCGATCGGGTCGAAGACGGGGCCGGCAAGGTGCTGATGCAGGCCGAGCCCGCGATCGCCTGTTTCCAATGCGGCCGCGTGACCGACCCGCCAGCCGAGAAAGCCGGGCCCGCCGGCGCCGCGTCCCGCTTGGGCCAGCTCGATGAATCCGCGCACGACGGCAAGACGCTGATTGCGCCCAAGAATCTTGCGCCGCAGATCATCACCCCACAGGTCGCCTACCTCATGGCCGACATGATGGCGGACGTCATCAAGCGCGGCACCGGTGTGCGCGCCCGCGCGCTCAACCGCGACGATATCGCCGGCAAGACCGGCACCACCAACGATTGGCACGATGCCTGGTTCAATGGCTTCAACGGCGATATCGTCGCTTCCGTTTGGGTGGGATTCGATTCGGATCGCTCGCTCGGCCGCGGTGAAGAGGGCGCCCACGTGGCGGTGCCCATCTGGACCTATTTCATGCGCGAGGCGCTGGCCGGCGTTCCGCGCCACACCGTGCCGGTGCCGGACGGCATCGTGACCGCGCACATTGCGCCGGACTCAGGCCTGCTGGCGAGCGCCGACGATCCGAAGTGGATCCCGGAGAAGTTCGTCGAGGGCACGCTCCCCAAGGCCGAAGTTTACGAAGGCCCGAACAAGACCAACCCGAACGACAGCGACAAACCGCTATTCTAGACACCATGCCGAAGAAGTACTCGCAGCGATCCGAGGATCTACGCCGCGCGCTGGCGCAGGAGGCGGCGCGGATCATGGCCGAACACGGCATCGAGGACTTCTTGCAGGCCAAGCGCAAGGCGGCCGATCGCCTGGGGGTCAACGACGTGGCGGTGCTCCCCAAGAACATCGAGATCGAAGCCGCGTTGCGCGAGCATCAACGGCTGTTCGGGCGCGACACCCACGATCACAGCTTGAGGGAGCAGCGCCGCATTGCGCTCGACACCATGCGCATGCTGGGGGAATTCCAACCTCGCTTGGTGGGCTCCGTGCTCAACGGCACCGCGACCGATTACAGCGACATCAATCTGCACCTGTTCGCGGACCGCTCGGAATCCGTGGCGCTGCGCCTGCTGGAAATCGGCGTCCCCCATGAATTCTACGAACGCCGCGTCAAGATGGACGCCGAGCGCAGCATCAATTATCCGGCGCTGCGCTTCGAAGCCAGCGGCCGCACGGTCGACGCCACCGTGTTTCCCATCGACGGCATCCGCCAATCCCCGTATTCGCCGGTGGACGGACGCCCGATGAAGCGCGCGGACGCCCGCGAGGTTTCGGAGTTGGTCGGCTCGAATTGAAGCCTAAAGATCGACCAGTGACACCGCACGGAGTTGAGCGCTACGCCCGGCTACTCGAGGACCTCGAGGCCAAGCAGGCGCGGCGCGAGCTGCTCTCGAGCGTGGGGGTCGACTTCACTTCGAACGATTACCTAGGATTGGCTCGCTCCCCCCGCCTGACCGCGGCCATGATGCGTGCGCTGGAGCAGGGGGTTGCCTGCGGCTCGGGGGGCTCGCGGCTATTGCGCGGCAATCATCCGGAACACGAGCGCCTGGAGCATGAGGCGGCGCAATTCTTCAATGCCGAACGCGTGCTGCTGTTCGGCTCCGGTTATGCGGCCAATCTCGGCATCCTGTCGACGCTGCCGCAACGCGGCGATCTGGTCCTGCACGATGAGCACATTCATGCCAGCGCGCACGACGGCATCAAGTTAGGGCGTGCCGGCGCGGCCGCATTCGCACACAACGATGCAAGCGCGGCCGAGGATGCGATCAAGTCCTGGCGCGCCAGCGGGGGAGTCGGCACGCCGTGGATCGTGGTCGAAAGCCTGTACTCGATGGACGGCGACTTCGCTCCGCTCGCGGATCTGCGCGCGCTGGCCAAGGGCCAGGAAGCCATGCTGCTGATCGACGAAGCGCACGCCACCGGAGTGTTCGGAGGCGACGGGCGCGGGCTTGCGGCAGAGTACGAAGGATCTCCCGACATCCTGGTCGTGCACACCGGAGGCAAGGCGCTGGGCTCGAGCGGCGCGCTGGTCGCGGGAGCCGCGCTGCTGTGCGACTTCCTGGTGAACCGGGCGCGCCCCTTCATATTCGCGACCGCGCCGCCGCCGCTGATCGCGGCGGCTCTGTCGGAGTCGCTGCGCATCCTCAAGGACGAACCCGAACGCCGCGCGCGCTTAGGCGAGCTCAGCGACTACGCGGCCAGCCGCCTCTCGGCCGAACTCGGCCGCTCCTCCCCGGGCTCGCAGATTTTCCCGTTCATCGTCGGGGAGAGCGGGCCCACGCTCGAAATCGCTGCCAAGCTGCGCGCGGACGGTTTCGACGTGCGGGCGATTCGCCCTCCGACAGTCCCGCCCGGCACGGCTCGGCTGCGCATCTCGATCACGCTCAACGTCGATGAAGCGGCAATCGATGCGCTGCTCAGGGCGCTTAAAGAAGCGTTGGTTCGCGCATGACGAATCCCGGCTCGCATGTGTGGCTGCCGTATGCGCAGATGAAAACCGCGCCTGCGCCGCTCTGCGTCGAGCGCACTTCAGGGTCGCGCATCGTGCTCAGCGACGGCCGCGAACTGATCGACGGGATCGCTTCGTGGTGGAGCGCCTGCCACGGCTACAATCATCCGCACATTCGCGCGGCCGTGAACCGCCAGCTGGAGCGAATGCCGCATGTGATGCTCGGCGGCCTGGTGCACGAGCCGGTGCTTACCCTGTGCCGCCGTCTTGCGGCGCTGCTGCCCGGCGGCCTTACGCACGTGTTCCTCTCGGACTCCGGCTCCGTGGCCGTGGAAGTGGCCATGAAGATGGCGCTTCAGTACTGGCTCAACCGCGGGGTGCGCGACCGAAACAAGCTGCTGGCCTTCAAAGGCGGATATCACGGCGACACTTTCGCCGCCATGTCGGTGTGCGATCCCGAGGAGGGAATGCACGCGCTGTTCTCGGGCGCACTGCTGCCGCATCATGTGGTGGATCTGCCGCGCGATGCGCCATCCAGCGCGCAATTCGAGGCTTTCGTCGACGCGCATGCCGGCGAGATCGCCGCCATCCTGGTCGAGCCTTTGGTCCAGGGCGCAGGCGGCATGCTGTTTCACGAGGCCGATGTGCTGCTGCGACTGCGCCGCGCCGCCGATCGGCATGGAATCCTGCTCATTTACGATGAAATCTTCACCGGATTCGGCCGCACCGGCAGCCTATTCGCCTGCTCGGCCACCGCCGTCCCCGACATCATCACCCTCGGCAAGGCCTTAAGCGGCGGCACCCTGCCGCTGGCCGCCACCATCGCCAACCAGCGCGTGTTCGACGCCTTCTGGTCGGACGATCCGCTGCACGCGCTGATGCATGGCCCCACCTTCATGGGCAACGCCCTGGCCTGCGCCGCGGCCAATGCCTCGCTCGATCTGTTCGAGCGCGAGGATCGGCTCGCGCAGGTGGCCGGCATCGAGCGTGGACTCAGCGCAGGCTTAGCCGAGTGCCGCGGCATCGCGGGCGTCAAGGACGTGCGCGTGCGCGGCGCCATCGGTGTGGTCGAGTTGGCGCAGATCGGTGATCTGAATGACCTGCAGCGGCGCTTCATCGAGGCGGGCGTCTGGATCCGGCCGTTCCGCAACATCGTGTACCTCGCGCCGGCGCTGAACATCGCTCTCGAGGATCTTGCGCAACTCACGGCGGCCATCGTCGCCGTATTGAAGGCGCGGGGTTGACGAGGTCAACCGAGTGAACAGATCGCTCAGCTATTCCGGCAGGTTCATCTTGCGCAGCAACGCCTTATAGCGCGCATCACTGCGCAGCGGCGCCAGAATCGGGTTCGTCTTCATCGTCGTCAATCCACCGTCCCGCTGCACATAAGCGCGATCGAGCCAGCGAAAGGCCTGTTCCGTGTCGCCGCGCCAGGCATAGACCTCTGCTATTTGGAAGGCCGCGTCGGCGGAACGGGCGGCGATCAATCGATCAAGCGCGGCCTGCGACTCCCGAGCATGACCCATCGTGTATTCCGCCATGGCGACCCCCGAGCCGCCCAAACCGTCGCTTTCTATCCGATGGAATCCGTTCAGAGCATCCTGCACCCGACCTTCCGCAAGATAAATGCGTGCCAGGACGTACTGCGCGTGAACCGACTGGGGGTTCATCTCCAGCGCCCGCACGCCCGCCTGTTCTGCATCCGCGGGGTGACCGCTGTTCAACAGCCGCAAAGCAAGCGAGATCCACGCCAGCCGGTTTAGAGGGTCGATATCCAAGGCCTTTCTCTCCGCCGCGACCCCCTCGGTGATATTGCCGGAGCAAATCAACACGAATGCATAGGCGAGTTGGGCTCGAGCATCTCCCGGACTTAGGGCAAGCGCGCGCTCGGCGTCGGCCCGAGCTCCGGCGAAGTCGTGTGAGTAGCCGGTGCGTATGCGTACGCGGGTGATATAGCCTTCCGGCAGCTCCGGATCCAGGGAGAGCGACCGGTCAGCCGCCTCCACAGCGCGCCTAAAGGTGGCTTCGTCTCCGTTATCGTCGGCGACCCGGTACATGCTGTCGGCCAGTCCCGCGTAGGCGGCGGCGTAACTGGGGTCGAGGTCGACCGCCGCTGCGAATTCATCCGCTGCGTGTCGATCATCGTCGTGGGTATCCCGCCTCACAAGCTGCAAGCCGCGCAGGTAGTGCGCGTAGGCCTCCTGGTTCGCGGTCCGGTGTGTACTGACCAGCGGTTGCGACGGCAGCAGCTGCAGCTTCAGCGCGGCAACTACCGCAGTGGCAATCTCGTCCTGGACGGCAAATATGTCCTTCAAGTCTCGGTCATAGCTTTCGGACCACATGTGTACACCGGTTGATGCGCGGACGAGTTGCGTGGTCACCCGGAGGCGGTTGCCCGACCTGCGCACACTTCCTTCGAGGATGTACGCGACGTGCAGCTTGCCGGCGATCGTCGGAATATCGTCTGACTTGCCTTTGAAGGAAAACGAGGACGTTCGGGCGATGACCTCGAGTTGGGATGCCTTGGCGAGGAGATCGAGAATCTCCTCAGCCACCCCGTCACCAAAGTACTCCTGGTCGTGTTTCTCGCTCATATCGGTGAACGGCAGCACGGCGACCGACTTATCGCTGATCTGTTCTCCTGTCACGGGAGCCGCGACGGCTTTCTCGGCCGCCGGCACCGAGTGCCTGGGCGGCACGAACTTATCGAAGACGAAATAGCCCGCCGCAATGATTACCAGGCCGCCGGCGATCCAGCCCACGAACCAACGGCCCGGGAATTTCGATCGAGCCGGCGCCGGGCCCGTCGATGCCGTGGGCAGCAGCGAAGATTGTGCGCTCGTCGCGGCGGGCATCGTGGCGGCCGGTGAGAGCAGCCGTTGCACGCGTTTGACCAAGGCATCTGCATTCGCACCTCCTCCAGGCAGGCGCGTCCACTGCACCTCCCGGAACCGATCCGGGACCCGGTCCTCCTGGTCCGATGTGCTATCGACCACGACCGGCAGTAGAAACGGCAGGTCCGATGCCATCAGGTGGCTGCGGTCGACGGCGAGCTTCCATTCAAGCCTGAAATACCCCTCGCCACGAGCGTGGGTATTTTTTGAGATCACCGGTATGAACAGCGCGCAGTTCTTGATCTGCCGTCGGATCGACGCATCCCAGGCGTCGCCCCCGCGCAGCTCGCTTTGGTCGAACCACACCTCTATTCCGGCAGCGCGCAGCGCGCCGGCGATTCGCTCAGCAGCCGATGCATCCTGTGATGCATAACTGATGAATACGGCGTCCGGCCTAGCGCTCTCCGCGCTATCCACCGCATCCGATTCGTTGCCCTCGGCCAAGCTGCCGTCTCCCTGC
>Ga0302314_10003827_pt1 | contig 27693 bp, 24 predicted proteins | sample III_Palsa_N2_3_FD_200533 | JGI IMG/M metagenome (GOLD analysis project Ga0302314, IMG submission 200533) | Peat permafrost microbial communities from Stordalen Mire near Abisko, Sweden - III_Palsa_N2_3 | ecosystem: Environmental > Terrestrial > Soil > Palsa > Peat permafrost | place: Sweden...
CTTCTCCGGCACGCAGACCCAGCGGTTTACGCCTGGGAGGGAGTGCCTCTCCTGAGGTGGGGATTTGCTGTTCCTAAAAAACCGCGGTAACTGCGGCAGTTGGCCGACAAACTGGCTATTGCACAGCACGCCCGCAAAAGACGTCAGACCACGAACCTTTACGCCCGTATCACCCATGCGCGCCGTGACTTCCACCACAAGCTCTCGATGCGCACTTGCAAAGTGTGGTGTTTCGCATGATCGGGACATCAACTCGGCTCAAATTATCCTCTTCCGTTCGGAATATCGAACGCCTGCGGAGGGAATCCCCACCCCTTACTTAGGACGGGGAAGATGTCAAAAACCCTGTTTCAGGCTGGCCTGCATGAATTCGTCGAGATCGCCGTCAAGCACCGCCGTCGTGTTGCCGATCTCGACGTTGGTGCGCAGATCCTTGATCCGGGATTGATCGAGGACGTAGCTGCGAATCTGGTTGCCCCAGCTCACGTCCGACTTCGAGTCCTCGAGCACCTTCGCAGCCGCGTTGCGCTTGTTGAACTCGAGCTCGTAGAGCTTCGCTTTCAGCATCTTCATGGCGGTGGAGCGGTTCTTGTGCTGGCTGCGCTCGCTCTGACAGGCGACCACGATGCCGCTGGGAATATGCGTGATACGCACGGCCGATTCGGTCTTGTTCACGTGCTGGCCGCCCGCACCGCTCGAGCGGTAAACGTCGGTGCGCAGATCCGCAGGATTGATCTCGATGTCGATGTCGTCATCCACCTCGGGGGAGACGAACACCGAGGCGAACGAGGTGTGACGCCGGTTTCCGGAATCGAACGGCGATTTACGTACCAGCCGGTGCACACCCGTCTCGGTGCGCAGCCACCCGTAGGCGTGGTCTCCGCTCATGCTGATGGTCGCGCCCTTGATGCCGGCGACCTCGCCGGGGCTTTGATCGATGATCTCAGTCTTGATGCCGTGCCGATCGGCCCATTTCAGATACATGCGCAGCAGCATTGCCGCCCAATCCTGCGCTTCCGTACCGCCCGCACCGGCTTGTATGTCGAGAAAGGCGCTGTGCGAGTCCATCTTGCCGGGGAACATCCGCTGGAACTCGAGCCGCTCGACGTCGGCGGCGAGCTTCGTCGCATCGCGCTCGATCTCGGTCGCGGCGCCGATATCGGCCTCTTCGGCCGCCACGTCCAGGAGCTCGCCCGCGTCGCGCAAGCCGCGGCTCAAGCGATCGAGATCGTGGACGACGTCCTCGAGCTTCGCGCGCTCCTTGCCGAGCTCTTGCGCCCGCTCCGCATCACTCCACACGTTCGGCTGCTCGAGCTCTCGAGTGACTTCCTGCAGGCGCTCATTCTTATTGTCGTAATCAAAGATACCTCCTCAAGGACAGCGTGCGCTCCTCGAGATCTTTGATGAAACGTTTGAGCTGATTGATTTCCATGGCCGACCATTTTATCACTCATCGCATACCCAGGTGCTGGCAATTGAGCTGTACGCTCTCCGTGCCGTTCCACTCGTTGATTTCCAGGCGGTAAGCGAGCTCGACCGCGGCGCCCGGAGCGATCTGAACGCCCGGGCTCGAGGCCGCGTCCGCCTGACCGAACGCGATGGCGTCGAAGCAGCCCTTGCCCTGCGCCTCGCGCAACAGCAGCTTCAAGTGCCTGCCGCCGACGACGCGGACGTCGGCGACGATGAAGCCGCCGTCGAACACCGGCTCCGGAAACCCCTGCCCCCACGGTCCGGCGTGTTTCAGGGCACGCGCGGTCGCGATACACATCTCCGTCGGAAGCAACTCGCCGTCACTGTGGATGACGCCGCGGAGCACTTCCGCACCGGCGCGCGCCGCCACCTCGGCGGCGAAAGCCGCGCGAAAGGACTCGAGATTCGCCTCGGGTAGGCTCATTCCCGCCGCCATCGCATGCCCGCCGAACTTCTCGATGAGCCCGGGATGGCGGGTCGCGATGCCGTCGAGCACGTCGCGTATGTGAATGCCGGCGACCGAGCGCGCCGAGCCGCGCAGCGTCCCGCCGTCCGCACGCGCGAAGGCGATCACCGGACGGTGCAAGCGGTCCTTGAGCCGGCCCGCCACCAGACCGACGACGCCCTGGTGCCAGCCCTCGTCGAACAAACACACACCGAAGGTCTCGCTTCCCGACTCATCGAAGCGCACCGCCGCGGCGAGCTCGATCGCCTCGCTCTGCATGCGGCGCTCGATCTCGCGCCGCTCGTCGTTGAGCTTGGTCAGCTGCGCGGCGAGCGCCGCGGCCCGCCCGGGATCGTCCGCGAGCAGGCACGCGATGCCGATGCTCATATCGGTCAGGCGTCCGGCAGCGTTCAAGCGCGGCGCGATGAGATAGCCGAGATCCGCTGCACTTAGCTGATCCAGCCGCCGCCCGGCTGACTCGACCAGCGCACGAATGCCGGGCACACATCGTCCGGCTCGAATGCGCCGCAAGCCCTGCGCAACCAGCACCCGGTTATTGCGATCGAGCGGCACCAGGTCGGCGACCGTGCCCAACGCCACCAAATCCAAGAGATCGGAGGCTTTCCATTGCTTCTCCCCAAGTGTCTGGGCCAAGGCCGCGACCACGTAAAACGCAACTCCGACACCGGCGAGAGCGCGGCTCGCGAACGTGGAATCCTCGAGATTGGGATTTACGATCACTTGGGCGGACGGCAGCGCGGCCCCGGGCAAGTGATGGTCAGTGACCAGGACAGGAATGCCAAAAGCGCGCGCGGCCTCCACGCCCTCGATGCTGGATACCCCGTTGTCGACGGTGACGATGAGAGAGGGGTTGCGCTCCGCCGCGAGCGCCACGATCCCCGGCGTCAAGCCATAGCCGAACTGAAACCGGTTTGGAACGAGGAAGTCAACGTGCGCGAACTTGAGCGCCCGCAAGGCGCGCACGAACAGCGCGCTGCCCGTCGCACCGTCCGCATCGAAGTCGCCGACGATGAGCACGCGGCCCGAGCGATGCGCGGCGAGGAGCTCGGCCGCACGCTCGACGCGATCGAGGCCGCGCACCGGCAACAGCCGATCGAGCGACAGATCGAGATCCTCGGCCTGGGCGATCCCGCGAGATGCGTAAACCCGCCGCAGCACCGGATGCAGGTCCGTAGCGAAGTCGAGCGCGGCACCTGGTGGGCGGCGGCGGATCTCAATCGCCATCGATCAGAACCTCCCACCAGGGCCGCGTACGGCGCCAGAAACGCCGCAACGCCCGCGCGTTGAGCCGAACGCACCTATGTCGCGCTGACAGCTCGATGCTCTTGAGCTGCCCGGCGCGCAGATCGGCGAGTGCGGGCGCGAGCCAGCGTTCCTCGACGGCGTGCCACGAAGCCGAGCCCGGCCAGTCGGGCACGACGACGACCCCCGAGATCGAGGCGCCCGGATAGCGCGAGGCGTGCGCCAACGAGCCGAACAGCGGATCCTCGCCCGCCGTCCAGCCGCACAACGGGGGCGCCGCGGCGTCGGCTGCGCCCCCGCCCCAGAGCCAGAGCGCATTGATGACCGGTTGCTGCATTTCGCCGCGCCGGCGATTGACCGGATGATCGAAGAGCCACATCTCGATCTCGCTCGTCAAACTGCGCAGGCGCGGCGCATCTTCGCCGCTCGGCAGGTAGGCCCAGAGATCGTGACCGGCCGCCTCCTCCGGCGGGCGGGTCTCGACGCGCAACGGCCGATCGAAGCGGCACACGAGGAGAGTCTCGCGTCCGCGCTCCAGGCTTACCCCGCCGCCGGCGAATACCCGGTTGAAATCGATCGCGAGCGCATCGGCCTCGCCAGGCTCGATGTCGAGGAGCCCATCGGCGGCCATTCCGATGCTGGTCATGCCGGCGAGCAAGTGGACGGGTGTCGCGAGGCAGACCCAGGAACCGGCAACGCGGCGCGCGTTCGGCGCGAGCGCTGCGGTCGCGACCGGCGGCACGCGCGCGCCCTCGGGAGCGATGAGCTGAAATGCCTGTGCGCGCCAATCGGCAAACTCGGTGGGACCGTCCGCGCGCGCCAAAAGCCGCTCGAGCGACGGCGCACGCGTGTGCGAATGCGCGCCGCGCGCGGTGATGCGAAGATACATGCTGGACAACGGCGATCCTGAGGCGAAGGAGAGGTATCTTACCGGTTTATGCGATTTACCCAGGATCCGAGTTCCAACAGATATTTGATCCGCTCCTACGCCGCGGGCGAGATCAAGATCAATGACCAGGTATTCCGACATTCCGTGATCGTCGGTCCGTCATCGATCGCGCCCGTCCCCGCGGTCAGCGACGCGGGCGAGCTGACGGCTGCTCATACAGCCGACATCGTCGCGCTCGCGCCCGAGCTCGTACTCGTCGGTACCGGCATCCGCCAGGTATTTCCGCCGGCGGAATTCGGCGCACAGTTCTTGCGCGCGGGAATCGGTTTCGAGGTCATGGATACGGGCGCCGCGTGCCGGACGTTCAACGTGCTCGTCACGGAGCAGCGGCGCGTGGTGGCGCTGCTGCTAATTTAGTTTCAAAAGATAGAACGAAGGCGCGACGATGAGTTAAGTTAGTATCGAGAGTCTTTCAATTTCTTATTGATCTTGTTCTGTTTTTACTTCTCGCCGGCGAGATAGGGCAGCGGATTCACCGGCTTGCCGTTCAAGCGAATCTCGAAGTAAAGCGCGGGCGACTGATGCGGCCCGACCCCCATCTGCGCAATGACCTGGCCGCGCAGCACTTCTTGCCCCTCGTGCACCGTGACCTCCTGCGTGTGCGCATAAGCGGACAGAAAACTCTCGTCGTGCTTGATGATGATGAGGTTGCCGTATCCGCGAATGCCATTACCCACGTAGACGATGTGCCCACTGTCCGCCGCGCGCACCGGCTGCCCGAGGACTCCGTCCAACAAAATTCCGCCGCCGGCGACAGCGTGTGGGGACTCGAGGCTCGCGGTCGGCCACACCCAGCGTCCTGCGGTCGATCCCTGCACGGCGGAGGCTCCCGGCGCGCCCGGTGGCGACGCGGCGCGAGGTGGAAGGTTGGCGCTCGGCGGCGTCGCAGGGGTCAGGGTCAGTAGCTGGCCCACCGAGATGCGATAGTCCGAACCGATGCCGTTCCAGCGCGCGAGCGCCCGGTAATCGAGGTTGTGCCGCCACGCGATGCTATAAAGCGTGTCCTGCGGCTGCACTACGTAAGTCTCTCGCTGGTAATCGTCGTGCGCCGCGCACCCCGCGAGGCAAAAGAGCCCGAAGACGCCGAACGCTCGGGCGAAGCGCAGACGAGCCCCTAGCGCTGCAGTCCCGAGAGCAAGGGAACGAAGCTGACTGCGCCCAGCGACTCACGCTGCACGCGGGTTTCGCTCTTCGTATAGCGCGTGAGCTCCTGGCGTCCGTCGGGCCCGACCGGGGCAATCAAGCGGCCGCCGACCGCGAGCTGGTCGAACAGCGCCTGCGGCACCTTTTGCGGCGCGGCGGTCACCAGGATCCCGTCGAAGGGCGCGCGCCCCGGCCAGCCGACATTGCCGTCGTCGTGCCGGAAATGCACGTTGCGGATCTTGAGCTCACGGAGCGAGCGGCGCGCACGCGCGACCAGACTGCCGATGCGCTCGACGGTGTAGATCTCGTGCACCAGCGGCGAGAGCACCGCGGTCTGATAGCCGCAGCCGGTGCCGATCTCGAGCACCTTTGGCGCAGGTCCGGCGGCAAGCAGCGCTTCGGTCATGCGCGCGACGACATAAGGCTGCGAAATGGTCTGCCCGAAGCCGATGGGGAGGGCCGTATCCTCGTATGCGCGCGAGGCGAGCGCCTCGTCCATGAACAGGTGCCGCGGCACGTTGCGGATGCGGTCGAGCACGCGCACATCGGCGATACCCTGCTCCTGCAGACGCAGCACCAAACGCTCGCGCGTGCGCGCCGAGGTCATGCCGATGCCGGAGAGTCGAGGGCCTTGGATGAAGGTGCTCATGTCGACAACCAGCGCTCGAGCTCGGGCAGAGCCGCGTGCCGGGTGAAGTCGATCTGCAGCGGGGTGACCGAGGCAAAGCCCTGGGCGACCGCGTGAAAGTCCGTGCCCGGGCCGGCGTCCTGACCGTCACCCGCGTTGCCGACCCAGTAGACACTTCGTCCCCGCGGGTCCTGCGCCCGCACGATCGGCTTGCTGCGATGTCGCGCACCGAGCCGCGTGACTTTGACGCCGAGCAGCTGATCGTCAGGCAGATCCGGCACATTGACGTTGAGCACCACGGCTCCTACTTGCAACGGCGCGACCGAGAGACGCTGGACCAAGCTCGCGGCAACGCGCGCAGCGCCGGCAAAATTCCGCGGACTGCCCGGCTCCACGCACAACGATACCGCAATCGCCGGCAGTCCGAGAAAGCGTCCTTCGACAGCGGCTGCCACGGTGCCCGAGTAGAGCGTGTCGTCGCCGAGATTCGCCCCATCGTTGACGCCCGAGACAACCAGGTCGTACTCGAAATCGAACAGACCCGAGATTGCGAGATGCACGCAGTCGGTGGGAGTTCCGTTCACGTAGTAGCAGTCGGCATCGTATCGGGCAGTACGTATCGGTACATCCAAGGTGAGCGAATTACTCGCCCCGCTCCGGTTGCGGTCCGGTGCAACCACAGTCACCGCTCCCAGCGGTTTGATCGCCTCTCTTAGTGCCTGCAAGCCCTCAGCGCGGTATCCGTCGTCGTTGGAAAGTAGGATTTTCACTCGAAGATCAATTGCAAGCCGGTGATGGCGGCCGGGGCCTTGCGGACTATACTGTAACGCTCCACAACCGGATAGCCGACCTGGCGCAAACCATGTCGCTGCACTATGGCAAAACCACGCTCTCGCCAGGGCGCCGTATCGAACGAGAAGAGCCCCGGCGCGGATACCGAGGAAGCGCGCGTATTTCGCGCCGCAGTGCGCGACGTGACACCCCTTCCGGCGCCTGCGGACCCGCCGCAGGGCGCCGCCCTGCCCCGACCCCGCGCGCGGCGGCGCGCGCCGATCGTCGAGGCCGAATCGCTCGGCGATGTGGTGGTTGCCGACGATGCTCCGAGCGCGGCGGACCCGCTGTCATTCCGGCGACCGGGCGTGCGTGAGCAGACGCTGCGTCATTTGCGACGCGGCCGATATCCGGTCGAGGATGAGCTGGATCTGCACGGCCTGAGTCAAGCGGCCGCCCGCGACCACCTCGCCGAATTCGTCGCCGCAAGCCGTCACGCGGGTCTGCGTTGCGTGCGCATCGTGCACGGCAAGGGATATCGCTCGGGCGCCCGCGGGCCCGTGCTCAAGATCGCCGTGGACACCTGGCTCAGGCGTCACACGGATGTTTTGGCGTTTACCTCGGCGCGGGTCATCGACGGCGGCACGGGAGCCGTATACGTGCTGCTGCGCTGACCGGGCGGCTGATCTGATCTACCTCCGCTAGTCGGGCTCGGAGTCGTCGATGAGCGCCGGCTCCGCGAGCTCGCAAATCTCACGCAGCACCGCGGTGGCAAATTGGCCCTTACCGAGTGTGAAACTCAAGGTGAGCGTCGCGGCTTCGGACTCCACCGAAAGATCGCGGATCGCACAGCGTAGCGCGCGGCGCTCTTGCTCGAGACCCTCCTGCGCGAGGAGCTCGGCGACCGGCGCGAACTCGCGCGCGACCTCGAGCTCGGTGTCGAGCGCACGGCCGGCCGTGCCGGGCTCCCCTCTGCCCCACATCGGACCGGATGGGTGGATGTCGAACGCATCCAGACGCCGCTCGAGCTCCGAGTCCACGGCGTCGACGCGAAAATGGCTGCCGCTGCCGTCGAGACTCGCGAGGTCGCCGGGCGCGAGCCGCGACCAGTCCGCGCTCTGCACGCGCCGGCCAAGCACCGCGTTGAAAATCAGCGAGCGTGCGGCCGAGAGAGTGAAGCCGCGCTCGGCGCGGGCCGCCGGCCGCTTGCCGCTCTGCAGCCATTCGGCCACCCGGTCGAGATTGAAACCGTCGCGGCCGAAACGCTGCGCGCCGAAATAATTCGGGGCCCCCTGCGTGCGCAAGGCCGTGAGCTTCTCTTCGAGCGCAGCGCGCGGCCAGTCGATCTGCCGCAGCCGGATGCGGAAGCGGTTGCCGCGCAACGCGCCGCGCCGAAGCTTGCGTGTATTGAGCTGCGACTCGAGCACACGGAACTCGTCCTTGTGCACCGTGCTCCAGAATTCCGCGGTTCCTCGAGCCGCGGGCAGGCTGAACCATTGCACGCTGACCGCGTGCCGATCCTTGAGCCCCGCGTAGCCCACTTCCGCAACCGGCACCTCGGCAAGGCGCGCGAGTTCGGCCGCCACCCAGCGGGTATTGGCGGAACGCTTCTCCACACGCAGCAACCGGTGCGGGCCCTCGCCCGACGGAACGAACGAGAGTTCTTCCTCGACGCGAAAGTCCTCGGGCTCCGCTTTGATGCGTGCCGCGGAAAGCGGCGCGCCGTGCGCGCGCGGCGGCGTCAACGCGGCGCGAGTCCAGGCTTCCGCGCGCCGGCCCCGGGTACTCACGCTCCCTCGAGCAGAACCGCGGCTTGTGCGGCGAGGCCTTCGCCACGGCCGACGAAGCCCATGCGCTCGGTGGTGGTTGCCTTGATGTTGATGAGCTCGGGAGCGACGCCGAGATCCTCCGCGAGGTTCGCCGCCATGCTGTCGCGATGCGCGGCGATGCGCGGCGCCTCGGCGAGCACGGTGACGTCGGCGTTGACGAGGCGGTAGCCGGTCTCGCGCACCATGGCGGCGACCGTGCGCAGGAACAGCCGGCTGTCGGCGCCCCGGTAGCGCGGATCGGTGTCCGGAAAATGGCGCCCGATGTCGCCCTTCCCGAGCGCGCCGAGCAGCGCGTCGCAGAGCGCATGAATCACCACGTCGCCGTCCGAGTGCGCGACGACGCCTCGATCGTGGACAATACGCACCCCGCCGAGCACGACATGGTCGCCGTCGCCGAAGGTGTGTACATCGAATCCCTGGCCTATGCGCATCCTGCCGGACATCGTTGTTCGCTTCTCCTCGCTTTGCAATATGCGCGCCGCGGCCTGAAGGTCCGCCGCACGGGTGACTTTGATATTGAACGGCGAGCCCTGCACCAGCACCGGACGCACGCCCTGCCGCTCCATCGCCTGCGACTCGTCGGTGACACCGATCTTGGAGCGCATCGCCGCCTCGAGCGCGCCCTCGAGCTCACCCAAGGCAAATGCCTGCGGCGTCAATGCGCGCCAGAGGCCGCCGCGATCGACCGTTTCGCAGACCATGCCGTCTCGCTCACGCTTCACCGTATCGACGACGGGCGCGGCCAGCACAGCGCCGCTCGCGCCGGCCTCGAGCGCCGCGATGAGCGCCGCGACGTCGGACGGCTCGAGACAGGGTCGCGCCGCGTCGTGAACGAGCACCCAGTCCGCGGGTGAGGCATGTTCGCGCAGCGTCCTCAATCCGGCCAGCACCGAGTCCTGCCGACTCGCGCCGCCGAGCGCCGTCAGGAGCTTCTCCGAGCGCGGCGCGTGCTCGCGCCAGTGCGTATCGCCGGGAGCGACCACCACCACCACACGCTCTATCCGCGGCTCGCGCAGCAGCGGTCGGAGCGACCACTCAAGCACGGTCGCGCCCATGAGGGGTGCGTATTGCTTGGGTAAACTCTGGCGGCTGGCGGAGCTCTCGAATCGCTCGCCGCGTCCGGCGGCCGGGACCACGGCCCAGATGCGCCGCGCTTTTTGCGGCACGGTCACTCGGCGCGGGCGGTGATGGCGGTGGACGGCGCCGCCGGCGCTTGAGTCGCCGGCGTCACGATCTGGTAGAAGGTCTCGTTGTTGCCCACCATCCCGAGCTCCGAGCGGGCGCGCTCCTCGAGAGCCGCGAGTCCGACTTTGAGGTCAGTCACCTCGGCGAGCAACTGACGATTTCGCTCGCGTTGCTCCCCATTGGCCGCTTTTTGCGCCTCGACTGCTTGATCGAGACGCCAAATCTCGCGGATGCCCCGATCGGACACCCACAGGCGGTACTGCAGCAAGACCAGACACACGCCTAAAATGACCGCGAAAATCCTCATGAGGTCAGTAGCTTAGCATGGACTCTTAACGAACTGGAACCGCCAAAGCGTTCTTGCCCGCAAATACCGCTTCGCCGCCGAGCTCACCCTCGATGCGCAACAACTGGTTGTATTTGGCGACGCGGTCGGATCGGGACATCGAGCCGGTCTTGATTTGCGTTGCCGCCGTGGCGACGGCGATGTCCGCGATGGTGGCATCCTCGGTTTCGCCCGAGCGGTGAGAGACGATCGCCGCGTACTTGGCCTTGGCTGCCATGTCGATCGCCGCCAGTGTCTCGGTCAATGTGCCGATCTGGTTCGGCTTGATGAGGATCGCGTTCGCGACCTTCTTCGCAATGCCTTCGGCGAAGATCTTGGTGTTGGTCACGAACACATCGTCGCCGACCAATTGCACTTTATCGCCGAGCTTCTTGGTGAGCCCGACCCAGCCGTCCCAATCGCCCTCGCTCATGCCGTCCTCGATGGTGACGATGGGATACTTCGCCACCAGCGCGGCGAGATAGTCGGCGAATTCGCTCGAGTTGAATTTGCGTCCCTCGGAGGCCAAGTCGTACACGCCATCCTTGTAGAACTCGGTGCTCGCGACGTCCAACCCGAGATAGATGTCCTTGCCCGCGCGATATCCCGCCTTGTCGATGGCTTCGAGGATCACCCCGAGCGCCGCCTCGTTCGAAGGCAAATCCGGTGCGAACCCGCCTTCGTCGCCGACGGCGGTGTTGAGCTTCTGCGCGTGCAGCACCTTCTTCAGCGCATGAAAGACTTCCGCGCCATAGCGCACCGCCTCCGAAAGCGACGGCGCGCCCAGCGGCAGAATCATGAATTCCTGGATGTCGACGCTGTTGTCGGCATGGGCTCCGCCGTTGATGATGTTCATCATCGGCACCGGCATGACCGGCTTCGCGCCGCGTGCGAGGTGGCGGTATAGCGGCACCTTGCGGTCGCGCGCGGCGGCATGCGCGGCAGCGAGCGATACCGCCAGAATCGCATTCGCGCCGAGCTTGGATTTGTTCTCGGTGCCATCCGCCGCGATGAGCTTCTCGTCCAGGCCGCGCTGATCCTCGGGATCGAGGCCGAGGGCCACGCGGCGAATCGCGCCATTCACATGCTCAACCGCCCTTGAGACGCCCTTGCCGAGAAAGCGCTTCGGGTCGCCGTCGCGCAACTCCACCGCCTCGCGCGAGCCGGTGGACGCGCCGGACGGAACCGCCGCGCGGCCCTGCGCACCCGACTCGAGCACCACATCGGCCTCGACCGTGGGATTGCCGCGCGAATCGATGATTTCGCGGCCGCGGATTTCGACGATACGACTCATAACAAGGACTCCTCGAACGGTTTCTTTTTGACGGCCAGATCGAGCTCCACGAGGGTGGTGAGCAATGAGCCCATGCGATCCAGCGGCCAGGCGTTGGGGCCGTCCGACTTGGCCTGCGCCGGGTCCGGATGGGTCTCCATGAAAAGGCCCGCGACGCCCGCGGCCACTGCCGCACGTGCGAGCACCGGAACGAATTCGCGCTGCCCTCCCGAGGCGTCTCCCTTGCCGCCCGGCAACTGTACGGAATGCGTGGCATCGAACACCACGGGACAGCCGGTGGCGCGCATCACGGCAAGCGAGCGCATATCCGAGACCAGATTGTTGTAGCCGAACGAGAAGCCGCGCTCGCACACCATGATCTGGCTGTTGCCGGTCGAGCGCGCCTTGTCGACGACGTTCTGCATCTCCCAGGGACTCAAGAATTGCCCCTTCTTGATGTTCACGGGCTTGCCCTGCGAGCAGGCCGCGACGATGAAATTGGTTTGACGGCACAGAAACGCCGGCGTCTGCAGCACGTCGACCACTTCGGCCACCTCCGCGAGCGGCGTGTCCTCATGGACATCGGTGAGCACGGGGACACCGATCTGCTTGCGCACGCGCGCGAGCGCCTCGAGGCCCTTCTCGATCCCGGGTCCGCGGAAGCTCTTGCTCGAGGAGCGGTTGGCCTTGTCGAAGGAGGCCTTGAAGATGAACGGAATGCCGAGAGTCTCGGTGATATCGCGCAGCCGTCCCGCTACATCGATCACCAGCGTCTCGCTCTCGATCACGCACGGTCCGGCAATCAGGAAAAACGGCCGATCGGCGCCGATCTCGAACGAGGCCAGTTTCATGCCGTGGCGCGAGCCGGCTGGAGCGATGCGCGATAGGCCCGCGCTGCGCGCACGAATCCCGCGAACAAGGGATGGCCGTCGCGAGGCGTCGAGGTGAACTCCGGATGGAACTGGCTCGCGACAAACCACGGATGGGAGTCGAGCTCGATGAACTCCACGAGCCCATCCGCAGAGAATCCCGAGAAAGTCATGCCGGCCGCAGCCAGCTCCTCGAGATAGTTGTTGTTGAACTCATAGCGATGGCGGTGGCGCTCGAAAATCGCCTCCTTGCCGTAGAGCGAGTGCACCAGCGATCCGGGCTTGAGACGCGCCTCTTGCGCGCCCAACCGCATGGTGCCGCCCAGTTCGGACTTCTCGTCGCGCACCTGCTGGCCGCGGGCGAGGTCCTGCCATTCGGTGATGAGCGCGATCACCGGATGATTCGTGGCGCGATCGAACTCGGTGCTGTTGGCGCCCTTCAAACCGACCATGCGCGCGAACTCGATGATCGCGAGCTGCATGCCGAGACAGATGCCGAGATAGGGAATGCGGTTCTCGCGCGCATAGCGGATCGCCTGGATCTTGCCCTCGATTCCGCGATCGCCGAATCCGCCGGGCACCAGAATCGCGTCCATGTTGGCGAGCAATCCCGAGCGCTCATCGATGTCCTCGGACTCGAAGTAATGAATGTTCACGCGCGTGCGTGTCTTGATCCCCGCGTGCATCAAGGCCTCGTTCAGCGAGATGTACGAGTCGCGCACCTGCACGTATTTGCCTACCATGCCGATGTCGACCACTGCCTCGGGATTCTGCTTCGCGGCCACCACGGCGCGCCATTCAGAGAGATCCGTTCCGGCGGCGTGCAGGCGCAGCTTGTCGATCACGATGTCGTCGAGATCCTGCTCGTGCAGGAGCATCGGGATCTTGTAGATGTCGTCCGCATCCACCGCCGAGATCACCGCACGCTCCTCGACGTTCGTGAACAAGGCGATCTTGCGGCGCTGCTCGTCCGGCAGGGGCTGCAGGCAACGGCACAGCAGGATGTCCGGTTGGATACCGATGCCGCGCAATTCCTTGACGGAGTGCTGTGTCGGCTTCGTCTTGATTTCCCCGGAACCGCCCACGATGGGCACCAGCGTGAGATGCATGTAAAGCACGTGGTTGCGTCCGAGCTCGACGCCCATCTGGCGAATCGCCTCGAGGAAGGGGAGCGACTCGATGTCGCCCACCGTGCCCCCGATCTCGACCATGCAGACATCGGCATCGCCCGCCCCCATGCGGATGCGGTACTTGATCTCATCGGTGATGTGGGGGATCACCTGCACCGTGGCGCCGAGATAATCGCCGCGACGCTCCTTGGCGATGACCCGCTCGTAAATGCGTCCGGTGGTGAAATTGCTGTTGCGGCCGGTGGTGGTGCGCACGAAGCGCTCGTAATGGCCGAGGTCGAGATCGGTCTCGGTGCCGTCCGCGGTGACGAATACTTCGCCGTGCTGGAAGGGACTCATCGTGCCCGGATCCACGTTGATGTAGGGATCGAGCTTCACCATGCTGATCTTGAGGCCCCGTGCCTCGAGGATCGCTCCGAGGGAGGCCGAGGCGATGCCCTTGCCGAGGGACGACACCACGCCGCCGGTGACGAAAACGAATCGAGTCATGAGTCACCGCCAAATAATAATCGCGAGCCGCGCCAAATTTTCGAGGGCGCGCCGACGCGTAAATTGCCAAAGGAATTATTAAATTCGACGGGAGTTCAGATTACCAGATCGGCCCTCCCTCGACAATCGCGGCGCCGAAATTTGCGCGCCTCGCCCCATATGAGCGGCTCATGTGAGCGGCGGCGCATCCTCCCACACGCAACCGAGGCCCACGGCTTCCCGGGCGACGCTCGAGCGCGCCTCTTGCCAGAGATCCCCGACCGCGATGAGCGTTTCCCCGGCGAAGACCATGGGTAGGGCATCGCGCAGCCAGGGCAGTACGCCGAGCGCCTGACACAGGTGCTGCACGCTTTGCGTGCGCGCCCGCGGACTCGTTTTCAGAGTTTCTCCTCCCCGCCGCCGCCGTACACTCAAGGTCGCCGGCAGCCGTTCTGGATCGAGCCCTCCCGCGCGCTCCGCCCAGCGCAACGCCCCGAGACCCGCGCCGAGCGGCAAGCGCGAGCCTGCCGAAGTAGGCCAAGCGAGCGCCTCGCCCATTGCGGGCAGGACCGCGGCGGTCAGGAACAAGCGGCCGCGATAGCGACGCAGGACGTGCTCGCCCCATTGCACGGCGGGCTCGTGATCGGCCCTTGCCGTGAGGATCTGACGCAAGGCTTCGTCCAACCGCGCGGTCGAGGGTGGCTCGACCGCGGCGTGCTTGAGCCAATGCCGCACCACGTGTAAGCGCTCACGCCCGGGAAGCGAGCGCAGACCCGACACCGACAGCGCATCGCCGTCGCGCAATCGCTCCACCGAACGCCGCGTCGAGGCGTCGAGCGAGACCTGCGCGTCGCCGAGATGCTGGGCCGCACGCGCGAGTGAGGAGGCCGCCGCCGGCCAGCGCCGCTCGATGCCCGGCCATACGTCGCGTCGCAGATACGCCCGATCGAAGCGCGGGTCGCGGTTCATCGGGTCATCGGCCGCCTCGATTGCGAGCGCCTCACCGATCCGATGCAGGTCGCCGGGCACGACATCGAGAAGCGGCCGCAGGTGCCAGCCTTCGGCAAACGGGCGGCAGACGGGCATCGCCGACAAACCCTTGAGCCCCGCGCCCCGCAGCAATTGCAGCAGCAAGGTCTCGGCTTGGTCGAGCGCATGGTGCGCCGTCAGCAGACACTCTCCGGGCTGCATAACGCTCGCGAAGCCGCGATAGCGTGCGACGCGCGCAGCGGCCTCGATAGACACGCCGCCCTGTACATCGACCTCGACCCGCACCACCTCGAGGGGAACCTCGAACCGACGGCACAGCGCCGCACTCGCATCGCGCATCGCGCTCGACGCGGCCTGCAAACCGTGGTCGACGTGCACGGCGCGCAGCGGCAGCGCCCCCGCGGCACGTGCTTGCGCGAGCGCGGCCAACAGGCACGTGGAGTCCCGGCCGCCGGACAGCGCCGCGAGCAGGCCGGTCGAGCCGGGCGGTAAATTGTCCTCGAGCACGGTCCACAGAAGTTCCGCGCTGAAGCGCATGCTTATCCGCCGCGGAACACGCCGAATCCGCGCAACCGCGCCTGCCGGGCGTCCAGGAGCGAGGTGATGGGCTGTTTGGAAAGCTCCGCCAAGTGCTTGACCATGCTTTGTTTGACCGCCTCGGCCATGCCTTGCGGATCGCGGTGCGCCGCACCGTGCGGCTCCTTCAGCACCTCATCGACCAGACCGAGTTTCTTCAGCCGCTCGGCAGTGCCGCCCATGGCATCGGCCGAAATTTCCTTCTTGTCCGTGCTCTTCCACAAGATCGAGGCGCAGCTCTCCGGAGAGATGACCGAATAGACGCTGAACTGCAGCATCACCAATCGATCGCAGACGCCGATGGCGAGCGCGCCGCCCGAGCCGCCCTCCCCGATCACGACCGACAGAATGGGCGCGGCGAGGTTCGACATCTCGAACAGGTTTCGCGCGATGGCCTCACTTTGACCACGCTCCTCGGAGCCGATGCCCGGGTACGCCCCCGGCGTGTCGATCAGCGTGACGATGGGGATGCGGAAGCGCTCGGCCATTTTCATGAGCCGCAGCGCCTTGCGATATCCCTCGGGCTTCGGCATACCGTAGTTGCGCCGCACGCGCTCCTTCGTGTCGCGCCCTTTCTGATGGCCGATCACCATCACCGGCAATCCCTCGAGGCGCGCGAGGCCGCCTACGATGGCGAGATCATCGCTGTACATACGATCGCCGTGCAGCTCGTGCCAGTCGGTGAAAATGAGCGACACATAATCGAGCGTATACGGCCGTTGCGGATGACGGGCGAGCTGCGTGATCTGCCAGGGAGATAGATTCGCGAAAATACTGTTGGTGAGCGCCCGGCTCTTCACCTGCAGCCGCTTCACCTCCTCGGCAATGTTGATACTCGCATCGGAGCCGAGGAACTTGAGCTCCTCGATCTTTGCCTCGAGTTCGGCGATCGGTTGTTCAAACTCCAAAAAATTCAGCGCCATGAAGAACTTTCCTCGCCGCGGATATCGTTTCGCGGACCATACACCAAATACCAACCCTCGCGGCCCACCAGCGCCGACAGTTTATCCAGAAGGTCGCGCGCCGGGCGCACCGACCAGCTGTCCGCCAGATGCAGCCGTCCCGAGTAATCCGCGCGGTTGACCGCGATGCCGACCGCGCAGGGACCCTTGAGATAGGGCTTCAAGAGCTCCTCGAATCGGCTCATTCCCTGCGGCCCGTCGAGCTCCGGCGGCCAGCGCAACCACAGGCGCCGCGCGAAGCGCTCGCGCGCCCGGTCGATGTCCATGACGCTTTTCGCCTGGAGCCGCCATGCCTCGATGAAATCGTCGAACCGCAGCGTCCCCTCGACGATGAGGATCGCATCCTTGACGACGATGTCGCGATATTGCTGGAACGTCTCCTCGTACAGGCTCACCTCGAGCCGCGCGCTGCGATCGTCCAGGATCAAGGTCACCCGATTCGGACGGCGGCGTATCTCGAGTACCAGCCCGGCCACCGTGGCCGGCTTGCCGTGGCTCCAGCCGCGCTCGCCGGGCGCCGCCACGGGCTTCGGGCCGCCGACGTCGACCAGCCGCGCGCTCACCAGAAACTTCAGGTCCGGCTCGTAGGGCGTGATCGGATGCCCGCTCAAATACAGTCCGAGCGTCTCGCGCTCGCCCGCCAGGCGCTGCGCCTCCGTCCAGTCGTCGACCCGGCCGTGCGCGGCGGCGGACAAGCCGAACAGATCCACTTGGCCGACGCTTGTGGCGCGCGAGTTTTGCTCGCCGAGATGCATCGCGCGATCGAGCTCGGCGGAGAGCGTGGCGCGATTCGGACCCAGCGGATCGAGGCTCCCCGACTTGATGAGCGCCTCGAGCACGCGCCGATTGACTCGTTGCAGATCGATGCGCCGGCAAAACTCCGGCAGACTCTGGTACGGCCCGCGGGCGTTGCGCTCGTCGACGATGGCCTGCACCGCGGATTCCCCGGCACCCTTGATGGCGCCGAGTCCGAAACGGATGCTCATGGGTCCCGCGACCTTGAAGGCATAGACCGACTCGTTCACGTCCGGCGCATGCACCGTGAGACTCATGCTCGCGCACTCGTCGATGAGCGTGACGATCTTGTCGGTCTTGTCCATGTCGGCGGACAGCACCGCCGCCATGAAAGCCGCCGGGTAGTGCGCCTTCAGCCACGCCGTGTGATAGGACAGCACGGCGTAGGCGGCGGAGTGCGACTTGTTGAAGCCGTACCCGGCGAACTTCTCCATCAGATCGAAGATGAGCGTCGCCTGCGATTCGCGCACGCCGCGATTAAGCGCCCCGCCCACGAACACCGAGCGTTGCTTCGCCATCTCTTCGGGCTTCTTCTTGCCCATGGCGCGGCGCAGGAGATCGGCCCCGCCGAGCGTGTAGCCGGCGAGGATCTGCGCGATTTGCATGACCTGCTCCTGATACAGGATCACGCCGTAAGTCGCTTCCAGCACGGGCTTGAGCTCCGGGTGCAGATAGTCGATGGTGGCGCCGCTCGTGTCGTGCTTGCGCGCGATGAAGTCCTCCACCATGCCGGACTGCAGCGGGCCCGGACGGAACAGGGCCACCAGCGCGACGATGTCGCCGAAGCGATCGGGCTGAAGCCTTCTGATCAGATCCTTCATGCCGCGCGATTCGAGCTGGAAGACTGCCGTGGTCTTGCAGCTCTTCAGCAGCTGATAGGTCGCCGCATCGTCCATGGGGAGCGAGCGCATGTCGAGCGGCGGCTCGCCCGCGCCCACACGCAGGGCGTTGATGTCGCGCACCGCCCAATCGATGACGGTGAGTGTGCGCAGCCCCAAGAAGTCGAACTTCACGAGGCCCGCGGCCTCGACATCGTCCTTGTCGAACTGGGTGACCGCGGTGCCGCCCTCTTCGCAGTAGAGCGGCGTGAAGTCGGTGAGCACGGAAGGGGCAATGACGACGCCGCCCGCATGGGTGCCTGCGTTGCGGGCGAGGCCCTCGAGCGAGCGCGCCAGATCGATCAGCTCGCGCACCTCCGCATCGTTGGTGTAGAGACGCTTGAGCTCCTCTTCCTGCTCGAGCGCCTTGTCGAGCGTGATGCCGATCTCGAACGGCACGAGCTTGGCGATCTTGTCGACGTAGCCGTAGTTGTGTCCGAGGACGCGGCCGACGTCGCGTATCACGGCCTTCGCTGCAAGCGTGCCGTAGGTGATGATCTGCGAGACACGTTCGCGTCCGAACTTCTTGGCGACGTACTCGATGACCCGATCGCGGCCATCCATGCAAAAGTCCACGTCGAAGTCCGGCATCGAGACGCGCTCCGGGTTCAGGAACCGCTCGAACAGCAGATCGTGCTCGATCGGATCCAAGTCGGTGATGCCGAGCACGTAGGCCACCAACGACCCGGCGCCGGATCCACGGCCGGGCCCGACAGGGACCCCGTTCTCGCGCGCCCAGCGGATGAAATCCGCGACGATCAAGAAGTAGCCCGCAAAACCCATGCTGCAGATGACGCCGAGCTCGAGCTGGAGGCGTGCGGCATATTGCTCACGATTGCGCGCCTCGACGCTGCCGAGCGAGGGGGCTTCCTCGAGCCGCCGAGCGAGGCCGGCGCGCGCCTCCTCGCGCAGGAAATCCTCCGTGGTCGTGCCCGCGGGCACCGGATAGGCCGGCAACATCGAGGCGCCGAGCTTGATTTCGAGCGAGCAGCGTTTGGCGATCTCGACGCTGTTCTCGATGAGCGCGGGAACATCGGCGAACAGCGCCGTCATCTCCTCCGGCGTCTTCAGGTATTGTTCCTCGGAGTAGCGCCGCCGGCGGCTGGCGTCATGGAGTTGCGCACCCTCGCGGATACACACCCGCGCCTCGTGCGCCTCGAACTCCGCGCGCGTCAGGAAGCGCACGTCATGGGTCGCGACCGCCGGCACTGCGCGCTCGGACGCGAGATCGAGCACGGCCTCGCTGTAGAGCGCCTCGCCGTTGCGCCCGGTGCGCTGCACTTCCAGATAGAAGCGATCGCCGCACAACGATTGCCAGCGAACGACACAGCGCGCCGCCTCCTCCGCGTTGCCGCGCGCGAGCGCCTGGCCGATGTCGCCTTCGGCACCCCCCGACAGGACGATCAGGCCCGCGAGCGTCGCGGGCTCGAGCCACGCGCGCTCGAGCATCGGCGGCCCGCGCCGCTGTCCTTCGAGAAACGAGCGGGTCACGAGCTGCGTGAGATGGCGATAGCCCGCGAGGTTCTGGCACAGGAACACGATGCGCGAAGGCGGCGTGCGCTCGCCCGGCTCGCGAATCCAGGCGTCGACACCGATCAAGGGCTTCACGCCGGCCGCGAGCGCCTCCTTGTAGAACTTGACCATCGCGAAAAGGTTGGATTGATCGGTGAGCGCTATCGCCGGCATATGCGCCGCCGCGACCGCCGCCATGAGCTCGGGCACGCGCACGATCCCGTCGACCAGCGAGTACTCGGTGTGCAAGCGCAGATGTACGAACTGACCCAATGCCCTCACCGCTCCATATACGTTGCGAGCTCGGGGTCCTCGTCGACGTCCGGCACCCAGGAAAGATCCGGATCCCACTCCTCGGAGTCGGCGAGGCTGCCGAGCAGCGTCAGCACGGGCGCGAAGCTGCGCCGGTGCAAGCGGCATGGGCCGTGCTCGGAGAGCCGCCGCCGATGCTCGCGGGTCGCATATCCCTTGTGGCTCGCGAATGCGTATTGCGGATACAGCACGTCCATTTGATGCATGTGCTCGTCACGCACCGTTTTCGCCAGAATCGAGGCGGCGCTGATCGCAGGCTCGGTGGCGTCGCCGCCGACGATGGCGCGTGCCGTGACCGCGGCACCGAGCCCCGAAAGCCGCGGCAGGCGATTGCCGTCGACGATGAGCTTGTGCGGGCACATGTGCATGGCGAGCACTGCGCGGCGCATCGCGAGAAACGTCGCGTGCAGGATGTTGAGCGCGTCGATTTCCGCCGGGTCCGCCCAGCCGACGCCGTAGCAAAGCGCGCGGCGGCGGATCTCGATGGCGAGCTGCGCGCGGGTTTCGGCGCTGAGCACTTTCGAATCCGCGAGTCCGGGTATGCCTCTTCCCGGGCGCAGTACCACGGCGGCGGCGACGACGGGTCCGGCCAGCGGCCCTCGCCCCGCCTCGTCCACGCCGGCGATGAACGATCTCATGAACTCACCGCGAGTCTGCGCCGCTGCAACAGGTCGAGGATGGCCTGCGCAGCACGCTCGCTCGCGTCTCGCTTGAGATCGACGTGTAGCCCCACGAACTCTTGCTCCAGCTTGGCGCGTCGTCCGGCATCGTCGAGCCACATCGAAAGCTCCGCACCGAGCACCGGCGGGTCGACTTGTTCCTGAAAATACTCGCCGACGACGCGCCGATCCGCAAGTAGATTCGGCTGCGCGAAAAACTTGGATTTGACGAGATTCAGCTTGCGCAGGAGGAAGGCCGTCACGGGGCCGGTGCGGTAGACCACGACCATCGGCCGCTTGCAGAGCGCCGCCTCGAGCGTCGCCGTGCCCGACGCAATCAGCGCAACGTCCGCCGCAATCAGCGCGGCCTGCGCCTCGCCGTCGCTCATTTTCACTTCAACTTGCGGTGCTATCGCGTTGAGCGCGCGCGAAAAAATCTCCCGCGCAGCCTCGCTCGCCATCGGCGCGACGAAGCGTATTCCGGGCCGGTGCTCGGCGAGCCATACGGCCGTTCTCGCGAAGTCCGCCGCGAGCCGCGTCACCTCGCCGCGGCGGCTGCCGGGCAGCAGTGCGACGATCTCGCCCGCCGCAGGGAGTTCGAGGCGCGCGCGCGCCGCGGCGCGGTCGACCTCGAGGGGAATTGCATCGGCGAGCGGATGTCCAACGAACTCCGCGGCGACGCCTTGATTCTCGTAGAACTTGCACTCGAACGGCAACAGGCACAGCACCAGGTCCACTGATTCATGGATGGTGTGGACGCGGCTCTGCCGCCACGCCCAGACTTGCGGACTCACGTACTGCACGGTGGGAATGCCCGCCCGATGGAGCTTTTTCGCAAGTCGCAGGTTGGTATCGGGCGCATCGATGCCCACGAATACGTCAGGTCGCGCGGCGATGAAGGATGTGCGCAGATGGGAGATCAGCCGCCACAGCCGCGGCAGCTCGCGCAGAACATCGTAGAGCCCCATGACGGCGAGCGATTCGGCCGGCTCCCACACCTCGCAACCGAGCGCGCGCATCTTCGGACCCGCAACGCCGAAGAACTCCGCAGCGGGCTCGTGGCGTCGCAGTGCCTGGATGAGTCCGGCACCCAGCGTATCGCCCGACGCCTCCCCCGCGACCAGTGCCACCCGCAATGGACCCGGCATCAGGCGCCTAGCGAACCAGACTGCGTGAGCTTGAGTGGAGAAATTCCACGAACGGCCGCAGCTCGGCCTCGGACTCGGCCGAGCGCTCGAGACGCTCCAACGCCTCTGCCAGCTTAAGACCCGAGCGATACAGTACGCGGTACGCGCGGCGGATGTTGCGGATCTGCTGCGCGCTGAAGCCGCGGCGCGTCAGCCCCTCGACGTTGATGCTGTGCGGAACCGCCGGCCTGCCGACGGCCATGACATACGGTGGTACATCGCGCGTCACCATGGTGTTGTGCGCGATGAAGGCGTGCATGCCGATCTTGGTGAACTGATGCGCAGCCGACAGGCCGCCGAGAATTGCCCAATCGCCGATATCGACGTGACCGCCCAGCGTCGCGCAATTCGCGAGAATGATTTGATTGCCGAGACGGCAATCGTGTGCGACGTGCGAATAGGCCATGAAGAGGTTATCGTTCCCGATCGTCGTCACGCTCGAGCCCGTCACGGTGCCGCGGTTCACCGTCACGGCTTCGCGGAACACATTGCGATCGCCGATCTCGAGGCGCGTAACCTCACCTTTGTATTTCTTGTCCTGCGGATCGTCGCCGATCGAGGCGAACTGATAGATCTTGTTGTGGGCGCCGATGCGCGTCGGACCCTTGACGACGACATGCGGACCGATCCAGGTGCCCGGACCTATCTCGACGTCGCCGCCGATGACGCTGAAAGGGCCGATCTCCACGTCCGATGCGATTTTCGCCTCGGGCGCGACGACCGCACGCGCATCGATCATCCCGCCTCTCCCCCAATCTGCGTCTTCGCTTTCGCGGACGGAGCCTTGGTTTCGGGGGCGACCATGATCTCGGCGGACGCGACCTCGGCGCCGTCCACCTCGGCGAGGCAGTCAAACTTCCAGATACCCTTGAGCGCGCGCTTGAGCGTGCACTTCAGGATGATCTGATCGCCGGGCTCGACGGGGCGTCTAAAGCGGGCATTGTCGATTGCGACGAAATAGAACCGCGTGTCTGAATCGGGCACCACCTCGACCGTCTTGAACGCGAGGATGCCGCAGGCTTGGGCGAGCGCCTCGATGATCATGACGCCCGGCATCACGGGCCGGTGCGGGAAATGACCCGGGAAGAACGGCTCGTTGAACGTCACGTTCTTGATGGCGTGCACGAATTTGCCCGCCTGACAGTCGATCACCCGGTCGACGAGCAAGAACGGATATCGATGCGGCAACTGGTGCATGATCGCTTCGATATCCAAGCCGCTCCGCTGCGCCATCATCGCTCCTTTTCGCCGAAACGGCGTAAGTGTGCCACCATCCGCCGCCAGACACGCGTCGGCACTGTCGGCATTCCGCTCGAGTAACTGCCCGGCTCGCGGATCGAGGCGCTCACCAAGCTGCACCCCGTGATCACGACATCGTCGGCAATCGAGAGGTGCCCCGCGAAACCCACCATACCGCCCACCATGCAGCGCTTGCCTATGATCGTCGAGCCCGATATTCCGGTGCAGGCGGCGATGGCCGTATGCGCGCCGATGACCACGTTGTGACCCACCTGGATCTGATTGTCCAGCTTGGCACCATCCTCGATCACCGTATCGCCGATCGCGCCTCGATCCACGGTCGTGTTGGCACCGATCTCGACGTCGTTGCCAATGCGCACGCTCCCCACTTGGGGAATCTTGACCCAGGTGCCGCCGTCCGCCGCCAAGCCGAAACCATCGGCGCCGATCACCGCCCCGGCGTGCACCAGGCAGCGCGCACCGAGCTCGACACCGGGATAGAGATTCACCCGCGCGACGAGGCGCGTGTCCGCACCCAGCCGGGCGCCCCGCTGCACGATGCAGGCCGGGCCCACCCAGGAACGCTCCCCGAGCTCGACATCCGCCTCGATCACCGCGAGCGGGCCCACCGTGGCCGATGTGGGAACGCGTACGCCTGCGGCGATGACCGCGGTCGGGTGGACGCCGGGCGCTTGCTCCGGCTCCGGGTGCAAAAGCGCCGCCATCCGCGCGAACGCGAGACGCGGATTCTCGGTTACGAGCACCGCCACCGGGCAGGCAAGCGCATCGTCCGCCGTGAGCACCACGGCGCTCGCCCGCGTCGTGGAGAGCTCGCGCCGGTGACGCGAATCGGCGAGAAAGCTAAGCGATCCCGGCTCGGCCTGCGCCAGCGTCGCTACGTGCGAGACCCGTATTTCCGGGCTGCCGCGCAATTGCAGCCCGAAACGCACCGCCAACTCGCCCAGGCTGAAATCCTCTTGCACCGGCGCACATCCCGTGCGTTAAGGATCAGCAGGGCTATTTAGGGCTGCCGGGCGGCTTCGGCGCCGATCCCGCAGGGGACTGCGTCTTCGGCGGGCTCGCAGGAAGCGTCGCGGGCTTGGTCTGCAACTGCGCAAGCACCGCAGCCGTGATGTCGAGCGGCGGCTTGGCGAACAACACGCCGTCGCCCAGCACGAGATCATAACCCTGCGCATTCGCGTACGTCTGAATCTCCCCGAAAAGAAAGCGCTGGACCTTGCCGAGCTCCTCGTTCTTGCGGGTCGAGGCATCGTCCTGGAACTCGCCGGCCTTGCGGGAAAATTCGCGCTGCTGATCGCGGAAGGTCTTCTCGGCATTGGCGCGATCGGACTCGGCCATGACCGCGGATTCCTTCTGCAGCTTGTCTTCCTTGGCCTTCAGATCGGTCTGCATGGTCATCAGCTCACGGCGGCGCGGCCCGAACTCGTTCTCGAGCGACTGCATGGCCGACTTGGTCTGCGGCGCCTCCTCCAGCAGCTTCTGAAAGTTGACGTAGCCCATCTTGACTTCCGCGCCAGCCTGGCCGGCGGCCAACAGGCCCCCAAGGCTGACAACCAATAGTGCGATGATTCGATTGAAAGTCGACATGTTTGCTTTTATGGACCTCGATTGATGGTAGGTCAAAACGCCTGACCGATAGAGAACTGAAAACGCTCTGTTTCGTCGTTGAATGTCACCGTGTTGCCGGGATTCGCGTTCAGCGGAATCCCGTACGAGAAGCGGAACAGCCCCAGGGGCGCGAGCCACTGCACCGCGATCCCGGTCGATCTCTTCAGATTATCATAAGCGAAGTGGTAATTGACCGGCGTAATGTCGTCTTCACCCAGGAATTTGACCTTATTTCCCGTGTAGAAGACGTTCCCCATGTCGTAAAACCAGCTGATCCGCGCAGCGCTCTTCCACTTGTCGGGCACCGGAAACAGCAGCTCGAAGCGGCTGATCACGCGGAAATTGCCGCCGAACGGGTTGCCGATGCCGATGTTGTCGCGCGGACCCAAGGTGCTCTCGCGGTAGCCGCGCACGCTGTCCGGGCCCCCGGCGAAATAATTCAAGTACGGCGGCAGGAACGTGGTCTTGCCGAGCGAATTCGCGTAATCGAGGCTGGCGTTGTAGGAGATCAGCCATTTCTTGTACACGGGTATGTACTGCAGAAACTGGACGTTCGTCGCGTAGTATCTGACCTGGCTGAACGGCAGCGCGTAGCGGCCCGAGACGGCGATATGCGTGCCGCGGTCGGCGAAAATCGCTCGATTGCGCGAGTCGAAATTCCAACCGCCCGTCAGCTCGAAGGTATAGAAGTTGCTCCCGTAGACGGTATAGGGATTGTCCAGGGAGTTGATGATGTTGTCGCCGTTGGTATCGTCCAGGTAGCGCGTGAATGTGTGGCCGTTGTTCTGCACCCAGTTGATCGACTGCTGCGAGCTGTAGCCCTGCGACACCACCAGCTCGTTCTTGTTGGCGGATATGCCAGCCTGCAGATACTGGTACTCGGTGATCGGATAGGAAAAGCTGTTCGCGACCGTCAATTGCTTGGTCGAGAACTTCGAGGCGGCCGCCACGAATTGCGTGATGTCGCGATAGGTCACCGATATCGTGCGCGCGATGCCGTCAATGGTCACATACGGATCGGTCTGCGCGAGCGTGTAGGTCTTGCTGTACTTGCCGGCGTTCACCTCAAGCGCGACCCGGTCGCCCGAGCCCAGGAAGTTGCTGTGTACGAAATTGCCGTTGATGCTGAATTTCTGGGCTTCGGAATAACCGATGCCGCCGCCGAACTGACCCGGTAGGCCTTCCTTGATGTTGTAGTCGACATCGACCAAGTCGGCGCTGCCGGCGACCGGCTTGGTCTCGAACTCCACCTTCTCGACGTACGGCAGACGCTGCAGACGCTCTTTGGAGCGCTCGATCGCGGAATTCGAGAGCCACCCGCCCTCGAGCTGGCGCATCTCACGGCGCAGAGTCTCGTCGTTGATCGCAGTGGTGTTGTTGAAATTGATGTGCCGCACGTACACGCGATTGCCGGGCTCGATGAAAAACGTCAACGACACCATTTTCTTGTCGTTGTCGGGAGTCGGCACCGGGTCGATCTTCGAGAACGCATAGCCGTCCGCACCGAGGCGGTAGCTCATGAGCTCCTGCGAGCTGGTCACGAGCTTGCGCGAGAAGACGTCGCCGGGATGAATCAACAGGAGCCTGCGCAGCTGCTCCTCGGGAACCACCATCGTACCCGCGAGCTTGATCTCGGAGACTTTGAACACGTCTCCCGGGTTGATGTTGATGGTGATGTACATGTCGTCTTTTTCGGGCGCGATCGTGACTTGCGTCGACTCGATCTGAAAGTTGGCGTAGCCGCGGTCCATGTAATAAGAACGCAGCTTCTCCAAATCGCCCGTCAATGATTCGCGCGAATAGCGATCATCCTGCTTGTACCAGGACAGAATGTTCGGCGTGTGCAGCTCGAAGGTGTCGAGAACCTCCTTGTCCTTGAACTTGGTGTTGCCCACCAGATTGATCATCTCGATCTTGGCGCGCTTGCCCTCTTTGATGTCGACCAGGACATCGACCTTGTTGCCCGGCAGATCCGTGACCTTGGTGTCGACGCGCACGGCGTATTTGCCGCGGCTGAAGTACTGGTCCGTGAGGTATTGCTTCACCTCGTCGAGCACCGATCGATCGAAGGTCTTGCCCTGAGCGAGGCCGACGTTGCGCAAGCTCTTGGTGAGATCCTCGGTCTTGATGTCCTTGTTGCCCTTGACCTCGAACTTCGCGATCGACGGCCGCTCCACCACCACCACCAGCAGCGTATTGCCCTCGCGGCGCAGCTCGACGTCGCGGAAGAATCCGGTCGCGTACAGGGCGCGCATGGCCTCGCCGATGCGCTGGTGATCGAGATGATCACCGATGTTCACCGGCAGGTAGTTGAATACCGTGCCTTCGGAGATGCGCTGCAGACCCTCCACGCGGATGTCGCCGACGACGAAGGTCGACTCCGCGGGAGGCGCCGCGGCCGGCGCCGGGCCTTGATCGCCGGGCGCCGCGCCTTGCGGGGGAGGTGCGGATCCTTGCGCGGCAGGCGCCGGTCCCTGTTGGGCGGGCGCTCCGGCGGGCGGCGGGGCGGCCGGCGGCTGCCCCTGCGGCGCAGGCTGCGAACGCAATGGAGTTCCCAAGGGCTGGATGGCGATCGCCACCAGGCAAATCAGGCGGGTTTTAATCCGCACGCGACGACCGCATGCAATCTCTGTGGGCAGCGGCGCGCCGCCCCGGCGGCGCAAACTCGACGTAGGTCATGATGTCCCGTTAATTCAAATGTCTGGAAATATCGTTATAAAAAGCGAGGCTCATCAACACGACCAGCAAGGCGATTCCGACCTGCTGGCCGAAATTTTGCGCCCGCTCCGAGAGCGGGCTGCCCTTCACGGCTTCGACCAGTTGATAAACCACTTGCCCACCATCCAGTAGCGGGACCGGTGCGAGATTGAGCACTCCCAAGCTCACGCTGATGATCGCCAAAAACGAAAGAAACGCCATCAGACCCAAAGAGGCGCTGATCCCCGCGAACTCCGCGATGCTGATCGGGCCATTTATATTCTTGGCGGAGACCTCGCCGGTGAGAATGCGCCATAGCATCTGCACGGTGAGAGCGGACATCTCCCAGGTCTTGCGCGCGCCCACATCGAGCGCCTCGAGCGGGCCGGAGCGACGCGTCTCGACATAGCCCGCGGGCCAGCTGCGCTCACCCTCGGCAAGCGTGATGCCCAATCGTCCGATGGCGCGGCCCTGATCCATGACTCGCGGTACCGCTACCGTGAGGGTGA
>Ga0302314_10003828_pt1 | contig 27692 bp, 29 predicted proteins | sample III_Palsa_N2_3_FD_200533 | JGI IMG/M metagenome (GOLD analysis project Ga0302314, IMG submission 200533) | Peat permafrost microbial communities from Stordalen Mire near Abisko, Sweden - III_Palsa_N2_3 | ecosystem: Environmental > Terrestrial > Soil > Palsa > Peat permafrost | place: Sweden...
CGCCCACGCCTCCGCCTCCGCCTCCGCCTCGATGGAGCCGCTCACCTCACCGGAACTACCGATCCCCGACTGGCTGACCGAAGCCGACCAACTCACCCGGGGCCGCTGCTGGACGGTGCTCGCCGCAGCACTTCAGGCCCGTGAGCTGGGGCACGGGCGCGTGGGCACCGAACACCTCCTGCTCACCGTCTGCCAGGACGCGACCTGCGGCGCGCTTCTGCGGCTCTTCGGTACCGACTACGCCTCCGTTCGGGCCTGCCTGACGGCGTTGAGCGCCGCCGACCCCGAGGCACCCGCCGCCGTCGCGCTGACCGGCCGGGCACGCGAGGTCCTGCTGCTGGCCCGTACCGAGGCCGACCGCCAGCACTCCACCCGCCTCGACCCGACTCACCTGCTCACGGCGATCATCCTCAACGGCAAGGGAGTTGGGGCGCACGTGCTGGCCGCGCTCGGGGTGGACCTCCCGGAGGCACTGATCCGCCTCCGCCTCGGGCGAGCGGCAACCGACCTGGGCGTTCAACACCCGCCGTTCCCCTTGATCGGCGAACTGCGGGACCCGCAGCGCCTGACCCCACCCGTACGACAGGTGCTCACCAGGGCGGCAGAGTATGCCGACGCCACCCGCACCGGCCTGGTCGGCGACACCCAGATCCGCCGGGCGATCGCCGCTGAGGGCTGGGGACCCGGCACCTCACACCCTCTCCAGTCGGAGGAAGTTGAGGGTACAGCTGTCGAATCAGGTCGAATCGTACGGCTGACTCCCCGAGCCCGTGGGATGCTCCGGCGGGCCGCGGCCCACGCCGAGCACGCCGAGCATCCAGGAGTGGACCTCGATCACCTGCGGGCGGCGGCCGACGGCGCGCAGCCGGAGCAGACAGCGCGCCGGCGGGGGGCTGAGGCCATGATCGGTGCCGCCCAGCGCGCCGCCGTCCGGCTCGGCCTGCCGTTCGTAGGCCCGGAACACCTCGTACTCGCTCTGTCCGCCGTCGAACGCTCGCAGGGACAGGTACCGGACGCCGACAGTCCATGGTCAGGGCCGCCACTGCCGCTGACCCCGCAGTGCAAGGCAGCGGTGAAGAGGGCTCAGGCATGTGCCTGTGCCGCCGGCCGAGCCGAGTGCTCCCAGGACGACCTCCGCCAGGCGCTGGCCCACGACGCCCGATCCATCGGTGCCCGCCTGCTCACCGCCCCCAACAACGCCGCCCGCACGGCTCCCCCGCCCCTGGTCGCCTCGACCCGACGCCACCGTCCGGGCGGCGTCCAGGATCCGGGCGGACTCGTCCGGGCCCTCGAAGAGATCAGCAACGCCGTCGCAACCACCCTGGACGTAAGGCGGGTACGGGAGGCGCGGATGGAGCGCGTCGAAGTCCTGCGCATCCTCCATCAGCACCATCCCCAACGTTTCGAAGACCAGTTGACCAGAGAGCTGATCGACGCCGCGCAACTGAACGGCCGAAGTGCGACGGCCACCGACCTCCTCGACGAAGCCGCGCGGAGAACCCGAGAGGCCATCGGTCCGAGTCCGGCGAACGTCGTCGACCTGGCCCGGACCCTTGCCCGAATCAGTCACTCGTACCATCTGCTGGGCCTGGACGAAGCCGCCCTGGCCGTTCTCGACGAGGCGGACGGTTACCTGCTCGCTCGGGTCGAGCACGGCCGGGACACCGAGGACGCCAGCGACCTGCACGGACGCCTGCTCAGCGAGCGGGCGGAGTACCTTCGCGGGCTGGGTTCGCCGCAGGAGGGGCCCGCGCTGCTCACGGCGGTGAACGCGCTCCGCGCACTCGTCACCGACGGGCAGCGGCAGCACCGGACGAACTACCACCAACTCCTGCACCGGGCCTTGCCGCGCCTGGAGGAACTCGATCGTCACGAGGATGTCGTCACCGCCGCGACGGACGCTCTCACCGCCGTCGACTGGCCGGCTCAGGACCTCGGTGAGACGCACTTCCGCCGAGCCCGAGCCCTGTGGTGGCTGTGCCGGGGAGACCTGGGCCGCGCCGACCTGGACGCCGCCGTGGAGAGTGCACCGGACAACACGCTCTACCTCACCCGGAGAGGCACCCTGCTGCTACGCCTGGGCCACCTCGACGAGGCCCTGGCGGACCTCAACCGGTGCCTGGAGAAGTCGCCCCTGAACGGCCTGGCCCGCTACCGCCGAGGCCAGTGCCAGCTGCTGCTCGCACAGTACGAGGCCGCGCTCTCCGACCTGGATGCGGCCCTGACCGACCTGCCTCCCGACCCCGGGTCACTCGTCGCCCGCGCCCAGGCGTACCGATCCCTCGACCAACCGGACCTCGCCCTGCGGGACGCCTCCGCCGCCTCAGCCGCCGAGCCGGACACCGCCTGGTACCGCTACCAGTACGCACTCTCGCTCCACGCCGTCGGCAGCGCCTCCCACGCGCGACGTCAACTCGGCGAGGCGATCCGCCTGGAGACGCGAGACTGTCAACCCACCAACCCCTGGCGCTTCGCAGCGGCAGGTAACCTGGCCGTCTACCACGCGGCCCTGTCCGCCGAACGCCAGTCCCGCGCGTGGATCAACAGGGCGCTCACCTGTCCGCACCATCCCTGGATGGCGAGTGCCATCCAGGTGGACCTCAGTGAGCTGGGGCGGGTGATGCCGACCCTGGCGGATCTGTGCAACTCACTGGCCGTGGGGCTCATGGAGTGAGACCGACCGCGCGACCTGGCCGCACTGCTCCACCTGCGCGGATGACATTCTCGGCCGGCGCGGGGCCGGCGGGCGGGTGGGGGTCGACCACAGTCGTCAATACCTCCAGGTCTGCGGGTTCATCCGCGTCAGCGTGGTCGCCTGGCCTGCAGGCGGCATGCCACACCGCGGTGACGGTGCGTTCGATACCTGCACCGAGGCGTTGCGCAGCATGTAGGCGACGGCCCACACCCTGGGGACCGAGGACAACGCGAGCATGCCCCGGCCCGGCTCAGGAGCGCGGCACACACGATTCCCACGCACACCGGCGTCCGCCTGCCGATCCTGGCACCGATTGCGACCATCAGGAGGGAGCCGGCCAGCGATCCGGCCGACCCGGCCACATTCACCATCGCAAGACTCCACGAGCCGCTGCTGCGGGCTGATGCTGCGACCACATACACCGTTGGCACCGACACGCTCAGGCCGATGCTGAAGTTCCGGCGCCGCTGGGCTTCAGGTCGGGGAGCGGCAGGTCGCACGGTCCGGGGGTCCGGCCTACCCGGGCCCGGGGCGGCGGCCCCAAGCGGTGATCATGCCCGGGGAGAGGTCGGCGAGGGCGGGCGAGGTCAGATAGTCCAGGGCCGTATCGAGTTCGCCAGGTTGCAGCGCGGAGCTGGATTCGAGGGTGTCGCGCATGCTGAGCCAGGTGCCCTTCCCCCGAGCCAGGCGATGCATCACCGAGCCGACCCGCCGACATCACCGCTGGACACGTTGTCCTCGTCCGGGTGACCGGGCTCCTGGTCGGTACAGACCCCTTCATGGCCTCCCCCGATTCCGGCGTTGACGGCGCGGATGGCCAGGGCCGGCTCTCCCGGTCGCCGAGCCGCCACTTCAAGGCCTCGTCGTGCAGCCGGTCGCGGCCGGTCGCGGCCCAGGCGGCTTTGTCCGTCCGGGCCTTGGTGTCCTGGAGCCGCTCCTGCTCGCGCCGCGCCTCAACCTCCGCCCGGCGCACGGGGCAGAACAGGGTCTCGATGTCGTGGGCCAGGACGCGGCGCAGCTTTGCGCCGGGGCCCGGTCTGCGTCCGGCCTGGTGCTCGCGTCCATTCAGCTTTCGAGCCGAGTCGCCTCACCGGCGACGCGTTCCCGTCCCAGGAGCCCGGTCCCGCAGGCGGCCACGGGCCGGGCTGTTCGGGATGCCGCACCTGGCCAATCCGGCGCTGCCGCAGGCCACCCCGCCCGGCGCGCTGCCGGCCGGCGCCGGCCGGCGGCCTGACCGCCGACTCAACTGTTACCGGTACGGACACCTGGCGGCAGCACCGGGGTAACACCACAGGGGCATCGTCATACCTGCGAGGCAGTCCCTGGACCTGACGCCGGGAACCGTCTCACCCAGCACGCCGGCCTCTGCCGCCGTCCCACCCCGCACTCCCTTGCCGGAGCCCGGGGAGCGGCAGCAGCCCGCGTCCGCTCCGCGTCCCGGGTGGGGGACAGCGCAGCCACCGGCAGGGCCGGCCCCACCGGGGCCGGCCCTGCCGCCGTTGCTGCTGCCGCTGGGAACGGGCCGCCGCGTCGGCCGGCCGGTCCCTCGCATGGGTGGCGGCGCGCTCCCGAAGCAGTGTCCGGGTTCGGCGGTGACGCGCCCCGAGGCCGATCCGCACCTGACGACCGGTGGAGGGACCGTATTCCAACCCGTGCGCTGTTCCCGCCCAAGGTCCCCCGGACCGAGAGCTCCTCCAGGTCCGCGGAGCATCCGAGAGGACCGCGTCGCCGACCTCCCTCGTGCAACCCCGTCGCCCACGAAATACAGTTGCCCGGACAACCGCGCTGGCCACAGGATCTGCCCATGACCACAACCGCTGCCCTCCCACCGCTGACCCCCACCGCCCCACTGGTGCGAGTCCAGCAGCAGCCCGGCCGACCGCGGAGGCCCACTCCCCCTCGGCCATGACCGCGGCCCTGGTCGCGGGACTCCTCGCCGGCTACGGCATCGCCATGCCGGTCGGAGCGGTCGCGACCTACCTGGTGGCCCTCACAGCCCGGACGTCCTTGAAGATCGGCGCCTTCGCCGCACTCGGTGTCGCCACTGCCGACGGCCTCTACGCGCTGATCGCGGTAATCAGCGGCTCCACACTCGCCCATACGATCGAGCCGATCATGCCTCCCCTGCAACTGGCCTCGGCCTCAGTGCTCATCACGCTGGCAGTCCGCTCCGCCGCCACCGCTGTCAGCCACTACCGCGAGCACCAGACACCAACCCAGGCGGACGAAATCCCCCTCAGCCCCGCGCGGGCCTTCACAACACTGCTGGCGATCACGATGGTCAACCCCCTCACCGTGATCTACTTCGCGGCGCTCGTACTCGGCAGCCAGACCGCAACGGACCCAAATGACTCGGAACAGGCCGTGTTCGTCCTTGCTGCCTTCGCAGCATCCGCCAGCTGGCAGCTTCTCCTCGCCGGCGGCAGAGCACTGCTCGGCCGGGCCCTGACCGGTAGCCGCGGGCGACTCACTACGGCTATCGCCTCCAGCGCCTTGATAACCGCACTCGCCATCCACCTGCTCGCCTCGGCCTCCTGACACGACGCATCGGCTGCCGAGTGCCGGTGGACTACATGCTGACCCTTGGGGCGTGCCTTGGGGCGTGAAACGAGCAGTCGGCGGCCCGGCACGCACCAGACGCGCGCCGGGCCGCCGCTCCGTGGTTTCCGGCCCGCGACGTCTGCGACGTCTGCGACTTGGCTAACGCTCGGCCCACGCGTCCAGGGCGTCCGAGGCGTCCTGAAGGTCCGTGGCGACGGGGCGGGGGCAGCGTGCATGATCTTGGGCCATGCAGCACGCAGTGCTCTTCGACATGGATGGGACGCTGCTCGACAGCGTCCCGGTGGTCTCCCGGGCGTACGCCGATGCGATCCGGGCGCTCGGGCTCAACGCCGACCTGGAGCGCGGCACCTGATGGAGGAGACTCGTATGCGGGAGGGGCAGCGCTCCCCGGAGGGGCGGCAGGCGCTGTCCGTCACCGAAGTCGCCGACCACGTCGAGCGATTCCAGGCGGTGTACCGGAACGCCCTGAACGACCCTTCGCGCCAAGGCGTGTTCGACGTCCTGGTGCGGCACTTCGCCGACCACGCCCGCACCGCCATCAGCGAGCGGTCCCAGCCGGACCGGCCGACAGCCGGACGTGAAATCGCCGTCCGGTTCCTCGCCCACGGGTTCGCCGGCGCCGTCCAGGCCTGGCTGGCCGACCCCGCCGCCGAGAAGGCCGACCTCATCCAGGCCGCCGTCGCCTGCGCTCCGACGCGGTGGCGTTGATCAAAGCGCCACCAGAACCCGCACTCGGGATATGCGGAGGCGGATGTGCTGGTGCTTCGCAGGGCGCTGGGTCGGGGCCAGATCAAGGGCCGCGCCGATCACTGCTCGGGCAGCAAGGGTCGGGCCGGAACACTGAACGTCTCATCCCGCCCCATCTGCCGTGAAAGAGTGGGGACAGGCCCTGGTGGGGTCCGGGCAGATGGCAAAGGCGAGACTGCGGAGGTAGGTGCGTGTCCATGGCCGGGCCTTGGTCATGATGGAGAACCATGATGGAGAACACTCACAGCCGCCTCGTACAGGCGGTCGGCCCGCAGGCCTGCGTCGAACGGGGTAGTCATGAATGATGACGGTCTTGACGATGTCCTCGCCGAGGGGCTGGACATCGTCTTCGTCGGTATCAACCCTCCGCCGGTCTCCGTAGCCGCCGGGCACAGTTTCGCAACCCCGGGCAACAGGTTCTGGCCGGCGCTTCACGCCGCCGGATTCACGGCGACGGTTCTTCGCCCGCACCAGGAACGCGACCTGCTGCACCTGGGACTGGGCATCACCAGCATCGTGCGCCGCCCCACCTCCAGGGCCGATCAGCTCAGCGCACTCGAACTGCGTTTCGGCGGAGCCGATCTGACACATCGTCTGCTGGCGATCCGGCCACGCTGGGCCGCGTTCCTGGGCGTGAGCGGATACCGCCCGGCCTTCGAGGCGCCACGCGCCCGCATCGGGCCGCAGCCCACCATGATCGGCACGTCCCGCGTATGGGTGCTTCCCAACCCCAGCGGGCGCAACGCCCACTTCCCGCCCGCCGCCCTCGCCGCAGAGTTCGCCCGGCTCCGCCGCGCAGCCGCTCTGCCCGACCGAGCCGCACTGCCCGACCGAACACCCGCCGCTGAGCAGCCCGGCAGCAGCAGGTGAACCTCAGCCCTCGCCAAGGTCACGGAGCCATGAACACACCCTCACTGCACTTCAACGCCTTCATCTGGCCGGCCGGTTACCACGAGTCCGCCTGGCGCGTGGTCGACGACGACATACGAAGCGTCCTGGGACTGCCCTACTATGCCGACATCGCACGGACCGCCGAGCGCGGGCTGATGGACGCGGTCTTCCTCGCGGACAACCTCGCCATCGCCGAATACCGCACCACCCATCTCCCTCAGACTCAGTTCGACCCCATCTCCGTCCTGTCCGCCCTGGCCGCCTGCACCACCCGCATCGGGCTGATCGGCACTGGTTCCACCACCTACAGCAAGCCCTGGGAACTCGCCCGCCGCTTCGCCACACTCGACCACCTCAGCGCTGGCCGGGCCGGCTGGAACATCGTCACCACGGTCACCCCGCTGGCCGCCGCCGCCTTCGGTGAACCCGCCCACCCGGACCACGCCGACCGCTACGCCCGGGCGGGGGAATTCGTCGACGCATCGATCCGCGTATGGGACAGTTGGAGTGACGACGCGCTGGTCGGCGACCGGGAGCAAGGTGTCTGGGCCGACCGCGGCAAACTGCGCACCCCCCGTCTCCACGGCAGGTACTACGACGTCGAGGGGATCCTGCCCTTCCCCCGCTCCCCCCAGGGCCGCCCGGTCCTGGTCCAGGCAGGGCAATCACCCGCCGGCATCGCTCTGGCCGCCCGCTACGCCGAGATGGTCTTCTCCGGGCCGTCCAGCCGGCAGGCCGCGGCCGCCTTCCGCGCCGACCTCCACACGCAGGTGGCGGCCGCTGGCCGCGATCCGCAGCAGGTCGCCGTGCTACCGGCACTGATGATCACCCTGGGCGGCACCGAGGCCGAGGCCCGCCACCGGGCACAGCGCCTCGAAGAGCTGGCCAGCCCTGACTTCCGCTGGCAGAACGCCCTCTACACCGCTGGACTGGACCCCGACGCCTTCGACCCCGACGCCCCACTGCCCCCCGACACCTGGGCCGGCCAGGCGGCACCGTCCAGCCGGGCAGAGCAGCTGTACGAGGCAGCGCGTGCCCGACCGGACGCGCCGCTGCGCGAGGTCGCCCAACTCGTCACCGGTGGTGCCGGGCAGATCCACTTCACCGGCACACCCGAGCAGTTGGCCGCGTTCATCGCCGACTGGCAGGACGCGGGCGCCGCGGACGGGTTCACCATCATGGGCTCGACTCTGCCCTACGAGCTGAACGCATTCGTCGACCACGTCGTCCCACTCCTGCAACGCCAGGGCCGCTACCGCACCGAGTACACCGGCAGCACCCTGCGCGACCACCTCGGCCTCCCCAAACCGACCACGGGCTGACGGCTGACCCCACCCAGCCAGTTGATCGCTGTGCAGGGGGTACGGACAACGTGCCCGATGCCCGCGGCCGGCGGTGACCGCTGGGGCTCTCCCTGGCGCGGCGTCCGACCAGAACCGGGATGAAGTCGCGGTTCCGGGCAGCGCGGAAGTACTCACGGGCTGTGGCTACAGTGCCTTGACCGGCAATCGGCTCTGCCAGGCCATCGTCGACCGCCTGAGCCGTGAGCGTCAGAACCTACCCGCCCCTTGAACTGCCGTCGGGCCGCCGACCCTACCGGCCTGCACGGGGGCCCAAGACCCGGCCCACCCGATCACGACCCCACCCGGCCACGGCACCGAGCTGGAGCCCTGTGGTCTGCCGGAGCAGCAGGCACCGCTCAGCGGGTCGAAGGCGACGGGCGATCGCCGAGAAAACCGGACTCGGGGCTCAGCCCAGCGACGCCGACATCCTCGCCTTCCACCAAGCCCGGGCCTCAGCCGGCCACAACTTGACAGCCTGAGCCGGTTGGGACGTCGAAAACCATACGCATATTCCAACCAGGTCGTATTCATCCGCGAGCTGTCGGCCTGGGTGGCGTCAGCCTGACGAGCCCGTTGCCGACCGAGAACGAGCAGTTGCGGCGCGAGCGCCTGCGGCCCCGGTCACAGGTGAGAGGTGAGCTCGGCCACGATGTCCGCCGCCGGCTGTGACTTGTTCGCGAGTGCGACGCTCTGTCCGGCCCACAGCGCCCGGGGTGCCCAGTTCCTGACGCCGCCGAAACAGCACCAGTACGAGATCCGCTGCTACATCCGCGATCCCGACGGCCATCTGATCGAGGTAGGACAAACTACCGACCCGGAGGGAGACTGGACGCCCGCTCACTGGCCGTCAAGTTCGCGCGCCGGCGATTCGGAGTGAACGCCGAGGTCCCGACCACGCTCGGCGAGTCCACCGGCCCGGACGCACCGGACATGGAAGCCCGATCCGGGGATTTGGGCATCTGATGTACGCGTGAAGCTGGCGGCAGAGGGACGGGTCTCTGTCAGCGAGTGGACTCCGGGGCGCTGGCAGAGTCATCTCCACAGGGGCTGCCCGCAGTGAGGCCTTCGATGAACGAGCGGAAGTCATCAGCCAGGACAAGCTCCGCGTCGAGGTCGGTCTCGAACCATGTGACCGAGGGCTCGCCGTCCCGCCCACAAGTGCGGTAGTCGAGCCCGATCCAGCAATGCCCATCGCCAGAGAGCAACACGAGGGGCGCTGGCATGGCCCACTCCTCGACCAGGTACGGAGTGTCGAGCAACGAGGTGGTCCCCTCGCGTCGCCCGATGCCCATCAGGTTGTCGAAGGGCACGCGGTCTTCGCTCCACGAGGTCGGCCGACCGGTGGGGAACGCATCGTGATCAGCCGCCACGATGCCGCCGTTCTGAATCCGAAGAAGGTCAAGCAGAGCCGACGGCAGCGTCACACCGAGCTCACACTCGGCCTCCCGCACCAACTCGTCCGTCAGGGGCTGTTGGACGACGTGGTCGCCGTCGCCCCAGAAGGTCGCCATGACCTCATCGAATCGCTTCACGACACGGAGCCTACGCGGCTCAGCCGCGGGCCCAGCTGCAAGATCACTTCTTGGTCCGGAAAAGGGCAGCCAGTCATTCGGAAGTCCTTGCCTGCCAACTCCGGAAACGCGGCCACCAAGTGGAGGTTGAACACCTTCACACCCACCTGCCCCGTGTTCTGGAAACGGCGATCACATGACGCGAATCACCGGGAGTCCGGATCACCGCAGACCGGGCAGTCGTACTCATCAGCCGAGTCCAGAGCAACCGGATGGCCGCCGTAGTCACAAGGCCGCGTGTTCTCGTCGGCTGGGTGCCGGTTCGCCGGGCCGTCGCCGCTACAGGTGGTTGCCTGACGTCTCACCAGGCAACCACCTCGGCTCGGATCCGGGGCAATGCCCACGGCTCCAGTACGCCGCCTCCGACGAAGTCGGCAAGGAACTGAACCGCCCCACCGGTGTAGCGCCACCAGACGGAGCTTCGCGAGGCGACAGTGACCGTCCACTCCTGCGGGTCGGTCGGATCGGTGCTCCACAGGAAGAAGTCCCCTTGGGGCGACACGGCCCAGGGAAGCAGACCGCCCGGAGTGGGGAACGGATGAAGCGGGACGGCCAGGTCAGCTTCCTCGCACCACTCCGCAATGGTCTCCAGTTCTTCTCGTGTCCCTTGCACCCATCCGGTCTCCCCACCAGGCTCTGGACTGCCGATTCTCAGGAAGTCGCCGATGACGAAGGACGGGTAGAGCTCGCAGAGCAGTTTGTAGTCGGCGGGCAGTGCGACGCCCAGCGCGGCCTCCAGCACAGGCCAGTCGATGGCTTGTGGCGCTGGAAGTCGCAGCGAGGCCATGCCCGGCACCGCGATCTCCAACGCCGCGATCGCCTCCGTGGGATCGGTCAGACGGCGGACCGGTGCCTGGGTGCCTGGGTGCCTGGGTGCCTGCAAAGTCGTCCATGGGACCAGGGTGCCAAAGCGGAACCTTGCCAACATCATGGCCCCCTGCCCCGGGGCCTCGCTCAAACCACGAGCCGATGTTGTTCCACATGAAGGGGTCCTTCCAGGCGGAATCGCCCTTCGCCCAGCCGAGCCTGGCGGCAACCACCCTGTCACGGGAAACAGTCCGTGCCACGAATCCGATGACCTAATGGCGGACGCTCCAACCCGCTAACACGATCTTGTACGGGAAGCCAGGACCCAGGACATGGCGCTGTGCGAGAATCACGGCCATGACGGCGACCGCAACAGATCTCGTACTCCAGCGGTTCGTCTCCGAGTTGCTGCGCGCAGTGCCGGTGGTGGCCGTCTGGGCGCACGGTTCGCTGGCGCTGGGCGACTTCCAGCCGGGACGCAGCGATCTCGATCTCATCGCGATAGTCGAAGGCCGTCTGGATGCCGCGCAGAGGGACCGGCTGACGGGCATTCACCAGCGACTGTTGGACGAGGAACCCGCGGCAGCCAAGCTGCACTGCTCGTACTTGGCTGCCGCGGAGCTGTCCGACGCCGCGACGCCCCATGTCACCTGGGCGCACAGCATGATCCTGGAACGCCCGGTGACACCGGTCACCCGCCGAGAGCTGCACGACGGCGGGCTCACCCTCCACGGGCCACTGCCGACGGAGCTGCTCCCACCACTCGCCGAAGGGGAACTTGAGGACTTCATCCGGCGGGACCTGGAAGAGTACTGGCTGCCGGCCACGAGCAAACCCCTGCGCTGGATCTACGACATCTGGGTGGATCTGGGTCTGCTGGTCCTGGCGCGCGCCACCGTCACGCTGCGCGACGGTCGGCTGATCACGAAGGGTGAGGCGCTGTCGGAATTGCTGGAACTCGGGGCGCCCGCAGACGTCGTTCGCGACATCCACGAGCGACGGTATGGAGATCCCAGGCCCATCAGCCGTTTGGGGCGCATCCGCCGGGCGATGCGGGCACGTGCCTTCGTGCGGCGCGGTATCAAGCGGACGCTAGCCATGAACGCAGGTCCCAGGTGTTCACCGCCTGGCGCCTGACCGCGGACGGAGCAGATCGTTCGCCACGACACTGACCAGGCGGATCTGCCAACCGCGGATCCCCTGCCCCGCCGCCTCGGGACCCTCCCGATGCCGACGGCCGTGCGGCGGCCGCCGCACCTGCTCGTCCTACCCACACGGACCGGCGTGTGTCTTTGCCGGTCACTCCTGCCAGGTTGATGCTGCGTCCGTGGACGGGTAGTCGGTCATGACGACCTTCCACGTCGTGCTCCGGCGGGGTCACCCGGCGCACTGAGCAGCCAGCGCCAGCGCGGTTGTTCGGAGGGGGTCCTGACCCCGAGCCGTTCGGCGACCAGGCCCATGCTGAGCTGGGCGAACCCGATCTCGTCGAGTGCGCGACACGTGGTCCTCCGCCGGAGAACGTTCGCGCGGTTCAACGAGGTCGGCCTGGCCTGCTCGGACCCTGATGACCCGTCGTCCCGCTGCCGACGGCGGCAGGGCAGTCGCTTCAAGACCACTGCCCTGTCTGGACTTCGCATCTTCCGCCGACGGGGTGTCAGGCGACCGTCGTCGGGGTGTCCCGCACAGTGACGTTGGCATGGCTCTCCTGGAAACTCTGTCGCGCCTGCGCTCTCCGAACGCGGCTCGGTGACGGCCTCGCTGGGCTGTAGATCGGTCCGAAGGACGACCGACGTCAACGAGTAGCAGTGGCCGCGCCGGTGACATGGCACCACGTCGCGAACCAGCCCGGCGGAACGGCTCAGCTCGCAATCATGCGATGTGTCCGGGGGTGCACCGTCATGATTTCTTTTCTGCCGACATGTGATCGCTCAGGCGTTGGGTGGCTGCCTGGAGAACCCGAAGGGCTACTGCCAATTCTGCACTGTCGGCACCGTTGAACGCGACATCGGACGTGAGAGCAATTGGATCGGGTATCTCTTCCCACAGCGCCATACCGGCGGCAGTGATTCGCAGGACCCGTTGGCGTTGGTCGGTGGCGTCGGGTATCTGGTCTACGAGTCCCTTACGAACGAGTGTTGTCACGATCCCGCTCAGTGTCGCTCTTTCGATCTTCAGGGTCTGGCCGAGGTCTCGCTGCATGGTCGGCCCGTCGTTCACCAGTTGGTACAGCACGTACCATTGGGTTGGTCCGAGGTCGTATTGACGCAGGATGGACTCGATCATGGTTCGGGCCGCCAGGTGATAGGACTTCGCCCAGCCCCCGACCGACTCATGATGGTTCTTCATGGCGCAAGGCCCCTAACGCGGTCGAGACCTGCTCACCACGGGATCACCGTGTTCTCCCAGCGCGTGAAGGTGCCGGTCGGACCGTCCGGACCGAGCAGCGCGACACGTACCACCTCGCGGGACCCGTCCTCAACGGACTCCACCCCGGCGTAGTTGTTGAGATTTGTCCTGGTGAAACCCGGACTGACCAGGTTGACCTTGATGTCGGTCGACTCCAGTTCGATCATCATAGCGAGCGTCATGGCGTTGAGGGCCGCCTTGGACGCGGGGTAGATGGGGCCGTAGAGCTCGCGGTAGGGAGAGGCCGGGTCCGCGTTGCCCGCGAGCGATCCGACCCCGCTCGAAACGTTGACGATCCGTGCGTCCGACGACTCGCGCAGGAGCGGCAGCATCGCCTGGTAGACGGCGAGAACCCCAAACACGTTGGTGTCCCAAACCGCCCGTACTTCATCGAGGGACGCGGTGCTGGCGTATTTCGTCTTCGCGTACTCGCCAGGGATCAAACTGCCGCCCGGTGTCGTTTGCGAGATTCCCGCATTGTTCACGAGAAGGTCGAGGCGACCGAACTCATTGCGGATGCGCTCTACGGCATCGGCGATAGAGGCTCCATCCGTCACGTCGAGCTGGATCGCGACAGCGCCTGTCCCGATCTCCTTCACCGCGGCCTCACCGCGCTCGACACTGCGCGACCCGACCAGCACGGTGAGACCGTTCGCGGCGAGTTCCTTGGCGACCTGAAGACCGACTCCTTGATTCGCACCCGTGATGAGAGCAATACGTCCGTTATGCATAACTGTCTCCTCGGTGATCCGCGTCCAGCTCCACGCAACAGCGGTTGATGCGAAGGATGAACCCGCGCGCGATACCCACGGGAACCTCGGGTCCGCGCTGCGGCCCGGGGCACCTGTACGAAGGGTCGGCTCCGCCAGGCGGCCACATGCCCCATATGTCTTCTCGCGACTCCGCGGCCATCCATATTCGTTTGCTACCTGACCATATTGTCAGCTACCGAACGTATTGTCAAAGACCCCCCGCGGCGAGGAGGCGCAAGCGCTGCCGGACGAACCTCGCCACCAGCACATTCCGCCAGGACGGCGACACCGGTGCCCGCCCCCGCTGTGGGCACGCGTACGCGGCTGCCACTTCTGCGCGGTGCCGGTGAGCATGCGGCGGAATTGGGTGAGCTGCGTGCTGACAGGCTGGTTCCCATGTCTCCGGTTCGGCTTCGCTCCCCAACAGCGCCTGGGCTGAGTACCCCACCACCCGGTTCCGGGCCATCGAATCCAACCTGGAGATGACCGCCGGCTACGGAGCCCGGTAACCGCACCGATCCCGGGAAGCCATCACATGCCAGTCACACGCCAGAGGGTCCCGTTCACGTCCCCGAGCCGCCGGGGCCTCAGCTGAGCGTCAGTGCCACGACGTCGTACCGCTCCTGGACCGGACGCGGCCGCGTGAGGGGCTCGGCGTCGGCGTCGGCCTCCAGTCGCCGCAGACCGGACTGGAACTCGGCGTCCGCCAGGTGCGTGAACTTCGACTGCGGCATGGTCGCCATCCGCGCGTGGTACTCGCGCAAACCGGTGGTCACCGGCTGGGCGAACGAGGTGTCCTCCAGCACCGAGAACCCGCAGGCGGTGAAGTCAGCGAGGGCCTCCTTCCGCCCGGGGAACCGCTTCTCGTCGACCTCCCGCAGCCGCGGCCAGTAGTCGTAGACCCGCGCGTCCAGCCGCTCGCGGAACGTCGTGCGGATCACCACCACCCCGCCAGGGCGGAGGATCCGGACCAGTTCTCGCGCGCACGCGCGCCGGTCGGGCAAGTGGTGGATCACCCGTGACAGCAACGCGAGATCGAACAACTGCCCGCGCGTAGGGACCGCGTCCGCGCTACCACCGAGGTAGTGGACACCCGCCTCCGCGTTGAACCGCCCGGCCTGAGCGAGCATCGCCACCGAGGGATCGACACCGACCACCAGCGATGCCTGACGCCAGCGCGCCAGAGCCGCACAGAACATCCCCGTCCCCGAACCGATCTCCACCACCGCCGGAGCCGGCCGCGACGTGAACGAGCCAATCAGCTCGACCCAGGCCCGAAGCGACGCCTCCGGCATCTGGTTCCCTGCCTGATATGCGCCCGCCAACTGGACATCGTCATAGACCCGTTCCATCCCGCGATCCTCACCTGCGAACGGGAAGCGAGCAAGACCGCCTGACACGTCCGAGCCCAGCAGAACTGTTCGGCCCCGGGAAACGATCTCCACACACCTCGTCGGCGTCCCAGCGTGCGCTCCGCAGCAAACGCAGCATCGCGCCGGGACGGGCCGGTCCGGCATGTCCCGGCCTGTTCGGCCGACTGCCAGCTGTTCTCGCACTCGGCGCCGGACCGCAGCCCGAGCGCGAACACCCGTGCTGTCGGCCGGGGTTCAACGCGCCGGAACCGGTCTGCGATCCGGACCATGGCCTGGTCGAGCATCGCCTGCCGGCGGGCAGGGTCTACGCCACAGCCCGCGGCCATCGCACCATCTTCAAGAGTCCATACAACCCTTGATGATCACGCGCTGGTCGTTCCAGCTGTCACGCGACTCCGGCGTCCCGCAGGATGCGCTCGACATCCCAGGCGTGGTGGCGGCCGTCGTGAGCGTTGTTGCGCGCGACATCCTCCGCTCGCTGGACTCCGCGGGTGGCATGCCGCAGGACAACCCCCCTTTCGAGCGCGGCGGATACCGATGCCACCCAGGCATCCACTGCGTGCTCCAACGACCACAGGGCCGCGCCGGGGGCGATCTCGTTGTAATGACGGGCCCGCGCGACAAGGTCTGGATCGTAGCCGGGCACGTCGACCGCTCCGGACAGCCGGGCGCCGGCGAGTCGCTCGGCCCAGTTCCGCAGGTTGTCGGTGACGTGGCTGACGTAGGCCGCAGGCGTCCATGCCAGATCCGGATGCCGCTCGAATCCCGTACGTCCCGCAAGAAGTACACGAAAGCGGGTCGGAAGCTCCTCCACCATTCCGATCGCCTCTCGCGGGGTCAGCGACCACTCGAACCCGCAGCCAACACACGGATCCCCAAACAGGCTTGCGCCCCATTTCTCCATGGGCACCAACCCTACTCAGAGGCGAGGGTTACCTTCTTCTGTGGCCTGTGGCCCACCGCGTTCGCTGCGGAACTCATCCAGGAGGGAGAAGAACATCTCCATCGCGGGCACCTCTGCGATCTCCGCCGCCCGCTCGATCTCGACAGCCCAGCCCAGTGCACTGGGGTACTGCATGTCGAGCCGCCTCCACAACCACTTGGCGAACGGGCCAGCGTTCCAGAACTCAAAACTCTCGTCGATGCCGTGGATTTCCGAAGCGACCCTGTAGCCGACCAGCATGGAATACAGATGCTGCAACGAGCCACGGAGGACCCACATACCTGGACGAAGCCGCACCTCCTCCAGGAACTCGTAGACGTCACGCAGCTCGCTCGGCTTCCGGAGCGCTCTCCTGCCCTTCCCTGTCTCCGTCATGCATGCACCCTACGCAGAACCAGAGGCCTGCCAGGGGGCAATGACCGGGGGCAGAGATCCGCCAGGCGTACCGCGACGGCCAGGAGGACCAGCTCGCCGCGCGCGGCCTGGTGCTGATGAAGCGCCACCTCCAGCTCGACCCGCTCCTCCCGCAGCAGCGCAGCCCACAGGGCCCCACAGAACTCGGACCCGACGTCACTCCACCCCGCGAGGGCAGTCCGCGTCACAGCCGCAGAATCGGGAAGGCTCTCGCCCGAGCAATGGAGCCGAGCGGAACAGGCCGCACACCGGGCGTCCGGAGCGCGGGTCGGTGTTGAGAGAGCGCCGGACACCGAGTCCCGGCCGCCCGCGAGTGCGGCTGAGATCGCAGCCATGGCGGCTCTGGCGGCCGCCGTTCCGGATATCGCCGCCGCTCCACGCTGGCCCGGGCCCGCTCAAGCGCGGACGAGGCCAACTGTCCGGCTCCAGAAGGGCCCAAGGCGGAGCACCGACACCGCCTGCCCAAAGATGGTGCTGAGCGATGAGCCGCAGCGGTGAGCCCTCAGCTGTAGATCGGGAACGATCCCTGGAACTCCAGGCGCTGATCGGCCTCGTCGCCGATGCGTGCCAGGATCCCGTCGAGCGTGAGGAACTCCTCCCATGCCGCCCGACCACTTGCATCGGCCAGCCGGGCCACGACCAGATCTTCCAGGTCCTGGACGCGCTTGTTCTTCCAGACCTTGTCGGCGAGGCTGACCAGCAGGTCGTCCAGGCGGACCCGCGCGTCCGCCCATGACGCGTGAGTCGCGGCGAAGCGCGCCAACTCCGGGCTGATGCCGTGACCGAGCAGAAGAACCTGCCCAGCCTCCTCGTGCGCCGATCCGGGCCCGGAGAGCTCGGCGAGGTGCACCGTCTTTCCTACGTCGTGCGTGGCCGCCCCGAAGAGCACTGCCTCGCGATCGAAGATCACGGCGGGGTAGTGCTGTTCCACCCAGTCGACCAGCTGGTGCGCGACGTCATGGACGGCGCGCAGGTGAGCTGCCAGTCGCGGCGGGCATGCCAGCTCCGACAGAAGCTCTGCGACACGATCCGGCAAAGGGAGCAGGGGCGGGTCCATAGTGCCGCTCATAGCTCTCGACAAGAGGGTCTCGGTCATCACCGCGTCAGGGTACCGACCACGGCCTGCCCCTGTGTCCGCAAGCGGAACACCCAGGAAAGATCGTTATCTTGCCCAGCGGGAGAGATCGACCTGCGCTGACGGCGTCTCATTTACTTTCAGTAGCCGGTGGGTTTCTGTGGGATGGCGCGCTTGAGGCGGCCGTCGCGCAAGATCTTGAAGCTCTTCATCCGGGCGAAGAGGTGCTCGACGCGGGCCCGGGCCCGGCGGTGACGGCGTTGTCGGCTTCCTGTTCCGTCGGGCGTCGTGCCGGTGTCAGTGAACGTGGTCGCTCTTCGGTCCGATGGCTTTGATCCTGGTCGGAGTTCCCTGCGGAGCGAACGGGTGGTGGAAGGTGAAGGCGTGCGGCACGGAGCCGTGGTCGTGGAGGTGTTCCAGCCTGGAAACCCCCTCCTGCCAGGTGGGTGTCGCGCCGTCGGAGACCCACCAGAGCACGTAACTCGGGTGTCCTGTCCGCTCGAACCAGTCGTAACGCCTGTTCAGCGCCTCACGGTGCAGACCGGCGTAGATGGCGTCGAAGGCGGAGCGCGGGTCGGTCCACAGTGAGAGGGTCGCGGCCAGGGCGGTGGTTTCCACCGTTCGGCCCTTGCCGTACCAGGTCGGTACGGCGAACTCCCCCCATGCACCCCAGTCCGCGTCGAAGAGTGTGTCCTGGTTGCCGTCTGCCGCTTCAGCACGAGCGAGGTACCCGGGGTGCTGGCTGATCTTCCGGTAGACGGCCTCGCCGCTGTCGTGGAATTCGCGCGTGAGGGGTGCGGGATCGGCGAGAGGTGACTTCAGGACGCCGAATGTGTACAGCGCAAGATGGGACATGTGTCTCTCCCTGGTTGGGGGTGCCTGGTGTGGAACCGGTTCGGTTCGGCGGCTTACGCATGGGGGTGAGAATTCTTGGGGCATGACCGACCCGTCCCGTCGCGGGTGGCTCAGCTTGAGTGAACTCCTATGCGGCCGTGGGCGATCGCCGAAGACCAGGTGAAGATAGCTGCCTCTGCGGGCCCTGTCGAAGGTGCGTTTTCCCTGTCCACGTGGCCTCTTGCACCGGTCATTGCGAGGGCTGGTCATTGCGGGGCCGGTCATCGCGGGGCCGGTCATTGCGAGGGCTGGGGCGGTGACGGGCGGTGCAGGCTGCGTGCGGGGTACCAGTGATCCACTTCGGTCGGTCGGTTCGCCCGCCATGCCCGTCCGCACCCCCTGTCCGACAGCCCCGAGTGCCGCCGAACGCGTGCGGTTGAAGAAGATGGCCCACGGCCACAGGACCGGGCACCGGCTGCGGGTGCGTGCACAAGTGGTGCCGCACGCCGCGCGTGGACGCTCCAACGCGTGCGTCGCCCGGGAGACGGGGCTGCATCTGGACGCCGTGCGCCGCCGGCGTGGCCGGTTCGCCCAGCGGGCCTGCCCGGACTCAAAGACCGTCAACGCTGCGGCCGCCCCGCCTCGTACACACCTCCGCAGGCCGCGGAGGTCAGGACGCCGGCCTGCCGGCTGCCGACGCGTGCGCCGGCTGGCTGCCACAAGGCGACGCGCTGGTCGAAAGGGCTCACCGCAGGACCACTGATCACCTGGCTCAAGTCCCGGACCGGGACTGGACATAGGGATTGCGGATTGGCGTGGTTCCGCTTGAGGGAGGCACTGGGCCGGTGTGGTGTGCGTTCGATCCAGCGGGCCGCCACCGGCAAAGCTGTGTTCACGTCCCGGACCAGCGCGTCCCTGATCTGCTCGGTGAGGTACGTATCGTCGAGGAACGCCCGGTAGTAGGGGCGCGGTTGGGGTGCGAGGCCGTCGACTGCCAGGACCTCGACCAGGCCATCGGGGTAGGGCGGCCCGAACGGCTCAGGCCGGATAGGGCCGCGGTCAGCCGCAGCAGGGGGACCGCGCTGCCGAGCGCGGCTCGCTCCCGTTCTCTCGCCCTCTGCAGGTTCGGATCGATGCACGTCAGGACGGTGAGTGTGGCCGCGAGGACCTGAATGTCCGAGTCGCCTTCGGATACCGTCTCAAGGGCGGACAACGCCAGGTCCGGGTCCGGCCCGGCCACCGAGCCGAGGAACTGCGCGGTGGTGAAGCGTATCCGCGGGTGGGGATCCTCCAGGCACGGCATAGGTCGGGCACAGCTGCCCGGAGCACCGCGGACACCGGACCCGACAGCGGAGACGGCGACTCGGCCTGCATTGCCACAGAGACCATGACCAGCAGCAGGTCCTCCCGCTGATCGGGGAGGTTCCGGATCGCGTGCACCAGGAGGGGGGCCAGTTCCACCGCGATGGGGTAGGGGGTGGCGTCCCACCGATCCATCACCAGGCATCCTCACAGCTCACTCACCGCGTCCGCGGCCTCCTCCCTCTCGGTCGAGTACACGGTACGAAGCTGCCGCGGAACGGGTGCCGGACGACCGTAGGCGTTCGCCAGCGCAGCCCGGTCGACCTCGTTCGCTTCCCCGGGCGGTCTCATGAGCAGCGACCCTACCCGCGCCCCGCATCCGAGCCTGTCCGGAATGGTGTGCCGCTCACTGCGTCCGTGCAGGGGCCGAGCGGCCTCGCCGCGGTGGCCAAGGAAACACTCTCCCCAGGTCAGCCACTCCCTTCAAAGGAACCGCACCCATTGCGGATGGGGCAGGACGCGGATCATGACTGCTGCGTCGCGTATCGCCATGCCCGGCCAGATCTGGCGCCTGGCCGCCGGCGACCCAGCGGGTCCGCTGTTTGTGACCGGCTTCGGACCGGACCCCCTGAAGACGGTGCTCACCGCCGTGAACAGGGGCACCGGCCCTGCTGCGACACGCCGCCCTCGGCGGCAACGAGGAGCCCTGCGTCGCTGTCGTGGACGACGCCGGCGATCTGCTCCGGAAGGCGACCGCACGCCCGGCTACGACAAGTGCGGTGGTACCCACGGCAGCCGGTAACTCACACGACCCGGGATACATCGGACGGCCGACGGCGACTCTTGAACGGTGTGGTCCCCGCCGGCCTTGCCGAGACGGGACGGCCCCGCCGGAATCTGACATTGCGGCAGTGGCATGGTTGGCTTGCTTGTGCACAGGTAAACGGATCGGGAGGCGGGCCGGACAGTGGCTGAGGCGCTGGAGTACCCACGGGGTGCGCGGGCCGACGGCTTGCCCGCGGTGCTGTCGGACCCGGTCCGATTGGCGGCGCTGGAGGCCAGTGGGCAGGTCGGCAGCGCCCCGGAGACGGTGTTCGACGACCTGACGCGGTTGGCGTCGGCGGTCACCGGCTGCGGGATCTCGGCGATCACGTTCGTCGGCGAGACGCGCACGTTCTGGAAGTCGGTGCCGCACCTGCCGTACGCGGACGTCGAGACCTGGCAGAACGCGGTCGGCGACAGCTTCTGCTACTTTCCCGTCGGCATGAACGCCCCCTTCATCGTCGAGGACGCCGAGAACGATCCGCGTACCGCAGGCCACCCCGCGATCGGCCCCTGGGGTGTGGGGGCGTGGGCCGGGTTCCCGATCGTGACCAGCGACGGGCAGGCGATCGGCAGCATGTGCGTGATCGACCCCGCCCCCAGGGCCTGGAAAACCGAAGACCTCTCCACCCTGGCGATCCTGGCTCGCGCGGTCTCCAGCGAGGTCAACCTACGCCAGTCCCTGATCACCACCCGGGGCGCCCTGGCCACCGCCGAGACCGCGCTGGCCTCCTCCAACGCCCTGGCCCGCAGCCTGCAGGAGACGCTCCTACCCCCGGCGCTACCCCCCGTCCCGGGCCTGGACACCGCCGCCCGCTACCTGCCCGCCAGCAGCACCAGCACGGAGATCGTCGGCGACTTCTACGACCTCTTCCACACCCGCGGCCCCTGGTGGACCGCGCTCATCGGCGACGTGTGCGGCAAGGGAGTGGAGGCCGCCAAGGTCACCTCGCTGGCCCGCTACACCCTGCGCGCCGAGGCCAGCGCCCACCCGTCGCCGGCCGCCGTCCTGGACCGGCTCAACTCCGCGATGCTCGACCAGCGAGCCCCCCGGTTCCTGACCGCCGCCTACGCCGGCATCCGCACCACCCGCACCGGCGCGGCCGGACGCCTGTGCCTGGCCGGCCACCCACCCGCCCTGATCCGGCGCGCCGACGGCCGCGTCCAGCAGCTGGGCACCCCCGGCACCCTGCTCGGCGTCATGCCCACCGTACGACTGACCGACGTCCGCTTCCGCCTCGCCCCCGGCGACCTACTCATGCTCTACACCGACGGCGCCTGCGAAGCCCGGCCCCGCCCCGGAGCCACCGGCAGCAGACCGATCTTCGACGAAGCCGACCTGGCCCGCGCCCTGGCAGCCACCCACGGCCTGGACGCCACCGCCACCACCGCCCGGATCTCAGCCATCCTTCACGAACACCACGGAGGCTGGGCCAGCGACGACACCGCGCTGCTCGCCCTACGCGTCCCACCCCCGGCCTGACCAGGCCACGCCCCGCACTCCTTCCGCCGCAGCTCGGGTTCGGTGCGGTGACGAAGAGCGCTTCCGCTCCCGACCCGAATCAACAGCGCCTCAGGGCACAAACCACGCATCCGAGAGTCGCGCGCACGCCGCCACCAGAGCGAACCCGCAGATTGACCACGACTCAATACCCACCCTGGACAGCCGTGGCACGGCGCCTTCGCGCAGGCGCTGGATGAAGCGCCGGACGCCCGGGAGTCGGGCTCCAGCTCAGATTCGCCGCGCTGGTCCACCGTTCAGCGGGATCACAGTGAGCGGATGCACCCCGACCGGCCCGCTGCTGAAGCGCGCGATCGAGGTACCGATGACAGTGCACCGGGCGACCCGATCCGTCGGCTCGTCCCGCCCGGGCGACGGGGAGTCGACCTGGCACTTCTGCTCGGACACGGTGAACTCCTCGCCGTTCAGCAGGATCCCGTCGCCGCCCTGCTCCGCAGCTTGCCGCGCGAGCCGGGCGCGGGCTTCGGCGCGCACGCCGCCGAGCAGGGCCGTCCAGCCATCAAGTTCCCGATTGGTGGCGGAGTGCAGCTGGCTCCAGCTCTCCGCGTCCTCGTGGCGCACTCCGATCGACCGCCCGACGAGCAGGTCCACCGGCACCCAGCCGGCCAGGACGAGCTTGGCGAAGCCCTGGCCGGCCAGGTGCGAGACGAAGGGGCCAGCACCGGCCTCGGCCACCCCGCGTGCCCGCACGACGGTGCCGCTGACCGTGAAGTCCATGCCCAGCCGCTCCACTTCGGACGGCGCCATCCCTACCTCCGCCCCCACCACCCCGTGCCCGCCGAGCCCCGCGCAAGCGGTGCGCAGCCGCTCCAGCGCTCGGCGCCGCGCCCCTTCCAGCACCTCCACCAGGACCGCGCTGGGCGCGCCCGCCCCGGACAGCATCACGGACGCCGGACCCGTCGAGGTTGAGGAGAAGCCGCAGTCATGCTCGTGCCACTTCCAGCTCTCACCACTGAGTTCGACGTGGTAAGAGGCCGTCCCGCGCACCCGGCCGACCGGCTCGAAGCCAGCCGTGCGGATTGCGGCGAACCCGCGCGGCGACAGCGCCGCCGCCCATGCCCCCGCTGCGGCCGACGGCCGCATATCCCCCGTCGAATCCACCAGCGGCCCCCGAACCTGCGCGTCCGACCGCCGCCACTTTCGCAGCCCCGATGCGGCCTGACAAGAGGCTCTGCGCTCAAGGCCGCAGCCGACGCCGGTACCCAGGTGCACGACGGCGGCACCACGGTCGTCGTCGAGGGCCCGCGCTTCTCCACCCGCGCCGAGCCCCGGTGGTTCGCCGCCGCCGGGTGGGACCTGGTCACCATGACCGGCCACCCCGAGGCGCTCCTCTCCGGGGAACTCGAACCCTGCTACACCGCCTCGTAGTCCCCTGAGACCCGACCGGGCTCAGCGGCCCAGAGGTTCTAGGCCGCGGTTCGGCCGGCGTCGGCGGCGATGGTCGCGCCGGTGAGGTAGGCGGCGCGGTCGGTGGCCAGGAAGAGGATCACCTCGGCGATCTCGCGGGGCGTCGCGAGCCGCCCGAGCAGCGTGGTCTTGGCGATCTGCTGGGCGCCTTCCTCACCCATGGCGGCGAGCACCATGTCGGTGCGGGTCGGCCCGGGAGCGACGGTGTTCACCCGTACGCCGGCCGGGCTGAACTCGGCTGCCCAGGTCCGCGTCAGCGACTCCAGTGCCGCCTTGGTGGCGCTGTAGAGGGAGAGCCCGGGCATGCCGACCCGGGCCGCCATCGTGCTGACGTTGACGATGCTTCCGGAGCCTCGGGCCACCATTCCCGGCGCGAGGGCCGCTGTCAGGAAGTACGGGGCCCGGACGTTGGCGGCGAGTGCCGCGTCGAAGGACTCGACGTCCTGGGAGGTGGTCGGCGCGCCGGGGAAGACGGCCGCGTTGTTGACCAGGACGTCCACGGCTCCCGCCTCGTCGGCGAGGCGTCGCAGCGAGTCCAGGTCGGTCAGGTCGGCCGCTACGAAGCGCGCCCGGCCTCCGTGGTCCGTGATCGTCCGGACGGTGGCCGCCCCGCGCTCGGCACTGCGGCCTGAGACCACGACCTCGGCCCCTGCCGCCGCCAGCAGCCGGGCCGTCTCGGCGCCGATACCAGCCGTCGAGCCGGTCACCAGAGCGATCTTGCCGGTGAGTTCCATGTCCGTGTCCTTCCAGAGGTCCGGCCGCCTGCCGCGCCCGGAGTGGGTTGCATGACCCACAATGCTCGGAGGAAAATGGGTTGTCCAATCCAGAAAATGCTAGGCTTGGGAAGCATGGACACCACCCGCACGCGACAGCTCACCCGCAAGGGCCAGGAGACCCGACAGCGGATCGTGGCCGCCGCGGCCCAGCTGATGTACGAACGCGGCGCGACCGAGGCGACCCTGGAGGACGTGCGAGCCGCCGCCGGAGTCAGCGGCTCGCAGGTCTACCACTACTTCGACGACAAGCAGGCCCTCCTGCTGGCCGTGATCGAGTACCAGACCCAGGCCGTCCTGGAACTCCAGCAACCGCCCTTCGCCAAGCTGGACACCATGGCGGGGCTCCGGCAGTGGCGCGACCACCTGGTCGAGTACCAGCGCCGACTCCAGTGCCGCGGCGGCTGCCCGATCGGCTCACTGGGAAGCGAGGTCGCCGAGAACAACCCCGAGGCCCGCCTCGCCGTCGCCTCCGGCTTCCTGCGCTGGGAGAACGCAATCCGCGAGGGCCTACAGGCCATGCACACGCGCGGCGAACTCAACGGCGACCCCGAGGATCTCGCCCTGGCAACCCTGGCCGCACTCCAGGGAGGCCTGCTGCTCACCCAGTTGCAACGGCGGGTCAGGCCTCTCGAAGTGGCCCTCGACTCCATGCTCGACCACATCCAGAACCTCACGGTGGAACCCTGACCGACAGCCGGTGCCGCCGAGCGCATCCGCGCGCCTCGCTGGGCAAGCGGTCGGATCCGGAAACGCTTCGGGGGTTGACGTGAGGTCAGATTGTCTGCGGGCGTGGGTCACAGGTTCGTTCCGCCAGGAACCGGCCCACCTGTTCCTCCAGCGGGGGCAAGGCAGCTCGGGTTGGTTGACGTGCGGCGAGACCGCGCCGTGGACCGCCGTGCGCAGGTCCAGTGAGACGGTCGCCGCGTCGCCGCGCGGTGCCAGTCCGGCGTCCATACAGCGGCGGATCGCCGCAGCGGGCGCGGACCGCAACCGCCCCCGGCGGCGGCCACCTGCACGGACCCGAGGACAGCGAGCCGTCCGCTTGGATGTGCGAGGCGATCGTCGTAGCAGCAGCCGCAGACCGGCCGCCGCGGGTGCGGGCCCGAACAGGCTGTCGTTCAATAGTGCTACCAGAGGGTAATAGGAAAGCTTTGACCAAGCCTTGAGGCTCCTTTCAAGGACCACACGCTGGCTCTGCGCCCACGCAGTGCCACTGTCCGCCATCACCGAGGGTGGCGAAGGGTGGCGAAAATCAGCTGACTCAAGGCGGCTTGTTCCTATAAGAGCCCAGGTCATCACGTCGCTCCGGGGACCGCCGGGGGCCTGGCCCGCGGGAACGGTCGCCGGACTGTCGGTGGCGCGGTGTAACATCCCGGCCTCCTTGCGCGGCACCGTAGTTGAGGGCGGCCCGTCATATGCCCGGTGGGCGCTATCGTGTCCCCAGCAACGGCGCGTGGGGCTTGAATGCCTGGGGGTCAAGGGTGTTCGAGGAGCGACGGCCGTTGCGTCGTCTTGAGTGACAGCGGGGACCCCGGTGCGGCCGGGTCGGGAGAGGTCAGGGATGAACGGGGTCAGAGAGCGGTCTCGCTGACCCACTGGCACTGGTGTTCTGGGTAGAGCCGAATCTCAGGACCGCCGAGGGGCACCGCCCGCAGGCGGCACCATCAGTAGGAGGACACGGGTGAGTCCCGTCTCCGCTCCAGGGTCCGACCGGCCGCCTCCGGGTAGCCTCGAACCCTCGGGGCACAGCAGTGAAGCGGGCGTCCCTCCGTCCGCTTGCGAACACGAACACGAACACGACGAAGCAGGCGAGGCCGTCAGGCCCGTTGTGGCGCCCTCGGACGACCGGGTGATCGCCGCCTTCCAGTCCCTGGAGCGGATCATCGAGTGGTCCGTCCCAAAAGGCAAGACTTCGAACGCCATCGCGCTGATCATCGCGGTGGGCGGCAGCATCGCCATGATCGCGGCGGCCGCGTCCGGCACCTTGGGTACCCTGGGGCACCAGGCAACCCGGGAACTGCCCGGCGGCGGCATCGCCCACCTCATCGCCCTGGGCTCCGCCGCCGCTCTCACCGGAATCGCCTGGCTGGTGCGGGCCCTTCGACGGCGACCTCCCCCGGAGCCCCCGGACCCCGCGATCGGCGCCCCACCCGCGGGCGGCGCCTTGGAAGCCCCTCCCGCCCGGGCCCTGGTCATCCCGGCCCATCCCACCGCCGACTTCCCGCACGCCGACCAGAACGCGGGCACCGGCCCCGCCTGTGACGTCGAAGTCCCACCACCCCAGCCCAGGAGCAGCGCAGGTCGGCGAAACCAAAGGCCCCGCAGTGCCCGCAACAGACACTCCGGCGGCGCCGGCGGCTCCCGCTAGCGCGGCAGTCGGCGTACGACGCGCCCGCCCAGCAGGACGGCCGCGATGACCACGGCCGCGAACACGGCCAGGAACAGCGCGACGGACACCGCACTGTCCCGGACGTCGACCAGCCGGACGGCCCCACCCGCCACCATGAGGCCCGCAGCGGTGGTGGCGCCCATGTAGAGCACGATCAACGGCACTGCCGCAGTCCCGCGCACAGGCCGCCGCACGCCGGCCGACCGAGCCGGTGAAGCCTCCGGGCGCGCTTTGGTGTGCGCAATCGGGCCGCTTCCTCGACGCCCCAGCGCCTCGGTACTCATCCCGTTCCCCATCTCGACCACCCCGCGTCGTGAGCCCGCATCTCACAAGCCCTGCCGTCCCCGTCACTACCGATCACGTACACCGGCGCCGTCGGGTTCGTCCTGCTGGCACCACGTGGCTACGGGCAATGCGCCCACCCGCGACCCGAGCGGCTCAAGCCCCCTCCGCGCAGACGGAGGAGCACAAGTGCGCTGCGGTGGTGCCATGTTCAACGATTGCAGGTTGCTTGGGACACTCTGACATTGAATCCTCTGGGTGTCTCCCCCCCGACTGGTTGGCACCCCACTGGCTTACTCCAAGCCACTGATCGAAGTGCCCGATTTATCCATGCGGAAGGTTGTGCCCCCGCCACGTCCGCTTCTGACCGCTCCCGACAATCCAGGGCCTGGGAATGGCCACGCGATTGCGCTCCGTGTCCCGCGGGCACCTGGCTTCCGTGCCGGGACGCCTGTCCGGACGTGGCCGCCGCCGCCCTCGAAGATCGCCGGTTCTGGTTCTGTGCCGTCCGCCGGCACGGCGACCGCTCGGCCCTCGTGATGCGTACCGAACTCCTCGACCTGCCACCCGTTACCCACGACCCCTCCTCCTGTACAGCGTCCGCAGAACCACGATGCCGCAGGCCGGACCGGGGCGGACCCGGAATGCCCGAACGGGGGATGGAGGAGAACGGAGGGCTGGCGGCCGCGTCGCGGACCTCGCTGCCGGACACCCTTCCGGACCTCGACCCGGCGTGCTTGGTACCGACCTCGGTGTGGTCCTTGGCGGTCGGCGCGGTC
>Ga0302314_10003830_pt1 | contig 27687 bp, 32 predicted proteins | sample III_Palsa_N2_3_FD_200533 | JGI IMG/M metagenome (GOLD analysis project Ga0302314, IMG submission 200533) | Peat permafrost microbial communities from Stordalen Mire near Abisko, Sweden - III_Palsa_N2_3 | ecosystem: Environmental > Terrestrial > Soil > Palsa > Peat permafrost | place: Sweden...
GCAGCTGGATTTTCGCCAAGCCGGCGAGGGCGAGTTGGGCTTCTTCGGCGTGGCCGACGAACTGATCGGCACCGGCGCCGGCCGCTGGCTGATGAACCGGGCGCTGGAGCGGGCCTGGTCGCGGCCAATCCAGCGCATCTGGGTGCATACCTGCACGCTCGACCATCCGGCGGCACTGGGCTTCTATCTGCGCTCCGGCTTCACCGCCTATCGCCGTCAGATCGAAGTCATGGACGATCCGCGCCTGGCAGGTCTTCTACCGCGCGGTGCCGCCCCTCAGGTCCCGATCATCCATCCATCCGGCACAGCGACAGCAGGGTCCGCCGCTCGGCCGGCGTGAGGCCGGGATCGCCCCGCTGCAGCCGGCGATCGAGTTCGTCTCTGAGCACTGCCACCCAGGCCCGGAGTTCCGCCAGCCGTCGCGCGGGAGGCATTGCCCGCGCGGCCCGTCGAACCGCTGTCGCCATTGTTCATTCCTCCGCACCCAAGCTCGATGCCGACACTCTAGTCGCGGCGTGCAACAGCAGAATTTCGCTTCTGTCACACGCGATTTCAGACGATCCGCAATCAAGACGCGTGGTAAAAAGGGAGAAATAATCGTTTTCGGCGATGGCAACTGTCTATGTCACCGCGGCGTTTGCTTTGCGCGATCAAATCATTATGGTTCGGTCATGCCTACTTTGCGTTCAATCCTCGGCCGAGCCGGTCTGCTGCTGCTGGCGCTCGGCGCGCTGACGCTCGTTCTGGTCGATGTCGGCTCGATCTGGCTCGGCAGCAAGACCCAGGCCTATGGCCTGGCGCTCGAACGGGCGCAGCGGATCCGCGTGCTGGCTGGCGAGATGCAGAACCGCCTCGACGATGCCGAAACCGGTCAGCGCGGCTATCTGCTGACCGGTGATCCCGCCTATCTCGATCCCTATACCAAGGCGACCAAGCTGGTCCAGGACAGCTTCGAGCAGTTGCGTCCCCGCTTCCGGGGCACGCCGGATCAGCCGGTGCTCGATCGGCTGATCCAGGTGGCCGACGACAAGTTGACGGAGCTGCGCCTGACGATCGCGCTGTATGATGCAGGTCAGCACGACCAGGCGATAGCGGAGGTCAAGACCGACCGCGGCAAGATCATGATGGATCAGGCGCGCGGGCTGATTGCGAACCTGGTCGAGAGTGCGGACGCCAATATCCGCCACAGCGCCGAGGACATGCGCTGGGGTTCGTCCGCCTTGCAGATTGCGACCGTCGCAGGTTCGATCATCGTGGTCATCCTGGTCACCGGCACCGGCTTCATCGTCCGGGGCTATACGGCGCAGCTCGAACGTGCCTCCGCAGAGGTCGAACTGGCGAACCACAGCCTCGAGGGCCGGGTGCAGGAGCGGACCGCCGACCTGATGCAGGCGAATGAGGAGATCCAGCGCTTCGCCTATATCGTCAGCCACGATCTGCGCGCGCCGCTGGTCAATGTGATGGGCTTCACCGCGGAGCTGGAAGTCGGACTGGGCGCCATCCAGAAGATGGTCGGCGCGGTCGAAGCGGCCCGGCCGGATCTGGTCGGCCAGGACGCCCGTCTGGCCGTGACCGAGGACCTGCCCGAGGCGGTCGGCTTCATCCGGTCCTCGACCACCAAGATGGATCGGCTGATCAACGCGATCTTGAAGCTGTCGCGCGAGGGCCGGCGCGTGCTGACGCCGGAGCCGATCGACATGGCCCTGCTGTTCGGCGGCATCGCCGACAGCCTGCGCCATCAGACCGCCGCGGTCGGCGCCGAAATCACGGTGCAGGAGCATCTGCCCGGCCTGGTGTCCGACCGGCTGGTGCTGGAGCAGATCTTCGGCAATCTGATCGACAATGCGGTGAAATACCTCGACGCATCCCGCCCCGGCCGTATCAATATCAGCGCGCGGGCGCTGGCCGGACGCCTGATCTACGAGGTCGCCGACAATGGCCGCGGCATCGCTGCGCGCGACCATGAACGCATCTTCGAGCTGTTCCGCCGGTCCGGTACCCAGGACCGCCCCGGCGAGGGTATCGGCCTCGCCCATGTCCGCGCATTGACGCGCCGGCTGGGCGGGATCATCACTGTCCGGTCCGAGTTCGGGCAGGGCACCCGTTTCGAGGTCGATCTGCCCCGAATCCTTACCGCTCAGACGGAGAGTGCCGAATCGTGACCGCCAGCCCCGAGACCGTAACGATCGTGATGATCGAGGATGACGAGGGCCATGCCCGGCTCATCGAAAAGAACCTGCGTCGCGCCGGCGTGTTCAACGAGGTCGTGCATTGCGAAAGCGGCACGGCCGGACTGAAGTACCTGTTCGAGGCGCGGACGGCAAACCCGAACCCGCTGCTGATCCTGCTCGACCTCAACCTGCCCGACATGACCGGGACCGACATCCTCGAAAAGTTGAAGGCGGACGAGCATCTGAAGCGCGCGCCGGTCATCGTGCTGACCACGACCGACGATCAGCGCGAGATCCAGCGCTGCTATGATCTGGGCTGCAGCGTCTACATCACCAAGCCGGTGAACTACGAAGCCTTCTCCCAGGCGATCCGACAGCTGGGCCTGTTCCTGTCGGTCATCCAGGTTCCCAAGGTGCCATGATCCAGCCGAAGTTGGGCCCGCGCATCCTCTATATCGAGGATGACGAAGCGCTCGGCCGCCTGGTGCAGAAGACGCTGGCGCGCAAGGACATTCAGGTCGAGCTGGCGTCGAGTGCCGCCGCCGGCCTGGAACGGCTTGGCACCGGCGGCTTCGATGCCGTGGCGCTCGACCACCATCTGCCCGACCGCGACGGGCTCGACGTGCTGGCCGAAATCAACCGCGCGGTCATCGCCATGCCGGTCATCTACGTGACCGCGAACGAGGACGCCCGCACCGCGGTAGCCGCGCTCAAGGCCGGCGCCGCCGACTATGTCGTCAAGACGGTCGGTCCGGAATTCCTGGAGCTGCTGCGGACGGCACTGACCGGCGCCATCGACCGGGCCGGCCTGCTCCGCGAAAAGCTGGAGGCCGAGACCGCCCTGCGCCTGGCGCTCGACCATGCCCATGCGCTGGCCGAGCAACGAACGCTGCTGGTCCATGAGGTCAATCACCGCGTCGCCAACAGCCTGCAACTGATCGTCTCGATGCTGCATCTGCAGGAAATGGCCGCGTCGGAACCGGCGGTCAGCACCGCGTTGTCCGGCGTCGGGCAGCGCATCGCGGCCGTGGCCGGCGTGCATCGCCGACTCTATACGACCGCGGATATCCGTACAGTCGCCATGATCGACTATCTGAGCGGGCTGCTGCAGGAGTTGCAATCCTCGATGACGTCGGACGACCGCATCCGGATCGAGGTCGGCGGCAGCGCGCTATCGATCGAGACCGACAAAGCGATCAAGCTCGGGCTGATCGTGAACGAGCTGGTCACGAACGCCTGCAAATACGCCTATCCGAACGAGGCCTCCGGTGCCATCCGGGTGCGGATCGAGACCGGCCTGGACAATTCCGCCGATCTCATCGTCGAGGACGACGGCATCGGCATCGAAAACGGCCCCGGCACCAGCTCCGGCCTGGGCCAGCGCATCGTCGGCAGCATGGCCCGCGCGCTCGGCGGCAAGGTCGTGCAGGAGCCCGTGGCGCGGGGCACCTGCACCCGGATCGCCTTTCCGATCGGGTAAATCCAATCAGGTGCCGAGCGCGCCCAGGAAGGTATCTACCTTGGTGCGCAGATCCGCCGCGTGGCGCGCCAGGCCCGCCGCCGCCGACAGTACGTCGGCTGCCGCCGCGCCGGTTTCGCTGGCGACATGGCTGACCCCGCTCATGCCGGCGCTGACCTCGGTCGTGCCGGCCGCGGCCTGTTGGACGTTCCGGGCGATCTCGCGGGTCGCCGCTCCCTGCTGCTCGACCGCCGCCGCGATGGCGCCGGTGATCTGGTCGATGTCCTCGATCGTTTTGCCGATGGTCGTGATCGCCGCAGCGGCATCGGCGGTCGCGGTCTGCATCGCCTCGATCTGCTGCCGGATCTCGCTCGTCGCCTGGCCGGTCTGGTTGGCGAGCGCCTTGACCTCGGATGCCACCACGGCGAAGCCCTTGCCCGCCTCACCGGCCCGTGCCGCCTCGATCGTGGCATTCAAGGCCAGCAGGTTGGTCTGGCTGGCGATGTCGTTGATCAGGGCCACCACCGCGCCGATGCGCTCGGCGGTATCGGTCAGGGTCCGCACCGTCTCGTTGGTCCGGGCCGCCTCGGCCACGGCCTTGGCCGCGATGGTCGAGGAGGTCGAGACCTGCCGCCCGATCTCGTTGATCGAGACTCCCAATTCCTCCGCCGCAGCGGCCACGGTCTGAACGTTGGCGGCGGCCTGTTCCGAGGCGCCAGCGACGGTGGTCGCGTCGCGCGCACCGGTCTTCGCCGTACGCGCCAGGCCCTCGGCCGTGTGCTGCAGGCCGCCGGAGGCCGAGGCCACCGCCCGCAGCGCCTCGGTCGCGTCCCGGTCGAAACCCTGGACCAGCGCATCGATCCGGCTGGCACGCTCCGCCTTCGCCGCGGCTTCCACACCCTGGGCCGCCGCCAGCGCGTCGCCGCCCTGCATGCTGTCGCGAAACACCTCGATCGCGCGCGCCATGTCGCCGACCTCGTCGGTGCGCGTACGGCCCGGCAGGTCGAACTGATAATTCCTGTCGGCCAATTGCCGCATCAATCGGCTGAGCAGGGCTATCCGCTTGGCCAGATCCGTGTCGAGCCACAGCACCGCCCCGATCGACAGCAGCACGGCCGCGATCGCCGCCGTCCAGATGATCCAGAGCGCGTGGCCGTAGGCCTGCTGGGCCACCGCGCCGGCCTGGGCGGCGCCCTCACGATTATAAGCGGACAGCGCCTCGAGCGCGTCCTGCACCTTGCGGAACGTCTGCAGGATCTCGCCGTTCATCGCCCGCTCGGCCGCGTCGCGCTGGCCGGCTTTGGCATCGTCAAACGCCTTCAGCACTGCCGCCTCATACGGCAGGCGCAGCGACTGGTAGGTGCCGTAGAGCGCCTGCTCCTGGGAGCTGAGATCCAGTTTTTCGAACCGGGCCAGCGCCGTGGCCAGATCGCCGGACTGCTTGAGATAGAGCTTCTGCGCCTCGCTCCGCGCCGTCTCCTCGGTCGCGACCACGACCCGGGTCGCCGCCGTGCGTTGCCGCGCCGTCTGCGTCTTCATTTCGCCGATCGTATCGACCGAGGGAAGCCAGTCGTTGCGGATCTCCGCCGCCGAGTCGTTGACCGTGCCGATCTCGACCAGGGCCAGGATGCTGATGGCTATGGTCAGCAGCAGCAATCCGCCGAAGGCCGTGAGCAGTTTGGATCGGATCGCGAGATTGGCGAACATGGCGGACGGGTCCTGTCAAGCGAGGGAACCCGCTTAGTAGCGGCAACCGGTGAAGGTTTGCTGAACGAAGCCTGAATCAACGCAGCCTAACGCATCAACCGATGCATCGCGCGATCCAGCCCATCCAGCGTCAGCGGGAACATCCGTCCCTCCATCGCCTGTTCGACCAGGCCGATGCTCATGGTCGAACGCCAATAGGGCTCGGGCACCGGGTTGAGCCAGACCGCCTTTGGATAGGCATCGGTCAGGCGCTTCAGCCAGACCTCGCCCGATTCCTGATTCCAGTCCGAAATGGCGCCGCCCGGCTGCTTCAGCTCGTAGGGGCTCATGCTGGCGTCGCCGACGAAGATCAGCTTCCAGCTCGGGTCGTATTTATGAATGAGATCCATGACCGGCACCGCATGGACCGGACGGAACGAGGCGTCGCGCCACATCTTGTCGTAGGGGCAATTGTGGAAATAGACCTGCTCCAGATGCTTGAACTCGGACCGGACCGCCGAAAACAGCTCCTCGCACAGGCGGACATGGTCGTCCATCGAGCCGCCGATATCGAGACAGAGCAACACCTTCACGGCGTTATGCCGCTCCGGCACCATCTTCAGATCCAGATATCCCGCATTGCGCGCCGTGGCGCCGATCGTGCCCGCCATGTCGAGTTCGCTCGCGGCCCCCTCGCGCGCGAACCGGCGCAAACGACGCAGTGCCACCTTGATGTTGCGGGTGCCTAGCTCGACGTCGCCGGCCAGATTCTTGAACTCGCGCTTGTCCCAGACCTTGACCGCCTTGCGATGGCGGCTTTCGTGCTGGCCGATACGCACGCCCTCGGGATTGTAGCCATAGGCGCCGAACGGCGAGGTGCCGGCCGTGCCGATCCATTTGGAGCCGCCCTGGTGCCGGCCCTGCTGTTCCTCCAGCCGCTGGCGCAGCGTCTCCATCAGCTTGTCCCAGCCGCCCAAGGCCTGGATCTGGGATTTTTCCTCCTCGGTCAGGTATTTCTCGGCGAGCTTCTTCAACCATTCATCGGGCAGCTCGACCGGTGCTGCCGGGTCCTCGCCGGCGCCCTCGGACACCAGGCCCTTGAAGCATTCGCCGAACACCTGGTCGAACCGGTCGAGAAACCGCTCGTCCTTCACCAGGGCGGCCCGGGCCAGATAGTAGAAATTCTCGATCTCATATTCGGCCAGGCCGGCCTGCATCGCCGCCTGCAGCGTCAGGAACTCGCGCAGCGACACCGGAATGCCGGCCGCGCGCAGGCGCAGGAAGAAATCGATGAACATCTAAATCTCCCTCTCCCACTGGCGCGGGCCCCTCCCTCTCCCGCGAGCGGTAGAGGGCAAAGTCATCGCGGCTGGCGCCGATTGAGGAAGGCCAGCCGTTCGAACAGATGCACGTCCTGCTCGTTCTTCAACAGCGCGCCATGCAGCGGCGGGATCAGCTTGGCCGGGTCCTTGTCGCGCAGCACCTCGGGCGCGATATCCTCGGCCATCAACAGCTTCAGCCAGTCGAGCAGTTCCGAGGTCGACGGCTTTTTCTTCAGGCCCTGCACGTCGCGCACTTCGTAGAACACCGTCAGGGCCTCGCGCACCAGATCCTGCTTGATGCCCGGATAATGGACCGCGACGATCGCCTCCATCGTCTCGCGATCGGGAAAGCGGATGTAATGGAAGAAGCAGCGGCGCAGGAACGCGTCCGGCAGCTCCTTTTCGTTGTTGGACGTGATGATGATGATCGACCGGTGCTTGGCCTTGATCGTCTGGCGCGTCTCGTAGACGTAGAATTCCATCCGGTCGATCTCGAGCAAAAGATCGTTCGGAAACTCGATATCGGCCTTGTCGATCTCGTCGATCAGCAGCACCGGGGCGACATCGGCGTCGAACGCCTCCCACAGCTTGCCCTTGACGATGTAATTGCCGATGTCCTGGACCTTGGCGTCGCCCAACTGGCTGTCGCGCAGGCGCGAGACCGCGTCGTATTCATAGAGGCCCTGCTGCGCCTTGGTCGTCGATTTGACGTGCCAGGCAATCAGCTTGCGGCCGAGCGCCGTCGCGACCTCCTCGGCCAGAATGGTCTTGCCGGTGCCGGGTTCGCCCTTGATCAGCAGCGGCCGGCCGAGCGTGACCGCGGCATTAACCGCGACCTTCAGGTCGTCGGTCGCGACATAGGACTGGGTTCCGGTGAATTTCATCAGGCGAGGCTCTCCATCAGGCGCAGCAGCAGTTCGGTCCGCGGCTCGAGCGACGAATACAGCAGATGCTCGTGGCTGGCATGAGCGCCCGCACCGCACACGCCCAGACCATCCAGGGTCGGCACGCCCATGGCCGCGGTGAAATTACCGTCGCTGCCGCCGCCGGTCGACACCTCGGGCAGTTCGAAGCCCAGCTCGCGCGCGATCTTCGCCGCCTGGCCATAGAGCAGGGCGACGCCGTCGTCGCGCTCGTAGGCCGGGCGGTTGACCCCGCCGGTAATCTCCAGACGGATGTCCGGACCGATCGGCGTCAGGCCATGGACCTTGGCCGCGATCTCGTCGGCGCTGGCCGCGCCCGGGCAGCGAAAGTCGATTTCGGCCACAGCCTTGTCGGGCACGACATTGGCGAAACCCGGGTTGCCGGCGCTGACCACGCCGACATTGACCGTGATGCCGCGGGCGTAGTCGGTCAGGTCTTCGAGTACCAGGATCTGGCGCGCCAGCTCACGCATGGCGTTGCGGCCCTGATCGTGGTTGACGCCGGCATGGGACGACACGCCATGGGCGGTCACGACGAAACGCCCGACCGCCTTGCGCGCGGTGACGACGCAATTGACCAGGCCGCCGGAATTGCGGCCCGGCTCCATCACCAGGGCGTATTTGGCGCGCGCCGCCTCGGCCTCGATCAGGCTGCGCGAGGTGCCGCTGCCGACCTCCTCGTCCGACACGAACAGAAAGCGCACCGGCAACGGGGTGCGCCGGCCGGTGCGGATCAGATGGCGGTAGGCGTAATAGGCGAGATAGGCGCCGCCCTTCATGTCGTAGATGCCGGGGCCGAACACCTTGTCGCCCTCGCGCGTCACCGGCCGGCGCTGGAGCGTGCCATGCTGCCAGACCGTATCCATGTGGCAGACGACCAAAATACCCTTGTCGCCGGGGTCGCCCCACGGCGCCTGGAACAGCAGATGATCGCCGAAGCCGTCGCGGCCCGGCACGCGAGTGACCTCGGCATCGAGATCGGCGAATTGCCGTTCGATCAGACGCGACAGGCCATCGACGGCGGCCCCGTCGGTCGATGGCGTCTCGATCTCGACCCATTGGGTAATGCCGTCGAGGATTTCCGCCGCGTCGATCCGCGGCTGGTTGGTTAGGTTGCGCCCGTCCATGCGTTTTGCGGCCCCGTTTGGACACTCATGATGAGCGACCTTACGGGCTTTCGTCCGATGAGGCCATGGGTCCGGAACGCCGGTTCGCGGGATCGGTTCGAGCGCGCCGATCCCGCTGCCGGTCGAGGTCAGAAATCCTTGCCGTAGGCCGGATCATAAGGACCGGCGGGAACGCCCCGGCCCTTGGTGTAGAACGCGACCTGGTTCGCCTGGTTCGCCTGGTTCGCCAGCGGAATATAGCTGGGCGAGGCCTTCTCGATCACGGCCGTGACCGCGGCGACGAGCAGGGTGGCGATCGGGTTGCCCGCGTTCTGGCTGCTGGGCGAATATTCGGTATGGACCGTTTCGTCCCAGAGCGTCGCACCGGTCTTGCCGCTCTTCAGCGTGTAATGCACATCGACGACGGTGGTCGCCGAGATGAGGATGTAGCGCGATTCCCAATGCTCGATGCTGGCATAGAGTACGGCGTCCGCACCGAACAGACCCGCCACACGGACCGGATCCGCCTGGGCGACGAGGTCGGCATCCGAAAGACCGCCGTCCTCCATGGTGTGCTTCACCATGTTCACCGGGAAGACGGAATAGCCGCGTTCTGCCAGCGGCGCGGACAGGCTGACCAGGAAATTATCCGGCGCGGTCACCTCGGTGCTCTTGTTGACGACGGGCACCACCAGGATCGACCGGGGCGCCGCCGCGTGGAAATCGGCATAGTCCTTCTGCGCCGGCGGGTGAGCGCAGGCGGCGAGCCCCGCGACCGAGACGAGGAGCGTGAAGATGCGGAAAAGGCGCATGAGCTGTGGACTCTAGGAGACGGGGGTGGCGGGCGAAGCGGCAGCCGGCGCGGCGGGAGCAACCCCGGATGCGACGGGCTTCTTCGAATTGCGCGCGTTGTCGATCGCCTTATCCATGAAGGTGCTCGATTCAGGCCACGCCTGCTTCTCGCGCTGGAACAGCTGGATCGCCTTATCGGTGTCCCCATGACGCTCTTGCGCCGAGCCCGTCCGGACGATCATGATCCGCGCGTGAACGACGCGTACCAGAGGCAGGCGATGACGGACAAAGTTTCGGACGGCGACGGCAAGCAGAAGCCGCCGCATTTCAATCCCGGCCCCTGGATGGGCACGAAGGGGCCGACCCGGCTGAGGGCGTCGCGCAAAGCCGCGCCACCGCCACCGCGCCCGAACGATCTGGTCACGGCGGCCGGCCATCTGGTGGTCCCCGACTTTTTCGCCGGCGCGCCGGCCATGCGCGCGGCGATCGACGCCCATTTCGGCGCCCCGGGCGCCCATGGGCCCGACACGCACCAGATCTGGAACTATTGGCATGTGCCGGACATGTACACCTACATGCGCACCCTGCCGCGCAAGGTGATCCCGGCCGAGCTGATGACCAGCTTCTGGAACCATTTGGCGGGTTGGACGCGGGCGAACCTGAACTGCGTGCCGTCGGACGCCTACCTGTCGCTCTATGTCGACGGCTGCCGGCAGGAACTGCACAACGACGCGCTCAACGGCCATTACGGCTATGTCTTCTCGCTGACACGCTGGCGCGAACGGCGCTTTTCCGGCGGCGAGACCATCATCCTGAAGCCCGGCTCGCTCGGCCAGTCGATGGCCGGCGGTGCCGCCATGGCCGGCTCGTCCTTCTACGATCTGGTCCCGGCCGATTTCAACCAATTGCTGATTTTCGACGACCGCCTGCCCCATGCGGTGCGCCAAGTGAACGGTCTTATGGATCCGCTCGAAGGCCGGCTGGTGATCCATGGCCATCTGAAGCGGCTGGAATAAGACGGCCGTCCGGCCGGTCCGTCCGCATGAGACCTCTTCCGGGAGAAAGCCCATGACCCCGAACCTGAGACTGCTATTGCCCGTCGCGGCCAGCCTGGTCCTGCTCGGCCTCGACACGCGGGCGACGCTGGCGCAATCCGAAGCGCCGGCCGCGGCGGCAAAGCCCACGCGGCCTTGCTTTTCCTTGAGCCGCTGGCGCGGCGGCTGGCGCGCGCCGAGCAAGGACGTGGTCTATCTGGGTGTCAACGTCAACGACGTCTATCGTCTGGACCTCGACGGCGGCTCGCCCGAACTGCTCTGGCCCGACGTGCATCTGGTCAATATCGTTCGGGGCGGCGACACCGTCTGCGCGCCGATCGACCTGGATCTGTCCGTCGCCGACGACCACGGCTTTCGCACGCCGTTGTTCGTGAAATCGATCACCAGGCTGACGCCCGAGGAAGTGGCGGCGCTGCCGCCGAAACAGCGCCCGTAATTCCGCGCTTGCGCTCCGCCGCGTCCGCTCGGATTCTTGCCGCGGAAAACAAATCCGGGGAGCCCGCCTGATGACCAGCCTCAGCGACCGCAGTGCCGTCGATCTTCGGCGCCTGATCGGCACCAAGGAGATCTCGCCCGTCGAGCTGCTGGAGGATTGCCTGGCGCGGATCGAAGCGGTCAATCCGATCGTGAACGCGGTCGTGGCGCTGGATATCGAGGGCGCCCGGAGCGCCGCGCGCGAGGCCGAGCGGCAGGTGCTGCGCGGCGAGCCGCTGGGGCCCCTGCATGGCCTGCCGGTCGGCATCAAGGATCTGAGCGAGACCAAGGGCCTGCGCTCAACCTGGGGCTCGCTGATCTTCAAGGACCATATCCCGACCCGGGACGAGAGCACGGTCGCGGCCGTGCGCGCGGCCGGCGGCATCATCTTCGCCAAGACCAACACCCCGGAATTCGGCGCCGGCGCCAACACGCGCAACGGCGTCTATGGCGCCACCGGCAATCCGTTCGCGCCGAAGCTGACCCCCGCCGGCTCGTCGGGCGGGTCGGCCGCGGCGCTGGCCTCGGGCATGATGCCGCTCGCCACCGGATCGGACATGGGCGGCAGCCTGCGCACGCCGGCGGCCTATTGCGGCATCGTCGGATTTCGCCCATCGCCCGGCCTGGTCCCGTCCGACCGGCGGCTGCTCGGCTATTCGCCCTTGTCGGTCGATGGGCCGATGGGGCGCAGCGTGGCCGACGCCGCCCTGCTGCTGTCGGCGATCGCGCGCGAGGACGGCACCGATCCACTGTCCTACGCCAGCGACCCGCGCGATTTCTCGCCCCTGCCCGAGATCGATCTGGCCGGGTTGAAGATCGCCGTGTCGGAGGATCTGGGCTTCGCCCCGGTCGACGATGACATCCGGGCGATCTTCCACGAGCGCTGCGGGCTGTTCGCCGATCTGTTCCAGAGCTCGGTCGAGCGCGACCCGGCGCTGGGCGACGCCGACCGGACCTTCGCCGTGCTGCGCGCCGAAAGCTTCGAGGCCGGCCAGCGCGCCATGGCGGAGCAGCATCGCGATCTGCTGCAGCTGCCGGTGCGGGCCAATCTGGCACAGGCCCAGGGCTTCAGCCTGGCGGACCATGCCAAGGCCCATGTCGAGCAGACCAGACTGTATCGCCGGTTCCAGGCCTTGTTCCAGGAGGTCGATCTGCTGATCTGCCCGACCGCGGCCGTCAGCCCGTTCCCCCATGCCGAATGGCACCCGACCGAGATCAACGGCTTGAAGCTCGACCATTATTTCCACTGGATCGCGCTGACCTACGGTCTGACCCTGACCGGTCACCCGATCGTGGCCCTGCCGTGCGGCGTCGATCACAAGGGCCTGCCGTTCGGCATCCAGATCGTGGGCCCACGGCGCGGCGACACCCAGGTGCTGGCGGCGGCACTGGCGCTTGAGCGCGCCTTCGCGACCCGGCCGAAGCTGGCCCGACCAAAACCGGATCTGGCCGCCTTGGGGCTGGCCAAGTGAGCCATCCGAACGACGTCCTGATCGGCGTGCCCGGCGGCCGGGCGCTGCTCGACACGCCGGCCCTGCTGATCGAGCGGCCGGCGCTCCTGCGCAACATCGCCCGCATGGCCGAACTGGCCACGACGCGCAAGGTCGGCCTGCGTCCCCATAGCAAGACCCACAAGTCGGTCGAAATCGCCCGGCTCCAGATCGCGGCCGGCGCGCAGGGCGTGTGCTGCGTGACCCTGGGCGAGGCCGAGATCATGGTCGGCGCCGGCATTCCAGGCGTGCTGATCACCTCGCCGGCCGTGACGCCCAGCAAGATCGCCCGGCTGATGGCGCTAGCCGCCCAGGCCGGCCCGGGCGGGGTGATGATCGTGGTCGATCACCCGCGCAACATCGCGGAGCTGGACCTGGCCGCGACGGCGCTCGATCATCCGCTGGACGTGCTGGTCGATTACGGCGCCGGCTATAACCGCACCGGCGCCGCGGGCCATGCCGAGTTGCTGGGCCTGGCGCTGCTGGTCGGCGATGCGCCGAATCTGCGGCTGCGCGGCCTGCAATCCTATGCCGGCAATCTGCAGCATATTCCCGAGCGGACCCGGCGCGCCGCCGCCGCCGCTGAGCTGCGCCAGACCGTCGCCCATCTGGTCGAGGCCGCCCATGGCCAGGGCACCCCGTTCGAGATCGTAACCGGCGCCGGCACCGGGACCCATGATCTGGACCCGGACGGACACATCTTCACGGAGTTGCAGGCCGGATCCTACGTGTTCATGGATGTGGATTACCGCAACGCACTGGCCGACGGCCTGAACGGCCCGCCGTTCGAGGTGGCGCTGCTGGTGCAGACCGCGGTGGTCAGCGTCAATGTCCCGGACTGGGTCACGACCGACGGCGGCATCAAATGCTTCGCGACCGACGGGCCGCTGCCCGAAGTGGTCTCCGGCGTCGATCCGGCGAGCCGCTACCAGCTGTTCGGCGACGAACATGGCAAGCTGTTCCCGGTCGGCACCCGGCCGGCGCTGGGGGCGCGCATCGAACTGGTGACACCCCATTGCGACCCGACGGTCAATCTGCACGACGTCTTCCATGTCATGGAGGGCGACACGCTGGTCGCGATCTGGCCGGTCGATGGGCGGGGCAAGCGCTGACCCGGGCGTAACGCCTCGAACGGCGCGCGGTTTCCCTGCAAAAGGGCACGACATCGCCTGTCCCACATTAGATGAGCCGTTAATCTCCTGCTGCGCTAGTCAGGCACAGAAGAATCGATGCCGCCGGACGCGCGGCCCAGGAGCAGTTTCGTGAAAATTTGGATGAATGCGACCATCCGCGCCAAGGTGCTCGCGGCCTTCGGCCTGGTGTTCCTCGCCACCTGCGGCCTCGGCCTGTTCGGCATGAGCCAGACCGCCGCCGTCAATAGCGCCGCTTTGGACGTCCGGGACAATTGGCTGCCCTCGACGGTCGCCATCGGCAAGCTGGCACTTTCGGTCAGCTTGGTACGCGCGACCGAGGCCCGCATCATCGTCTCCGCGCTGAGCAACGATGCGACCAGCCTAGTCGCGGATCAAACTGCCTTCAACGTTGCCAAGGCCGACGCCGTGAAGCTGCGTCGCGACTATGGGCCGCTGATCACGCCGGACACCGACGATGCCCGGCTGATAAAGGCGTTCGACGTCGCGTGGGAGAAGGTCGAACAGACCGCCGCGCAGATCGAAGACCTGATCAAGAAGGGTGATCAGGCCGGGGCGATTACGATCTACCGCAGCGCCAATTCCGAAGCGGCCAAACAGGCGCTCGAAGCGGTCAGCGCGGATCTGGCGTTCAACGAAACGGAAGGCAAGAAGGCCGCCGATCTGGGGGCTGCGACCTATGCCAGCGCACGCTGGATGACGATCGTCGCGCTGGCCGTCACGGCGCTGCTCTGCGGCCTTGCGAGCTTCGCGATCATCACCGGCGTCGCGCGGCCGATCGGCCGGACGACCGTCGTGGTCAACCGGCTGGCCTCGGGCGATCGGGAAATTCTGGTCGCCGATACCGATCGTGGCGACGAGGTCGGCACGCTGGCGCGCGCGCTGCAGGTGTTCAAGGACAACATGATCAAGGCCGAGGCGGCCGCGGTCGCCCAGGAACAGGAGCGGCTGGCAAAGGAACGCCGCGCCCAGGTCCTCGAAGCGCTCGTACGATCTTTCGAAGCCAAGGTCGGCGCGCTGGTCGGAGCGCTCGCCGGTGCGGCGACCGAAATGCAGGCGACCTCCCATTCCATGGCGGAAGCGGCCGAACAGACAAGCCGTCAGGCCGGCGTGGTCTCGGCCGCCGCTCAGCAGACCTCCGCCAACGTCCAGACGGTGGCAACCGCGACCGAGGAATTGTCCGCCTCGGTGCGGGAAATCGGCCAAAGGGTGGCCACCTCGCGCGATATCGCCAAGCGAGCCCTCGTCGAGTCGAAGGAGACCAGCGAAACCGTCCGGTCGCTCTCGGCCAGTGCCCAGCGGATCGGCGATGTCGTTCAATTGATTTCCTCCATCGCCGGCCAGACCAACCTGCTCGCGCTGAACGCAACGATCGAGGCGGCCCGTGCGGGCGAAGCCGGCAAGGGCTTCGCCGTCGTCGCGTCGGAAGTAAAATCGCTTGCCAATCAAACCGCGCAGGCGACCGGCGATATCGAAAGCCAGGTCCTGGAGATTCAGGACCTGACGGGCAAGACCGTGACGGCGATCGAGAACATCGGCCGGACCATCACCGAGATGTCGGAGATCGCGGTCGCGATCGCCGCAGCCATCGAGGAGCAGGGGGCTGCGACCAACGAAATCGCCCGGAGTGCGACCGAGGCCGCCAAGGGCACCGAAGAAGTCTCCAGCACGATCGTCGATGTCAACGAAGCGTCGGCGACGACGGGTGCCGCCGCCACGCAGATCCTCGGTGCCGCAAGCGAACTGGCCCGTCAGGCCGAAGACCTCCACGGCGAAGTCGGGACCTTCATCGCCGGCATCAAGGCGGCCTGATTTTTCGAAGCGGTTGCCAGAGCCCCTTCTCCCGCACCGGCAGGAGAAGCGGCGCCGTCTCCTGTGACTTTTTTGCCGTGACCGGGCTGCATCTCCGCTCCTGCGACTCGGCCGCGCTTTTGCCGCGGAAAATCGCGGCGTAAGCTGTTGGATCGGTTCGCTTTCGGGCGTGCCGTCCCATTCCCTATTGTCCGTCCCAAGCCCATGGACGTCTATCTGCCCATCGCCGCGATGACCCAGGATGTTTTCGTCCTGCTGGCGCTCGGGCTGTGCGTGGGCTTCATTTCGGGCATTTTCGGCGTCGGCGGCGGCTTTCTGTTGACGCCGCTGCTGATCTTCATCGGCGTGCCGCAGGCGGTGGCGGTCGCGTCCTCGGCCAACCAACTGGTCGGCGCCTCGCTGTCGGGCGTGCTGACCCATTGGAAGCGCGGCAACGTCGATTTCAAGATGGGCTCGGTGCTGAGCGCCGGCGGCTTCGTCGGCTCGGCCGCCGGCGTGGCGCTGTTCACCCTGCTGCGCCGGCTGGGCCAGATCGATCTGGTCATCAGCTTGAGTTACGTGCTGCTGCTGGGCACGCTCGGCACCTTGATGATGATCGAGAGCGTCGGCGCCATCGTGCGGGCGCGCCAGCCGGGCGCGCGCCGCCGCCGGCTGCATCAGCACACCTGGTTTCACGGCTTGCCGTTCAAGGTCCGCTTCCGCCGATCGAAGCTCTATATCAGCGCGCTGCTGCCGCTCGGCCTGGGCTTCGGCATCGGCGTATTATCGGCGATCCTGGGCATCGGCGGCGGCTTTCTGGTCGTGCCGGCCATGATCTATGTGCTGGGCATGCCGACCAGCGTGGTGCCCGGCACGTCGCTGATGCAGACCGTGTTCATCGCCGCCAGCGTGACCGTGCTGCAGGCGCTGACCAACCAGACGGTCGATGGCGTGCTGGCGCTGATCATGCTGATCGGCGGGGTGATCGGCGTGCAATATGGCGCGCGTTATGGCGCCAAGCTGCGCGGCGAATATCTGCGCGTGCTGCTGGCGCTGCTGATCCTGGCGGTCGGCGCCAAACTGCTGGTCGATCTGACCGTGCCGCCCGACTCGCGCTATTCGATCGTGGTGCGCGAATGATCCGGCGCTTCGGCCTGATCCTGCTGGCCGGGCTGCTGCTGGGGCTGCCGGGTGCCCCCCGGGCGCAGCAACTGGTCGCCGACCTGACCAGCCATCTGGTCGCGATCACCACCGGCTTCACCGGCACCTCGGTCGTGCTGTTCGGCGCGATCGAGGGCGGCGGCGACATCGTCGTGGTCGTCCGCGGGCCGGAGCGCGAGACGGTCGTCCGGCGCAAAAGCCGGGTCGCCGGCATCTGGCTCAACACCCGCAGCGTCGCCTTCGGCAATGTACCGAGCTTCTATGCCGTGCTGTCGAACAAGCCGGTCGACGACGTCGTCCCGATCAACCTGCGCCAGCTCCACGAGATCGGCATCGACAATCTGAAGCTCAACCCGGCCGAGAAGGCCAAACCCGCCGACATCCCCGAATTCCGCGCGGCGCTGATCGAAGAGCAGCAGCGCGGCGGGCTTTACGACAAGCAACCGGGCGCGGTCAATTTCCTGGGCGATAAGCTGTTCCGCGCCAGCCTCGATTTCCCGGCGACGGTGCCGGTCGGAACCTATTCGATCCAGGTCTTCCTGGTCCGCAAGGGCGATATCGTCGCGGCCCAGACCACGCCGCTGATCATTTCGCAGACCGGCCTCGAAGCGGACATCAACGACTTCGCCCAGAACCGGTCGCTGCTCTACGGGCTCGTTGCGGTCGCCCTGGCGGCGATGGCAGGATGGGGCGCCACTTTCCTGTTCCGGAATGCCTGACCCCGATGGCCGACATCGTCCCGACCGCCCCGCACGAACGCGTCTTTCTGGTTGTCGTCGATGACAGTCCGGAACTGCGCGTGTCCTTGCGCTATGCCGCCCAGCGCGCGCGCCGGACCGGCGGCCGGGTCGCCCTGCTGTATGTGATGGAGCCGCCGGACCGCCAGACCTGGATGGCGCTGGAAAGCCTGATGCGCGAGGAATCGCGGGCCGAGGCCGAGGAATTGGTCGGCCGCCATGCCGATACGGTCGCGGCACTGACCGGCGCGACGCCGGTCGTCCATATCCGCGAAGGCCTGGCGCACGACCAATTGCTGGAATTGATCGACGAGGACCCGACCATCTCGATCCTGGTGCTGGCCGCTTCGGTCGGCGATGCAGGCCCCGGCCCGCTGATCTCGGCCCTGTCGAGCAAGCTGATCGGCCGACTGCGCGTGCCGTTGACCATCGTGCCCGGCAGCCTGACCGACCTGCAGATCGATATTCTGACCTGAGCTTGTCGATGCATCCCGTTCTGAAAATCGTCGCCGGCGGCCTGATCGCCGGCCTGGTCGATATCGGCGTCGCGGCGCTGATCAACGGCGTCGAACCGCTGGTCATCCTGCGCGCGATCGCCAGCGGCGTGCTGGGCAAGGCCGCCTTCAAGGGCGGTTCGCAAGCAGTTCTGCTCGGCCTGGGGCTGCAATGCCTGATGTCGATCGCCATCGCGGCGCTCTATGTCGCCCTCGTATCCCGGTCGAAATGGCTGCGCCAGCACTGGATCCTCGGCGGCCTCGCCGCCGGACCGGTCATCTTCGCGGTGATGGAATATGCGGTCGTGCCGCTGTCGCATGCGGGCAGGGCGCATTTCACGCCGGTCACCATCGTGCCTAACCTCGCCGCGATGATGCTGTTCGGACTGATCATCGCCTTTTTCACGCGCGGCCGGCGCTAATCTAGGGCATCGGACCCGCGGTCTCCCGCAGCAGCCAGTCGGCGAAAGCCGCGAGCGACCGGGTCGGGTCGGCATGGACCAGATACCAGGCGGTCCCGGGCCGCCAAGCCGGCTGGTCGTCGAGCAGCACCAGCCGGCCCTCGCGCAATGCCGGTTCGATCAGATGCCGATCGACCAAAGCCACGCCCAGGCCATTCACGGCCGCCTGAATCACCAGCCCTTCGTCGGCCAGACTCAGCTGCCGGCGCGGTCGCAGCGGCCGGTCCATCGCCACGGACCAGGCATCCCATCGGCCGGGCGCGGTCTCGGCCGTCAGCAGAGTGGCACCGTCGAGCGGTCCGGACAGCGGATCGGACGGCGGCGGCAGCGACGGGCTGGCGACCGGCACCAAGGCCTCCGTGAACAGATAGACGCAAGCGAGATCGCCCCAGCCGGCGCGGCCCTGGCGGATCGCCGCGTCGGCGCCGTCCATGCCCGCCTCGGCCCGGCGGCTGGCGTTCAGGATCGCCAGCTCGATGCGCGGATGAGCCGCCTCGAACCGGGCGAGCCGCGGCAGCAGCCAGCAGGTCGCGAAGCTGGCCGGTACGGCGCAGGCGAGCCGGACGCGGTCGTCGGGCGGCGCCAGCCGGCGGGTCGCCGCCGCGATCGCGTCGAATGCCGCCTTCAGCGCCGGGGCGTAGTCGCGGCCGGCCGCCGTCAGCACCAGCGCCTGGGGCCGGCGCTCGAACAGGGCCAGGCCCAGCCGCGCCTCCAGCGCCTTGACCTGCTGGCTGACCGCACCGGGCGTGACCCCCAACTCGTCGGCCGCCGCCACGAAGCTCCGGCGCCGCGCCGCCGCCTCGAACGCGCGCAAGCCTCCGAGCGATGGCATAGGATTAGAAAATCTCATGCTATCACCCACAGATTTCCTGGTTTGCGCGTGTCGATATTTCCAAATACTCCTCAGTCCATGGATATTTCTGTCGAATCGAGCATGAGTCAATCTACCGCTCCAGTCAAACCCTGGGCGATCGGCGGCTTCGCGCTACTGTGCCTGTGCTGGGGCGCCACCTGGTTGCCGCTGAAGCATGGCGTCGCGCATCTGCCGCCGCTGCTGTTCGTCGCCAGCCGCTTTCTGGCCGGCGGGCTGATGCTGTGGCCGGTCGGCGGCTGCGCCCGGCCGCCCGGGCTACGACTGCTGTGGCCAGGTGCCGTGCTGATGATCGCGGCCAATTACGGCCTGATGGCCTGGGGTGCCGCGCGCGTATCGTCGGGTCTGGCGGCGACGGTCAATTTCGCGACCGTGCCGCTGGCGATCCTGATCTTCGCCGGACGCCGCCCGGGCCGGGGCCAGATCGCCGCACTGATCCTGGGCGGGATCGGCCTCACCCTGCTGTGCCTCAGGCAATCAGGCGCCGCCGCGCCGACGGGCTTGGGCGCGATAGCGGCCGGTGCGGCATGCTATGGGCTGGGCACGGTCCGGATGAAGGCACTCGCCCCGTCCCAATCGCCGGTGGCGCTGGCCGCCTGGCACAGTCTGGCCGGCGGCGCGCTGCTGCTGGGTCTGTCCGGCGTGACCGAGCCCTGGACCGCGCAGGCCTGGGCCGGATTCATGGCGCCCGGAGCCCTGATGAATTGGGCCGTCCTGGTGCTGCTCAGCACCATTCTCGGCTTCAGCCTCTACCTGGCCCTGCTGCGCTGCTGGTCGGCCGCGGCCGTCGCCGGCTACGCCTATGTCTGCCCGGTCGTGGCCTTGACGCTGGGTGCGCTGGTCGATGGCGAGCGGCCGGACGGCGCCCAATGGGCGGCCAGCCTGCTGCTGATCGCCGCCGCCGCCCTCGCCCTCATTTCAAAACCCAAGGAGATGCCATGACCGAGATCAGCCTGCGCGACGCGGCCGTCGCCGACATGCCCGCCATCACGGCGATCTATGCCCATCACGTCCAGACCGGCTACGGCAGCTTCGAGGAGACCCCGCCGTCGGTCGAGGAAATGATCCGGCGCTTCGACAATATTCGGGCACGCGGGCTGCCCTGGCGCCTGGCCGAACTCGACGGCCGGATCGTGGGTTATTGCTATGCCGGCCCCTACCAGACGCGCTCGGCTTACCGCTTCACGGTGTCGGATTCGATCTATGTCGACGAACGCTTTCTGAACAAGGGCATCGGGACGGCCCTGCTGGGCGACGTCATCCGGATCTGCGCGGATCTGGGCTATCGCCAGATGATGGCCGGCATCGGCGACAGCGGTAATGAAGGCTCGCTCCGCCTGCACACGCGCATGGGCTTCCGGACGGTCGGACAGGCCCTCAATGTCGGCATCAAGTTCGGCCGCTGGCTCGATGTCGTCTATCTCCAGCGCCCGCTGGGCGACGACCGTACCGATCTGCCCGCCGGTCCGCCGACGGGCTATCTGCCGCCGGCCGACCAGATGGGATCGTGAGCGCTCAGGACTCGGGCGTCGGGTGGCGCCGGCCGATCACATAGCGCACGCCGGCCGCGCCGATCTTCTCGGCATGGGCGCAACCGGCCGCGAGCGTGAAGACCTCGCCCGGGCGGTAGCACTTCTCGGTGCCTTCGACCGTCAACGCGATCTCGCCGTCCAACACCAGGCCGCAGACGTCGAACGGATGATCATGCTCGGCATTGAGCATGCCCGGCTCCAGGAACTTGGGGTCGCCCTCGACGTATCCTTCGCGTCGCAAGCGCTGGCTGAAGGCGGTCGTATCCATCGTTTTCTCCCATATGACGTTTTCTTGTCAGCTTGCGGCCGATGCGCCGGGAAAGCAATTCACGGCGATGAGATCATGAGTACAGCCGCGCGTCCCACCAAACCGGCCGGTGCAGCGAGACCGTGATCGTCGGAAACTCCGGATGTTCCGGATTGATCAGGATGTTGTGCTCCGGCCGGGCGACCACGCTAGGCACGATCAGCAGCAGCGACCGTCGCGCCAGGAACCAGGCCTCGCCGTATGCCTTGGCATCCCGACAGGCCGCGTCGGCCCAGCCCGGCAGTTGGGACTCGTCCAGCAACTCGTATGAAACGCCGTTTGGAATGGTGATGGTGATGAAATGCTGGTTGGGCGGCAGGCTGCCGCTGCCATGGACCAGCTTTTCCAGCATCGCGGTCGAATAATGCTCGCTGGTGTAGATCATCGGACTGGCCGGGGTGTTCCAGCGACCGGGATAGAGCTTGGAACCGGTAGCGTCGAAGATCGAATAGGCCCCGTCCGGGTCGCCCAGCCGATAGCCGGTCAGGACGCGGTCGAGCGTCTGAGCCGTCAAGCGGCTGAGCCAAATTGCAGCCGGCCCAGAATATCCCGCACGATGCGCGCACCGACCTCGGCCTGCAGCACGACATCGATCGGCAAACGCCCGTCGAGCATCGCATGCGGCCGGAACAGAAATCCCCGCGCGGCCTTGGCACTTTTCCAGACATCGACCGCGGCACCCCAGACATCGGCCAGGCGAACCAGCCGTTCGCTTTCCTCGGGCGAGAGCCGGCTGTCATGCTGCTTCAGGCGGCGGGCAAGCGTTGTCTTCGAGACGATCCGGTAGCGAAACCCGCTATCGTCGGGCGCCACGGTGCGCGATACCCGCTCGAGTGCGGTCACCGGAAAGCCGGCCGTCACGCGATCCAGAAACGAGATCGGCGTCTGCGGGCGAAGGTCGCCGAAGCCGAGCATCGCCGCGGTCTCCTGGTTTTGCCACATGCGGACCTCCGATCCAGATGGGTCTATAAATTGCACCAGATGGATCAGAAATCAAGATTGCCAATGAGCGCGCCATCGGCATTTGATCGAATAAAGGATCGAATGAAGGAAAGCCGCCAGATGCAGCCCTACTGGATCACGATCGAGCGCGGCCCGGAGCCAACGCCATTGAATTTGGGCGCGGGCATCACGGCCATCTCCGAAGCGGACGCGAGAGTCCTGTTCGCCGAGACTTTCGATCCGGTCTGCCGCATCGAGCGTATCGTCGCCGTCACGGATATTCGCGATATCGAGCAGGGCCACGTTGTTCCGAACATGGGCAATTGGTTTCGGCGCGGGGTCTGGTTCCCGCTCGGCTACGCCCAAAAGGGTTGACTTGGCCGTCAATCGTCCCAACGTGCAGGCTAGATCTCTTCACCTTCAGACCGACCGGAACGCCATGTTCATCCAGACCGAGCAGACCCCGAATCCCGCAACGCTCAAGTTCCTGCCCGGCCGCACCGTGCTGGAGACCGGGACCGCGAATTTCGCCGACCAGGCGTCAGCCGCGCGCTCGCCGTTGGCGACGAGGCTGTTCGGCCTCGACGGCGTCGATGGCGTGTTCCTGGGCTATGATTTCGTCACGGTCACCAAGTCGAACGACCATGACTGGTACGCGCTGAAGCCGTCGATCCTGGGCGCGATCATGGAGGCGTTCACGACCGGCCAGCCGATCATGACGCCGGACACGGTCGAGGGTGCCAATACGCCGGCCTCGACCGCGGCCGAAGGCGACAGCGACCTGGTCGTGCAGATCAAGGAGTTGATCGACACGCGCGTGCGCCCGGCCGTGGCGCAGGACGGCGGCGACATCGTGTTCCATCGCTTCGACGAGGGCGTGGTCTATCTGGAAATGCATGGCTCCTGCGCCGGCTGCCCCAGTTCGACCGCGACGCTGAAGTCCGGCATCGAGAACATGCTGCGCCATTATATCCCCGAGGTTCAGGAAGTCCGCGCGGTCTGAGGAATGGGGACGGGCAGCCTTCGTCTGATCGGCAATCCGGGCTGCGGCTCGGCGATCGTCGAGGCTGCCCTGGCGCTCTCGGGCCTGTCCTATGAGACCGAAATGCTGGAGATCTGGCAGCCGGGCCCCGAGCGGGAGCGGCTGTTCCTGTTGAACCCGCTGGGCCAGGTCCCGGTCTTGATCCTGCCCGACGGCAGCGTGATGACCGAGAGTGCCGCCATGGTGCTGCATGTCATCGATCTGGCGCCGGAGGCGGGCCTCGCCCCTGGCCCGGCCGATCCGACCAGGCCCGCCTTTCTGCGCTGGCTCATCTTCCTGGTCGCCACAATCTATCCGACCTTCACCTATGGCGACGATCCCGGCCGCTACGTCAACGAGACGACCGCCCGCGACGAGCTGCGCGCGGTGACCGACGCCGAATGCCAGCGCGCCTGGCGCCAGATCGAGACCAGCATCGCCGGTCCCTGGATGCTGGGCCGGACCCGCTCGGCGCTGGATCTGTTCGTCTGGGTCATGTCCCACTGGCGCCCGGGTCGCGATTGGTTCACGCACTATTGCCCGAAGCTGTCGCACATATCGGATATGGTGGCCGCGGATCCACGCCTGGCCAGGGTCAAGGCCGCGAACTGGCCAAACCTGTAACCCTCGTCTTTCCAGGAGCCTGCTCATGACCACGCCGATCGACGCGCGCGCCCTCGACGTCCTGTTCCACGATGCCCGCACCCATAACGGCTGGCAGGACAAGCCAGTACCCGAAAGCCTGCTGCGTGAGGTGTTCGATCTGGCCAAGATGCCGCCGACCAGCGCCAATTGCAGCCCGATGCGCCTGGTGTTCGTTTCGACGCCCGCGGGCAAGGAGCGCCTCAAGCCGGCATTGTCGCCGGGCAATATCGAGAAGACCATGGCGGCGCCGGTGACCGCGATCATCGCGCAGGACACCTTGTTCTACGAGCATCTGCCGATGCTGTTTCCCCACGCCGATGCCAAGTCCTGGTTCGTCGGCAACGACGCGATGATCCAGGGCACCATGGTGCGCAATGCGACGCTGCAGGGCGCCTATCTGATGCTGGCGGCGCGCGCAGTGGGGCTGGATTGCGGCCCGATGTCCGGCTTCGATCCGGCCAAGCTCAATGCGGAATTCTTCCCGGACGGCCGGTTCCAGGCGAATTTCCTGTGCAATCTCGGCTATGGCGATCCGACCAAGCTGTTCGGGCGCAGCCCGCGCTTCGCGTTCGACGACGTCTGCACCATCGCCTGAGCATGCTCGACCTCGACCGTATCCGCGCCGACACCCCGGCCGCGGTGCGACGGACCTATCTGCACAACGCCGGGGCGGCGCTGATGCCCGTCCCGGTCGTGGACGCGATGAAGCGGCATATCGATCTGGAGGCCGAGATCGGCGGCTATGCCGCGGCAGCGGCCGAAGCGCCGCTGCTCGACGGAGTCTATCGTTCGGTCGCCCGCCTGCTGAACGCCGCACCCGAAGAAATCGCACTGATGGAGAACGCCACCATCGCGTGGCAGATGGCGTTCTACGCACAGCCCTTCGCGCCCGGCGACCGGATCCTGACGGCCGAGGCGGAGTACGCCGCCAATTACGTGGCCTATCTGCAGGTGGCCAAGCGCACCGGCGTCGCGATCGACGTGATCCCGAGCGACGCCGACGGCGCGCTCGACGTGGCGGCGCTGGAGCGGATGATCGACGATCATGTGAAGCTGATCGCCATCACCTGGGTCCCGACCAACGGCGGGCTGACCAACCCGGCCGCCGCCGTCGGCCGGGTCGCACGCGCCCACGGCATTGCCTATTTGCTGGACGCCTGCCAGGCGGTCGGCCAGATGCCGGTCGATGTCGCGGCGATCGGCTGCGACATGCTGGCTGCGACCGGGCGCAAGTTCCTGCGCGGGCCGCGCGGCACCGGCTTTCTCTATGTGCGCAAGGGCCTGCTCGAGCGGCTGGAACCGCCGATGATCGATCATTTCGCTGCCCCCTGGGTCGCCCGCGACCGCTATGAATTGCGCGACGACGCAAGGCGGTTCGAGAGTTGGGAGAATAATTACGCCGCCCGCGCCGGGTTAGGCGTGGCGGTCGACTACGCGCTGGATCTGGGCCTGGGCGCGATCGAGACGCGCTGCCGATTGCTCGCCGACCGGCTGCGCGCGGGCTTGGGCGAGATCCGGGGCGTGAAGCTGCGCGATCTGGGCCGCAATCCCTCGGCCATCGTCAGCTTCACGATCGAGGGCCACGAGGCCGCGACCGTGGTCGCAGGTGCCGGCGCGGCCGGCATCACCATCGGCGCGTCGCAGCCGTCGAGCACCCGGCTGGATGCCGAGGCACGCGGCCTGCCGCCGGTCGTCCGCGCCTCACCGCACTACTACAACAACGAGGACGAGATCGATCGGCTGGTGGCGTTTTGCGCGAGGCTTGGATAGATCGACGACGGCGCTAGCCCATCATCCCCACCGCCAGCACCGTGTCGCTCAGGACCGGATAAAGCGCCCGGGCGTTGAACAGCTGATAGTGCCACCATTCGTTCCGATAGAAGTCCCAGCCGGCCGTGGTCATCAGCCCCATCAGCAGCAGCCGGTTGCGCTGGGCGGCGGGCGGGATCTCCGTATTGCCGTGGTGCGACAGGGGCGTGAAAGCATCGAAGCCGGTGCCCATGTCGAGTTCGAGCCCGTCCGCATCGATCAGGCTGAGATCGACCGCGGCCCCGCGAGAATGCGGCGAACCCCGGCGCGGATCGGCCAGGAATTCCGGATCGGGCCGGAAATCCCACAGCGCCCACTGCGCCTCCGACGGTCGAAACGCGTCGAAGATCTTCAGCCGCAGCCCCTGCCGGGCCGCGAGATCGATCGCGCGTTCGAGACATTTCAGTGCATCCGGGTGCAAATAGCAGCCGGAGCGCGTATAGACCGGCGCGCCCGTGAAATTGTTCGGGGTGGCGTAGGCGATGTCGAGGAGGACGTCGTGAGTGACTTCGGTGATTTCGACCAGCATGTTCCGATGACCGTTCGGCAGGGTTTGGAAACTCCAACTAGCACGGGCCGCCCCTGGTGAGCGAGCGCTTGGGGTCCCTGCTCGCCTTCGATTGCTCCGGCGCCAGCTGTTCGGCGGCCGTGCTGAGCGACGGTCGGACCGCGGCCGAGCGGTTCGCCGGCATGGAGCGCGGCCAGGCCGAGGCGTTGCTGCCGATGATCCGGGACGTGATGGCCGAGGCTGGGCTGGGCTGGGAAGCGCTCGACGCGATCGCGACCACGGTCGGTCCCGGCTCCTTCACCGGCGTACGCCTGGGCCTGTCGGCCGGGCGCGGACTGGCGCTGGCATCGGATCGTCCGATTCTGGCGCTGACAGCGTTCGAAGCCCTGGCGGCCGGACTCACCCCCGACGAACGGCCGGTCGCGATCGTGATCGACAGCCGGCGCGGCCCGGTGTTCGCGCAGCGCTTCGATGCCCGTCTCCATCCCGTCGGCGAGCCGGGACAGATCGAGCCCGAGGCCATGGCCGCGTGGCTGGGCGCCGGCCCCTGGCGTATTGCCGGCGACGGTGTCGCCAACCTCGCGGACATGAGTTTTTCGGCCGACATCCTGCTGGAGCCCGAGATCCGGCGGATCCGCGCCGGCGAGCTGGCGCGCGCGGCCCTGGCGCTGGGTCGCGCCGGCATCGGCCGCCTGGCGGCGCACCCGCTCTATCTGCGGGCGCCGGACGTCAGCCTGCCGAAACCGCGCGGATGAGCCAGCATTCCATGCGGATCGTGGCATTGGGCGTGCCCGAGATCCGAGTCGCCGCCCTGGTTCACAAGGAGGCGTTCGGCTTCGAGGCCTGGGACGAGCGCGCGATCGCCGATTTGCTGGCCATGCCGGGCGCGGTCGGCCGCCTGGTGATCGACCCGGGCATGGAGCCGCCGGAGCCGCTGGGCTTCATGCTGCTGTTGTTCGTGGCCGAGGATGCCGAACTGCTGACCGTCGCCGTGCGTCCGCGCGCGCGCCGCCAAGGGATCGCCACATCGCTGATGGCCGATTTCTTTCAACTGGCACATCAGCGCAAGGCGACGAACGCGTTTCTTGAAGTCGCCGCCGACAATGTACCGGCACAGCGACTCTACGCCCGACTCGGTTTTCTGGTCGAGGGCACCCGGCGCGACTATTACAAGAGACCAGGCAACAAGCGGGTCGCGGCCCATCTGCTTCGACGCCCCATCGCATAATGCCCGGAGCGTGCGCTCATCTTTCGCACCTGCAAAATCGCACCTCTTCGCCGACGACTATACCAATCGACCCCATTGACGCCGATGCGTCATAAAAAATTTGCCGGCCAAGCCTTGCATTGAGCCAGATCCCGTAGAAAAGCATTGAAGAGTTATTGCTTTACGTCAGCGGCCAACCTATCTTGCCCGGCGCGAATTACCTTGGGGCAAGAAAGCATGACTGAAGAAGCCGAGGCCGTGGATTTGCTGGGTCTTACAACCGAGATCGTGGCGGCGCACGTTTCCAATAACCAAGTGTCCGTCGAAGAGCTGCCGGTCTTGATCAGCCAGGTCTACCGCTCGCTCTCGTCGATGGGCAGTGCACCGGAGCCGGTCGCGGAAAAGCCGCAGCCGGCGGTTTCGATCAAGCGGTCGGTTCATCCCGACTACATCATCTGCCTGGAAGACGGCAAGAAGCTGAAGATGCTGAAGCGGCATCTGAAGACTTCCTACAATATGACGCCCGAGGACTATCGCGAGCGTTGGGGCCTGCCGCCGGACTATCCCATGGT
>Ga0302314_10003832_pt1 | contig 27684 bp, 21 predicted proteins | sample III_Palsa_N2_3_FD_200533 | JGI IMG/M metagenome (GOLD analysis project Ga0302314, IMG submission 200533) | Peat permafrost microbial communities from Stordalen Mire near Abisko, Sweden - III_Palsa_N2_3 | ecosystem: Environmental > Terrestrial > Soil > Palsa > Peat permafrost | place: Sweden...
GGGATCGTCTTGCCTTCGCCGAGCATCCTTTCGGCCTCCCGCAGCTTGCGGACGACCTGCTCGGGCGTATGCCTGCGTCGCTTCATCTGAGTTCCTTCCTCGTCCATCATCGTGGACGAGTAGAACTCTCACAAGCACCGGACCGAATCTAAGGGGTCGGGCCACCAACGCCGCTGCTCGCCAGCGGTCATCAACCTCCTGCCGGGCATGTCATCTCCTCTCGTCTCTCGCTGAGACAGGCGTTCGGATGTTTATGAGCGGGTTGGCTCTAGAGGCTCGCGATGGAGCCCTGACCCATCGGCTTCCCACGACGCTACTGGGGGATCAGATGAGAGTGCATCAAGGCTCAGGCCACGCCTTCTCGCCGCGTGGACTAGATCCTCGTGGGCTTCGAGGAGTTCAGCAGCGGTGGACCGGATTGCCTGGCCCCGCTCCTCGGCGAGGGCGAGCTTCTCAGGGTCCACATCGAGTTCGCCGTCCGACCAGCCGGTATTGCGAAAGCCATTTGCGAGCTGGTGCGAGAAGCCTTTCATAGCCTCGGCATATGTGAACCGATCCGCCGCCTGATACAAGCTTCGACGGCGCTTCTCAAGTGCTCGCGAATCAAAATGCTCCTCGCTGCCATCCATCTCGTTGAGGTACTTAGCCACGGGATAGACGATGCGTGCGCGCCAAGCAGCTACGAAGTCCTCCTGTTCAATCCGCCTCATCGCTTCTCTGGGCAGCGTCGATAGGACCCGATCTAGCCGCTGTTGGTCTGCCAGCGAAGGTTTGCGTTTGGCAAGGCCGATATAGACGAGGGAGAGCGCCAACAGCACAGCGAGGACGCTAATCAGAGGAAGCGGATAGAGCCATCTCCACACGCTGGCTGGAGCGGTGGCGATGCCCACTGCTGCGCCCACGAATCCCACAGCTCCGCCGATGACTCTTACGACCTTTGGCATCGTGGACAGGCTAGCGGCGCGGCTCCCGAAATGCTCCCGATCCCGAGACAGCTCTGCTCCCGAAATGCTGCTGATCCGAACTGGCTCCGTGCAGCGAGCACTTCCCGGAGTGCCCTACAGCTCGCCCAAAAGCCCAATGTTCCCGGCCTCTTGGCCTGGTCGTCCGTCTTTGGACATCCCTGTCCTTCGGCGCACGGAGATGGCGGGGGGCCGACTCGTCCCTCTGTGCAAACCAGGATGACCGAGGTCTTCCCGCTCGAGCGGTGATCTGGTCCAGCGGCCCCAGCGGAGCGCGGGCCAGCGAGGTCGTCCCAGTCATAGGCGTAGCCCTCGCCCGCGCGGAGACGCAGGTAGGTCTCTCTCACGGCGAACACCGCCGACCGAGCCTGTCGACCGAGTGCCTCGCCTCGACCCACGCGATCTATCTCGAGGTAGCTGGCTTCATCGAACACGCCAATTGCTCGCCATCCACGCGAGCTCCAACCCAAAGAACCCATCCCCCCGGGAGAGCACCGGCTCGCTGCGGACCGCTCGAACCTCTCGCAGTGCCTGCTCGATCAGTGCTGCCCGCGGACGGGGTTGGATGATCGCGTTCGCGCCCATCCTTCCCCGAGCGTCCAAATACCCGCGCGCGAACCCGGTTCGACCGTCGGGGGCTTTGCTGGTGGGGCTCGGGTCGAGCGCGTGCTGACGAGTCGCGAACTCGTCCCGAACCTCGGCTGGGGTGTCGATCATCACCGAAAGCAGCGTGTGCATCTCCTTGTTTACGCAGACGATCTTCGCGCGTCGTAGCGCCTTCAGGAACGCGTCGGCCCTCGCCTCCGAGTAGTCGCGTAGGAGCGCGACGAATGTTGCTTGCAGATCCGGGTACACGTCGCCGATCGCATCGGGCGCGAGCGCGAACACGGCCTGGGCCATGCGCCGGTGGGAGCCCGTCTTGTACCAGAGCATCTGCACGCCCTTGGCGAGCATTCGCGGTTCGATCAGCTCGTCCACGAGCTTGGCGGCGAGCATCCAGGGCTTGTGGACGACCATCACGGCCGCGGTATCTGGGCGGAGTTCGACCTCGTCGAGCAGCTCGAGGATCAGGCGCCGACCGGCGCTGCTGTTTCGCAGGCGGTGGAACTTCAGCTCGGGCATCTGAGTCCGCGCGAGCGCGGCGGTGATCGCCGCGTGCGCTTGGGCGTCCACGCGGACGCCCGAGAGCGCATACACAGGCTGCGCCTCGTCGAGCGGGTTCTCACCCGTGTTGCCAGCCTCGTCCATGAAAGCCTGGGGAATCGCGGCAACGCTCATAGGGGCAGTATGTCCGGGACGGGCTAGTTACCGGCTTGCGCGGGCAACGCTGCCGGCTTTTCGGCCCCGTTCTCAAGTTCCGCAATGATCCGTTGAAGGCAGGCCACCTGCTGCTCCATGACGATCACGGGCACCGCGACGCTGCAGATCTCTAGCCGCACGATCTCCGGCAAGGCGCCTGAATCCGCACGATCCGCGGCCGGACTGGCGCGAGTTTGGCGCGAGAACTCGTCGTTGGTTGAGGGTTTGCTTGCTCCCGCACTGATCCACCAGCGACCGTGCCTCGGGGGCTGCTTCGAACATTGCGTGAGCTGGAGTACGGAGGGGAGAGATTCGAACTCTCGGTACACCCCCGAGCGCGTTGGCGGCGGCGCGTGGCCCCCTCCGCCAGCGCTCGCATCGTATGGGAGCAGTGGAGTCGCACGACACCATCGATCGCACTACGCGGCGCCTCGGCCGCAACGCCGATGACAACCACGACCTCGCCATCGACTTTGGCTGATGATCGACGAGCTTGGCCGGGACTTCTCCGCCCCGGCCGCAGCCCGGTCTCGGGCCGGTTCAAGGCGAACACCTGCGCTCAGCCGTCGGCTCGCCGAGATCGCCCGCCTTCCCGAGCTCTAGGTGCGCGACTGCCCGGCCTTCCTGACGGCCTGCGCGGTCATGCGCACAAAAGCAGCGTCCGAGCGCATGATCCGCCCAAACGCATGATCTGCCGTTGCGAGCACTGGCTGTCGAGTCAGCGACATCACGTCAGATCACAATTGTGTCAGCAGATCCCATACGGCGATGCACAGCAGCGAAGCCACTATCGCACACCACGCCACCTGGAAGACCTTCACGCTCCGTGACCGCAGGAAAGGCTCCAACTCCGCGTCGGGGACGATATCCGCCCTGTGTCTGACAGCTGACTTCCATCGTTGGAAGGCCGGGCGGCCAGCAGCGAGCGCGATGGCACTCAAAATGACAACCGCCAGATCGGAAGCGATGCGCAGCGTCACTAGAAACGGTCACCCCCCATCACGGTCTCTGCGCACGTCGTGGGTGGATGTAGCTGTCGATGCGTGCGCATCGGCAGCGCGGGACCGCGCCCGGTCCAATGATGGCGGAGCCTGGGCGAGCAGGCGCGCGAGAAACGCGAAGGCCGCGCCGAACGCGACCGCAATCAACGCCGCCGCTACCACACCCGCAAGCAGCTCGCCTGCCTCCAGCCATCCCGCAAGAAATGCCATCACTATGCCGACTACACTGAACGTCAGTAGCGGACGCTTATGGGGTGCCAATCCTCTCACGTGCGTCAGAACAGTTCCCTTAGCCCCGCGACCAGGACCGTGGCGCTGGCCGCGAAAGCGACACCTGGCCCCAACACGCAATGAATAGCGACATCGACCTCACCTCCACCAATAACACATGCGGCGAAGGCGAAACCGCCCACCGCCGCACCGGCAGTGCCAGCCGTAATCTCCGCAGCGACGGTTACCCAGTCCTTGCCCTTCCGGAAAGTGATTTTCCCTTCTCTAGCCCAAACATCGCAGTCACACGAGCCCTCATTTTTATCTCTGGCTACCATCGAGGCACTTGCCCTCACGCCGTCCTGCCCTTGAGGTTGGAGAAACTCGCCGACCACTTCGGGGGCTTCTGTGCTCGCGGCTGCGGCATCCCACGGTGGGTTTGCGTTGGCTGCCGCCTCGAGCTGCAGGTTGACTTCTGGTGGGATGAGGGCGCCGGGGGCTATGTAGGCTTGGGGTGGCCCTTCGGGTGCTGCGCCGGCTTCGGCGGCGCTGTAGTTGTAGGTGGTGGTGGTGGTTTCGCCGCTCGGGTCGGCTTCGTCGATGGGGTCGCCGCCGGTGTAGGCGTAGGCGTTGGCTGACCCACCGGGCTGGGGGTCGGTCTGCAGGAAGCGCCCGAGCTGCGGGATGTATGTTCTGGCTCCCATGCTGATGATGCCCGTGGGTAGTTCGGTGGCGAGCAGGTCGGAGCCGAGCCAAGAGTACTTTGCGGTGATGCTCGTGCGTGGCACGCCGTACTCGCTGGTTTCGTTGGCTGGCACGAATTTCGATTCCGTTTCGCTGATCGCGGCTGTTCCGATGATATCACCGTGGAGGTCCGCGAGTTGGAGCACGGGTGCTTCGCTGTTGGTCTGGGTCGCTGCAAGCGCGCCGTTGATGCCGGTGATGTTGCGGGTGTAGCTCCCGGCGCTTGTGGCGGTCCATGCGGGAGTCTCGCCGGGTCCGTCGTAGTGGGAGGTGGTGCTTGATTCCGTTTTGCCGGTGGCGATCGTGTCGAGCGGTCGGTTGTCCGGGTCGAGGTTGTAGCTGACCTTCTCGCCGTTTTGTTCTTGGCTGGCGAGTCTGTCGTTGACGTAGTAGGTGCTGGTTAGCGTGCCGCCGCCGGCGTCTGCGGCGGGTAGGCTCGTAATGTTTCCGAAGGGTTCGTAGCTGACGCCGGCTTCGTCGAGCTGGTCGGCGGTGTCGTAGCTGTAGTCTTGGCTGGTGCCGCCTTCGGTGGGGCATTTTTCGCTGCTTGATTCGCGGGTGGTGAGGCTTAGGCGGTTTCCGTCTTCGTCGTCGGTGTAGAGCCGTGCGGTGCAGTCTTTGCCGGCGGGTGTTTCCTGGGCTTCGGTGAGGCGCCCTAGTTCGTCGTGCCCGTAGTTCTCCTTTGAGAGGCTGCTTGTTTGCGTTAGCCACTGGCCGTGGATTGATGGCGAGACGTTGTCGGTGTACCATTTGCAGCCGCTCGTGCAGTGTGTCGTCTTGACGTATTCCAGGGAGATCGGTTCGTCGAGGGGGTTGTAGGTGTATTCGGCGTTCATGCCGTTGGGGTATCCCTCGCTCGTGAGGTTCCCTTCGACATCGCGTGTTGCTGTGAACGTGCCGGCCGCGGAATCTTTGACCGACGATACGAGGCCTGTGTTTGCTTCGTACCCGAGGGTTTGACTGCCCTTGGGGTCGCTCGTTTTGAGCAGCCGGTCTTCCTTTTCATTTTCGTATTCGAAGCTGGTGGTGGCTTCGCCAGCATCGGTGTACGCCGTTAGCTGTCCGAGCTTGTTGAATTCGCTGGTGATGCTCTTTGTTTCGGTCCCCGTACCGGTGCTTTGCTTATACAGCATCCCTGTTTCCGTATTGTACGTGTTGGCCACGGTTGAGACTGCCTTGTCGACGGAAGAGGTGATTGCAATTTTTTCTGGTCGTCCCGCCGCATCATAGGTGATGTTGGTGGTTCGTTCGATTTTTTCGGTGCCCGAGACGACCGTGTCTGTTGTGGTGAGTGGCTCGTTCCAGATGTTGTAGGTGTAGGTGGTTTCCGGCAGGTTGTATATACCGGTCGCTTCTGGCTGTGCCGCGTGCCGCCCGAGGCAGGGCAGGCCTGCCCATTCTGGGTGTTTTCCGCAGTTGGGGAAGCTCGCGTTGGCGCCGGTGGTGTAGTAGATCGTTTCCGTGGTGTGGGCGCCGGGGTTCCCAGGTGTCCACTCCTCGACGCGATAGGTCAGCGGATCGACTATATAGGTCGCTCCGGCTTTGTTTATCGCGACGCCGCGCGGCGCCTCGAATTGCCCTTGCCCGGCGCCATAACTTCCGAATTCTCCAATGGGTTCTCCGCCGCCGCCGAAAATCCTTGTACGCGCCTGCCCGCCTATGGTGACGTACAGCTCGTTGTTAACAGGATCACACGCTATGCCGTAGAGGTTGCTGGATTCACCGGCACCGAAGGAGCCTACGTAGGTCCCAGACGGTTCGAACTCGAGGACTGTGGACTGCGCGACCGCCGTGGCGTAAACTTTGCCGTTGCAGACCGTGACACCAAACAGCGCGTCGTACCCTGAATGGCTTAGTGAGGCGATGTATTTGCCTTCGCTGTTGAACTCCTCGATTCGGTAGTTTTCCTCATCGGCAACAAAGACGTTGCCATTTGACTCGGCGGTGAGGCCCTCGGGGACTTTGAGCTTGCCTTCGCCGGAGCCGGCTTCCCCGAAGGTGCGTACGTAGGCACCTGCTGTCGTGTAGACCTCGATTCGGTTATTCCTGGTGTCGCTGACGTAGATGTCTCCGTTGGCAGGGTTATAGGTTATGCCTTCCGGGGCGCTTAGCTGGCCTTTGCCGGTTCCAGATTTGCCCCCTTGGCAGCTGCTTTTGCACGTCTCTAGTACTTCTTTGCCGTCGCTTACGCCCCAGCCGAACGTCTCAATGAACGAGCCACTCGGCGAGAACTCCTCGATCCGGTTGTTGCCCGTGTCTGCGACCCACACGTCTTCGCTGGCGGTGGTGTCGACCGCGATCGCCGAAGGGAGATTCACCTGACCCACTTCTGACCCGTATTTGCTCCATTCCGCGTGGAACTGTGGCGTTCGGTTATCTTTGTCCCCGGGTGTCGTAGTGGTTGTCACGTTGCCGGTACTTCCTTCATAGGTGGTTCGGCTTTCGATGGTGTGTCCGCTGGAGCTGGTGGTTTCGATCGATGTGGGTGCATGTAGTTTCCAGCCGAGGTTTTCCTGGCCGTTGTAGAACGTCTTGATGGTGCGCTTTTCTTGTTCTTCCTGCCCGGTGATCTGTGCGCCTTCGATGGTCTTGGTGAGCAGGTGGTAGGGGCCTCCGCCCGGGGCGCCTTCTTCGTAGAAGTACTGGGTGTGCTTACGTGCTTCTACTTCGCTTCCGCTCGCGAGCTTGATTTTGTGCTGTGGCCCGAGTGTGCTGGTGAGCTCGGTACCTTCCGGGTTGTACGTGCTTTCCGTCTGCAGTAGTTTCGCGGCTTCGGCGGCTTTGCTTCCTTCTTTTAGCGCAGCCACACGGTTGTCAGGACTGAGGGTGTGTTCAACGTTGTCGTTGGCTTCGTTGTATTCGGTTGTCGTGATCGCGCCGCTTGGGGAGACGGTGTTGACGGTGCGGTTGGCCCTGTCGAGGTAGAAGATGGTGGCGCGTTTGTATTCGGTCGCGGGCCACCCTTGGGGTTCGCTTGCCGGGAATATTGCGGTCCCTTCCACAGGGACCTCTTTTTGCGCCCATTCCCCGACTTCTTTCGAGCCCAAGGCGTGTGGCGCTCCCGCTCCGGACACGGGTATCTGGTAGTCGATTGTGGTGACTGACGTGGTCCCCGGGCTCGGCGGGGGCTGTATGGGCTCCTGCGTCGGTCCGCTCGCCGGGGTCCAAGCGTCGATCCGATAGTTCCCGTGATCCGCAACGTAGATGCTGCCTGTTGTGGGATTCGCGGCAAGACCGAGCGGACCCTCGATTTCGCCGGTTCCTTTTCCAGTGCCGCCGATTTCTTCGACAAATTTGCCTTCTGGTGTGAAGATGTCAACGGTGCCACGGAGTGGGTTTGAGGCGGCGACATTGCCAGAGAACCCGTCGGCGGCGATTCCGGAAGCGCCTTGGTAGCTGTTGCCGACCTTTCCTTTGCCGCTGGAGCCGAATTCGCGGACCCAGTTGCCGCCCAGCAGCTCCTGGATACGAGCGACGAGATCGTCTGTCGCGTACAACGCTTCGCCAGAGACCGCTACGCCGCTGATCTCTTCGAACTTGCCAAGAGCTTCTTTGCCGCATTCGCCGTAGCGCGCCTCCAGTGCTCCGATCGAACTGAGCTTCCAGACGTCACACCCAGTATTGGAGGCCACCCACACGTTGCCTGCTGCGTCCACCGCGACTCCCATGGGTTCGCCCATGCCAGGATGCCCTTCCGGTTCCAGCTGCTGGATGAATTCGCCGGTGGCCGAGAACTCCTGCACCCTGTTGGCCTTCCAGTCAGACACGTACATGTCACCATTGCGTTGGTTGATCGCGATCCCGTCCGGCCGGTAGAACTGCCCCCATTCATAGCCGGCGCGACCGCTTTCGCATTTCGTTGTGCATGTCTCGAGTTTGGATTCGCCGTTAGCGACGCCCCAGCCTAGCGCCTCGATGAAGGCCCCGCTGGCGGAGAACTCCTCAAGGCGCGCATGTTCGGTGTCCGCGATCCACACGTCCCCGCTTGGCGCGATCGCCACGGCCTCGGGCCCTTCGGTCTGCCCAGCGCCTGTCCCCCGTGACCCGAACGAGAAGGGGGACCCCAATGGCGCATTCACTGCAGCGCTCGCTTCGCTCGTGACAGCCACCGAGCCCGCTGTACCCGTGCCTGTGACCTGGACGCGTAGCGCGTGGCCGACATCCGCCACGATCGGCGTGTAGCTTTCGTTGGTGGCGCCGTCTATCGGTGCGCATTCTTCGCCCGCGTAGCCGCAGCGTTCCCATTGATAGCCATTGGCGACCGGCTCGTTCCAGGTGCCTGCGGTCGTGCTGAGGGCCGTGCCGAGCACTGGGCTTGATGTCGAGAGCTTCGGCGCTTTTGAGCTTTTCAGGACTTTTCCGTTCCACAACGCCGGTTCCGCGTTGAAGCGGGCTACCGACAGCAGCCTGCCCGTGTTTGGGTCCGACGCTATCGTCCCGTAATGCAATAGCCACGGCTCCTGCCCAGGCGGGCTGACGGCTGTTACGTGACCTTCGGAGTCGTACCCGTCTGTCGTGACGAGTGGTTTGGCGAGCCGGGGGTCCCACTCGGCCCGCAGGTGCCCTTTAGAATCAAAGGCGTACTGCGCGACCGCGATCGGCGGCGACATTTCGCCTTTCGCTGATTCCCACGCCGTGAAATACACCTTCGAGAGACGTCCTTTGTATTCGCCCCATTCTTTTTCAGCTTCACCGCTAGCGGTCGTATTCGTGGCATATTCGAACGTCAGTGCTCGACAACCCTGCACGAGTTTGGGAGTGCACGCGCCTTCTGACGGTTCGGGAGCGAGAACCTCTGTCGGCTCGGTGATCCCTTCTTTCGTCGTGAACAAGTAGGTCACTTTGTTCAGGCCGCCAACACCCGCAGTGGTGGTCTGGGCAACCTTGCTCGGCACGAACGGCGCGCCGCTCGATGGCTGCGTGAACCGCGTATAGTCGCTTTGTGGGTCTGTGAGTTCGTATTCCGCAGGGTTGTGGGAGGGCTCGGTCAGCGTCTCGTTCTGGTAGCCGGCAGGCGAGTTATAGCCACCCCCTTCCTTGGGCGTGAACGTGACCTGCTTGCCATTCGCGGTAGAGAGTACAACGCTGCCGTTCGTCAGCGGGCTCAGACTCTGCCATTCCCCGGCAGCAGCGGAATCGGGCAGGTTCAACACCCATTGGGGACCGAGCGGGCCGGTGGCGCCCTGCGTGAGGTTCCGCGAGTCATACGTGCGGCTAACCGTCAGGCTCGCGTTCCCGCCCGAGATCGATACGTCGGTTGGATTCAGCTTGAAGTCGCCTGTCTCGAGGTTCACCGCGCCCGGGCCGACGGGCTCATACGCCGCTTCGTTAACGGTCACGTTAAATGATTTTTCTGATGTGGTGCCCACCCAGTTCTTCGCGACGACCGTGATCGTGTGCACGCCGGCGCCGTAGGTCTGCCCGTTCATCGTCCAGCTGCCCGACAGGCCGTAGCAGTTCGGCAAAGGTGGACCGAGCGGTTCCGGGCATGCCGCGACGTCGTTGTCGACGGTTTTGCCGTCGACCTTGACTTCGATGCTCCGCACGCCAGACCGGACGGTTTTCGCGTTTTCGCCCGAGCCATCTGTGGCCGAAAAGCCCAGCGTGTAGTTTCCGTCGCCAATGACGTGATTTTCGGCCTGCGCGAGCGACCCGGTGAATGCGGCGATCACGGGTTCGCTTTGGTCGAGATACAGCGGGAAACTGTAGCCTGGCTGGACCCACTCCCCGGGCGATGTCGCGACCGGCGTGAGCGGAATTTCACCGCTTTCCGCGATCGGAGCCAAATTTATCGGACCAGAGGTGTACTGGCTCGGACATCCCGCGAATCCGGCGTGATCCTCGCAGCTGTTTTCTTCAGTAAAGACAGTCCCGCCAGGGGCGTCGAGTTCGAGCTTTCCGATGCCCAGCCCTTCGTCTTCGGCTTCGATCGTGAAGTTCGAAGGGGCCGTCTTCAGCCATTGCTCATTGTAGCCCGGGTGATTTAGAACAGGAAGTTTCGGCGGCGCGGGTTCGCGATATACGAAGACAGCCTCATCGAACCACAGAAACTGGGAAGCTTTCGTAGGGTTCCCCTCACTGATACCGGCGATATAAAAGCGGCTGCCCTGGTTGTGTTGCTCGTCACAGAGCCCCTCCGGTTCACTGTCACTGTAGCCCGTCCAGTGGGCACAAAACGCCGCCAGAGCGCCACTTAGGTCGCCAACATAATCCATCGTTCCGGGCTGCGTGTCGGCTCTGTTGGTCGGGACAAAGCTGTAGACCGGTTCAGTCGCGCTATCGCCCGTGATCGCCGCCTGCACCTTCGATTCTTCAGTCGAGTGGGTGAGCCCCTCAAGGTTCACGCGACTGATACCCGCCGACCCCGGTTTCCCCTGAGGACCCGGAGCTGCGACGTAGAATTCGGCGACTGACCCCAGCGGCACGCCCGGGGAAGCCGAGGTCCCAAACTTCGCCGGTTCGTCGATCAGGCCCCAGCCGGATCCGATGCTCGTCCCCCAGTCAGACCATCTCCCTTCTCCAGCATACTCGCCATAATCGGCTTCGAACAAGGCCACCCCTTCGATCACCGGGTCTATGAACACCGGGAAAGCAATGTTCCCACTCAGATCGACGTGTGTCGTCAAGACATTCCCAGCGATCGTGTAGGACACCGGCACAGGCGCCCCATGTGCGTCATAGGCGACAGCAGGGCGCACCAGTAGCTTGGGCTTGCCGCCCGCAAGAACTTCGACCGCGCCCGCGCTCGTGGTGCTCTCACGTAGCGAGCCCCCCGGCGGCAGACGAAACGCGAGCGCCTGGCTGCTAGAGCTTTCCTGAGAGCGCAACTGCCACGAGATCGCTGCGCCGCCGGGCAGTGGTTCCTCGATCAGATCCATGTCGCGCGCCGTGTTCGCGAAGACCACGCGGTTCCCCACGACCGTCGGCGCCGACCCGGCTGCCGCCGTAACGGGGGCCACGCTCAGCCCGTCCCCGAACGCCACCCCACCAGCAGCTTGCGTAGAGATCGCGACGGGCACGAGCGGGTTCACCGGCACGTACGCTTCCCCATCATCACGCAACGTCAACGACACCGGCGCCAACCCCGAACCATCATTCGCGCGCAGCGGGAGCGTCGCAGTTAGGACGGCATGCTGCCCGCCGGGCAGTAGCTCTGCCGCTGCGTTTTCACCGAGGTATCTCGTCACGCGCCCCCCACCTTCACTCTGAGGGGACACCCAGGAGGGACGGGAGATCCCGAAGTCCCGCTTGGCCAATGAGACCGCGGCTTCTCGGTCGAGGCCCTTGAACGCGGTACGCGACTCGGCGTCTTCGCGTAGCTGCTGCGGCGTCGGCACTGACGTGCTTAGGAATGGGGATGCAAGGGACATCGGCGGCGCAGACGCCCCACTGGCACCGGGTTCGCCGAGTCCTTCCGGTAGCGACCCGGACGCGACCGCTGCCGCCGACCAAGCGAACACCGCCATAGCACACAACGCCAGCCACACCACCACACACGTCCCGCGCCTCATGCCTAACCCCCATCCCTTTCGACGCCAACGGCCGCGACACACCAGCAGATGGTGTGCCCGATCAGCGAAGCAGCTAGCAGAAATTGATATGAAGAGAACAACGGCTAGCGAGACTATTCGGGCGATCGGGCGAAGTCTATCCCCCGAAACGGGTGATCTTTCGCCCTGGATGCACAGCAACGGGGGAGTGACGATAAATCACTAGCCGCGTACCCCAGTACCCTTTTGCTAGTCGGTGGCCTGGGCGAGGAACGTCATACCGTATAGTTCTCGATTGCTCTGCACTTCGAGCGTGCGGCGCACGCTGCGCGTGTGACTGCGAGCGGTCTCGACGGTGATACACAACGCACTTGCGATCTTTCGGTGCGTGTATCCTTCTACTATGCGCTTCAGTACGTCTTTCTGGCGATCGGTTAGAAGGGCGACTTTGTTGAGCAGACCCTCCTCGACCACACTGCTACGCAGACGTCGCTGGGTCATCGCGAGATGCACTGCCGTCGTAAGGTCATCCGGGGCGAGATCACGAGGGAGACCAGTTATGCCAGCAGCGACCAACATCGTCCGATACAGCCGCGGCTCATTCCGTGTGAACACGAGCACAGCCGGAGCTGGCCGCCGCGACTTGAGGTGCCTCAAAAGGGAATGGTCAATCAGTTCGTCGTCGAGGATCACGACGTTCGGCCGGCTATGCTTGACAGCCCGCTCAACAGCAGCGCTTGAAGGACAGGCTAGGACCCGGACCCGATGATCGTCCGCCAGCGTCTCCACTAGACCACGAAGCAGCAGTGGAGGCAGGAAACCTACCACGACAGCGACAGGCTCAACCTCCTGCTGTTGCGTAGCCGATCTCACGCCACGGCGACTCGCCTGAAGGCTTACTTGCACGGTCGGGGAGTTGCTCACCTACAGAGCATCTCGCCGTCAAGAACGCCGGCCAATTCCCGTACACCAATCGTGATTCCGTCAGACATGATGTTCCATCAAGCGAGTGGGGCGCCGAGGCTGGGGTTGAGGCGGGAGACGCCGAAAAGCGGCCGTCCACGCTCCGTGCGTGCGCTTAGCCCGCACCGGCGCTACCCGTCCTCGTCTGTCTCGGGTTCGCGTCGCCCGCCCACGTGCGGTAATAGCCCCGCGAACGGGGATGCTGCTCGACTAGGCCGACCGCCATCCACGTCTGCATGTAGCGGTGTGTCGTGCTCGGCGAGAGACCCACGTCCCTGGCGATCTCTGTCAGCTCGCGCTCGCCGCCATCCGCCGGCAACGCATTGAGCACCAGAACCGCACGCAACACCGTGCGCGAGTACGAGTCATCCTCCAGCAGCGGCAACACAACCTCAGAGACGATGTCGATCTGGCCGAGGTCGGGCAAATGGCTCGCCGGGTGCTGCCGGCCGGATGCCTCCCGCACCACTTGCTCCACCTGATCGTCGGTCAGCGCGATCAGCACATCACGATCACCACTCACCGCGAAACCCCCAGCGCCCGCGTGAGACCCCGACGAACATGCCCCTCAACCGCGACATCTAGCGGGCTCATGAGCCGGGCAGCCTGTAGCGTCTGGTGTCGGGGTCGCGCTCCAGTAGCCCGACCGCGGCGAGCGTCGACACATAGCGGTGGGACGTGCTCGGGTTCATGTCCAGCATCCGCGCGAGTTCCGCGTTACCCAGATAGCTCCCGTCCGCCGGAAAGGACGCCAACATCAAGAGACCAGCCAGCAGCGACCGCGACAGCCGCGGGTCGTCCAACGGCTCGAGCCCGTCCGCGAGCGCCTTGCTCACGTCACCCAGCCCAGCGAGCAGCACCGCCGCACTGCGGCCATCAGCGGCCGCACGCACTACCGCCTCGACCTGCGCCGGCAACAGATCGATAACGACGCCCTCCCCCGAGCGCCCCGAGCGCCGCGAGTGAGCGACCGGCGGCGCGGAAGAAGAACCGGAAGCACCTGACGTCGGACTAAGCATCACAGCCTCGCGCTCCAAGGCACGGCCGGTCGCCCGCCGCCCGGGTCAGGCGCTGCGTCGTGGATACTCATACGCGTTGCCCGATCGCGTCGTGGACGCTCGCCATTGCGATCTCGGCGATACCGTCCTGCCTCAACCAATACTGAAGCCGCGACGCACCGTCGCCCCCGAGCTTGCAGATCCACGCCTTTGCTCCATCTGAGCGCACCATTTGCTCACTCGCGCCGCCGCGATCCGAGCGGAGGTGGTGCGGCTCTATCCCTGGCATTCCCTTCGCTCGGGCGGACGCGACCATCGCACAGACCCACGCGATTCTCTCGAGTGGTGTGCCGACCAGTTCCTGCACGGACTCGACGAACCCCGAGCCGAAGACGTACTTCATGGGGTACTCTTCGCGGTCTGCCGTGTTTGGGAGGGCGCGCAGCCATTCGCGGGCGATAAGCCAGTGAAGCCTTGCGTCTGTGTCCATAGCGCCGACGAGTTCGAGAGCTCTCTCGTCGAGCCCGACAGCTTGCAGGGCTTGGAGCTGCCGCTCGGCGACTTCCCACGCCGCCTCAGCGTCGGCCGCGCGAGCGGCTGCTGCGTCGCGGTCGCTGCGAGTGTTCCGAAGCTCGCGTAGGCTCTCGCTGGCTTGGCGTTCGACCCTCGTCAAACGCTTCTGCAGCTCCAGTACGTGAACACGCACGCCGGGACGGCTGAGTTCGAGGGCGGCGATCAGCCGGTCCGTCGCGTGCCGGTGGTCGTTTGCGCTGTGCGCTGGGACCAGCGGGTGTTCGTCAGGATCGCTCTCAGGATTCGCTCCGGGCCAAAAGACCCTCGCGTTACCGCCTTCGACAGCGAGCTGGGGTCCAAACGACTGCGGTAGGCGCCTGCACAGGTCCGTGGTGCCAAGCACATACACCGGGATGTACGAGGCTAGACGGGCGCGTACAGCGTCAGCACCGAACGCCGGCTCTCCGTCGGTCTCGCCGAAGCTGAGCACCACGATTGGGTAGTCGCGCTCCGCCCGCCGCAAGTCAACCACGAGGCGGCGCAGATCCTTTCGCGTGGCGAGTGGCACCAGCGATCCGGAGCCTTGCCCGGCTGCCTCGGCGGTTGCAGGCCGCGGCAGTGAGCGCAAGCGCATTACCGCCCGTTCCTCTGACGAGAGGGCCTCGGTTGACTCTGGCGGGCGGTGCACGAACGCCGCTGCGATACGCGCGAGAGCCTTCTCGCCGTATGCGCCGGTGCTGTCGTAGATCAGCGGATGCCATCTGGCTTCGCTGTCCTCATCGACGCCCGGGAACCAGACCCTTATCGCACCGTTATAGGCGCCCATTTCGTCCGGCAGCAGAGCGCTGAGTGTCCTCGACTCACGCGACTCGATGATGTAGATCGGGACCGTCGGCCAAACTACTTTGCGCACCTGCCCGGGAGAGAGCAGCGGATGGCTTTGTTGGTAAGGACAACTGAGCCCGACGATCGGATAGACCCGGCCGGGTCTCAGGATCTCCTCGTACAGGGCGCGTGCCTCAAGTTCATTTGCGACTCTTGACACTCCGCCTGGACCCTCCGTCGCCGAGTAAGGCGGCCGATGGCGAATCGCGGCCGTCTCTTCGGCTCCAGATGGCTCCGACACTGGGGGTGGCTGCTGGGTGGGCATCGACTGCACTAGATCCCCTGGCCGCGCAGCCACGCGATCGCTTGGGCAGGGCTGCCCTCCGGGCTCCGCACCGTCTTGAAGACATGCACCGCCGCGCCAGCAAGGACCATCATGCTTCGGCAGTGCCAGCGGAGGTTGTTGACGGTGAATGCGGCACGTCCCTCGCCGGGATCACCTTCCGGCAGATGAGCCTCTCCGCCTCCGACCCCATAAACGCGGAACTCGCTCAACGCCCAGCCTTTCGGGTGGCTAAACGACTTAGTCACGAAAGGATGGCTCCAAGCAATCCGGCGAGCGTTTCACCATCCGCCCGCCGCCGTGCACTGCACTCATCTCGCAGTATGGCCAGTTGATCCCGCAGCGCTTTGACCAACACGGCGCCTCGCCTACGAACCAGGCGAATCTCGGCGTCCTCGTCCGCTTCAACATCCTCGAGAAGACCGCGCGCCATGTCGAAGTCGTACAACTCGGAGGCAATCGCGCCTCCCGCGCTGAGCCGCGCCAACAGCGCTTCAACAGCGGTTGCCAGCTCGCTTCTGATAGCATCACGCACGACCGGCATGCTCTCGGCAGGAACAAGCACCGACCGCTTAAGCACTGGCTCCTTTTCGGTCCCAAAATAATCGTAAAGCACTTGTTTGACCCGTGAGCCGCTTATTCCCACGTCTCGCGCGATTTCGGCGCAGTTCCTGTGTTCGCGCAGGCGCATACTAAGAATCCGTAGGTTGCGCTCCCGCATCACTGGATCGGGGCACCTACGGCCTGGCCGGCCTGGAGAGTGCGCAATTGTCTTACCGGCTTCATCAAGTGCCTCGACCACCTCGTACGTCGCCTCAGCTCCGAGAGCGACAACGAGTTCATCGCCGGTCATAAGTTCCGCGGCATGCTGACCGATCCGCGCTCGCTTCAGTATGACCCGCAATGACTCCATCGCCGTATCACTTTGGGCGACACGCCCGGCGCCGTTGGCACGAAGCCGAGATGTGGCAATGACCCGTGTGGCTCCGTGATTCACCACTTGGGCACCCGTTCACGAAAGAGGCGACGAAGCCGTGGAAGCACCGCGCGATACCGAGAGCTCGTAATCCAGTTCGTCACGCGTCACCAACTACAGACCCAGCAGGTCGCCCCAGTGATCCCAAACCGGAGGGCTCGGTGACTCGCGGGGAGCACACGCGGACCCTAGACATGCGTGCTGCGTCGCTCTGCGCATCGGGTTGTCGGGCTCGCGGCGGTCGGCAGGCGCGCGGCGCTGCGCTCGCCCCTGCATGCACCATGATGCTCCCTCAAAGGTGCACTCCACACGGGCGGAGTTGTCCTGCTAGCAGCGCGGGCGTGATGACGACCGGACGGGCCGAGATTCGGGGGGTATGGCCCTCGGCCCGCGACGACGTGCCAGCGTTGGCGACGCCAGCCGCCCTCTCCTCGCGCAAAGGGACACGTCGTAGTCCGGTGCGTCATCACGCGAATGATGACCTAGTTCATTTGTTCGATCAGCCCAAATGGGCTTCCTAACTAAATATAAACATTAAGTTAGGAATGAGCACCCGCAGGTAGGATGTAGTTTTGCTGAAAGCTGACGGCTGTGGGCCGTTTTGAGCGTAGCACGATACGCGATCCCTGGCCGGGGGTGACGATCACGCTGCGCCAGCGCGCGGTCTCGGGGTGCCGGGCGGCGGCCTCGATCTGGAGGGTCGTGAGCGCGTGCCGCAACACTGCGCTCATCTCGAACATCGCGAGATGGTGGCCTGGGCACCTCTTTCTACCCCCTCCCCAGGGCAGCCACAGGTGTGGGGGAGGTCCGCGCTCATAGAACCTTTGCGGGTTGAAGCGCTCCGGTTCCTCGTACAGCACCGGGTCGTGGTGCATGAGGTGGATGCAGCCGGCGAGCTGCGTGGGCGGTAGGTAGCGGTGGCCGCCGAGTTCGTACGGCGCGTTCACGGTCCGCGGGATCGTGAAGAGAAAGACGGGCCGGTGCCGCAACACCTCCTGCACTGTCGCCGTCAGGTAACGCTCGTCGTCCGCCTCGAGGCTCAGCGTGAGACGATGGGCAACCGCCGGGCTGTGCCCGAGGAGTTGGAAGGCCCAGGCGAGCTCTGACGCCGTCGTCTCGTGCCCAGCCAAGAGAAGTGACATTAGATCGTCGCGCACCTGCGTCCCACTAGCGTCCGCGTCGCTAGCTTTGAGGAGGGCATGAGTTGGCGGTCCGCCAGGGATAAGGCCGTCTGCAACTTCTTGAAGGAGGCCGTCGATGATCCTGTGCACCTCCTTCCGCTCCTCGGTGAAGCCGGTCCAGAGTGATCGCCAGGGAGGTATGCGTCGCAGCTCGGGCTCCTGCAGCGCGAGACTGGCGTTCACGGCGAGCATGCGCAGCAGGCGGGCGTGAAGCTCGTCCTCTCGTGGGAATTCCGTGCCGAAGGTGGTCTCGAGGATGACTCTCAACGTGAGTGCTCGCAGGTGTGGGTGAAGGGCGAACACAGTGTCGCGCGGCCACGAGTCAACAGCCTTCTCCACGATCCGTACGATCTGCTCGTGGTGAGCGTCTACCCGGGTTTGGTGAAAGCCGACGAGGGAAGCTCGTCGGCCGCGCAGGTGGTCCTGTTCCTCGGCGAGCATAAACGATCCCTCGCCGACAAGCGGCGCGATCACGGCCGCGCCGGCGCCGGGGTGCAACACGTCCGCTGGCGCTTTCACCATCGCCTCGATCTCTCGCGGGTCGGAGAGAAGCACGAGGGGGGCCATGCCGAGCGCGTGAACCGTGAAACGCCTGCCGCACCGCTTCCGACACAATGCGAGGTAACGGTGGGGGTCGCGCCAAAACGCGAGCGTCTGCACCGCGACGGGTATCGGCGGATGGCGCGGCAGCGCGCCGCCCTCCCCGTCGAAGTCTGGCGCGCTAGTTTGGGAACTATGTGAGTTGTCATTGTTCTGCTTGGGGGCGTCGGTTTGCAGGCCGTGTATCGCGCGCCACGTCCTGAGTACGGGCACGAGCACGAGCGGCGTAGCGCCCGCCGCTTTTATTAGGTGACGTGTGTCACGCTGTTTGTCCCTTGTACGCGTGCTCTGCTTACTGAGGTACATGGCGATCATCGCGCTCGTCAACGCGACGTGCCTCTCCCCCTCGGGCAATGCCGCCGCACTCGTCAGTGCTTGCTTGACGAGTTCGTGCAGGCGTGCGGTCGCGTGGAGCCTGGTGCGGTAGTGGGCTACGTAGCTGTGATCGCCGAGCGTCGTGTCGGCTACCGCGTCGCCGTAGCTGTCAAGCATCGTCCCCGTGAGCGAGATCCAGGGCAGGTACGCACCGTAAACAAGAGCTGCCTCCTCCTCGTTGCGGCCAGGGTCTGCGGCGAGGGCGAGTAGGGCGAGGATCGTCAGCCAAGCGCTCGCGCCCCCGCTCCACTCGAACCACGCGAGGTCTCCCTGATCTTCGAAATGGATGCTAGCCCACTCACGGAGTGCGGCATCCCGCGCGGCCGTCTCGGGCTCGTGGTTGAGCGGCAACACCATCGCCTTGCGTGCGGCCTCGAGCGCGAATGGCTGGGCCGCTCTCCAGGACGGTAGTTGGTAGGTTCCGGCTCGGCACTCCCCGACGAGGCGGCGCAGGTATCCGCCGTCGCGTTTCCAGGGATGGTGACGGTAGTAGTCCGAGGGTGGCCTCGCTGAGTCAAGGGCGTCCACGAGTGCCTTGTGGAGCTGGAGACCGTTCTCGACGCCGACGTGAGCGCCGCGCTCGCTCGTGCAGTCGAGGTAGTCGGCGGCCATCTCGTATGCGACGAGGGTACGGAGCAGGACGGGCGACCGTGCCGTGGGGAGCGTCGAGAAGAGAGCGGCGCCGTCGATGTTCGCACGCTTTGTCTCCAGGGCGCAGAGTGCGTCGTCGCGCAGCTGGCGCTCGGGGATCATGCGAGCGTGCGCGCGCCAGCGCTCGACCTCGTGCGAGACGGCGCGCAGACCCCAAAGGAGCTCGCGCGTGGCTGCTCGCCCGAGCGCGGCGATGTTGCGTGGCGTCAGCGCCGCCGGATTGGAGGGAGTCTTAGGCGGGCTCGACCATCGTGGCGCGGATGCGGACGGCGAACGCTCCGGGGATCGCGACGATCGCGAGTGCGGCGGCGGAGACGACCGCGAAGCTGAAGATGGCGACGAATGCTCCCACACTGATCGTGATAGGAAAGCCGGTGACCGTTGCCAATGCGTGCGAGAACACCAGCTGCCCGTACAACCCAAATACGGCGCCGATCAGACAACCTGAACTGAGCAAGACCGCAGACTCGAAGAACAATGCGCGCCACAGGAGCCACTTCGTGTTTCCCGTCCGCTTGAAGTAGGCGAGGCGTTCCCTGCGCTGCCAGATGAGGGACGTCATCACGCCGGCCATAGCAACAATTGCAGCGAGTAGTACGAGCTCTGCGATCTGTTCGAGCCTCACGAGTCCCTGGTGGCTGACGGACAGCCATTGCGCTTCGCGTTGCGCAGTCGTCTGCACCGCGAGGCCCGAGTTCGCTCCGAGTGCGCGGATGATTTCCAGCCGCACCCCCGCAGCTTGCATATTGGGCTTCAGTTCGATGTTCAGCGCGCTCGCTGCCGTTGATGACCAGGCACGCGCGTAGTCGGTGGAGTTAATGACGATCGCGCCTGGCGGCCATCCGCCGTTCGTTGACATCCCTGCCAGCCTGAACCTGGTAGGGGTCGGGGAGGGCAGTGTGAATGCCTGCCCGATGCGAAGGTTGAGTTCTTTCGCGAGTGCTTCGGAGACGACCGCCCAGCCGCCAGCGCGCAAGCGTTTGTTTGCAACGGTGACGTCGCCTTGTGTGAGTTGGCCGGCGGGGATCGGATTTGCTGATTCGGCGGGTGGTCCGATGATCCACGCGCGCCTGTCACCGATATTCAGGAAGCTACCACGGTAAATAGTTACCCGCTTGATGCCTTCAACGTGGGTGAGCTTGGAGGCGATCGAGGCGGGGAAGGGCGTCGTGCCGAGCGTGTTATCCAAACCCGCTGGTGAAACCCAAATTTCAGCAGCGCTGTTCCATTCCGTCGCTGTGTGGTTCAGACCGCTTTCCAAGTTGTGCTGAGCACCCGCCACGGCAACGCTCCCGAAGACCGCCGTCGCACCCGTCGCTGCCACCGCCAGGGACCGCACCCGCGTCAGCGGGTCTCGCAGCTCACCAACGGCGAGGCGCGTGGAGGTGCTGTGGAACGCACGCTGCGTCCAGTCGAACGTGAGCACGATCCCGCGGTAGAGGAACGGGAGGAGCGCGAGCGCAGCGACGACGAGGGTGACCACTCCAAGCACCGCGCTCTGCGGTTTGTAGATCACGATGAGGGTCGTGGTCGCGAGGCACGCGGCGCCAACGCCGAGGCGCAGGCCGGTCCAGCCGCGCGGCGCGTCTTCCCTCTCCTCCTCGGACCGCAGCGGCTTCGCAAGGATGTCCCGCACCGGGGCCAGCACGCCGAACAAAGCGGCGAGCATGCCGGCTCCGATGGCGTACAGGTACGCGCTCGTGTTGATGACGCGCTGGGAGCCGACGGGGAACGCGAAGGCGAGGTATCCGGGCCGGGACTGGAAGAGGCTGGTCGATATGAGCTCGCCGAGGAGCAGCCCGAGTCCGCACGCGACGGCGCCGAGGATTAGGGCGTCAAAGACCATCGTTTGGGTCGTCATGGCGCGCGTGGCGCCGCGGGCGCGCATGCCGAAGATCATGCGCCTCCGCTCCGGCACGGTCAGCAGCATGGCGTTGAAGGCGAAGATGAACCCAACGAGCGCGCTGATCCAGCTGAAGAGGCTCTCTCCTTTTTGCGCGGGGTCGGCGGCGACGCTGAAAAGTTGGGCGTCGAAGTCGGCGGGCACAGCGTTGAGGTGTTTGCTGGCGGCGAGTTTGCTGAGACTCGCGTAGGCAAGTTTTTCCTCCTGGGGTCTTGCCTTGATGTAGACGCGGCTGACGCGGCCCTGGGCGCCGGCGAGCTCTTGGGCGTACTGGAAGGGGGCGATGGCGACTTGGCTATCGGCGAGCGATCCAACTTCGCTTTCGTTGAGCGTCGCGGCGATGAGGGTTTCCGTGGTCGTCGTGCCGATCTGGATTTTCACGTCTTCGAAGCCGCTCGAGCCGATAGCTTTCGCGAGCGGCGCGGGCAGAGCGATCGCTTTCTCTTTCACGAGCTGCCGGCCCTTGAATTTGCGTAGCACAGGTCCGCCGAGGCTCGCGAACCTCGGGTCTGCGCCGATGAGGGAGACGCTGACCTGACCGCTGGGGCCGATCACAGTGGCTTGCTGCTCGAGCAGCGGCAGGGCCGCTGCGACGCCGGGGAGTCTGCCGGCTTCGATGAGGACGCTTTCGGGGAAGCCTTCGCTGCCCCTCGCGTCGAGTTGGTAGGACGTGCCGCCGACGAGCTGCTTCGTGAGTTGCCGCACCGATCCGTCGAGGCTCTGGCTGGCGACTTGGCTCGCGAAGAGGAGGGCGACCCCGACGGCGATGCCAATCACGGCGAGAAGCTCTTGTACGACGACGACGTGATCTTTGAGGCGTTGATGGAAGAGAAAGCTGATCTCGCCAAGGGGGAGGAGCTTCTGGAGCTTGCCGCTGAGTCCGCGCCGCGGGGGTGGCGTCACGGCCGGCCGGATGATGGGCGCCTCCAGCTGGTCGTCGTCGGGGTGGCCTGTGTCGTGGAGCATCGGCGAGGGTCCTACTCTTCGGCGGCTGCGGCTGCGGCTGCGGCGAGGAGGTCGTCGGGGTGGTAGTCATGGAGGTGGCCGTCGCGCAACTCATGGGCGCAGTCGGCAAACGGGATGGCCTGCTGGTCGTGCGTGACGAGCAGCACCGCGGCTCCGCGCTTGCGGCAGGTTCGGCGCAGGAGCTTGAGAACGTCTCGGCTGCGGCTCGCGTCAAGGCTGCCGGTGGGCTCGTCAGCGAGGATGAACGCAGGCTCCGTGGAAAGGGCTTGGGCGATGAGGACGCGTTGACGCTCGCCATGGCTGAGCTTGCGCGCGGGCTGATTCGCGCGCTCGCTCAGGCCGAGTTCGGCGAGGAGGGGCTCGACGAAATCACCGGCCCTGCGGCCGTACTCCCTGACGAGCTTGAGGGCCGCGTTATCCCGCGCGCTGCTCGCGGGGAGGAGTTCCGGGCGTTGCGTGACGATGCCGACGGTGAGACGGAGGTACTCGGCGTGCTCGCGTTCGCTGAGCGTCGCGAGGTCGCGGCCGTTGACGAGGATCGTGCCGCGGTCGGGGGTCTGGAAACCGGCAATGAGGTTGAGCAGTGTCGACTTCCCAGAGCCGCTGGGTCCGTAGAGCGCGACGAATTCGCCCGGCTCCACGGTCAGCGAAACGCCATCCACCGCGCGGATGGTTTCGTCGCCAAGTTCGTAGTGCTTCACGACGTCGATGAGCTGAAGCATCGCGGTTCTCCTACGCCTCGAGGGCGTGCGCGGGGCTGCGTTCCCTGCGCAGCGCAAGGTTGACGACATCGGGTCCGCTGTGCATCAGCTTCAGCCGGCCGTCGCGGAGTTGCCAGACCTGGTCGGACTGGAGCGCGGCTTCATGGTCCGAGACGGCCGTTAGCACAGCGCAGCCGGTACTCTGCGCGACGCCGCGCAGGATCTCCATGACGGCCTGCTTCTTCCCGAGGTTCAAGCCGTCCACGAGGTCGTCAACGAGGAGAAGGCGCGGCGTGACGACGACCGCCTGCGCGAGCTCCACAAGCACCTGCTGCCACTGGCTGAGCTCCTTCCATTTCATTCTCGCGCAGCTGGCGACGCCAAGATCCTTAAGGACGTGGCTGACGCGCTGCCTCCGTTGGCGGCCCCCCCATCGTTTCGTTGCTGCGAGCGACATCTCAACGTAGGCCTGAACGTCGAGTCTGACGCGGGGACCGCTGCTGAGGGCGACCCCAAGCTCGTTAGCGAGCACCGCGGAGTAATCGGCGTCCTTGAGCGTGGCGAGATCACGGCCGTCGAAACGGACCGTGCCGCGGTCGGGTGGGAGCGTGCCGCTGGCGATGCGGATCAGCGTGGACTTGCCCTGTGCACGCGTGCCGACCACAGCGCCGACAGTGCCCGCGGGGACGCTAAACGTGGCGTTCTCCAGGACAGTCGTCGTGACTTTGGCGCGCTCGTAGATCTTCCAGACGCCCTCGATGCACAACGTGTCGGCTCGCGGTCGCTCCGCTTGTGGTCCGTCGGAGTGGCGCGCATCGGACGGGGCGTCGGGCATCAGGCGCCCCGCGGCGTCGTTGCGGGGGTGGGTTCGGGCATCGTCGGGGTTACTCGCGGTCCGGGAGTTTGGCGAAGAGCTCGATGTCTGCCTCGACGGCGATCTCGCGCAGGCGCTTGGCGATCTCCTCGTAGCGGTCGTGGCGACTCGCCCAGGTCATCGGGTCGACGTAGAGCAACACCTCCTTGACCTTGCGGAGGTAGTCGCGCCGTGGGCGTCCGCGGCGCTCACGAATGCGTTCGTTGAGTTTCGTGGACGTCGCGGAGTACAGGTCAGAGGCGATCAGGGCTTCTTCTTCGGCGATGCGCACGAGCGCGGGCAAGTCCTCGAGTTTGCAGAGCTCGATGCGGCCGTAGAGCGCGTCGCGGATCGTGGGCGCTCCGCTGGGTAGCTCGTACATCCAGGCGTGGAACGTTCTGATCCCCCACGGCGTCGGCTCGTAGCGATCCAGTGCCTTTTCGCCTTCCGACGCGCGGTACGTGCAGCGGAGCCGTGCCTTCCCCCGCGACATCTGCGGGAGCGCACTGTACGCGGTGGACGGGGCGAACCTGCAGCGGGGAAAGCGCCGCTCAAGCTCTTGTGCTACCTCGGAGACGGTGAGGCCGGGTTTTTCGATGAGGATGCCGAGGCAGCCGATGCTCCCCGTCATGTCGGCTGGGTTTACGCGGGACATTCGCCCGTAAAACTATCCGAAAGCGCTGTATTCTGTTCGAGCGACAGGGATGGCTTGCGAGGGTCGGCATGTAGTGAACATTTTGGTGTCGGCGACACAAGCGAGGTGACCGGACTGCTATGGGCAAGTCAGAAACAAAGACAGCGAACTTTAGGAAAGGTCAAGCAGCGAGATCCGGCTCCAAACGCGCAAGGATGCGCGGGCTATCATTTGTGGCCCCGATGTTCTTGGCCGTGAGCCTGGTCGTCTACCTGGCCCTAGCGCAGACGAGCGATGCTGTGATCAGGGAACACGGTCGCGCCCACCCTGCGTCCTCGATCGCGGTCACCGACACCGCACACATGACGCTCGCCCACAACGGCGGCGAATACATCACGGAGGAAGGTCAGGCTCACGGCACCATTCCGGGCCACGTCAGGGCGTCGTTGATCGTGGGTCCAGTCGTGAGGGCAAAGTTCACGATCTACGCGAGTGGCGGGACGATTACCGGCGAAGGGTCGGGGCGCCCCAAAGGCCGGTCCGAAGAACCGAGCTTCCAGGGCACGATGAGCATCTCGCGCGGCACGGAGCGTTACAAGGGTGTGCACGGCCGCGGGAGTTTCTACGGTCAATTGAATCGGCGCTCGTACAAGATGTACGTGTCGACGAGCGGCACGCTCTACTACTAGGCCGGCTTCGTGAAGCTGCGTCACTCGTGGCCGTCTACGACGGCACGGTGGTTGTCCGTGACACTCCTGGCCTTCCTCCTAGCCAATGTCGGCGCTGCCCGTGCGGGCGCGGCCGAATTGGCTCCTGTGGCACGTCTGCACGTCGGGTTGGTGCCGGAGGAATTGGGGAAGGGAACCACGATTGAGTTCGGTTTCACGATCACCGGGGCCGGTGGTGGAGTCCCGCCGCCGTTGACGCGAATAGAACTGCGCTACCCGGACCATATAGGGATCGTGACGTCGGGATTGGGCATCGCGAGCTGCACGCAGGTCGTGCTTGAAGAAGAGGGCGTTATCGGGTGCCCGTCGCGTTCGCTGATGGGGTACGGCGAAGCGACGGGCGAGGCCGTGCTGGACGGTGAATTGTTGGAAGAGTCGGGGCAGACCGCGATCTTCATGGCGCCGCTCGCGAACGAACGAATCAACCTGGAGTTCTATGTGAACGGCGAGACGCCGCTCGAGGACCAACTCATCTTCCCCGGCGTGCTCACGACGGCTTCGCCCCCGTACGGCGGCGACTTGGTGATCACGGTGCCGTTGTTGCCAGCCTTGCGGGAAGGCCCGGACATCGCGCTCGCGCGTCTGCACTCGACGATTGGTCCGCTCGGGGTGACGTACTACGAGCGCGTGCATCGGGAGTTCGTGCCGTACCGGCCGAGCGGCATCATCCTCCCGCCGTCGTGCCCGCTCGGTGGTTTTCCCTTCGCCGTCTCGTTTGCGTTCGCGAACGGCACGAACACGACCTCCCACGATTACGTGCGCTGCCCGGACGCCCACGCTGGGTACAAACGGCATGAGCGTGCACCTCGCCGTCAGCGTGGGCGTGGCTCTACGCGATTCACCCAGCGGCGGTGGCGTTAATCGGTTCTGGTGTGATGGGTCTGTTTTCCGTTGAGGTCGATGACGCCGCGCCGACCGGGGTCGTCCTTGTGCATGAGTTTCAGCCTTGCTTCCTTGAGCTGCCAGACCTGGTCTGATCGAAGCGCGGCGGCGTGGTCGCTGACAGCCATCAGGACGGCGCAGCGGAGCTCATTCACTATGCCTTCGATGAGGTCCATCGCGGCTTGCTTCTTCCCGAGGCTGAGGCCGTCGACGATGTCATCGACGAGCACGATCCTCGGCGCCGTGATCGTCGCCTGGGCGAGCTCCACGAGGACGCGTTGCCAGTCCGTAAGGTCGTCCCAGTAGCGGTCCCTGCAGTCCGCGATCCCGTACTGGAAGAGTGCCCTGTCAGTGCGCCGGCTCGTGTCCCGTGCCGTGTGTTCTTTCGTCGCCGTCAGCGCCATGTCGAGGTATTCCCTGACCGTGAGCCTCGCGTTAGGGCCGCTGCGTTTTGCGAGGCCTATCGTGCGCGCGAGGATCGGTCGCAGTTGACTATCTGTGACGCCTGCGACATTCACCCCTTCCACGATCACGACGCCCCTGTCCGGCGGGAGCGTTCCCGACGCAACGCGCAGCAGCGTAGTCTTCCCCTGCGCCCTCCCCGCGACCACAGCGTTGATCGTGCCCGACTTCAGAGCGAACGAGACATCCTCCAACACGGGCACGCGCTGGCTCCCGCGATCAAACGCCTTCCAGACGTGCTCAAGGCTCAGTATCGGATCGTCGCACCGCGTCATAGTCTCTGTCCTCCGCCCGCGCGGTAAGCATATGCGCGTTGTGGTCCGCACCGGACGAAGCGCCCCTCAAACACCTCAAGCCCCAGCTCCGACAAAGCAGCCGCGAACCTCCTCCCCCTCAACGCGGACACACGCCACGAACGGGCCAGCCACCGCGACTTCCAAGCCCACGGCCGAAGTCACGCCCCCAACGCTACGGACACCCCCGGACACGCCAACCACGTTTCGCAGACGCTGGTTGCGAGTACGGCAGCTGGTTGCCAATGCTAGGTTTTCGCTCGGTATGAGCCAGGACGGGTCGCAGCGGCCGATGCCAGGACGCCCGCCGGGCGAATACGAGGCCGGGGCAGAGGATGAGCAGGAGTTCCTCGCTGGTGCGCTTTACTGCCGGGGTGCGATGTGGCTTGGGCCACGCAGGCGCGGCGCGCAAGTGGCCGTTGGGACCGCTGTTGCGGTGCCCGTAGGGCAGCAGCCCGCTTTCGACCGCATACTCGCCGCTCACGAGCGCGAGGCTGTCGAGCTTGAAATCACATCGTCTTGGGCGATCATGGGCCACGCCGACGAGGACGTCCTTGGGATTGGATGCGGTCGTTGCGCGCCTGGATCTCCGACTGCAGAGGCCAACCTTGCCGACGCCGGTGCTGACGCGGATCTTCTTCGGAGACGTCCGCGAATCTGGCGAAGTGCTTTGGGCGGCCGCTCTTGCTAGGAGGGTACTGGTATTCCGTGAGCCCACATTCCGTCGAGTGGTCCGGCAAACGGAAGACACTGCAGCTACCAGGTCGGAGATAGAAACCATCCTCAGCAGTGGCGGTCTGGAAATCGGGAACCTCGGCGGATGCGACGCGCTTCGCGTCGGGCTCGAAAGGGCTGGGGTCAAGGACGACATCTTCCAAGGACGTTGCGCCTAAATCTTTCTCCAAACTACCCGCCACATTCCAACTCACGGTTCCAAGCAACCTTTCGCAATCCAAACTATCGTGAGCGGCAACAACCGTCGAGGCGCTCCTATCCGGTGGCGACAGTCACGGTGTTGCTGTAGGCGCGTGTGTAGGGGAAGCCGGCTTGTCCTGTGGGGATTTCGGCGCGGAATGGGAAGGTTCCGATGTCGCCTTGGAATTGGTAGGCGACGTGGAAGGTGCCGTCGGA
>Ga0302314_10003835_pt1 | contig 27675 bp, 24 predicted proteins | sample III_Palsa_N2_3_FD_200533 | JGI IMG/M metagenome (GOLD analysis project Ga0302314, IMG submission 200533) | Peat permafrost microbial communities from Stordalen Mire near Abisko, Sweden - III_Palsa_N2_3 | ecosystem: Environmental > Terrestrial > Soil > Palsa > Peat permafrost | place: Sweden...
GCCTGCAGCATCGCCTGATACGTCTTCTCTTTGAGCCGCGAAGGATCCTTGATCCCCGGAAACGCGCAGATGACGTACTGCACTCCCAGCGCCTTATTGAACGCAATCGTCCCCGCCACATCCTTGCTCAGGTCGTTGTACGAGTAGTGCGCACTCACGCACCGCAGTCCCGCCGCCTGCATCGCCGCCGACACCTGCTCCGGCGTCCGCCCATAAAACCCCGCCGCCTCAACCTCGGTATATCCCAGCCCCGCAATCTGTTTCAGCGTGCCTTCATAGTCCTTCGCCAGCATCTCGCGCACCGAGTAAAGCTGCAGCCCGATCGGCAGCCCAAACGGTGAAGCCAGCAATCCATGCGTTCTAGCCGCGCCAACCGCCATTACCGCTGCCCCAGCCTGCAAAAACTTCCGTCTCGAATATCCGCTCACGACACTCCTCCTTCAAAAAGCAAAACAATCTAAAAGCGCCCTACGCGGGCGGCGACCCCTTCGCGTGGTGCTCGCGCTACGCCACAGAATCTCGTGCCGACCAACGGGAGGAGCGACGCGAAGCGGATCACACGTCACGAAGTGACCGCCGCCCGCGCAGGGCGCCCGTCCGGCAGGACACGCTTCTCTCTTCATTTCCCCAACTCCCGGTCGAAGAAGTCCGCCATCATCTGATCCGCCTCCTTCGTCTCCGGCAGCGACTGGTTATTCCAGAACGCATGCGGCAGCGCCTCAAACACCACCAGCCGCGCATCCACACCCGCATGCAGCAACGCCCGCTGCAACAGAGTCGTCCCACTCAGCAGCAGGTCCCGCCCGCTCGTGATCAACAGCGTTGGCGGCAATCCATGCAGGTCCGCATACATCGGCGAAAGCACTGGATCCTTCAGATCGATATTCCGCGCATATTCATTGTCCGGCCCGCGCACCGGCACCTTCGGCGGATCGAGATGTCCCGAAAACCCATTCAGCGCATACAGCGCCACCGAATCCCCCACTTGGCTGAAATCCCCCATCCCCGAGAAGATCCCCAGCGCCGCCGGCTCCGGCAGTCCAAGCTGCTTCAGCTTTACCGCCACCTCACCCGTCAAGATCGCCCCCGCCGACGTCCCATAGATCACGATCTCCGAAGGCTTATGCGTCTTCAGCACGTCCTTGTACACCGCGACCGCATCGTCCACCGCCGCCGGAAACGGGTTCTCCGGCGCCAGCCTGTACAGCACCGCCACCACCTTCGTCTGCGTCATGAAAGCCACTGGGATCGTCTCCGTCAGCGACCCCGAGTCGGAGTTGAACCCACCTCCGTGCAGGTTGATCAACACCCGATTCTTCTTGCCCTCCGGCACGCTCATCGGCGTGATCATCCTCACCTTCACGCCCGCAATCGTCGCCTCCGTCACGTTCACCGGATACGCCTTGCGAAACCCTTCCCCCGCTCCGTTCTGCCACGTGTCCGTGCCCGCCCGCCGCATCGCCAGCGTCTCCGGCTTCGCCGCATCGGAGACCACGCGCCCCAGCATCGTCTGCGCCTCCACGCTCACCGTCGTCGGCACCGGCACCACCCGCGTCACATACGCCGTGCCATCGCTCCCAATCACACTATGATCAACCTGCGCTGATGCCCCACCCTGCTGCGCCAACCCCGTCCCGCCTCCCAGCAACATCCCCCCGGCCATAACCCACGCCATCCTTCCACCCAAGGACCCCATCCCCACCTGCGCCTTGCTTCCCGTGTCTGCGTTCAAAGTCTCTCCTTCATTCATCGTTCAGAGTCCGCCGGCGGCCACTTCCGCGAGTGCGGATCAGTATACGGAAATCGCCCGCTGATGACCTCACCCTGAACCCCTCTTCGCACGAAGCCGCACCCCACACAGCAAAAAGCCCCAGCCGAAGCCGGGGCTCAAACGCATCTCGAATCTTCATCAACGCACGCGGCGACGCATCATGCCTGCAAGGCCCAACAACCCCGTGCCCAGCATCGTAATGGTCGACAGCTCAGGCGTCACCGCGATCGCCGGAGGGTCCACCACCGCATCGAAGTTGTCCATCAACATATAGCTGTCGCTGGTGTCGGCAAACCGCACGCTGTTGAAGTCTCCACTCAGCGTCACCCGGCCTTCCGCAAAATAATCCCCCAACAGGACCGCCGTATCGAAGCTATCCACGCCGACCAGAACCCCATTCTCATACATCAGCGCCGCTACCGGAGACCCAAAATCGCTCGTCGCCACGTCGAGCGTCAACGAACTCAAGGTCTGCGAAAAGCTCACATTAATCGCGCCAGGATAGTCGCCCTGGAAGATCGCATTGCCGGAGATCAGCTTGTACGCATTCGCCGTGTTGTAGATAAACGCGTCCCCTTGAAAGGTCGCGGTAAGGCCGTTGTTCGTCAGAGTGAGTGGAAGACTTGTTCCCTGGGAAGTCGATGTAAAGTTGTACACCGAGTCGGCACGAGCAGCAACGCACGCAGAAAACAGTACGACGACAACTACGAAATTGTGCAAACGCAAGGGGAGGGCTCCTATTGAGAACTGGTTGGCTCATGCTATTACAACTCGCGTCGTATTCCACCACGTTTTCTTCGGTGTATGTGCTATCGTCGACGCGCTTACGTACAGCACAACCCACGTCACCATAGAAGAGAGCTACTTAGCCTTCATTCAAAACCCGCCTCGTAAGCGCCTCCGAACACCTCCCGTCAGGCCACCGCGTGTCGGACTGGCCGCGTTCGTGATAGCGTTCTCACACGAATTTCTCCGCCGCATCGCGTCGTGCAAGCCCAACATACAGGCCTTCTAAGGCCTCCCAACAGCGGCGAAGACCACACTCCAGAGAGACCCATGTTCACAAATTCATTCGCAAGCAAGTGCACTCGTAACGCAGCCAAATCCCTCATCACCCCATTGCTGCTTTTCTGCTTCGCTCCGCATCCGGCGTCGGCTCAGACCCCTCGCCCACCCATCACCGGCATCTCCCACATGTGCGTCTACTCCACAGACCTTTCAGCGACATCAAACTTCTACACCGAGATTCTTGGTGCCTTCAAAGCCAACGATCCCGAGAATCCCGCCGGAGACCGCTTCTACTTCGGCCCTACTCAGTTCGTCGAAGTCCTTCCTCTCCCACCCGAGCAGCAATCCTCGCTTAGCCGCATGTCCTGCGTCGCCTTCTCCACTCCCAAAGCCGAGTCGCTGCGCGCCTACCTCGTCGCCAAAGGCGTCACCGACATCTCCCCACTCCAGACCGCCTCGGACAAAAGCCGTTGGTTCAAAACCAAAGACCCCGAAGGCAACGAGATCCAGTTCGTCGAGCCCGGCAAGCCCCCAACCTTCCCGCCTGACGCCAAACCCATCTCCACCCGCATCATCCACGTCGGCTTTCTCGTCCACAGCAAGCCCGCAGAAGACCACTTCTTCCACGACATTCTCGGCTTCCGCCCCTACTGGTTCGGAGCCATGCAGCCCGACCGCGTCGACTGGGTCTCGCAACAAGTTCCCGACGGCCACGATTGGCTTGAGTACATGCTCGTCGGCGACGGTTCGACCACCCCGCTCGATCACCTCAATGCCCGCGAGCTCGGCGTCCTCAATCACTTCTCCCTCGGCGTCCCCAACATGGAAGCCGCCGTCACTACCCTCTACGCGCAGGATCGCCTCCCTCCCCGTCATGATGGCCCCCAGATGGGCAAAGACGGCAAGTGGCAGGCCAACCTCTACGATCCCGACGGCACCCGCGTCGAACTCATGGAGTTCCAGCCCGTCATGAAGCCCTGCTGCTCCGACTTCACCGCCACCAGCCCCACCCACTAAGACAAAAGCGCCCTACGCGGGCAGCGGTCACTTCGCGACGTGTATACCCGCTTCGCGTCGCTCCTCCCGCTGGTCGGCACAGTCTTCTTGCGACCACCGGGAGCACCACGCGAAGCGATCACACACCACGAAGTGGTCGCCGCCCGCGCAGGGCGCATTTGTCCTTCCTACCCTTCGGCCTTGAGTTCCGCGAGGTAGATCTTCGTATAGTCCAGATAATTCTGGGCATACATCCGGATCAGCTTGCGATCTTCCTCGCCCAGCGTCCGCCTCACCTTCCCCGGAACCCCCGCCACCAGCGAGTTCGCCGGAATCACCGTATGCTCCGGAATTACCGCCCCTGCAGCAATAATCGACCCCTCGCCGATGCGCGCATCGTTCAAAACCACCGCGCCGATCCCGATCAGCACCTCGTCCTCAAGCCGGCACCCATGCACCGTCGCGTTATGCCCAATCGTGCACCGCTCACCGACAATCACCGGATACAGATTTCGCATCCCGTGCAGTACCGCGCAGTCCTGCACATTGCTCCCCGCACCGATCCGGATCGAGTTCACATCGCCCCGCACCACCGCATTCATCCACACACTGGCCGCTTCACCCAGCTCCACGTCGCCGATCACCTGCGCGGAAACGTCGACATAACAGCTCGCTGGAACGAGAGGTAGCTTGCCCTTATAAGAACGGATCATCCGGATATCCTAACCCCTCCACCCGACCCAATTCCTCCCGTCCCCCCACCCGAAAAGCCCGTTACTTCAGTGCTCACTGGTTCTTTAGAGTTTGTAAAATTTCTAAATTCGCTGCTCTTTTGCGAAAAGGCGGCGTATTCTTGTATATGACCCGATCTGGGAAGGTTTGGAGGTGTATTTCCCTTGGCAGAGATTCGTGTTCAAGAAGGTGAACCTCTTGAGAACGCATTGCGCAGGTTCAAGCGCAAAGTTCAGACCGAAGACATCATCAAGGAAGTTAAGCGTCATTCTTTCTACCTGAAACCAGGTGAGAAGAAGCGGGTTAAAGAAGCACTCGCCCGCAAGCGCAACCGCAAGAAGATCCGTAAGGAACAGGACTAACCTGCTCCCGTAAACCGAGAGGCCGCTTCGTACAACAAAAGTTGACGAAGCGGTCTCCTCGATCAACCGATAACCCGCCGTGACTCTGTCTCACCCTTCACGGACCTAACCGGCACCCACCCTCCTCTAGGCGCCGTAGTCTTCCACCGGGCCCCATATGTAGCTTGAACACTTGCGCGCCGGAATACTGGCCAGACAGGATGTTCAATCTTTCCTGCACGGCGGAGAATGCGATGCAAACAGAGTTCGTTGACCGGCTTCTTAATTGCGTGGATTGCCACAGTCAGTTTGTCTTCACTGCCGGTGAGCAGATCTTCTTCCTCGACAAACAGTTCAAGAACGACCCCAAGCGCTGCAAGCCCTGCAAGGCCAAACGCGCAGTCCTCGGCGCACGCCCCGGACCAAACGGTGTCGTCACCGCTACGGCGCTCACCCGCACCGAAACGCGAACTGAGTGCTCCGAGTGCCACATCGAGACTACGGTGCCCTTCAAGCCGACTCAGGGCCGCCCTGTGCTCTGCCGCCAATGCTTCCAGACCCGACGCGCCCAGCCCGCAGGCCCCTCGACGACAGCCGAACTCATCGCAGCCTCCTCGGGCCTCGATCTCCAGGCTCCGTCCCCTGAGGCCATAGCCGCCGCCCTTCAACACCCGCAAGCCTGAGCGTACTGTCCTGCCGGACGGCCCCGCTACGCGCGGGGCGACCACTTCGTGGTGCGTAATTGCTTCGCGTGGTGCTCCCGCTGGTCGCAAGGAGAATCTCGTGCCGACCAACGGGAGGAGCCCCGCGAAGCGGATCACACACCGCGAAGTGGTCGCCGCCCGCGTAGGGCGCTGTTCATTTCTGGCGGAAGCTGCGCGATAATCGTCGAGTGACCCACCCAGCCGCCCAGGCCACCGACCAGGACCTCGTCCGCCGCCGCCTCTCCCTCGGCGACTTCGAACTCACCATCTGCACCGACGGCACCTACCTGCTCGACGGCGGAGCCATGTTCGGCGTGGTCCCAAAAACTCTTTGGTCCAAACGCACCCCCGCCGACGACGAAAACCGCATCCTCCTCGGTCTCAACACCGTCATTGTCCGCACCGGCAAACACACCATCGCCATCGAAACCGGCATCGGCAACAAGCAGTCTCCAAAGATGCGCGAGATCCACCAGAGCCAGGAGCTTCTGCCACACTCACTCGCCGCCGCAGGCGTTCGCCCCGAAGAGATCGACATCGTCATCAACACCCATCTCCACTTCGATCACTGCGGCTGGAACACCACGCTTCTCCCCAACGGCTCGGTCATCCCAACCTTCCCCAACGCCCGCTACTTCGCCCACGCAGGCGAGGTCGCCCACGGCCATCTCCAGCTCGACCGCGACCGCATCAGCTACCTCTCGCCCAACTACGACCCACTCATCGCCTCCGGCCAGATGACCCTCCTCACCCCCGACTCCATCGCCCGCAACCCCGAGATCGTCCCCGGCATCTCCGTCGAACCCTTCCCCGGCCACACCGCCCAGATGCTCGCCATCCACATCCAATCCGCCGCACACGCCGGAGCGACAGAACACGCCTGCTACATCGGCGACCTCCTCCCAACCGCCCATCATCTCGACCCCACCTGGGTCATGGGCTACGACCTCGACCCCATCGAGTGCATCGCCCAGCGCAAGCGCTTCCACCAGCGCGCCATCCCCGAGCAGTGGATCGTCCTCTTCCCGCACGACCATCACACGCCAGCCGCACGCATCCAGCTCAACGAGAAGGGCAAACCGATCGCAACCGATCTATGACAACCACAATCTAAACTGGACTGAAGCGAGCACACGCACCACCAGCTCCCAGGACACAAGCCACACCGCATAGCACCAGACCAAGGAGAGCGAGCATGTCGTTGATCTACGCGCAGCCCAAAGACCCATCCACGCTGGTCCCGCACGATCTCGCCACGGAGCTTCGCCGCGAGGTGGAAGCCGCCCTCTGCTGGCTTCCACGGATCCCCGACCCCATCGTCTCCCGCCCCATGAAAGCCGGAGGTTGGAGCGCCAAGCAGACCATTGGCCACCTCATCGACTCCGCCGCCAACAACCACCAGCGCTTCGTCCGCCTCCAGATCGAGCCGGACCTGCACCTCCCCGGCTACGCACAGGAGAGCTGGGTCAGTGTCCAACGCTACGACCTCTGCGGCTGGCACGAGCTGCTCGAAACCTGGCGCGTCCTCAACCTCCACCTGGCTCACGTCATCGAGCACATCGACCCCACCCACCTCCCGCGTCTCTGGCATACTGCCGATGGCCCACACCCCCTCGGCTTCCTGGTCGACGACTACATAGCCCACCTGCGCCACCATCTCCAACAACTCCCCACGTTCGACGCATAAGACAGTCCTGCCGGACGGGCCCGCTACGCGCGGGGCGACCACTTCGTGGTGTGTGATCGCTTCGCGCGGTCCGACCGCCGCGAAGCGGATCACATATCACGAAGTGACCGCCGCCCGCGCAGGGCGCTTTCCCGTCTCCAGACGCAACAAAGCCCTGCCTTTTGGCAGGGCTTTGCGTAAACCGTCCTACAGAAGACTAAGCAGGAACCGCCATCACTTCCGCCGGATCGACGATAACGAAGCGGCCCATCTGGCCACGATCCTGGAAGCGGACAACGCCGCTAACCTTCGCGAAAAGGGTGTCGTCCTTACCACGGCCAACGTTCGCGCCGGGCTTCAGCGGTGTTCCACGCTGACGAACAATAATGCCGCCGCCCAGAATTGCCTGGCCGCCGAATACCTTTACACCGAGCCGCTGCGCGTTTGAGTCGCGGCCGTTCTTAGAAGATCCAAGTCCTTTTTTATGTGCCATTTCGAAGCCTCTTTCGCGCCGCCCGTCGGGGTTCGAGCGCTCTCAAAAAAATGTACTGCTGAATCTAAACCTGTCGGAAGAAGCGGAGCTTAAGCCTTGAAGCTCTTGCCGTTGACGAGAATCTCGTTGATCTTCACTTCAACGTATCCCTGCCGGTGGCCCTGCATCTTCTTGTACTGCTTCTTGCGCTTCAGCTTGAAGACCAGGATCTTCTCGCCACGGCCTTCGCCAAGCACCTGCGCAGTAACCTTCGCGCCACCGAGCTCCTGCTCGAACTTGCCCTCTTCGCCGCTTACGGCAAGGACATCGGAGAACTCAACCAGGCCGTTCTCGTGCGCGGTGCGCTCAATCTTCAACGTTTCACCCGGAGTTACCCGGTACTGCTTGCCACCTGTGCGGATTACTGCGTACATAATGAAACCTCAAGCGGGCAGAACTCTGCCATCGCTTCCTTCATGATTTGTCCTGCTGGGGGGCGCTCCCGATAGTCCGCAGTTCGTTCCTGCAAGGTGCCGGCTCATCCCGCATCGCGGCTTAGCCTCTACAGCCCAGCCAGAACACAGAAACCGCCAGCTTGCGGCCGGATGTACCAGCCACAACGCCAAACTTAGAAAGTGTATCGCGAACCAGAGTCGAGGTCAATGAAAAAAGGCCGAGAAGATATGTCCTGCCGGATGAGCCCGATGCGCGCGGGGCGGTCACTCCGTGACGCGTGATCGCTTCGCGCGGCCCTCCCGCTGGTCGGCACGAAATCCCATGCCGACCAACGGGAGGAGCGACGCGAAGCGGGTATACATGTCACGAAGTGACCGCCGCCCGCGCAGGGCGGCTTTAGTACTTCGAAGTAGTCGTCCGCGCCACAGCCCGATCCTCGAACGCGGAGTCTTCATCGAGCACATCCCGGCGCGTCATCAGCGGCTCGCCACTCGAAATATTCCCAAACGTCTCGTGTCCACCGGACTTATCGTTCGAAGCCGCCTCGCCCGTCGAAGCGATATCCCGCGCGCCCGTATCCCGCAACGCCGACTTCGCCACATCGACCTGCTCCGCCGTATCGCAATGCACAGAAAGCAGCGTCCCGCCGCCCTTCACCGCGCCCTCATACCGCTTGGCCTCATACTCCGGGATTCCCATCCCAACCAAGGCGCCGACAATCCCGCCGACCACGCCACCTGCGCCAAGGCCAGCCAAAGTCGCCACAATTGGCCCCGCCGCGATCAGCGGCCCGATACCGGGAATCGCCAGCGCGCCGATGCCCGCCAGCAGCCCCAGCGTTCCGCCGATCACGCCCCCTGTCGTGACGCCCGCCGTCGTGCCCTCGGGAGCCTTCGTGTTCTTCTCATGCGCGAACGCCCGCGTGCTTTCATCGTCCGGCAGAAGCACCGAGATCGCCTGATTAGTGAATCCCCGCGCGAGCAGATGATCGACCGCCGCCTCAGCCGTGCCGGGCGTCGCATAAATTCCGAATACCGCTGTGTTTTTGCTGGACATAAACTCGCTCCTTAGTCCTCATTCGTCCTCAGTGGACAGCAAGTCCGATGTCCCCCATCGCGCCCAAGTTGTACCCCTCGGCCAGCCGCCGTCCAACGCCCACAAGTTCCGGCCGGGCCGCCCGGGTCACCTCCATAACGGGTCGCGTGACGTATGAGATTAGACCGCAGCTAAGTCCTCTGATTGGAGGAATTTGCCCAACAACTTGCCCACAATCAACAACTTACGTTGGACTTCCGAGGCAAGTTGTTGATTTAAAAAGAGATACACATTTAGCTCGTGCCCCCCCCCGGGGGGTGGCAAGCTGGACTCCGCGACCATCTCAGCCACAAGCCCCAGCCAGCGCGGTTTTGCCTGCAAATCACCACGTCAAACCACCCGAAAGACCACAGCGAACCACGCAAAACGCGCGCAAAAAGCCATAGCGCCCGTCGCAGAGCGCCCATTTCCGCCAGAAAAAGCTCAAAACCGTCCGAAATCGTCTAGGAGATCCACTTCAGCAGCCGAATCACGCCCATCTGCGCCGGCTTCGAGTGCGCAGACACGTCCTTCCGCGCATGAATCGCCTTCGCCTGCCCCGCGTAGTAGCGATACGCCTCGATCATCATCTCCTGATTGGTCACCGTCGGCTTCCAGCCGAGCCGCGCGCGGATCTTCCGCGTATCGAAGATGAAGTCCTCCGCGATCATCCGGTAGTGATACGGCCCCAGCGGCGAGATCTTCAGCTTGTGCGCCAGCTTCATCGCGGCAATCGTCGGCCCCTTCGGCAGCCGCGCCACCCGAGCCTTGGTCCCCGCCACGTCGATGACCGCCTGATACACCTCACCCAGCGACACCACATTCTCCGACCCGATATGAAACAGATCCGACTGGTCATACCCCAGGGCCTGCACACACGCTGTCGCCAGATCCTGCGCATAGATGAACTGGTAGCGGTTTCCACCATCGCCAACGACCCAGACCTTGCGCCCATCGAGAATGAACTCAAACAAAATCGCCAACAGCCCCAGCCGCCCGATGTCGATGATCGTCGGACAGCGGATCGTAATCACGTTCAGATCCGCCTCGTACTCCTTCAGAATCTGCTCGCCTGCAAGCTTCGACCTGCCGTAGAGCTCAATCGGCTCCGGCACTTCGCTCTCGTCGACCTCTTTGCCCAGGTTGCTCGCCCACAGGCAGTTCGTCGAGATGAACACCAGCTTCTTCACTCCAAACCGCTTATTCGCCTCCGCGACATTCCGCGTTCCATCCACGTTCGAGGTCCACAGCAGCGTGTCGTCGATCGCGTCGTGCGCCAGTTGCGCCGCGCAGTGAAACACCGCCGAAAATCCATGCTCCGTATACAGACGGGCCAGCAACTCCGTGTTGCGAATGTCTCCCTGCACGCTGGTCAGGTTGGCATGCCGATCCGCATCGGCCACCAGATCGATATTCACGCAGGCGTAGCCCTCAGCGAGCAGTCTGCGCTTCAACACGCCACCGAAAAACCCCGAACCACCCGTCACCAGAATCTTTTTCATCAATGCCATTCTAAGGCGTGTCCTGCCGGACGGGCGCCCTACGCGGGCGGCGACCACTTCGTGGTGTGTAATCGCTTCGCGTGGCGCTCGCTCGGGCTCCCGAACAACTCCCGTGTCAACCAACGGGAGAAGCGACGCGAAACGGGTATACATGTCACGAAGTGACCGCCGCCCGCGCAGGGCGCCCGTCCGGCAGGACATGATCTTTCTTGTCGGTAAACTAGACGTATGTCGTCCCCAATCGTTCTTCGCACCAAGAAGCTCCACCCCAGCGCCCAGCTCCCCCGTTACGCCCACACCGGCCCCTGGGGCGACCTCGCCGCCGACCTCTACTCCGTCGCCGCCGCGACCCTCGCTCCGGGCCAGACCACCCCCGTCCCCACCGGCATCGCCCTCGAGTTCCCCTCCGACTACGGCGCCCTCGTCGAAGACCGCTCCGGCCTCGCCGTTCGCGGTATCACCACCCTTGCAGGCGTCATCGACCCCGGCTATCGCGGTGAGATCAAGGTCATTCTCACCAACCTCAACCCCCACCCCGTCGAGCTCGCCGCAGGCGACCGCATCGCCCAACTCCGGCTCGTCCAGCGCCTCACCGCCATCTTCGAAGAGATTCTCGATCCCGAAGAAGCCCTTGCCGAAGCTCCTCGTGGAGCTGCAGGTTTCGGCAGCACAGGCGCTTAGCCTCCACGCGCACCCATCCCACGCACCACACCGTGGTTGCGCACAGGTGAAAGCCCCGCAAATTGCGGTCAAAATCTCGCGCCCATGCGACAATCGATAGAGCGACCCATGCCTAAAACGGATGTTCAGCACCCCGTAGCACTGCCCACTCCCGCCGTCATCACCCCGGCGCTGTTGAAGACCCACAGCATCACCGCCGACGAGTACACGCGCATCGAAGCCGCCCTTGGCCGCACTCCTTCGCTCACCGAGCTCGGCATTTTTTCGGTCATGTGGTCGGAGCACTGCTCGTATAAGAGCTCTCGCGTGCATCTGCGCCGCTTGCCCACGAAGGGCGTCCGCACCAGCGGCCCTGGCGCGGTGGTCCAGGGTCCCGGCGAGAACGCCGGAATCATCGACGTCGGCGACGGCTGGGCCTGCGCCTTCAAGATCGAATCGCACAACCACCCCAGCTACATCGAGCCATATCAAGGTGCAGCTACAGGGGTTGGGGGCATTCTGCGCGACATCTTCACCATGAACGCCCGCCCGCTCGCCGTCATGGACTCCCTCCGCTTCGGCCCGCTCGATGAAGAAGAGCCCGACGACGCCCTGCGCCGCAAAAATCACCAGATCGCCGCAGGCGTCGTCCACGGCGTTGGCGGATACGGCAATTGCTTTGGCGTCCCGAACCTTGGCGGCGAGACCCGCTTCGAGACCTGCTACTCCGGCAATCCTCTGCTGAACGCCTTCGCCCTTGGCCTCGTCCGAACCGACGAGATCTTCTACGCTAAAGCCACCGGCGTGGGCAATCCTGTCATCTACGTCGGCGCAAAGACTGGCCGCGACGGCATCCACGGCGCCACCATGGCGTCTGAGGAGTTCACCGAAGGCTCCGAGCAGAAGCGCCCCAACGTCCAGATGGGCGACCCATTCTTAGAGAAGCTCCTCCTCGAGGCCTGCCTCGAGGCGATGGCCACAGGCGCGGTTTTGGGAATTCAAGACATGGGCGCTGCCGGCCTCACCTGCTCCACCTGCGAGATGGGCGCACGCGGCGAACTCGGCCTCACCATCGAGCTCGACCTCGTCCCCCAGCGCGAGACCGGCATGAGCTCGTACGAAATCATGCTGTCGGAGTCGCAGGAGCGCATGCTCCTCGTCGCCGACAAGGGCCGCGAACAGGAGGTCCTCGATGTCTTCATCAAGTGGGGACTCGACGCCTCCATCGTCGGCATCGTCACTGCCGATGACACCATGCGCGTTACCCACCACGGCGAGTTGGTCTGCGAGATCCCCAACAAGGCCCTCACCGACGACGCCCCGGTCTACCACCGCCCCGTCGGCACCTGGACAGCACCCGTCCCCAAGCAGCCTTCCGCCGAGATCCTAGCTGCGCTCAACGCGCCGACCGACTACACCACCGACCTCAGGCGCCTGCTCAGCAGCGCCAACATCTCGAGCAAGCACTGGATCTTCGAGCAGTACGATTCCATGGTCCAGACCAACACCGTCCAGGGCCCCGGCTCCGAAGCTGGAGTCATGCGCATCAAGGGCACCGGCGAAGCCAAAGCAGAGCGCGGCCTCGCCATGGCCCTCGCCGGAAACGGTCGCTGGACCTACCTCGATCCCAAGGTCGGCGCGATGCACGCCGTGGCCGAAGCCGCCCGCAAGGTCGCCTGCACCGGCGCGGTCCCCGTCTCTGCCACCAACTGCCTCAACTTCGGCAATCCCGAAAAGCCCGAGATCATGGCCCAGCTCTCGAACGCCATCGACGGCATCGCCGAGGCCTGCAACGCCCTCGCCACGCCGGTCACCGGCGGTAACGTCTCGCTCTACAACGAGACCAAGGGCGAAGGCATCTACCCCACCCCGGTCCTCGGCATCGTCGGCATCCTCGACGACGTCACCAAGGCCGTCCCCAGCGCCTTCCAGCGCGCCGGAGACACCGTCCTCTTCCTCTCCGCCTTTACGGGCCGGAACCGCGACATTAACCCCGAGCTCGGCTCGACTGCCTATGCGAAATCGCTTGGCCTCCCGCTCTGGGGCGCACCGCCCGGCATCGAACTCGAACAGGAAGCAGCCTTGCACAAAGCCCTTGCCGCTCTCGCCACGAAGGGCCTGCTCCGCTCTGCCGCAGACGTCTCCGACGGTGGCTCCTCGGTCGCCATCGCGAAGTCCTGCTTCCCCAGGAAGCTCGGCGTCACCATCACTCTCAAGGCCTCCGCAGACGATGCCTTCGGCGTGAAGGAAAAGCTCTTCAGCGAGATCGCATCCTCAATCATCGCCTCCGTCGCCCCTGAGAATCTCGCCGAGCTGAACGCCGTCCTCGCCGAGTTCCCCGGCGTTTGGGCCGCACCCATCGGCGAAGTCACCACCGGGAACTACGTCTTCAACTTTGGCGACCACGCCGTCATCGACGCTCCTATCTCCGAACTATTCGAACCCTGGTACACGGCCCTTGAATCCCAGCTCGCCGCGGAGGTGCTCGCTTAATGAATCACTTGAAGCTGCCGCTCGACCCTAGCCTTGATGCAAACGAGAGCGAAGCGCTCACCGACTCCTGCCCCGCCGACGAGCGCTTCGACAAGCTCCGGGAAGAGTGCGGCGTCATGGCCGTCTATAACCATGCTGACGCCGCCCGCATGACCTACTGGGGCCTCTACGCCCTCCAGCATCGCGGCCAGGAGTCGGCAGGCATCGCCTCCGCCGACGGCAACCAGGTCAACGACATCAAGGGCATGGGTCTCGTCAGTGAAATCTTTACCGACGACGTCCTTCTCAAGCTCCCCGGCTACATGGCCATCGGCCACACCCGTTACTCCACCACCGGCGACTCCGCCCTTCTCAACGCGCAGCCCATCTCGGTCGAGTCCACCAAAGGCCTCATCGCGATCGCGCACAACGGCAACCTCATCAACCTCGGCACGTCGAAGACCCGTCTCGAACGCGATGGCGCGATCTTCCAGACCACCTCCGACTCCGAGATCATCATCCAGCTCATCGCGCACTCGAAGGAAAACACCCTCGTCGACTGCATCGCGGATTCGCTCTCGCAGGTCGAAGGCGCCTACTCCATCGTCATGATGACGCGCAACCGTATCTTCGCCGCCCGCGATCCACGCGGCCTGCGCCCGCTCTCGATGGGCCGCATCCCCGGCGTCGATGGCGCTCCGGACACCTTCGTCTTCGCGTCCGAAACCTGCGCCTTTGATCTCCTCCACGCCAAGTACGAGCGCGACGTGAAGCCCGGCGAACTCGTCATGGTCTCCGAAGACGGCGTCACCAGCCGCTACTTCGACACCTCCACCCGTCAGGCCAGCTGCGCCTTCGAGCACGTCTACTTCGCCCGCCCCGACAGCCGCATCTATGGCCGCTGGGTGCAGCAGAGCCGCGAAGAGATGGGGCGTACCTTAGCTAGAGAGTCCGGCGTCCCAGCAGACCTCATCGTCCCCGTACCCGACTCCGGCGTCACCGCCGCCATCGGCTACGCCAGCGAATCCGGCATCCCCTTCAACCTCGGCCTCATCCGCAACCACTACGTTGGCCGCACCTTCATCCAGCCCGAGCAGCGTGTCCGCGACTTCGGTGTCCGCATGAAGCTCAATCCGGTCCGCAGCCTGCTCGAAGGCAAGCGGGTCATCCTCATCGACGACTCAATCATCCGCGGAACCACATCCCGCAAGATCGTCCGCATGGTCCGCGCCGCCGGAGCCACGGAAGTCCATCTCCGCATCTCCTGCCCCCCGACCATCTCTCCCTGTTTCTACGGCGTCGACACCCCCAGCACCAAGGACCTCATCGCCGCGAACAAGTCCGTCGCCGAGATCTGCGCCTACATCGAGGCCGACACCCTCGCCTACCTCTCGCACGACGGCCTGTTGCATAGCTGCACCAGCGGCGAGCCCGAAGGCGGCCTCACCACAGAGAGCTTCTGCACCGCCTGCTACACCGGCGTCTATCCCACCGCGCTCATCGACGTCGAAGAGATCCTCCCCGCCCCAGCCGTCACCGCTTAAAAGCAAAAACGCCCTACGCGGGCGGCGACCACTTCGTGGTGCGTGGAAGCTTCGCAAGGTCCTCCCGTTGGTCGGCACGATATTTTGTGCCGACCAACGGGAGGAGTACCGCGAAGCCCAACCCGTCACGAAGTGACCGCCGCCCGCGCAGGGCGCCCGTCCGGCAGGACTACGCCGCCGGACTCTCGAGAATCTCCGCCAGCGCCTTCATCCTGCTCGCATCCGCAGAACTCTTCGCCGCCGCAGCCTCTGTCGCGACCCCACCCGCCATCTCATGCAGCTTGGCGAGCTCCTTCGCTCCGTAGCCCGATCCACTGCGCGAAGCCTCCGTTTTCCCAATCGCCTTATTCAGCTCAGCGATCTTCTTCTTCGGCAGCGCCTCCGACCGCCCCAGCTGATCCAGATACGCCTTGGCCGTCACCAGCCGCGACGGCCAAGCAATCTTCTGCTGGCTCTGCACATTCAGCTCGTTGAACTTGATCTGATTCGCCGCATCGATCTCGTTCTGCGTAAGAAATTTGCTCGGCGTCAGCTTGAATACATCCAGCCCACGCGCAATCTCCGACCCATAGATGTACCCGTTGTACCAATAAGCCGACCAGTCCCCGCCCAGAATCACCTGCTTCGTATCGATCGGTCCACGATCGAAATAAGCAATCTCAAACGGATGCGCCGCATCGGTAAAGTCCATCACCGACACGCCACCCTGATACCACGCCTGCACCTCGATATCGCGCCCCGGAACCGGCACCAGCGAGCCATTATGCGCCACGCAGTTCTCCGTCTCCGTCTGCGCGGCAGGCATCTTGTAGTACCCCGCCAGCGACAGCTTCTCATCCTTCAGCGTGAACACCGCATCCGCGCCCCACTTGTTCGGATCGGTCGCACGGCAACGCGGCTGAATTCCGCCACCCCACTCATCCGTAAACACCACCTTCGACCCATCGTTCGAGAAGCTCGCCGAGTGCCAGTACGCATAGTTCGTATCGTTCACCGCATCGATCCGCTTCGGATGCACCGGGTCCTTGATATCCAGCAGAATCCCGTTCCCCGAGCACGCCCCAGCCGCCAGCCCAATCGCCGAATACACCGTAATGTCATGGCACTGGTTCGTATCCGCGGCCTTCTCCATCTCCGCGCCCTTGCCATGCATCCCGCCGTTATTCAACCCATTCAGGGCGCCCGTCCGCGCATCCACAAACACCCGTGGGCTCGACACCACCTTCGCCTCCGCCGGAGCAGCCAGCGGAACCTTGATCACGTCAATCCGGAACAGCGACGTATTCGGATCCTTATCCGGCGTCTCATTCGAACACCCAGCCAACTCCTCGCCCGACCGCACAAACGACGTCCCCGAAACATACAGGTACACGTTGTCCTTATCGTTCGGGTCCACCACCAGCGTGTGTGTATGCGATCCACGGCACGTCTGCACCGCCGCCACCTGCTTCGGGTTCTTTATATCCGAGATATCGAAGATCCTCACTCCACGAAACCTATCCGGGCTGGGCGTCGGGTTCCGATGATCCTTCTCATGCCCAGGCTCCGGCGGCGGCAGCGGAGGAAACCCCTGCGCCCCACAGTCCAGCCTTCCATTCGGCATCTCCACCGACATGAACAACAAATTCCCATACACCGACACATCGCCCTGCCCCCCCGGACACACCAGTGACGTAATCAACGTCACCTTCGCCGGGTTCGAGATATCGAAGAAATTCACTCCATAAAAGTTCCCCTGGAACAAGTGCGTCCCCTGGAACGCGAAGTCCGAGTTGGCAAACGCAAGCTGCGCGATCACCAGCTTCATCGGCTTCTTCATCGTCGCCGTGTTCGCTCCCAGCGTATCCAGCGTCTTCTGCACCGCCGGATCGTCCGGGCTCGTCGCATTCAACTGAAACGCGCTCGGCTTCTGCATAAACGAGACATGTTCCATCCCCATCGCCGCCTCGCCTGCGTCGTACATCCCCGCCTTCAGGCCCACGCGCGGATCGTTCATCGTCGATCCCGTCATCCCCGCAGGCAGCGGAGGAGGAGGTGTCGGCTTCATCTCATCGTCCTCTGCCTTCGCCGGAGCGGCAGGAGCAGTTGCCGCAGGCGTCTGTGCCTGCCCATGAACTGCGCTGAAACCAACCAGGGCCGTGCACACCAACGCACCGGCCAGACGGAAAGCCCTTAGATCCAACTTCATCATTACGTCTCCTTGAAAGACAAAAAGATCAAAAAGCATCCTGTGCAGGCAGCGACCACTTCGTGGTGTGTGAAAGCTTCGCGTTGGTCGGCACAAACTTCATCTGCGACCATCGGGAGCACCACGCGAAGCGATTACATGTCACGATGGGCCCGTCCGGCAGGACACGCCGTTACATCTTTTTCAACATCGCCTGCATAATCACAATCTCCGCCCGCTGCGTATTATCCGCATCCGTCGCAAAGTCGAACAGATCCGCATCCTGCCCCGCACCCGGCGCGTCGAACAGCTCCTTCACCATCACCAGCGCGCCCTTATGGTGCTGAATCATCCCCGTCAAAAACAGCCGATCGAACGCCGCACCCTTCGCCTCACTCAGCGCCTTTATCTGCTCCGGGCTCAGCATCCCCGGCATCGACGGCATCGGGTTTCCGTTGATGTCCATGTCTTCCATGCCCGGCATCGCCATTGGCATCTTCATCGAGGTCGCCTCGCCATGCGTCTTCAACCACCGCTGCATGAACTTCATCTCGTCGGTCTGCGACAACCCGATCTTCGCTCCCAGCGCCCGAATTTCCTTGTTCTCGGTCCGCGACGGAATCATGTCCGTCATCGCCACTGCCTGCCCATGGTGCATCACCATGCCCTGCATAAACGCCACATCGGCCTTCGAGGTCGGGGTCGCCTGCCCGGTCGTCGCCGCCGGAAGCCTCTTGGTCGGCATCCCCGGCGCACCCGGCTGAACGATAACCGACCCGTTCACCGGGCCGCCGTCCGCCTGCTGCGCCTGTACAAACTGGGTCGTTAGCCCACACGCCAGTCCACAAAGCCCCATCCCAAGTACCGCATTCGCGATCCCAAGCCGGTACGCGGCACCAGCGGAATCAAACCCATGTCTCACTAATCGATTGTGCATATTCGTGCATTCAACGTATCACGCCGCGCCCAGCGCTTCGTGACATGTAGACCGCTTTGCGCTGCTCCTCCCGATGGTCGGCTCAAGATTCCGCTTGCGACCATCGGGAGCACCGCGCGAAGCCAAATACACGTCACGATGGTACCGCCGCCTGCGCAGGGGCGCTTTTATTTGGCGAGACTGACCTTGCGTGCCGGTTCAAACTCATCGCCCGCATTCCAGCGAATGGTTGTCGGCGCAGTCAGCGCTTCCCAGGCCAACTCCATGCCGAAGCGATCGAGCTTCGCGTTGCCGCGGAAGTCCCACTCCGGATGATAGTTGTCCGAGAAGTTGTGGTAATCGTGGTCTTCGAAGTCCTGGAACTTCGCTTTACCCCACGCCGCATCGTGACCTTCATAGAGCACGCCGGTCTCAACCGAGAAGGCCGGGATGCCAACCCGCGACAGGCTGAAATGGTCGGAGCGATAGTAGCTTCCAGCCGCGGGTCGCGGGTCGGGAACGATCTCGAGCGAGAAGCGTTTTGCGGTGGCCTGCACGGTCGGGAAGAAGCTCGTCCGCTGCGCGCCGTTGACGTTCACCTGCTGGGGAATCCCGATAGGCAGCACCATGTCGTAGTTGATGTCGAGCGCGATCTGCCCGGCGGGGATAGGCGGATGCTGGCCGAGATACTCGCTGCCGAGCAAGCCCTGCTCCTCGGCAGTGACCGAAGCGAAGATGATGGAGTGCGGTGGCTTGATGCCGGATTCGGACCACGCGCGGGCGAGCTCGAGGATCATGCCGCAGCCGGTCGCGTTGTCGGCGGCGCCGTTGTAGATGTTGTCGCCCGCCATGCCGGGCACGAATCCGAGATGATCGAAGTGCGCGGAGTAGAGCACAGCCTGATCCTTGCCTGCGTCCGTGCCGGGCAGGATGCCGACGACGTTCGGGCTCTCAAAAGGCCGGATGACACTGGCCACATGCGCCTTCAGGCGCACCGGCAACTCAATCGCCTTGAAGCCATGCTTCCCTGCCGCGGTGATCTCGGTGTCGAGGTCGAGGTTGCTCGCGGCGAAGAGCTTGCGTGCAACCTCAAGCTGGATCCAACTCGCCGCTTCGAGCTTCGGGTTCGCATCTTCGGCGAGATACGTCTTCTCGCTGGTGTTCGAGTTTTTCACCACGTCCCAGCCGTAGCTTGCAAGATCGGTACGGTGGATGATCAGCGCACCCACCGCACCCATGCGTGCGGCCTGCTCGAACTTGTACGTCCAGCGGCCATAGTAGGTGAGCGCCGCGCCGCCGAAGAACTTTGGGTCGTCTGACGGCGGATCGCCGACGATGCAGAGGATGACCTTGCCCTTCACGTCGACGCCCGCATAGTCGTTCCAGTCAAACTCCGGGGCAGTTGCGCCGTAGCCGACGAAGACGATGGGCGCGTCGAGATCGACCTCAGGTGTGTGCTGCTGATTGCTCACGGTGTAGTCGTCCCCGTAGGTGAGCTTCTGCGTGGCTCCATGCAACGGTACGAACTCCAAGCGGGTCTCGGTGGCCTTCGCCTTCACGCCGACGAACTTGACCTGCTGCAAATAGGTGCCGTCATCGCCCGCTGGCTTCAAGCTATCGAGCGCGAACTGGGTCGCGATGTACTTTGCGGCGAGCTCGCTGCCGCGCAGGCCCGGTCCACGACCTTCCATCAGGTCGTCCGAGAGAAAGCGCACATGCGCGCGAATCTTCTCGGGATCGATCGAAGCCTCGGCGGATTTCAATGCCTGGGGAACCTGTGCGTGCGCGGCGAAACTTGTGAGCAGTGCCGCTCCAGCGGCAAGATGAGCGAAGACAGCTTTCATCGAACGACCTCCAGCGGACACGTCAATCTCGTCCGGGTATTTCAAGAGTATCTCCGCCATCGTCGCGCCTGGCGATTCCATTCCGAGTTCCGGGAACAATTCGGACGACGAACGAGCAAGCCACTCCTAAAAAGAATCATGATCTTCGTCGTGATCGATGACGATGCGCGGAAGCTGCTTGGCCATGCTTCGCTGATCCGGTTTTGCTTCAATGTCGCCTCCACGGATGGGCAGCACGTTCATCACATCGAGGCGTTGCAGGACCTTCCGTGCGAGCCCAGTCAGGGGTAACGTTCCCAGCCGGGTTGTCTTGATCCAGTGAAGATCTTCCTTGGCCAGCGGAACCGCCTGTCGCAGCGCCTTGTCTCCCGGCCCGCGTGGAGAGTAAACGCGCACATAGTAGTTGGTATTGGTGATGGCGTGGCGCACCCGCAAGACCGGCTCGCGCTCGACCATGACGTCATCGGCGGCGTCCAGCGGCAGCGGAGGCAGTTCGTACATCCCCGGCATCAGCCTTGCCTCGGGTGGCCGCTTCGCGAGCAGGACCTGGGTCGTCACGCCGCTCTTGCGCAGCGAAAGCAGATAAGCGACCTCACGGCTGCGCAGTTTGGCCCGTGGCGCGGTCTCATGTTCGCCGCGTGTCCGGCACAGATCGAAGACCGGGCACTGCAGGCAGAGCGGCCCGCGCGGGATGCAGATGGTCGCGCCCAGTTCCATCATTGCCTGGTTGTGATCGCCCGCCGCATTGATGCTGATCAGCCTGCCGTGCCGTGTTGGCCGTGGTTTCGACGCAGGGCCCCGGCTGCTGCCTGCGACGATCTCCATCTGCGCCGGAGCCGTATCGATTGCCTTGGCTGGAACCAGCCTCGCCGCCAGATTGCGGATGAAAGCTCGGCCTGCGGCAGTCGGCTCTTCAGGGCGGCCGGTGATGCGCAGCAACACGCGTTCGACGTTGCCGTCAACGGCGGCGATGCTCTCGCCGAATGCGATACTCGCGATCGCCGCGGAGGTATATTCACCAATCCCCGGCAGCGTACGCAGCTCGACGGCGGTCTGCGGAAAGATGCCGCCCAGCTCCTGCACCACAAACTGAGCAGCTTTATGGAGCATGCGGGCGCGACGGTAGTAGCCCAGGCCGCTCCAGGCGGCGAGCACCTCGTCCTCCGACGCCAGGGCGAGCGAGACGAGTGCGGGAAAGCGCTTGAGGAACTCACGGTAGTGGTCGATGACCGCCGCAACACGGGTCTGCTGCAGCATCGTCTCAGAGAGCCACGTCTTGTACGGGTCGCTGACACCGCGCCATGGAAGCGCACGCGCATGCAGCGTGTACCACTGCATCAGCTTCTGCCGAAACGCCGCGATCTGCTGATCATCGAGGGGCCCGGGCATCTCACTCGCTCTCGAATCTGCCGCCAATGCCTCTCCGCCAAACGACTTGTGCACTGCGCGTATCCCGCCTTCTCCGTCCTGGTCTCTACCTCAAGTTTACCGGCTGGAACAGGCTATTGGGTATCTCCGGGCGGCGTCTTCGGTACAACCGGTTCCGGCTTGGTTGGATAGGGCATGCCCTTGGCCAGAACCTGCTGCAACTGGGCATCATATCCATAGATGTCGTCGAAGAAGTGCGTGTGACCATCGTCTTCGACGTAACCGGTAACGTAGAAAATGACGATGGGAATCGGCTTCTTCAGGCTGATCGTCCGGTTGTCCTGCCCGCTGTTCATCGCCTGCTGCACATGCTCGAGATCCCACGGCGGATTCTGGTCCTGGAGAACCCATGCGGCGAGTTTGTCCGGCTCCTGCACGCGGATGCAGCCGTGGCTGAAGTCTCGGCGCGATCGGTTGAAGAGCTCCGGTGCAGGCGTCGAGTGCAGGTAGATGTCGTACTGGTTCGGGAACATGAACTTCACCAGCCCGAGTGAGTTCTTCGGGCCTGGCCGTTCGCGCACCAGCACCCCACCCTGCGCAACCTGCTTGGTGGTGTAGCCGGTCAGGATATCGCCTTTGCTATTAATTACCTCAAAGTTCTTCGCGTTCAGATAGCCGGGGTTCGCCTCCATGTGCGGCACCAGCTCCTTGCGCGCGATGTCGGTTGGAACGTTCCAGTAGGGCCGGAAGATGAGGTACTTCATCATGTGCGTGAAGACCGGCGTCTCGTGTTCGCCGACCACCTTGCCAACCACCACCTTCATGGTGAACGACGGCTCATGCTGCGCATCATAGCCGCGCAGTACGAACTCTGGCAGGTTCACAATCAGAGGCGCATTGATGTACGGATCAGGCAGCCAGCGCCAGCGCTCGAGTGAGTCCTGCAGTTGCACGACACGATTGGTCAGCGGAACGTTCAGAGACTTGATGGTCTGCTCGGTCAGTTTGCCGGTCTCTTCGATCCCGTGGCGGTGTTGAAAGCTTTTTACGGCTGTTGCCAGCGTGTCGTCGTAAAGTGCAGATGCCGGCGTATCTGGTGTTGCGTCGCCTTCGAGCTGCAGCCGTGCAAGGAGCTGCGCAGCTTGCGCGTACGGCTGGCCCGCTGCAATCGGCTTGGCAATGTCGTCAAGTGGCGGCGCGGCGGTCTTCGCCTGTTGCTGCGCGAGGTCGAGATAGTGCGCGAGCGCTTGCTCCGTCTTGCGATATTGCTCGGAGTTGGGCTCGATCGACGCGACTAGCTTCGGTACATCGGTCGCATCCACCGCCTGGTCGGAGACGAACTCGGCAAGATCGTACTTCTTCGAGTCCACATTGATGTCGAAGTTGAAGTGAGTCGGATTGACGCGGCCAATCCGCAGGTCCGAGATGTAGCGCATCACCGAGATCGTCATCGACACATCGAACGCGGCGAAGTCGTCCTCGTTCTTCCCGGCGAGCTTCTGAATCCGTGCTGTCCAGCGCGAGCTGTCGTAGTCCTCCGGGTTCAGTCCCTTCGCGCCGGCTGCCGCGAAGGCCTGCATGAAGGCAGCCGCCTCGGCGGTCGGCTTGCCGTCACGTGTCCAGGCGATCTCGTTATTGCGGTCGTCGTAGAACGTCGCCACGGCAGGCTGGTAGTCCGAGTAGTCGGGCCAGCGCATGCCGGTGAGGGTCTTCACCGCGGTCATCGCTTGAATGTTGTCGGCGTAGTCAGTCGTGTTCGGCGCGGAGATGGTCTTGCGGTGACGGTGACAGCCGTTGGCCAGAAGCAGGGCGCAGGTGAGACAGGCAAGACCGGCGATGCGTCTCGCGACACACACACGTACCTTAAGCGGCGAAGACTCATACAGGGTCAAAGCGGGGTTCCTCAATGGAGTTAGGCGATAGCTCGAGTGGTTGGATGCTGCTTAGCGTAATTGATGCATGACGCGAAAGATACCCCGCAGAAGTCTTACCTGCAAAGACTCTTTCGGGGTATGCCGTCTGGTCGCAGAGAGGGACTGCCTGAAACCCGTTAGCGCGCGAGGCTCGAAAGCGAGGCCATGCAGAACAGGATCTCGGTTGCCAGGATCGCTCCGGTCAGCCCCAGGAAGAGCTTGCGCTGCTTCGTCTCGAAGACGTCGGCGAAGACGCCACCGATGAAGGTGAAGAGAAACGGCAGGGCCCAGAGCCACGGGTAGGTGATCGACTGCGTCGTCCGCAGCGCTATCAGCGCCAGCAGCATCAGGAACGGCGCGGTGTTGCCAAAGTAGCGGCTGCGCTTCACGGAGAGATACAGGATCAACGCAACCAGCGTCGCAACCGCGATCGGCGCATTCACGATATCGGAGAAGAAGGCCGTCACTGCGGTGAGCGAGAACCAGAATCGCGCCGCGCCTCCTGTAAAAACGTAGCTGAACGGAGCCAGCCGGAAGGCAAACGAGGCGAACACTACGAACAGCGCGCCGAGGGCTCCAAAGACCAGCAACTGCATCACGTAGCTGCGCCTGCGCTCCGCCAGAAAGAGCAGAAAGATTGCCGAAGCGACGAACCCGATCATCGCAGCCAGCAGGTGGGCGATCGCGGTCAGCCCAAGCGCGAAGATGAAGAGCCCGATCCTGGGCTTCCACTTGCGTCGCGGTCCCTGCATCGCGTGAGCCACACCCATCGCCGCATAGACCAGCCCATAGAGTCCCCACATCGCCAGCACTTCATTGTTCGGCGTGACCGAATATCGGATCATCGTCGGGCAGAAGCAGTACAGGCAAAGCGCGAAGAAACCGCCCTCATTGCCGAACAGCCTCCGGCAGACCCACCACAAACCGCCCCCCAGCCAAACGGAGAACAGGATGAATGGCACATGCATCAGGTACTTCACCCCGCTCACCTGATGACGCGATTCCCAGATTGAGCCATTCAGCGCGCCGCCCGGGTATAGCCGGTTCTCCGGCTTGCGCAGCTTGTCGGCGCCGAGCAGTACCAGCCGCTCGACCGTCAACGGCAGACCGGCCACGCGGTACGCAAACGTGCCATCGCCGTTCAGATTGCCGCAGGTGGTGAAGTATCCGGCCAGCGGCGATGGCCGCTCCCACATCTCGCGCCCGCACAGCGCATAACGATAGTCGGTCGGCGAGAGCTCCTGCCGGTTCACCACCCAAAGGCACTCGAGCAGGAACACAAGCAGAAGCAGCCCGGCAAGGCGCTGCGGGCGTCCGATCTGGATCCGTGGCAGGGTCATTCGTTGGTGTGAACGACCGGAAAGCTAACCCCTCCGTTCGCCCTGCAATCGAGTGTATCGTGAGAAAGAAGAGGTGTTATGCAGTCGCTTTCGTTTATCCCGGGTCGAGCCTTCCTCTCCTCCAACTCCCCCGCTGTGCCGTGGACCGTGGTCTTCGAGGACGAGGGCATTGCAGGCTACTTTTACGCGTGCGACCGCTCGCAGGAAACGCAGGAGAACAGCATCATGGACGCCATGCTGATCTACAACGTCGAGGCCCTGGCCAAGAGCGACGCCGAACTCAGCCGTCCTGTCCCCGACCGCATCGCCAGCGTCGAGTGGTCGCGCGATGGCCAGCAGGCGGTGCTTTATCTCGACGGCACGGCGCAGGGATTGTTCGACTTCGCTCAGCGCTCAGGCTTCTGCCGCATGGACTTTCCCAACTTCCTCGAAGAGAACGGCGACACCTGGCGCAAAGGCTCGCACGCCTGGAACGAAGCAGCACTGCAGCGATTCGAAGCAGCGCTCTACGTCTGAAGTAGAGGGGATAGGGATTAGGGTGTAGACGAGCGACTTGGAGGCTACACCCTAGTCCCTATCCCCTACACCCTCTACTTACAAGAACAGCTCTTCCACCTCGAGCCAGTTGTTCACCCGTCGGAATCCTTTCACCGCGACATTATGCGGCGAGCTATACAGAATGCCCTCACCCACAAACCGCCGCAGCTGCCGCGGGTTGTCGTCGATCAGGTAGTCCGCCCGCAGTATCGACTTGTCGCCACAATAAACGATGTGCGACGGGGAGATGAAAGGGAAGTGCTTCTCCAGCCAGCGAAACTTTGCGGCGAAGGAAGTGGGCACTTCCATCGCCGCAGTGGCGATGAAGACCTCATACTTCTGCTGCAGGGCAAGCATCACGCGCGGCGCTTCGGGCATTACCTCAAGCACCTCGAAGAAGTCCTCCGAGCGCAGATAACCTTCAAGCGCAGGATGGTGATCGAGCGAGACCACATCCCACAGCCACTTGCCGACCAGGTCCGCCTTGGTGATCTGCTGATTGTGGTCGCGGTTGTAGCGCAGCAGGTGCTCGGCGACCGCGTCCGCCATCACCTCATCCATATCGACCGCAATCCGTTTCAAAGCTGTCTCCTGCGCAGCGGCGCTTCCTCAACAGGGTACAGGAGAGCTAGAGCGAACGAATAATCGACGCCGCGATACTCTCCACCGGTACCGTTTTGCGTTGCGGGGCATCCCGTGCCGGATCGTAGTAGAGCAGCCGTCCGCAGCTCTCGCAGCTCATCATCGTCTCGGACTGGCTGCGGTCGCGCAGGTCGTTCCAGCGTTGTGGCCGCACCATCATCTGGCACGCCGAGCACTTCTGATTTACCGCCTCGGAGACCGCCGTGCCCTTGCCCTTGAAGATGCGGTCGTAGATCGAGAGCGCATCCTCACCGATAGTTGCCCGCACGGCAATGCGCTTCGCTTCCACTTCGGCCAGAGCGGGGGTGTCGAGCGCCTTCAACGAAACCGTCCGCTCCTGCTCGCGCGCAAGCGCCCCCGTTGCGTTCTCGACTGCGTCGTCGGCCAGCTTCTTCTGCGCGTCGAGCCCTTCGCTTCGCTCCATGCTCTCGAGCTCCGCGTCTTCAAGTCGGGAGATCTCCCCTTCGGCAAAGCTGATCTCGTGTTCGAACGCCGTCACCTGTACGGTCGACGTTGCCGCGTCCAACTGCTTGCGCACCTTAGCGATCTTCGCCTGCTTGTCGCGCACGTCGGACTCCTGCGTCCGCCGGAGAACCTCTTCTTTTGTGATCAGCCCAAGGATCACCGCGCGCTGGCCCGTCACCGCGTCAAGGTTCGCAGCCGCCTTGACGACCGCCTTTGGCAGCGAGGCTAACTCCTCGCGCAACCGCTTGGCCTCAAGATCGTGCCCTTGCAAAACAATCATCTTTTCGAGATCCGGATGCATTCGCCCTCCCGTATCTCTCCAAGCATAAGCGCAACCGGGACAGGAGACCACACGACGTGAAATCGGGATCTCTCCGCCTTCCCAATCCAGACTAAGACGCCCTGCGCGGGCGGCGGTCCCATCGTGACATGTACACCACTCCGCGCGGCCCTCCCGCTGGTCGGCACAAACATCTTGTTTGCGACCATCGGGAGCACCACCGCGAAGCGGATTGAAAGTCACGATGGGACAGCACAGCGCGTAGCGGGCCCGTCCGGCAGGACGGTATCTTTGCGCCGATATACACCGACCTATGCTAGAGTCCATAGCGTATCCGGCAGCACGGTCGCCTCTGGCAGTTAGGTTCTCTACCCACAGAAAAGAGCTTCGCATCAGGACCCAGGTTTAAACCCGATCGACCGGTTTCAACTGCCTCATCTCGAGTAATGGAGTCTGATATGTCTCTTTCCAAGCGTTGTTTCGCAGAGTTTTTCGGTACCTTCTGGCTTGTCTTTGGGGGATGTGGGAGCGCCGTTCTGGCTGCGGGCTTTCCTTCTCTGGGTATCGGATTTGCAGGCGTCGCTCTCGCCTTCGGCCTCACCGTTCTCACCATGGCCTATGCCCTTGGGCATATCTCCGGCTGCCACCTGAACCCCGCCGTCACCCTTGGCCTGGTCACAGGCAAGCGGTTTCCGGCGAAAGACTTCCTTCCCTACGTCGCATCGCAGGTGGTCGGTGCTCTCGCCGCGTCTGGCGTGCTGTATCTGATTGCGAGCGGCAACCCCAGCTTCAGCCTCTCCGGCGG